>WNFL01124490.1_pt2 | contig 16648 bp, 22 predicted proteins | sample 5400361 | NCBI WGS metagenome assembly WNFL01 (sample SAMN13153351, study PRJNA577476) | soil metagenome | isolation source: 40 cm soil on Douglas fir-dominated hillslope | place: USA:California | collected 2013-09-17 | reverse complement strand
TTTTTTTGTGCGGAGGTAATCGTCAACCCCCCACTACCCCCCCGTAGCACTCGGCCATAGAGGCCATAGGCAAAATCGATAAACCGATTGGAGATGGTTAAGCCTTGATAGGCTCCGCGGTCATTGTGTTGGAAATATTGGAGCCGTAATGAGGGGAATAATATTGCCGATCCGCACGCAGTAACGCCTAAATATCCCGCATCACCGAGGGTAGCTGTAGTCGATCACTGGGGTAGAATGGGAAGGCGTTTTTCAAGCAAGGTTGGAGGAACCGGCCGTTCGTGTGATCGCCTTTTTTTTTCATCTTTTTTTTTTTGGCAGCCATCAAAGCACCACCAGAAATCGGCACCGAAATCTGACATTTTGATCTGACACGCACATGTCCGCCAGCGGACGGTCAGAGCCGAATGCTTCCCCTTCATGCGCTCCGTGTGCGTCGCGTTCGGTGTTTCCGCCGTCTATCCGGGGAGGAAACTGGAACGAAGTTGGAACGATCCGTTGGAGTCGTCGGTCAAGCCCTCAAACAACCGGCTGTGTGCACAATTAATTCTGACTTGGCCTGCTGACGCTACAGAAGGGTGGACTGCTAAAAATAAAAGTACAAGGAGGCCCTTATAGGAACCGATTAGCCTGAATATTTCCTTCGTTCGAACCTGTTTGTTCCGGTTCCACGAGACTTTGACAGGGCGGAAACGGAGCGGGCAGGGAAGCGGGCCGGTTCATCGGAGTCGGAGACGAGGTGCGGTGACTTGATGACGTCAGCTGGCATGTAAATCAGGTACGTGGGTGTGGCAGGGTTGATTCACACGGTACGTCTGATTCTGATTTGAGACGTTGTTTCTGATATCGACGAGATCACGAGCGAGCAGGACGAGATTTGATGATGACTTGCCCGCACCTCCGCGCCCCGGCAGGGTTTGACTCAGGCGTCGACGTCGGTGATTCCGGAGGGAGAGTGCGTGCGGCGGACGGACGGCGGTGGCGGTGGCCAATAAATGCCAAGCACAAAATGGTGGAGACGGTACCCATAGAAGGGGTAACCCATATCCATATCCCTTGGATTTTTAAACTTGAACCCGTAGACTGTACCCGAAATACACCCGTGCAAGCCAAATTTTCTTTTTTTCCGCGAACGAAGCTCTCAGGGCGGATGATTCCGGAGAACCCAAAAACGCACCAGGCGCAGGAAACGTATGGCCTCCCTTCAAGCGGGTATCGACGTCCTTTGTTCCTTGAGGAAAACAGAAAACTAATCGACACCGCCGCCGATAACCTAATCCTCATGGACGATCATGCATGGGCGGTAGCACGATGATTACGGAAAAGAAGAAGGGTACCCTTTTTCTTTCTGCCCGCGGTCCATCGCGGTCTCGCTAGCATCGCTCAACCCTTCTTGTCACGAAACGGTCGGCGGGGGAGGTGGAGAGATGGAGGGGGGGGAAGGCAATATTCCAACGGGCCACCCGAATACACCCATATGGACGTTTTCCGGACACACTCACGGACTGGAAAGGAAGTTAGGGAGGCCAACGCCAGAACCGCTGAGATCTGCCAGATCTCAGTGATCGACATGTACGCATGGCAGAGGCGTATGCAAGGTCGCGAGAACCATTGGTTGTGGAATTTGCCGAGGCTCTGGACCAGCAGAAGCTGACCTTGTCTCAATTACTTGGCACTTACGCATCAGTCGGACATATGGCCCGTCCACCCGCGGACGTCAAAGAAGAATGAGATGCAGCAAACAGTCGTTCGTCTCGCTCAAGAAGAGGGATTCATGTGAATTGGGAACAAACTTCCACTTGTTTCACAACTTCCCATGCGTCGGACCCACGGCGTAAAAGAAGCCGGGTCGGTTGTGAGAGTTGGCACTTTAGGGGTGCTCGCGAATCGATGAGCTCACAGATTCTGGGAGGACTGTCGTCACTCTCTACGAACTCCAATAATCCAATGGTAAGAAGCTTAAGTATCATATTGAACCACGGCGGCTGAAATTTTGAATGAAGCCCGAAATCATACGGGCACTGTAATAATCTGATACAAGTATCGAGTAGTGACCTTCTGCAATTAGAAGCGGGCGGAAGTCGTTTGGTCGATTGTGTAAAGTGGAAAATAAAATTGAGGGGAACATCGCGAAGAACATAGCGCGAAGGCACTGGAAAAGAGATCAAACAGGTGTATTGTAGGATTGTCAAGGCCTTTGGCGGAAATTGCTTCGTCGAAGCGCGGGGAAGCCGTGTTGAGCCCGTTTCGACCCGAATATCTTACTCCCAATATGAGGAATTATTCCCTCGGGGTCCTGCACCTAAAAAAAAGTATTTTGTCGAAACAGTGTGAAGGTGAGAGAGTATTTGTCCCCATCTCTCAGTTTTGGAGACTTGTGCGAGTGGAGACGTAGACCGGTAGCAAGAAAATCGCAAATTGATAATCCTTCTTCAACACACATGTTACCCTATGCAAGTATATCATATGGGCTCCCCGATGCGGTCAACCGTCACATGAAAAATCGTTCTAGGACAAATCAAAATTTTTTATCGCTTCTTGCTTCCGCACATACCGCTGATGCAAATGAGTGTTATTCGATATCATCAGCTTTGCTCCATCGTTTCAAGATGCCTTTCATGAAGATTAGAGACGTTAGATTATTGCCTCAAAGCACTGCGTAACCTAGGTCCTTGGAAACCATACCAGTAACCTCCCTTCCATATTTCAGGCTCAGGTAGAGGAGATTACATATATAATATCGTAATTGGCAAACCACCGCAACAGCGATGGGTGTTTTGAGTGCCTCATTTCAAAGAGCAGAAATCCCCTTTTGCTACAGTACGCTCATATACATGGTACTTAATTCCATTAATACACCTGGTGATTCTCTTCAATTCTGCCTGCCTAATGTTCGAACGCCTGGTAATTCGGGATGATGGTACATTTGGCATTATTGCGCCAATGGAACGCCTCTCCATCCAAACGAGATGCTAGTAATCATGGCCTTACTTGCCCCGACCGGTCCCTGCTGCTTACTAAAGAGACTGCTTTGAACAGATCTCCCTGTGGTCTCTCGCCATGACCGAGAACCTCCTTTTGCCTCCACCAACGATGCCCTTTGATGCCACATTGGCCCGATGAACAAAACCTCTCTCCTGAGGGAAAGTATTGTGGGACGCTGGATGTGTCAAAGAAAGCGGAAATACCGGTAGTTCGACGGCAAACTCTTCATATTCACTACGTAGCTCCTCTAAGGCCATCCTCGGTCCCACCCTATTCGGAGAGTTCCATCTGTTGGTATAAATCATTTCCTACATCTTGCTTTCAAGGCAAATCCAGGAACAAGGAGCCACATTTATCTACATCCTGTACTCTTATTGCTCCAATTCACCGACATTGGACATTCGCCTAACTACCAGCCTTGGTCGCCCGCCTGTCCCCTGTCCTCGAGAAGGAAATGTCGTAAATGTGTGTCAGGACCGTTCAAGTGCATCCAGGGGGGTTGAAGACGTGCGGCAAATGGCTCGTCGACGAGTTTGAGTGACCGATCCCATCCACCACTGAAGGGGTATTAATTGGCCCACCGCTGCACCTGTGACTCAAAGCCCCGGCTGTCGGAGATGGGGTGGATGATGGGTGGGACGCACTCGAAGAAATGCTGCAGGAACCGTCGCATACCGTTTGACATATAATTCCCATCACTCCCCTCTCCATTATACTCGGCGGTATTGCTCTATATGTAGAGGGAGGAAGTGGTCAGACTGGGACGGAACCCGAGTCTTCCAGTATCTAGTAAGTACGTGCTAAACACTGCACTACCCTGGAGGGATCATCAACTCCAACGCTATGTTGCTTCAAACTAAATGAAATCATTGAGAGATGACAAACGTATGACGAGCATTGTAAGCATAAATTGTTCTAACTGGGTCATTTGATCTCAATGTGCGTGCTCCCAATTAGCCAATACTAGCATGCGACCTTTATTGTTGAGCTCGCTTGCAACCTCATATCGTGTTTAACTACCTTATCAGTCCTGGTGTACCGATAGTGGATACACACCGGGGATAGACATGCCCAACCGCACGGAGTCTGTTCACCTTACTATCTAAGGGTGTTCCGGCCTGCCGCAAACTCCGTTCTGATTATGCATAGCAGTTCGGTTATAAGCCTTTTGTAATGCGTGGCACGAGGACCTTCTCCCGTTTGAGGCTTTATCTTGCCATTCTGCACCGGCACTGCACCGGCACCTCTCTGGCTTTAGGGCCACCGTAGAGATATTCATATTCTTGGGTCATTTTCGCTTTCCTCATGGCACTTTAATTTTCCACCGAAACTGGCCGAGTCGTCTCCTCGTCCCGAATCCTCCTGCGTGTTTACTTATCAACGCGGGACTGGCACTCACCGACCGTGTTATTGTTGAACGAGTGTATCACGCACGTCACGTTTCGAATTTGGAAATATCAGTCTGTGAGGCCCGTTCAAGTCCCATTTCGCAGTTGCATTGAGTAAAGCGAGTATATACCAACAACCCCTATGAGGACTTCAGCTCAACGCGAGCCCGTGGGCGTACCTTCGGTCGCCAGATTTTTTGTCCTAACAGGTTTATCATAAATGGGTGTGTGGTTTAGCCCTTCAATGTCTTCTCCCTCGTAGTCTTGGCCTCCGAGTACAACTCATGAGAGTAGGTTTGCTGGGGGACCCTATCGTATATCCGACGGCCGAATATCTCGCTATTATTGATTCTGGGTAATTGCGCTTCCCTGTCATGTGCCGCCCTGCTGACTCGTCTGTATACTTGGGGCTGACGTACGTCTCCAGTCTCACTCTCATGCGGCGCATGAATGCTGATCTGCCAAGGTCTATCTGATCTCTTAGTCTCATCCCGCGTGTCACCACATGCGTTAACATTGGCGTCTAGATAAGCGCCGTCAAACACATCTGCTGCCATCCCTTGCCCATCCCCCCTCGAAGCGACAACGATGGACCCGAACTACGAGTAAGGCCCTGGTCTCTACGTGGGGATTTGTATTGAATAACGTCCGTTAGGGCCAAGCTGAAGGAGCTTCTCACTGCCGTCAAGGAGCATGTAGGGACTGGGCGGTAAGTGAGTCATCGACCCGGTTCAACTTGGTGACTAATAGCTTCCAGGTGCCAAGTCAGCCATACGCCGCTTGGTATCGAAGCCTCAATCCCTGTTGCCACTGTGCGCGAGCGTTATGATGACGTTTGCGGCGTACTCGATCGCGTTCGCTCCACTCTAGCAGGAGATATCAATGAATACCTCCCCTTTTATCGGCTTCACGATGGCTTGATGGTGGAAATTTGGGATTACTTGGCCGTAGAGGATCGCATCACCCTCACTGCCGTCTCAAGACGGTTCCGAAATGTCGCCCTCACCTCGGCTACGCTGTGGAGGTTCATTCACGTCCATTCTGGAGTGACTCTCAAACAAATCGAGACCCTCCTCTCGAGAGGAGCCCAGACACAGCTCTGCATCTATATAAAGGAGCCGCCGTACCCGAGAGGAGCAACCCGATCTTACATCACGCCTTTCTTCTACAACTACCTTCCTACTCCGTATCCTCCCACCTTGGTACAAAACGGGACCACAGACGCTGTGTTAGCCGCGCTGCCTCGCGCTACGGTACTCGACACAGTAGCACACAAAGTGAACAGCACGTCCACCATGGTGCCACCGCATGTAATCAGCGTCGAATCGTTGACTATGCCTATGCCCGTCCTGAAGTCTCTGCGATTGTTCGAGCCGGTCAGGGCAATATCACCCCTGCCACCCCCGCTAGGCCAGCAGCCTGCACCCCCTTCTCCATTATTTGGCGGTGTTACCCCTTCCCTTCACCATCTCACCATCTTGGACTCGACACTCGAATGGTCGGATCCTATCTACAAGAACTTGACCTACCTGCTTATAAGACGGCCTAGTACGCGGTGTGCTTTCCCGCGTCTGCTGGACATACTCCGTGCATGTCCAGACTTAACGTATCTTGGGCTTGATTCTGTCATAGGGTCGGGAGATTCGTTACAGAAAGGAGTTCCACTTCCCCGCCTTGAACGCCTGTTCGTGGTGGAAACCGACACTTATCGCATCTCCTCCTTCCTCGAGCACCTTTCTACTCCAAATATGGTAGAATGCGATTTCATCTCCGTCGACTGGTCCTTGTTGAACAAACGCTCTCTACCTGGATCCTCTCCGTTGGGCCGCTTTACATTAACAGAGGCAGTCACGATCATCTCTTCCTCTCATTACCCATTTAAATGGATGATAGAGTGTCGTTGGGAGGAGAGAGGGGCGATACGTTGTCATTTCGATAGCTCCGCCAACGACCAGCCCATGAACAACACTATTGATGATCAACAATCCAGGTTGATCGATTCGCTCAAGGACTCCGTCGTACCATTTGAGCAAGTGAAATCGTTGAGCATACGTGGCACCTCTACATCTGGGAATGCTGCACAGATATTGGAGTTATTTCCTTCAGTGGTGACGCTAAGGACCGGGCAGCTTACTCTCAATCCCTCTCCTGGACAGACAAACTTCCAGGGTATAATAGATATACTCTCTACTGAGTATTGCTCTCAGTTACAGGACATCGAAATTGGTGACTCGCCACAAGTCGTCCCTTCAACGCTAGTCACTTGGCTCATTGCCCGATCGGCGCTTGCGAGTGAGTGCAATAGGATCAAAAGGGTCATTGTGAGTTCCGTGCAGGCACTCCCAAAGAAACCAAGGACAAAAATCGCTGCGATGGTCGACCAATTTAAATGGAAGCGAGCCAACAACCTCACTCCGATGTACACGCCTGGAGTTACATACGCTCCCCTTCCCCTTGTTTTCGGTGCTCCAGTTCCCGCTGGTGCTCCTTCGTCCGTTCCGACCCAAGAGACAGAGACCAGCAGTTGGGATGAGGATGAGGACCTAGAAGTGGTACCAGGCCCAATTGATCACTATCCCCCGTACGCCAATACAGGGCCAGATGATGTGACGCTTCACTTTTGCCACTCTTCCCTTCATGGAAAATGGAGTTACTGGGCTATGCCAGGCTCTGAGGTATGAAGTCATAAATAAATGGATACGATATGTAGATCCAGTTCTGCTATATATACCAAAGTTTACAGTCAAGAGCACCGAAAGCTGGGGCCCTGACCAGGTGGTAAACAAAGCTACGACTGTTGACACCTAGCCACGTCTGTCCATGGCCAAGAAACGTGCCACTTCAGGCCATACAGCAGGGTCACCAGAGCCTCCAACATCCCCTTTACGAGCCCCTATTCCTCCACCTCCACCGACTGAGTCACCTGACCCAGTAACTGTGTCGAACCCATACAACGCAAACGACCTTAAGATCGCATGTGACGACGCGCTGAAGCGGTACATAGCACGACCAGATACCAGCTTTTCAACTGTCAATAAACACACCGATGTCCGGCTCGCACTTGGCTGGGCGAGTGTGTTGGTCGCCGCTGTAACCGCTGGCTGGGGCTACAAAGTGGAGTTTGAGAGAGCAAAGACCGGCCTGTGGATCGGATTCATTTTGTTCGTCTTTCTGGTGTTCCTTGGTTCTACATTGCTCATGCCCGGCGGGTCAGGTACTTGATATTAACGACCGCGCAAACCGCATACATTTATTTCGTCGAGGGTCAGACCATATTTATTGGGAAGCGCAAAACATACGCCAAGCGCGTTGAGACGGAACATATACGCGTCGAATCGCGAACAGTCGCCTCAAGTTATTCCCGCATGAGGATCGGGGTGAGGTCGCCAGAAAATGCACCCAAGTATGAGCTTAGGATGAGCTACATCCGGCTTACCAATGGTGGAAAGACCCTCATCCACAAGGTGATTCCTTACTTCGTACAAGTTGGGCAGAAAGCTGAAAAAAAAAATTTCTTAGAGCAAGGAGACATTTTGGGCGGCCTATGCGACCTTCTTTGACGCAGAAGGCAGAATGGACATCCCTAAGTTCGAAGAATGGGTCGCAGAGCGAATGGCGCATGTTATGGGCATTAAACCGCAGTAATAAGAATTGGACGCTCGCCATTTGCAAATATTATCTATGTTAGGGCCTAACATATTCGAATTGCTTCCATAGGATCCAAGTCTTTCACCTTCGTCAACTCAGAACCGTTGACACTCATCGCGTGACACTGAGGGCAAATTGATCAAACCTAATATTCGATCTACTTCACGTGTCATATGGTCTTATGCATATTTGGTTTTTGACCGCCCCACCAAAGCAAGCTCTCGGCGTCTAGGTAATTCCCAAGCTTCAGACGCCAACTGAGGCGATCCATCTCTTCTATTTCTATTTTGGGCTGATTTTTAGACTCCTTGGAGACGGTAGGCGCTTGGCGCTCACACTTTCAACGGTCCGCTGGAACAGGAACAGGCCTTGCTTTACTCCAATCATCTTGCCTCCACTCTTACCACTCTCCGGTCTCCCCTCGATTCACCAATTTACGACTATGGCCGCTGCTGGCGACCCATCCTTCGAAGCCTTGAAGGATTATCTAGGTCGTTTGGCCGAGTCAAACCAGGTCTGCAAAGTTGTGATTGTCTCATGCTTGATGGTTCTCTTTTACGACTGGGGTGAGCAAAGCATCTGTCCCTCCAAGACTCCTTACCGACTGCCTCTGTCCGTCAGTCATCTCCATCGATTGGGAGGTCTGTCGTTCCATATCTTCTATTTACCCGCACTGATCAACCCCTCATAGGTTGCTACAATCTGGGTATGGTCGTCGTCTCCTGAATCTTCCAATATGAAGGCCCACTAGTCTAAAGACCGGCAAACTCACCCTCTTGAAGTTTCTCTACATTATGGGATGTCTCTTCCGTCCTGTGTGCTGCTGATTCTGACCGTCAGGATCACAGGTCCGATTTGGGACTTTCGTACTGCAAGGCTGGATGGCCATTCGTAAAAGCATCATACTGCCATATCTGTTGATCTTGATCCGCATTATAGTCTATATACCGGCTAGGATGTCGTTGAAGTTGTCAGTTTTTGAAATTGACGCGCACACTAATGGCTAATCTCGTCTAGTTGTATGCTCCCGACCTCCGTCCACGGAATTCCCTCTCATCTCCACCCTTCAGGTCAATTTGGGACCGCAATAGAGAGCTTTGGAGGTAGATCTGATGGGTGCCTTGATGAGCCGCGCTGACACGGTTTATGTACAGGAACCGTTGCATTTATTCCATCCAGAGGTACAGAGGCGCCAACTAAGCCGCCCCTATACATCACCCGCTTACGCCCTTCATAGTTATAATGCTCTTGCGCGTGGCTGCCTTGTACAAGAATTCCCGAGTCCGTCGCGCCTCTGATTACCCGTTATATGGCTCAAAAATACATTTAGAAAATCATCTGCATGCTAATCATGGCTTTGATGTTTCAGATCCTGAGTCAATATGCTATCGTGGTCGTTATGTATTATCGTTTCGGGGCATTTTCCGGGTGTGAGTGGTTCATTTCACGTCATCCACGTCATCCTTACATCATAGGCCAAGTCACCAACCAGCCAATTGCTAGTATACCATACCAAGGGTGTTTCTACGAAAAGGTCGTGCCCTTCTGGACGTGAGCTGTCTATTCCTCCACCTATATTCCAAAGGTGCTCACCAACATGACTAGATACTGGTATGCTGTAATTTCCTAAATTAAATACTCGTACTCAGATTGTCCCCGTCGTAATCGCGCAGGATTCCGCCAATTCGTTAGTTCCATACAACAAGATAAACGAGGATGGCTAATGGTGGCTCTCCCAGTGTATGATCTACTTCTCTGCACACTAATCATCGCCAAGGGCATGAGCAGCTTTCGTTATGGACTCGAGACTTCACTTACGGCCACTATAATAAGGCATGACGCCCATACAGTGCAACCGCACCGCACCTACTCATACCCAATTAAGAGACTCTATATTGTATTATCTCGCGATTGGAGCAATAGAGACCACAACATTGGTCATATGGGCGCGCGCAAAAGGCATCGACGTGGGTCTTTATATGTACCCCACACAAGGCCCAGACACTCAACCATTCCTTTTCAGAATCGTATGGCTGCTGTACGCAACAGCTGTACACAATTGCAATTGCGTGAACTAACTAACGACTAGGGCACGGCATTGACCATAGCATTCGAACCAATACTTTGCTGCAAACTTTTTATAAATACTCATGACACAGTCCGAGGTGTCCGAAATGGTCAGCGTGACGATTGGACGACTGGAGCAGCGGAAACTGTCCCTCTCCAGGTGAAGGCGACAAATAGACTACATCTAGACTCGATGGGATACCCTAGGATATCGGGTGCGTTCTCCCTTCTTCTAATACTCTTTGGCTTGCAGTGCTAAGCGCCATGGCGCCTTATATAGCTTACCATGACGAAAATTACGGACATGCATAAATGACTGGCTCTCTCCTGTACCTTATATTAGAGCATGTCGCACCGAATGTTCGATCGGTCGCGTTGCTGGGTGATTGGACCCAGCACCCCCACCCTGTTGGAGTTGATGCTTCCTCCATTTGTCCGAATTTCTTGAGCAGTAATGCCAGCGACCAATCTCGAATCAAATGTGCCCCACTAAGACTCTTCCTGAAGGCCATTAATTAATCCAACTTTCTCGCCCTCTCGATCCGAGCCAGCCCAGGTTGTGACTCGAAACTTGATCTCCAACTATCACAGTGGCGTTTCTAGCCCGCTGCGTAAACGCGCGTATACGCCCCCAGATCTTTACTTGGACGCACTTGTACCATAAAATGTCCTTCGAAAGTCTTCCCTCGATACCCAACGCGGAACCCGAGCGCTGCATGCTCGATGCCTTCCGACTGGTCATCGCGCAAAAGTTACACCAAGTCTTTCCCAACCTCACCGTTGAACAAGCCTACGATGGCGTCGATTACTCAAAAAAGGATTCCGATTTCACTGTCGCCATCCCCCGGTTCAAGATGGGAGGCAAGCCGACAGACTTGACAGAAAAATTCAAAAACGAGTGGACGCCCGACGAATGGGTTGACTCTTTAACTGTCAATGGGCCTTTCTTGCTCTTCAAATGCAGAACCGACACCCTCACGAAGGTTGTTTTGGAGCAGGTGGACCGACTGACGCGAAATACTGCGTCTGGGAAGCCGGAGTACGGATCTAATGATGCTGGCAAGGGAAAGAAGGTCATTATAGGTAGGAATCTATCGTATACATGTTTCGATTTTCTATTGTTATTTGTTTCAATATCCTGTTGGAGTACTTTCTTACGGCGCACAAAGTTGGCTCTCCAAAACTTTTCGTTCCGCCTTAACCACCCTCTGATGCACTATACTGACCGATTTTTTAGAATACAGCTCCCCTAATATTGCCAAAAAATTTCACGTCGGCCACCTTCGATCAACCATCATTGGTGCTTTCCTCATTAACTTGTACCGAACATGTGGTTGGGAGACTGTTGCTCTCAACTATCTTGGTGACTGGGGGAAACAGTTCGGCCTCATCGCTGTTGGCTACGAAAAGTACGGCAACGACGAGGCAATGAAGCAGGACCCAATCAAGCACCTCTACGATGTTTACGTTAAAATCAACGCAGATGCAGATGCCGATCCATCCGTGCATGATGCCGCGCGAGCCTACTTCAAACGAATGGAGGACGGAGAGGAGTCGGCCCTGGTCCAATGGCGGCAATGGCGAGCAGATTCGATCGAGAGGTACAAGGAGGAATATAAAGTACTGAACGTCGAGTTTGATGAGTACATTGGGGAGAGTATGGTTGGCCGAGAAGTCCAGCTCGGGGCAATCCAAAAGTTAACGGACATGGGATTGGTGGAGGTTTCGGAAAACGCAACGAGGATTGACCTCGAAACCAATCACAAGCTTGGAAAGCCGGTCTTACTAAAAACAGGTGAGTTCTGACCACGCTTGTGCATGACCGATGTTAACTCGTTCCCAGACGGAACGACGATTTACCTTACGCGAGATATCGGTGGAGCCATCGAACGGTGGAACGGGTACAAGTTCGATAAGATGATTTACGTCGTCGCCAATCAGCAAGATATGCACGTCGCCCAATTCTTCAAGATTCTCGACTTGATGGGTTATGAGTGGGCCAACCGACTAGAACATATAAATTTTGGGATGGTGACCGGCATGTCGACTCGGAAGGGCACTGCGGTATTCCTTGATCAGATCATCAAGGACTCGCAGGAGGTTATGATGGATCAGATGCAGAAGAACGAGGAGAAGTACAGGCAGATCGAAAACCCCGAGTATGTTGCCCGGGAGATCGGAATCACTGCTATCAAGGTTCAAGACATGCAGGCCAAGAGGTAGGTGGACGATAAAAGCGAATCGCCTTCGATTAACTTGACCGGCAGGGGTAACAACTACGCGTACAACATCGAGCGAATGACCTCATTCGAGGGGGATACAGGCCCATACTTACAGTATGCACATGTTCGACTCTCCTCTATGGAGCGAAAGAACCCCGAACTCCTACCTTTGCCGCCCATCTCTGAGATCGACGTCTCATTACTCAACGAACCAAAAGCTCGAGATATCGTCTTCCATCTCGGTACCTATCCCGAGGCCGTCCGGATGGCCTTGAAGACCCGCGAACCGAGCGGTATCGTCACTTACTGCATGAAGCTCTCACATCTCATCAGCTCGGCATGGGACGTACTGCAAGTCAAAGGGGAACCGAACTTGGAAAAAGCCAAGGCGCGATTATGGTTGTTCATTTGTGCGCGGGACGTGTTAGGAGCGGGGATGCGGCTATTGACTTTGACTCCCCTGGAGAGGATGTGAGAAAAGGACAAGAGCTCTGATCTTAGGACTATAAGTTGGATGAATGTTCTTGTACCTTGCATGCCCATATCCTTGGTACTCCCGTGACGAACTTGCGCCTAGAAAGCGAACAACCGGCTGTACAGAAGGTTGAACCATTCGTAATCCCAAGTCTTCACTGTAAAGCAGGCGCACAATCAATCTTAGGACCGCCGTCGAAACCTTTTCAAGTCTCATTAGGCGGGTGAATGTGCTATTGTGAGACAAAGTTGTTTAACTAATGAATGTTATAGCAATCTCACACTACAAATACGGTGATCCGTGGTGAGCGAGCGCTGTAAAGTGTTTTGGAGAGCCGCGCCACCGAACCCCTAAGAGCCTCATACATCGAAATGCGAGGGGGACCACGTAGAAAGGTGATACGACGAAACGAGCATATGTACCCATTGAGTCTTGACGCCAATGTGCCATCAATGCGACTCGTGATCATGGAGAAGGTAGAACGGTGCGCTTTTTGACAGGACTGGGCCGTGGATACGTACAACTCATCAGTAAATGCAAAAGGCAATCCATCGCAAGGGATCTCGCGAAAATCTGATGATCCACGGTTTCAGCCGGCAATTGAGACGGTATAACCGGCGCTTGGACTGCGACGTCGTTTGCCCTCTAATGATCCTTCTGTGCAAGGATCGATCGACCGGCTACCTGATCCACCCACAGATATCACACGTTCGCCTTGGCCGGGTCGAACGGGTGACTGCTATTTCCGAATAGCGAAATGGACGATTCGTCATTCAACAAGACTGAAACGAAACGTGCTGTTGGTGTGAGTTCTGGCTGGGAAACGGGAGAACCACCTCCTCGAAGCTTGCGGAGCACGCGTGGTAAGCGTGTTCGCTCGAGAGACAGGTAACGAGGTCAAGATGGGTTTCCACTCTGCATTTCCACGGTACAATATGCGGGTGATACATTCGCCAGGGTCAAGGAAAATACCAAGACATCGGCAAGTAAACAAACCATGCTCCAAAGGTGAGCTGCTCTTCCACCTCCACTTCATCACAAGCCACCAAATGTCATGGTTATCATGAAGACCATCCACACTACATGGAGCAGTATTATCAGATGGGGTTCAAAAACGAGTCGCCAGCAAATATCCCGCTGTATACACCCACAGGGTCCTTCAAAAAATAAAAATAGAAACACAATCCAAGCAGAGTGGTGCACTCCTGGTGCTCTACTCATACGGGAACTTGTGGGTTCGCGGTCAGGAGGGCGAGGCGTGATAAATGTCGCCTTCAACTCACAGGGACACTTATTGACAGTGGGTTTACCAGCCTAAAATACACCTGTGGTTCCCCTCAAGAATATAATACCTCAATATTCCGGCCACCTTTGATTTTTACGAGAGCCCATGTCAAACCCTGATCGTGCCTTTCAGAGAAGATCAAAAATTTGAAGTCAAGATATTGAAGTGAGGTACTATCGCCATCTCGATTTGATTGACACCCGGACTACCCCAACCCCCGAGGCGTTTCAGGAACGAATCGATGTGAAGAGGGGTTTCCCCGTGTCCAAGTGTGAAATGGGGACACATTATCTTTGGACTTGTTTTGGACACCTGTTGTACACCGGGAGCTATAAAAAGCAGCCTTCACCTGTTGGTTTTTTCCTCAGTAGGTCCCTGCAGAGCACACGAAATCAGCGAGCACCATCTAGCATGTCCATCCTCTTCCAAGGAAACCACGTCAGCCTCCTCAGTGACGCATACAAGACTCTCATAATCCAGGACCAGAGTCTTGAAGCCAATGGAGAGCCGCACATCATCAGCGGTGTAATTACCTCCATTGTCGTTACAGACAACAACGGAAAAACCTGGATCTTTACTGTTCCTACATGGGAGCACGTTGTTCTCTCTGCAGGGCAATTCGTCCACTTCGAAGGTAAGTAGCTACCTTGGATGTCCGCTAGGTGGATTGAATCAAAACCCCTGACAAATCTCTGTAGGACCAAGGGAATATACAGAAGATGGTGCAACGTTTGTCTGCCTAGGAGTTTCGAACTCCGGGGGTGGACAGGGTTTCCTCACCAGGCAGGTCTCATCCAAAGCACATGTTTCACACACTAGAGCTACTGGTGAAGTATGGATATTTCCTTCAATCTATCCCCGTCTTACTGGTTTCAGGTGCGGGAAAAACCTTGATTACCACTTCTCAGCGGGGCAATCAATGCAGGATAGTATAAATACTGTCATATACAATCTCCTGTGTACATTGATCAATACGCACTGTGTTCAACCATCGCATATCAACTGTGATAGTTTGTTTGGAAGGCCCTGAGCTCTGAAAACGATTCTGATCACCATTATCGTCAACGCCCGCACACGTGGCGTAAGGTATCTTTTTGACGAGCAGGAAACCATACATTAATTGAAAAGGCAAGACAAGTACCACGTGTTTTCGGCCCCATCTAGGGTCACCCTTCGCCTTCACCAATTAAGATATGGTTCTTAAAACGTCCTTCCCCATATACACTTGGACTTTACGTATTTCTATTCAACATTTAAGTTACCGGCACCAGCCTTAACGTTTTGCCACCATCCCCCACCCCACAACGATGCACCATACGGCTCTATTTTACTCACTGACACGTCTACTACAATCTCATACAGCATTTGGTTCATATTTCCTCGAAGATATTTGTCCTTGACCATCCCCTACCTACAATACTGCATGCCCTCCCTTCTCAAGACGCTTGTGGCCCGATCGCTTTGGGTAGTTCTACGGTCTCTCTACGGTCTCTTCCTTCTTGAGTCTCTAATACGCTACTGGTCCTTCAGTGCGTCAAGTTATGTCCGAATAGATTCATATATCTAGGGTTATTCAGGGGTATCCGCCATAAAAAGTGTCCTACGAGTGCAGAATGGTGATGTATGCTCATATTCTAGCGAGTGTAGTTTCCTACCTTTCGGACGGTGTCATCTGCAGTTTATCTCACTGAAACCCAACTAGACTTCAAGACAGACATAGTAAAGATTTTTGTCTGTTATTGGCGCGTGAGTGGTAATTCTCATGCTTTTGCGGACCACAAATGGGCGTCTGGTCGGAGAACAAATGACCCAAGCTGCTATAAAGTCGTTCTGTCACGTTGTGAGTGCATATTAATTTCATTCCGGATGATACTCAACCCTGGTAATTCCCTTATGATACTCAGAGACAGGTATATATGTATTTTAGATAATTATCCGAGGAAGCACGGAAGAGTAAAGTCCCTTCTACTCAGCTGGAGTTGCTTACTCTTCTGTGCAAGGAGCCCATACCAAAGCATCATAATCCGATAAAGTTATGGCACGTGAGATTGCGGTAATGCTTGCTCGAAGGCCAACGTCAAACCTGCACACCACCACGATGGCCGACTCTAAAGGCACGTTTCTGACGTGCTCAAGAATTTGTGCCTGAATATTCACACGTCTATTTTACAGAAATCGAACTCGAAAACCCCCCCACAGATAGCATTACCCGCGTCCGTTGGTCACCTGTTGATCCCAATTTGCTCCTCGTTGGTTCGTGGGACAGCGTACGCCATCTACCACACCCCGGAGTCCCATTTGATATTCATGTCCAGTTCTAGAGCCTCCGCTTGTACGACGTGGCGAGCAACACGCTTCGATCGAAATTTGAGCACAAGGCGGCAGTCCTGAGTTCTGCGTTTTCACCCACTGGTGATGCAGTTGTAAGTGGAGGGCTCGACTGCTGGCTTCGACTGTATGTCTCTGGCGTTCATCATAACTCATGGACTGATTTTCGCCCGCAGCTGGGACGCAGAAAAAGAGACGTTCCGGGTCGTCAGCACACACGAGAAGCCTATCTCGAACGTCCTGTGGTCAC
>WNFL01198653.1_pt1 | contig 16649 bp, 10 predicted proteins | sample 5400361 | NCBI WGS metagenome assembly WNFL01 (sample SAMN13153351, study PRJNA577476) | soil metagenome | isolation source: 40 cm soil on Douglas fir-dominated hillslope | place: USA:California | collected 2013-09-17 | reverse complement strand
ATGCCAACCTGCTGAGCTTTAGCCTGTGCAACAAATGACAACTACTCTTCAGCCTTTAATAGTAGCTATATGTGGTGATAGCGGCTCAGGCAAAACAACCCTGACCGACGGCATGGTACGCGTTTTCGGGCAGGAGCGCATCACGCACATCTGTCTCGATGACTATCATATACTTGATCGAGCCACCCGCCTGCGTAGATCTATCACCGCACTTCATCCAGAAGCCAATAATATTCCTCTCATGACCGAACATCTTCGTCAACTTATGCGAGGCGAATCAGTTATCAAGCCTGTTTATGATCACAAAACCGGCACCTTTGCCGACCCTGAACGCGTCTATCCATCCGAAATCATCATCGTGCATGGCCTGCATCCATTGTTTACGGAAGAACTGCGCAGTCTCGCGCATGTCCGTATCTATCTCGATCCTGAATCTACTCTCCTACAACAATGGAAAATAATGCGCGACAGCACTTCTCGCGGCTACACAGTCGAGGAGGTACGCCAACAGATGAAGATGCGTCGTCGCGACAGCCTCCTCTACATTCAGCCGCAAAAACAGTTTGCCGATATCATCATCCGCTTCTCCCGTGGCAGCCTGTATTATCGCACCCGTAACCTGGCACACCTCGATGTACGCCTGATCGAGGCAAAACACGCCCCTAAAATTGACCTTACCGATGTCCTGGAAATTTCTCAAAATGGCTCCCGACCGGCACTGCGTCTCACCGAAGAAATATATCGAGGGGCGATGCGCGATATATTGGAGATCGACGGCACTATCACGCATCAAAAAGCCCGTGAACTTGAAGATCGTATCTGGTTCCACATGCAAGAAGTCAGCCACCTCCGCCCCGACCGCCTGCAAGACCTGGGCCGTTTTTACGTCGGTAACATCCAGCGACAAAGCGATCCCTTAGCACTCACCCAGCTCATCATCCTCTATCACGTCATGAGGGCCCGCCATCGTATTTAAGGCGGCGAATCGCTCGTGCGAGCCTGGCGACCACATCTCCCGAAGAGACTGATTATTATTGCGCCAGCCCAAAAATCAACCCATGCGAAACCGTCATCCCCAACACCAGCACAGCCGCCAGTCCAAAGTAGACCAGGCTAAGGATGATGCGTTCGACTACGGGCACTGTATAGTAGGCACGGGCTTCGGGCGTGTCGGGAACTCGGCGGCGTGCCCAGAGCTGCGAACCCGCCATAAAGATGAAGAAGAGCAGCCAGATGGAAAAGTTGCCGTTGAGCCATGACCAGACTTCAAAAGCGAGCAGGCCCAGGAAACCTACAATCCAGATACGCCGGTCAATGGCCGCGAGAACACGACCACCATCGAATGGCACGATCGGTATCAGGTTGAACAGGTTGATGAAAAAGCCGAAGTAGGCCAGGGGTGCCCAGATCGTATGTACACCTGGAGTCAGTTGCGCTAAAAACAGGCAGACAGATGAGGCAATTGCGCCCGCTATCGGCCCGGCAATACCCACCTCGGCCTCGTCTTTGGCGTTTTTAGGCATTTGGCGCATGAAGACCGCAGCCCCGAGCAGCGGAATAAAAACCACCCCGCCAATAGGCATACCTTTCATTTTCATAACCAGCGCATGCCCCATCTCGTGAATGAAGAGCAGGGCCACCAGGCCTATGGCGAAAGGCCAGCCAAAAATGAGCGAATAGGCCGCAATGGAGATCAGCGCGGTGACGCTTGCCAGCCCAAACTTGGCAAAGAACGCCAGCCATTTGAAATCGAAGAGGAGCAGCAACAGCATCTTGAACTTGAGGAGCAGTGCGATAATGCTGGCTCCGATACCTCCAATGCCTGCGAGACCTTTGCGTCTCTTCCCGTCACCGGCAGTACCACGTTTGGCAGCCTCACGTTGCTCCACGCCGGCATCAATCGTATATCCCTCCATACTCGCTGGTCCGCGATATTCGGTCATCGGAGACTGGTCGTAACTGTTGACAAGAGTTGGACCTTGCTCATAAGCATAATCTGGATAGGATTGCAGCGGTTCGAGGGGTTGTACAGGCTGAGCAGAACGAGGCGCTCTCGCTGCATCCTGCTCGTAATAGGCAGGACTGGAGTAATCTACCTCTGCTGGCGCTTCACTATATTCAGAAAAATCACTGGAGTTCCAGGACATTTTTTGCCTCAATTCTGCTTGACCAGGTGTTTCACTATAGAGCATTGTACCACATCTACATGCGTATATATACGCAGCACCCAACGCAGAGGTTGTGTTCTATCTGCTTATATTGTAACGCCGAAAACGGTATTGAGCAGTAAAAGTACTATCAGGACGCTGATGACAATGACCGTCGCCCAGGAAATGATATTGAAGATAAGCCCGTTTACATGACGTCCCATCAGGCGGCGATTATTGACCAGCAAGATGATGAAAACGAGCAAGATGGGCAGCATGGCCGCATTCAGATCCTGCAAGACGATGAGCACTTGAATGATGGGAAGCCCTGGGATAAGGGTGATGAGCACGCCCAGGATAATCAAGCCCGTGAAAATGCTCTGGAAGACCGGCGCTTCACTGAAACTACGCGAGACGCCTCGCTCAAAACCAAAGGCCTCACAGATGGCATAGGACGTGGAAAGAGGCAAGACGGCAGCAGCCAGCAGTGAAGCTCCGAACAGACCTATGCCAAACAGCAATGAAGCATATTGACCGGCAAAAGCCTTGAGCGCAAAAGCCGCATCGAGGGCTGTTTGAACCATGTGATGTAACGGAAAGAGCGTAGCGCCGGTGGCAATAATCACAAAGGCGGCAATAACCATAGCAAAAATCGTGCCGCTATAGATATCAATTTGCTCATAGAGATATTCACCCGCGTGAATGCCTTTATCGGCAACGGAAGACTGGACGAAAAACTGCATATATGGGCTGATGGTTGTACCTACAAGCGCTACGGCCGTGAGCAAATAGCCGCTATTCGTACTGAGTTGAGGAAGGATGATCTGCCGGCCAACATCGCTCCACAGGGGATGGGCGGCAAAGGCTGCCGGGATATAAGCAAGAAAGCCCAGGGACATGATGAGAAAAACCTTCTCGACCCGTCGATAAGACCCCTTGATGACAAGCCACCACAGAATAAGGGCAGCTAGAGGCACAACAAGGTACACAAAAGGGGTATGAGGGTCCTGGGCCAGCACCTGCACACTGGCACCGATACCGAGAAATTCAGAGACGGTCACGCCGGTGTTGGCGATCAGGAGCGCCAGCATGGCAAGGGCGGTCCAGCGCACTCCAAATTGTTCGCGAATCAGGTCGGCCAGTCCTTTTCCGGTGATGGCTCCCATGCGAGCGCACATCTCTTGCACGATAGCAAGGCAAAAGCCGGAGATGGCAAGCGCCCACAGCAGGCTATATCCATAGCTGGCACCGGCTTGCGAAAACGTGGCGATGCCTCCCGCGTCGTTGCCCGCATTAGCGGCGATAAGTCCCGGCCCTAAGACAGCAAAGAGTCTGAATAGTGACGAAGAACGGCTTATACCAAAACGCGACCGCGCTGGCTTTCTGCTTCGAGCGCGGTCTTTGGTCTTGAGTTCCTGTACCTTCTGGCGTGATGTACCCATAGGCTATACACCCAGGAAAGAAGAGATGCAGACTATTCTTACCTGTTTTTCCTTTCAACAAATGTGCCAGGAAGTCCCCTGGCTTCTAGCCGCAGAGAGGTATCTGACCCGTCCTTTAGCAGATGATAACATGTGCTTCCAAGTGATGGCAAGAGGTAATCCCGGGTACCCTGCGGGCGGCTCCTTCTATTCCCCCCTCTTAACCCCCTCAAGATGCAATCTCAATAGATTGAGAGCGGCTAACACAGATAAACGTTTGGTGTCCTCGCGGCTGGCACGCCAGCCCGGGCCCATTCCCGTTACCACGCCATCGGGTCCTTCTATGGCTATATGAACAGTACCGACCGGCTTATCTTCTTGCTTATCAGGACCGGCAACACCGGTAATACCCAGACCATAGTCGGCATGGAAACGTTCGCGTACCGCATGCGCCATGGCACGCGCCGTTTGCTCGCTGATGACGCCATATTGATCTATCACTTCACGCGGCACGCCCATCTGGACTTTGAGATCGGGGCTATACGATACAATTCCGCCAATGAAGTACCTGGAGCTGCCAGGGCTGTCCGTGATAACGCTTGACAGAAGCCCCCCCGTCAGCGATTCCATCACTGCTAACCACTGGCCGCGTTCGGCGAGATATTTACCCACTACCCCTTGCAGGGTATCCTTATCGATGCCGAAGACATGATGCCTGAGGACCTGGCGCGCCTGGGCTTCCATCTCCGCCACCTTATGTTCGGCCTCCTCGCGAGTTTCGCCCTTGGCAGTGATACGCACGTCGACGGCATCGGACTTGGCATAAGTGGCAATCGTGGGATTGTTGCTATGAAGTAGCGCTTGCAGTCGCTCCTCGACGGCCGATTCTCCCAGGCCCCACACGCGCAAAATACGTGTGAAGATCAGGCCACCGGTATAGGGACTAAGCCTGGGAATGGCCTCTTCCTCCCACATACGATACATTTCTCGCGGTACACCGGGCATGGCAACAATAATATGCCCATCCTTCTGCACCCACCAGCCGGGCGCAGTTCCACGTGGATTAGGTAGAGCCTGGGCCGAGGGGATCAGCGTAGCCTGCTTGACATTACGCTCAGGCATCTGGCTATTGCGCGCCGCGAACATAGCGCGCAACTCCGCCTCTAAACGCGGATCTACCTGCATGGTTTCACCCAACAGGGCGCTAATGGATTCTCGGGCGAGATCATCCTCGGTCGGTCCTAAGCCACCCGTCATGACAATGAGGTCGGAGCGCTCCCAGGCTCGTCGCAGCGTTTCAACGATACGCCCCTGGTTATCCCCTACCTGTGAGACAAAATAGAGATCGATGCCCAGAGCCGCGAGACTCTGGGCAAGATATGTAGCATTGGTATCGGTAATATGACCGAGCAGCAATTCAGTACCACAGGAAACAATCTCGGCACGCATAATTCCTCCAGAAAATTGTGCTCAGACAATTGCACATGATACGTTCATGTTATGTGAGCAGGACGATAGCAAGATGCCGGTTTACCAGCAGATGTATTTAATATCATACCACAAACCAATCTTAATCAATATATTGTGCCATGACAGATTAGAAAATCAACATGTTGTGCCAAAACCTTGAAAAACGACGTTTTAACGGGTATACTGTGTTGGGTAGGTCAAATGATCAGACCCCCTTTTATTTGAAACGATGCTGCTTGCAGTACGTTGTGCTGTAGAGGCGACCCTTGTGGTCGCCCGTGTTGGCCTAATGAAGGAGAGCTAGTCAATGTTGGAGCAGAAGGAGCCTGCTGGTAAAACGCAAAAGAGTACAGGCTCGCAGAAAATGACGCAATTAGAGGGGATTCGCCAGAAGGTTTTCATGGATAGATATTCTCTCAAAGATGCATCCGGGCAGCCCCTGGAATTTTATCCTGAACAAACATGGGCGAGGGTGGCGCGTGGAATTGCTGCCGTGGAACCCACGGAGGAATTGCGGGAGCAGTGGGAAAAGCGTTTTTACGAGGCGCTCTCCGGTTTTCAATTTGTCCCAGGAGGCCGCATCCTGGCAGGAGCTGGGTCGGGGCACCAGGTGACATTCTATAACTGTATGCCGCCTGACCAGGAAGTGCTTACAGCAGATGGTTATCGACCGATTTCGCAAATCAAGATTGGCGATCTTGTGGTAACACATCGCAATCGTCTGCGCCCAGTAGTGCATAAGTTTGAGCGCGAGACTGAAGAAACACTCTACATCATCCGACCTAAGAAAATGGGCTACGATGATTTGCGCGTGACAGGCGATCACAAAGTATATGTTGTCCGCTCAGAATGGGTGAACACACATAAGTCGCGTGATGGGCTTCGTTTACAGCATGAGCCGGATTGGATTCCAGCCAAAGAGATTAAACCTGGTGATTACGTTGCCGTCGCATATAACGACGAGGAATGTCCTCCCGACATAATCTTCCTCCAGGATTACATCTCAAAATATGAAACGAAGGACGGCAAGCTCTTTAAAGCGACAACACGTGGCGATCACGGTTATGTATCGGATTGGGGAACACACTACAAGCTTCAAGATCGCCTGGTTCTCGATGGAGATTTGTGCTATCTGTTCGGACGCTGGCTTGGTGATGGTTGTGTGACCCACCGCACAGGCACTGATATTCCTTCCGGGATCAAAATCGTTTTTTCCCTGGATGAGAAAGATGAAGCGAAAGAGATTCTTCGTATTATCGAAGCCAGGTTTGGTATCGAAGCTTCTATCAAGTTGAGCAGCACAGAACGCTGGTATGACCTGTGGGTGAATTCCATGCCCCTTGGGGAGTTCTTTAAGGCATTTCTCGGTTGCTACAGTCATAGTAAGCGGATTCCTGACCAACTCATGCATTTGCCTGCTGAACTCACGCTAGAACTCCTGCGTGGGTTGTTCAGCGCTGATGGTTACGTTTCTGATAACAAACTCGGCATCGTGTTATCGAATCGAACACTTGCTGTCCAGATTCACCAGCTTCTCCTGCGACTGGGATATCTCTTCTCGATTCGAGAGAATACCCATCGCTTAGGGCGTGTGCCTGCCTACCGTATTCAGGCTACTGCAAATGAGTGCGCGCCGCTCTTTGAGCGATTTTTTGGTGTTCAAGCGCCTGAATACAGCATCGATTTCAAACGCTATTTTGAATACGATAGCCTCAAATGGGTGCGGGTTGATGAAATTGCTGTTGAAGATTATTCTGGCATCGTGCTGGATATTGAGGTTGAGGAAGATCACTCATTCATTTCAGCCGGTATCGTGGTCTCAAACTGCTACGTGATCCCCAGCCCCGAAGATAGCCGCCAGGGCATCCTCGACAACCTGAAAACCATGACCGAGATTATGGCTCGAGGCGGTGGTGTTGGCATCAACCTTTCGTCATTACGCCCGCGAGGCTCCTATATCAAAACGGTGAACGGCACAGCTTCAGGCCCGTGTTCACGGGCACAACTGTATTCGGTGGCGACCGGAGATGTGATACAGCAGGGTGGCTCGAGAAGGGGAGCTTTAATGCTCATGCTCGACGATAACCATCCCGATATAGAAGAGTTCATTACGGTCAAGCGTACCGAGGGCAAGATCGAGCATGCCAACCTCTCCGTTGCCATCTCTGACGCTTTCATGCAAGCAGTAAAAGATGATGCCGATTGGGATCTTGTGTGGAATGGAGAGGTGAAGAAGACCATCCGCGCTCGTGATCTATGGGACCTGATTTGCAAGTCAGCCTGGGAGTCGGCTGAACCTGGGATGGTCTTTATGGATCGATACAATAAGATATCGAATACATGGTACTACGAGGATATTAGATGTGTAAATCCTTGCGGAGAGCAAGGCCTTCCGCCGTGGGGCGTTTGCAATTTAGGTGCATTAAATCTTTCAGTATTTGTAGAAAATGGCAAGATGGACTATCACCACCTTGCCGAAATGAGCAAGATAGCTATGCGCTTCCTCGATAACGTCATCGATGCCAACGAATACTTCATCGAGGAGAACCGCCAGGCTCAGCTCGGCACGCGTCGTACGGGATTGGGAACAATGGGACTGGCGGACGCGCTGATCAAAATGAAGGTAGCCTATGGCAGCGATGAGTCCTTACCTGTGATCGAGCGTATCTATAGCACCATACGCGATGCGGCCTATGAGGCTTCGGCTGATATCGCTACCGAGAAAGGCTCGTTCCCCAAATTCGAGCGCGATAAGTACATGCAGGGGAAGTTCATTCAGAGTTTGCCGAAGGCAACCCAGGGGAAAATTAAGCAGCAGGGAATCCGCAATGCTGTCCTGCTGACACAGGCTCCGACGGGGACAACCAGTCTATTATCAGGAGTGAGTTCGGGAATTGAGCCGGTCTATGATTTCGCAATGGTGCGGCGTGATCGCACGGGTGAGCATATCCTGTATCATCCACTGTTACAGGAGTGGCGTGATAAGCACCCTGACGAGCCAACGCCAAAGTACTTTGTATCCGCGAACGATCTGACGCCGGAAGAGCATGTGCGGGCACAGGCAACCATTCAGAAATATACGGACTCCAGCATCAGCAAGACGGTGAACGCGCCCAACAGCCATACGGTGGAGGATGTGCAAACCCTGTACCGGCTGGCCTACGAACTGGGCTGCAAGGGTATCACATATATGCGTGATGGCTCGCGTGTCGGCGTGTTATCGCATATTGAGGAGAAGAAGTCGGAACAACAGGAACAGCAACCGGCTGTGATGACACCAGTGACTTCGATTCAGCAGGGTGTCAAGCCGCGCCCGTCAGTAGTGCATGGATATACCCGGCAGGTGAATGCACCCGAGGGAAAGATCAATGTCACGATCAACAGTGACGACCATGGACCATTGGAGGTGTTCGTCAACGTTGGCAAGGCGGGCAGCGATATCGCAGCTCTGGCGGAAGCATTGGGCCGGTTGATTTCGTTGAACCTGCGCGTACTCAGCCCGCTCTCACAAACTGATCGCGCCAAAGAGATCGCGGAGCAACTGCGCGGTATCGGTGGCAGCCGCTCGGTAGGCTTCGGTATGCAGCAGGTACGTTCGCTGCCTGACGCGGTCGCCCGTGCCTTAGAGCTACACGTCGCATCCATGGAGCAAGAGGCGGAGAAGCAGGTAGACCCGGCACCCGGGACTAACAGCAACGATGCCAGCAATACAAATGGAACGCATACCGACGCTCCAATCTCAAGTCCATTGAGCCTGAGCCATTTGAGCGTGACGGGGAATTTGTGCCCGCAGTGTGGTTGCAACACGATGGTGTACGAGGAGGGGTGCAGGAAGTGCTATAGTTGCGGGCATAGCGAGTGTTAAACGCGGTGTAGCTGAAATGGCCTGAAGTGCCGCTCAAGACCGATGAATACGGCGATTGGGAAAAGACACATGTGTTTTCCCAATCGCCGTATTCATCGGTCTTGAGAAGCGGCCTGAGGCAAAAATATGTGTCTTTTCCCCCATATAATACATTGAGGTAGAGGATATATCTGTCAAATGTACTTGCCCTAGAAGCTGACGGAATGGAGAGAAAGACCACATTATTGACACCTATCTGCGCGCGTTGGACGAAGAACTGGCGAAGCGTCCCATTAGAAAGCCCGTGCGCATAATGGTGGTCGGTGGCGTCTACATGCTCTTTTTCCTGAGAAACTGAGCGGCCACGAAGGTAGAGCAGTGTGAGAATCTCGCACGGTCTTGTCGTAATAGATATGAGACAAGAGACTTGCACGGGCTGTCACCAGAAACGTGTCCAGGTGAGCAAAAGCTTCCCCAACGCACCTTCGCGCGTTCAGAGACAGCGCGGAAAAAAGCAAGCACCATGCTGAAAGCGAGAAAGCCAGCTATGCGATCTGCTCAATGTGTCACACAGCGCCCCTTCCTGTTCTTCCTGCCTTTACTCCTCTGTCAGTTCTTGAGCGTGGCCCTGAGCAGTTGTGGGTCTTTCCAATGCGAAGCCGTGCCTTCGCCCTCTGTCATCCCCCGCATATTCATTGCAGGCGGGCGCGTCTACCTGTTCTCCGAGGGCACCGGTCTCCTCGTGCTGCAGAAAAGTTCTGGCAAGCAACTCTGGCAGACCTCTGGGCAACTAGAGGCAGTAGATGCTGATCAGATCTACCTGAGCCTTTCTCAAGACAACACTCCTTACCTCCAAGCCCTGCGGGCAAACGATGGCAAGCATCTCTGGCAGAAAACAGCAGACGCAGCCTCCAGGGTGATAAGCGCTGCTCACGGTTCAGTCTATCTCTACCACAGGACGGACGCCAGGCTCGTGGCTCTCAATGGCATAGATGGCACAGAACGTTGGAAAACTCGTATCGATTTTCCTCCCCCAGGACCTCCAGGGGATGAAGGGAACGGCATTTCTGTGCAGGTAAGCTCTTCAGTCGTCTATGTTCGCTCGACAGGCGGCCAGCTCAGTGCCTACCAGGAGGAGAGCGGATCGTTGCTCTGGAGCCATACCTTCCCTTCCCCTTCCTCTCTCGAACCTGAAATGCCCTGGGAGATCAGCGAGGGAGTGATCTATATCGCTGACGCTAGCCACGTCTACGCCCTGCGGACCAGCGATGGCAAGGTGCTCTGGCAAAGGGGTGGAAACGCCTTTGTGTTGGATCGCCCCAGAGGGATGTTGTTGACGCTGACACACACCGATTCTGGCCCCAGCCTTGTGGCCTTGCAAGCCCATGATGGCAAAGTGCTCTGGCAACGTTCTGAACCACAAATACAGTTCAGCTCATATGGGCTGGGCATCGGCCTCAAGCTCATCGGTGGCACATTGTACATCGGGACATGGTCCGCAGACAGCCTTCCCTTTGGGATGAGAGCCACCTATTTCGCTACGGATGTCCATGCGGTACGAGCCAGCGATGGGATGTACCTCTGGCAGTATCAGGGTGGTAAACCCTGGGACATACTTGCGGTCGTAGGCATTGATGCGACCGCCTATATCCTTTCCTACGAGTCCCCGGCGGTGCAGCCAACTGCTACTCTGACAGCCTTACGTGTTAGTGATGGCAAGCACCTCTGGCAACATGCTGCTCCTGCCGCCGGCCTTACCTTCGCAGACGACGCGCTCTACACCGGCTATGGAGGCGATGACCAGACGAGTGGCTGCACCGCCACTGGCGTGGCGCACATCGTCAAATATCGAGCAGCTGATGGACAGGAGATCTGGCACGTTCAACCATAGCCGGAACGTCTCATTATCGGCCCAGTCTGTTGAAAAAGACTTTCCAAAACTCATCAGTAAGAAGTAAGACATATGCCTCTTGCTCGCCCCCAAAGAGAGCAAGCAGGGGAAGAGCTATGATCAAGCAGACTCCCCGCAAGAGGTGCCACCCATTTTTAATACTCCTCTTGATCCTAAGTGGATCTCAGTAGTTGAGAGAAATAACGCTCCCAGTGTGTGTCCTTTCCCAATCTTTTCATTTCCCGGCTAGCTGGGTAACCACAGGACACCTCATGCAGTAGGCCTGTCATCCTAGCCCCTGTCCGCGATCGCTGATGCGATAAACGCCGCGTCCTCTCCTACACCATATAAAATTGCCGACTTCATCTTGTAGAGCCAGTGCAAACCCAGGAAATACAGCCCAGGGAATGCAGTGACACCGCGCTGGTGAATAGGATAGCCCACCCCGTCAAAGACCGGTATCTGCACCCAGCCGAATTCGAGCTTGTAGCCACTAGCCCACATAATCGTGCTGATGCCAGCCGATTGCAGGTCCAACGTCAGGATCGGTTTCGTAGAACTTGCGCAATTGGACGGAACTTCATCAGTCGTCCTGTTCGCTGCCACATCCATACCGATCTTCTTGATATACTCGTCAATCGCTTGCATCATTTGGATCGCGAACGCATCCGCCTTGGCGAGGTTTTCCTCCAGGTCTGGAGCCAGGATGATCTGCTTGCCCTGGACAGCTTGGAGATGGCCGAGAAGGATGATCCCCTCTCTGGCAAATTGACGCAAGTTGATGTCGTGCCCCCCTTGTGCGCCTGAAAGTTGCGGGCTACACGCGAACGCGGCATTGGGGGACGGAAGCTGATCGATGGTTCTGTCGAAAAACCCCATTCTAGTGAGCCACCAGGAGACGTCCCTGCCTCGGTAGCGTCTCGGAACTCTTCCACAGCTTGAAGTAGACAAGTAGACCTGCCGTCCGCTCTGGTGAAGTTCCTCGGCGATCTGACAGCCAGACTGTCCTGTGCCCACCACGAGAACCGCGCCGGAGGGAAGTGTCTGCGGGTTACGGTACTCGCTGGTGTGCATCTGGCAGATGTCCACGCGCAGATCGGCACTAGCTGTGGGAATCTTCGGCTTTGGATATGCGCCTGTTGCTAGCACCACATTGCGAGCTTCGAACGTCATCTCCTCTGCCTCTACCAGATAGCCATCACCTCCTGGTTGCTGTCGGACGGCTGTCACCCGGATGCCGCAGTGGAGAGGGGCGTTAAAGGACGCAGCGTACTGATCGAGGTACGCCACGATGTTCTCCCGTGGCATGAAGCCATCTGGATCGCCGCCCTGGTACGGAAAGCCAGGAAGCTTGTTCATCCAGGTCGGCGTGATAAGGGTGAACGAATCCCAGCGTTGACTGCGCCAGGACTCACCCACCCGACCTTGTTCAAGCACAAGGTGCGTTCGGCCCTGTTGGGTTAAGTAGTAGCTGAGGGCGAGTCCTGCCTGCCCACCTCCGATGATCATGACTTCGACTTCCTCGGTCATCTTTTTCTCCTTGTTCTCTTCGACTGCTATAGAAACACTTCCTATCTCAAGTGAATTAGAAACATCATGTTATTTACCAGCCAATCGAGCTACCACCGGAGCAAAGTTCTCCATCTGCGCGCCGCCATACACGGGAATGTAGGAGAAACCGTAGCGTTCTCGCTGCTCAAGGAGATGCTCCACCGCCTGCCCTGTACTCATCACGATGCGTGGAATGGGAGGGCCATCTCCCTCGACGTCCCTATCGATTCGACTATCATTGATAGCAAGAACATAGGCCATCTGGCTGAGTTCGAGAGACTCGAAGCGTTCGCCCGCTGCTTCTCGCACCCACATAAGCTGTTGTTCAAGAGCTTCATTCGGGGCATCAATGCCCTGGGCGGGGAGTCTATACATGACGGAGATGCTATCAGCCTCCCGGGCAGCGAGAGATAACATCCTTTTGCCCGCACCACCAATGACAATTGGTGGATGGGGCTTCTGGACAGAGCTGGGTGACCCTCTCATCTCAGTAATCTTATAGTGTCTCCCGGTAAAATTTACGCGCTCCTCGGTAAAAAAGCGTTTGATGATGGAAAGAGCCTCTTCCAGGCGACCAACTCGCGTGCCAGCGTCCTCGAATCTCAGGCCCAGTTGCTGATAGTCGAATGGCCCAACGCCTGCTCCTAGTCCCAATTCAAAGCGTCCATTAGACAGGAAATCCAGAGTTGCTACTTCTTTAGCAAGAAGCGCGGGATGCCGGAAATCATTACAGAACACATAACTGCCAACACGGAGCAAAGTAGTTACTTCCGCTGCTACTGCCAGCGCTGGCAATACTGCTAGACCCGTGATAGTGCGATCTGGCATGAACAGGGTGGCAAAGCCAAGTTCTTCGGCCCTGCGTGCCAGGGTGACGAATGCTGTGCGTGATGGGGTAGAGGCGATTACGACACTAAAACGAAATGGTTGAGGCATAACATGTTCTCACTTCCTGATATACAATCAAACAATGCATTACAATGGTCATGAAAAGCAGCCTCTATCCTATCTCAATGACTTCGAGCTAACACTGCCTTTCTGCTTCTCACAGGCAAGTATACCTACCTCTTCCTGTCCTCACCAGGAAAAATACCCACATTTTCCCTACATCTCCATGCCTGGCAAGATGTGCTATACTCTCTAGAAAACGTCGTTCCCCTCATGCTCCTAAAGGACTTGAAGAGCAATGAGTGACCAACAGACTTCATTTGGGATCTTACTTAAGCGTTACCGGATGGCGGCAGGCCTGACGCAAGAAGCACTCGCTGCCCGCGCTCAACTCAGCACTCGTACCATTGCTGATCTTGAGCGAGGCATCAACCGTCTTCCGCGTCACGATACCTTCGGGCTGCTCATGACTGCCCTGAACGTAAATTCGCAGCAGCGTGCCCTGTTCCTCACGATGGCACGACCCGAAATGACAGCGGCAGCCGCTCTAACTCCTTCTCCATCCCGTCTTCCAATTCCTCCGACAGCACTGATCGGACGCGAACAGGAGATGACGCGCGCTCTGACCAGGCTCCGGAGCAATGAAGTACGTCTGCTGACACTTACCGGACCTGCTGGCATCGGCAAAACCCGGCTCGGGTTGCAAGTCGCCAGAGACCTGGAAGCACATTTCGCCCAGGGAGTCGTGTTTGTCTCGCTTGCAGCTCTTCGCGATGCGCAGCTCCTGCCGAACGTGATAGCACGAGCGCTTGGACTCCACGAGCCTTCTGAAGATGATATCTCCGAGCACGTGATCGCATTTCTGCGGGAGCAACATTTCTTGCTGGATCTCGACAATTTCGAGCAGGTCATAGAGGCAGCTCCGTTCGTGGCAAACCTGCTCTCCGCATGTCCGCATCTCTCTGTCCTTGTGACGAGCCGAATGCCTCTTCGCCTACGCGCCGAACAGGTCATCCCACTGGCTCCATTGCCTATCGAAGACGCGGTTGCGCTATTTCAAGATCGAGCGACTGCGATACAACCGGGAAGGCTATATGCATCACAAGAGGTAGCAGCCATATGCGAACGCCTGGATTGCCTTCCTTTGGCAATCGAGCTAGCCGCCATACATATCAAGACCCTATCTCTACCCATGCTGTACAAGCGCCTCACTGAGCACCTGACGCTTCTGCGGAACGGAGCCAGGGATCTGCCAGCACGACAGCAAACGATGGAAGAAGCCATTGCCTGGAGCTACGACTTGCTCACCGAGACGCAACAGCAGTGTTTCCGTGCCCTTGGGGTCTTTGTGGGCGGCTGGACGCTGGAGGCGGCGGAGGAAGTAGGCTGGGCTTCAGGAGAGAAAGCTCCTGAAGAGACAATCCTGACACTCTCGGCTCTGGTGGATGCTAGCCTGGTGCAGGTAGACGTACCGGTGGACGGCCAGGCGCGCTTCGGAATGCTCGAGCTGATGCGAGACTACGCTCTAAAACGTCTGCACGCAGCAGGTGAGGAGGAGTCGTGCAGACGGCGACACGCTGTTTATTTCGCCCGTCTATCAGAGAGCACTTCGTCCGAGGTACCAGGGCAGAGAGTACAAGAAGCGTTCCTGCTCCAGGAAGTTCCCAATGTCCGTGCGGCGATACAGTGGGCAGAAGAGCATCAGGAGGTAGCATTGGGGCTACAGCTGGCACGCTTTCCCCGTGGAAGCTGGTTTAGCCAGGGCCAGAAAAGCGAGGCCGAGGGAATACTAGAACGCATGCTGGTACTGAGCTGGCAAAGCGGAGAGCAGGGAGTACCTCTCGGACCCCGCGCAGAAGTACTGTATGCATTCGGACAAATCTTGCTGGGTCGGGGGAAGACGGAACGCGCGGAGGCTGTCGCGCGCGAGGCCCTCTCCCGTGCTCAGAAGAGTGGGGACCATTGCGCCATCTGCAGTTCCCTGGCCATCTTGGGTCAGATTGCACAGAGGAGCGGCAACCTCGATAAGGCGGCAACCTTCTTCGTGGAAAGCGAAGAGCATGCCAGGCTGGGAGGGTCTCCAGCACTGCGAGGTATTACTATGCGCAATCTTGCGGAACTGGCACGCATGCAGGGCGACCTTGCCCTTGCGACCACGCTGTACGAAGAAGCCCTGGTAGTCGTGCGAACTATGGGAATGACATTTGGTGTCGCCCTGATTATGACCATGCTCGGCCACCTGGCTCGCCAGCTGCAGAACTACACTCGCGCAAAAGCGCGCTACCGGGAAGGCCTGACGCTCTTGCGGGCATTCGACAGCCCCACCTATATTGCTTGGTGCCTGGAAGGCTTTGCTGCTGCTCTCAATGCCGAGAGGCAGTATGCTCAAGCAACTCGCTTATGTTCAGCAGCGGTAACAATGCGCAAGCAGGCGCAGACACCTCTTCCACCATCGGAACGCGATGCGTTTGAGCAGACGATTGCTACAGCAAAAACAGCGCTTGGCGAGCCTGCCTTTGGAGAGGAGTGGACCATAGGTGCGGAGTTCACAACCAATCAGTCGATTGACTACGCCTTGTCGAATGCGTGCGCATAACCCAGGCAGCCAGATACACAAAGCACACACTATTGCACACATTTGCAACCGAATATAAGTCAGTTTAAATGCGGTTTAACTGACGCGGCCTGTAGTGGCGCTCCAGGCCGATGAAGACAGCAAAAGAGAAAACACACATGTGCTTTCTCTTTTGCTTCCATTCGCCTTGAGAATACGCTCAGCTTGCTATTCAAACGCGGGAACAGGCCCAGGCGCTCGTTGATCGCTATGCGGAGCGGCACTGGCAAAGGATAAACTTTCTTGCTTCACCGCTGGTACGGCGTGCGTTAGAACAGATATGATATCTGTGCCTCAGGCAGCGCTTGCTTGCATGAGCGCAGATCAGCGTGAGCGAGCATCATGAGGTCGAATGCCCGTGCAGGGGAGGGAGCGAAATCGAGGCTCTGGATGGGGAACAGCTTCCCGAATGTCCCCAGGTTTCGCCATCCGCGCACTCTGATCTTGCCCGTCAGCAGCGCCAGGAAGGGCTTCTGAATGCCGGTCCTGGTTTTGACGAACGTCTCAGGACTCTGGGTAATCACCAGGTCGGCACATGCCGGCCTTCCTATGCTGACACGACAGGTTCCTCCTACAACGTGCAGTGTCCAGGTCCCGGCTCCTGAACCGGAGAATTCCATCACGACGGTTAAGCGGGTTTGTGTTGCCTGTGTACGATCTATGTTCTCCGCGAACGAGGCCATAAAGTAGGACAGGGCACGCTGGTTTTGCTCGGGGCTGAGCACCGGGGTGTTGCATTTCATCCACAGGCGCAGTTGCAAAAAGTGGTTCCAGGTGTGGCTGTAGCAGGTTTCCAACACTACACCTACGCTCACCCAGCCCA
>WNFL01442227.1_pt2 | contig 16650 bp, 13 predicted proteins | sample 5400361 | NCBI WGS metagenome assembly WNFL01 (sample SAMN13153351, study PRJNA577476) | soil metagenome | isolation source: 40 cm soil on Douglas fir-dominated hillslope | place: USA:California | collected 2013-09-17 | reverse complement strand
GGCCCGCCGGTGATATTGATGAGCAGCCCGCGCGCGCCGTGGATCGAGATGTCTTCCAGGAGCGGGCTCGAGACCGCCTTCTGCGCCGCCTCGACGGCGCGGTTCTCGCCCGAGGCGGTGGCCGCGCCCATGAGCGCCAACCCCATCTCCGCCATCACGGTGCGCACGTCGGCGAAGTCGAGGTTGATGAGCCCCGGCGTGATGATCAGGTCCGAGATGCCGCGCACCGCCTGGAGCAGGATGTCGTCGGCCTTGTGGAACGCCTCGAGCATCGTCGTGGTGCGCGCCGCGATGCTCATCAGGCGCTGGTTGGGGATCACGATCAGCGTGTCGACGCTGGCCTTGAGCTCGTGGATGCCCTCGTCGGCCTGGCGCATCCGCTTTTTGCCTTCGAACATAAACGGCTTGGTCACCACGCCGACGGTGAGCGCGCCGACCTCGCGCGCGATCTTGGCGATCACCGGCGCGCCGCCGGTGCCGGTGCCGCCGCCCATGCCGGCGGTGATGAAGATCATGTCCGCGCCCGTGAGCAGCTCGCGGAGCTTGGCCTCGTCCTCCATCGCGGCGCGCCGCCCGACCTCCGGGTTGGCCCCGGCGCCGAGCCCCTTGGTGATCTCTGCGCCCAACTGGAGCTTGACGGTGGCGCGGTTCGCCTCGATCGCCTGCGCGTCGGTGTTGGCGACGATGAAATCGACGCCGGAGAGCTTGCCGGCGATCATGGTGTTGACCGCGTTGCCGCCGCCCCCGCCGATCCCGATGACTTTGATCCGCGCGCCCAACTGAACGTGTTCTACGAGCTCAAACATGGATGCCTCCTTTGGTTACCGGCCTGAGTAGTAATGTTTTCAATGTCCCTTCGCCCCAATGAACTAAGTAAACGCTTAAAAAAATTCGCTGAACCAATCCACCATCCGCCCCTTGACCTTGCCGAAGACGTTGTCCTCGCGGATGCGGAAAAAGTTTTTGTCCTGCCGCTTCATCCCGTAGAGAACGAGGCCGACGCCGGTGGCGTAGATCGGGCTGGAGATGACGTCGGTGAGCCCGCCGACGTGCATCGGGAGCCCGAGGCGCGCCGGCATGCCCAGCACCTCTTCGGCCATCTCGACCATGCCGGGGAGCAGCGTCGAGCCGCCGGTCATCACGACGCCCGAGGAGAGCGAGCCTTCGTAGCCCGACTTGACGATCTCGCGGCGGAAGAGCTGGAAGATCTCGTCGAGGCGCGGCTCGATGATCTCGCAGAGGATCTGCCGGGAGATCGTGCGCGAGCTGCGGCCGCCGACGCTCGGCACCTCGACCCGCTCGTCCTTGGTGACCATCGACGTGCGCGCGTAGCCGTAGCGCTGCTTGATGCGCTCGGCCTCGCCGATGGGCGTGCGGAGCCCGGCCGCGATGTCGCTGGTCAGGTGGTTGCCGCCGATGGCGAGCACCGCCGTGTGCTTGACGGCGCCGTCGTGAAACAGCGCGATGTCGGTCGTGCCGCCGCCCATGTCGACCAGCGCCACGCCGAGCTCTTTTTCCTCTTCCGTCAGCACCGCCTCGGCGGAGGCGAGCGGCTCGAGCACGATGTCGGCCACGTTGAGGCCGGTGCGGTTGCAGCACTTGACGATGTTTTGCGCCGAGGTGACGGCGCCGGTCACGATGTGAACTTTCGCTTCGAGCCGGACGCCCGACATCCCGAGCGGCTCCTTGATACCGTCCTGCTCGTCGATGATGTAGTCCTGCGGCAGGATGTGCAGCACCTCGCGGTCCATCGGGATCGCCACCGCCTTGGCCGCGTCGATCACGCGCTCGACGTCGCGCGGGCTCACCTCTTTGTTCTTGACCGCGACGATGCCGTGGCTGTTGAAGCCCTTGATGTGGCCGCCGGCGATGCCGGTGAAAACGGAGTTGATCTCGCAGCCGGCCATCAGCTCGGCCTCCGAGACCGCCTTCTTGATCGACTCGACCGTGCTTTCGATGTTGATGACGACGCCCTTGCGGAGCCCCTGGGAGATGTGCGAGCCGACGCCGATCACCTCGACGCCGTGCTCGGTCATCTCGCCGACGATCGCGCACACCTTCGAGGTGCCGATGTCCAAGCCCACGACGATGCTGTTTCTCTTGGCCATAATCCTCCGACTCCTTCAGCCTTTTCTCATCGTCTCATTTTGGCGACGACCTGATCGCGGAAGCTCAAATCCAAAACCGCCAGCCGCTCTTCGCTGCCCTTCCACAGGGCGAGCACGCGCTGGAGCCGCCTGAGCTTGTCTTCCCAGTTGCCCGAGCCCATCGACAGCGCGACGCGGTAGCCGACCGGATAGACGACCAGTCCCTCCCCCGGAAGAAAGCGGATCTCCGAGAGCGCGAAGGGGTCCTTGGCCATGAGATCGCTCAGCCGGAGCGCCTCCTGGATCCGCTGCCGGGTGGCGAACGAAGCGGGATATTTGAGGTCGGCCTGCTTGAGGCCCGTGAGCATCGGCAGGTCGGTGCGCTCGCCCTCTTCCACCGGCTTGAAGATGAAGCCGTCGCGGTCGACGTAGTAGAGCTTGCCGAGCGCCGCGATCGCCTTCGCCTCGCGCTCTTCGACCTCGATCACGACGCGGCGCGGGAACTCCCGGCGCACCAGCACCTGCTTCACCCAGGGGTGGCGCGCGATCTTCTGCTCGATCGCCGCGGGATCGACCCGCCAGATGCTCATGCCGTCGGCGAGTCCCGCCATGGCGACGATCTCGCTGCCGCCGACTTTCTCCCCGGCCTTCACCTTGATCTCGCGCACGGAAAAGATCTCGTTGTCGAGAACGCCCTCGCGCGCCTGCACGGCGATGCGAAGCGCCTGCGACCAGTCGACCAGGACCAGCGGCGCGGCGAGCGCGAGGCCGAGCGCGACCTCGATCAAAAGGCGCGCTCGTCCGCCGCCGGTCTCGGCTTTTTTATTGCCGCGCGAGGAAAAAAATTTCATGTCTCGGGCCACTCCCCCAGCAGGCGCACCTCGGGCCGAAGCTCGACGGCGAACCGTTTTTTCACTTCCGCGCGCGCCAGGTCCATGAGGCTCTTGACGTCCGCGGCGCGCGCGCCGCCCAGATTGACGATGAAGTTCGCGTGGCGCGCGGAAATCTCGGCGTTCCCGATCCGCCTGCCTTTGAGCCCGGCGGCTTCGATCAGCCGGCCGGCGAAATCACCCGGCGGGTTGCGGAACATCGAGCCGGAGTTGGGATAGCCGCCGGGCTGGCTCTGTTTTCTCCGCCCCACGAGCTCGCGGACTCTGCCGCTCACCTCTTCGGCGCCTTTTTTCTCCAGCCGCATGCCGACCAGCGTCACGACCGTCCCCGGCGGCAGGTGCGAGTCGCGGTAGGTAAAGACCATCTCGGCGCGGCTGAGCCGCACCGCCGCGCCGTCGGGCGCGCTCCCTTCGACCCGCTCGACGATCTTTTCCATCTCGGAGCCGTAGGCGCCGGCGTTCATGAACAGCGCGCCGCCGACGCTGCCCGGTATGCCTTCGGCGAACTCCAGGCCGGCGTAGCCGCGGCGCGCCGCCTCGCGCACGAGCCGGGTAACGGGATAGGCGGAGCCGACCTCGACCAGGACGGAATCCCCTTCTTCGCGCCAGGCGGCGCGCTTGAACTCGCCGCCCAGGCGGAGGACCGCGCCGCGCACGCCGCGGTCGCTCACCAGCACGTTGCTGCCCTTGCCGAGCAGGCAAAAAGGGATGCGATGCGCGGAGAGCAGCCGGAGCGCGGCGACCAGCGCCGCGCCGCTATCGACGTCGAGAAAATAGTCGGCCGGCCCGCCGATCTTCATCGTCGTATAGCGGGCGAGCGGCTCGGCGGTTTTCACCTTCAATCCGTCTACGGGCTTGAGCGCCGCGAGTATGTCAACCTTCTGCATCGTCAACCGCCGGCTATGAGTTTCGGGTTTCGAGTTTCGGGTTTCAAGTTTCTGAATATCGGTCATGAACTTTTCCCTAGAAACTAGAAACTTGAAACGACAAACTATTTTTGTAGCTCCCGCACCAATTTTTCCCCGACTTTGTAAATATCCCCCGCGCCGAGCGTGAGCACGATGTCCCCCGGCTTCAGCTGGGGCAGCAGCCGCTCGACGATCTCGTCTTTCTCGGCGTAGCCGACGTCTAAGTGGCCGCGCTGCTTGATCGCCTGACAGAGCGCCTGCGCCGACGCGCCGTCGAGCGGCTCTTCGCCCGCGGAATAGATCTCGGTCAAAAGCAGGCGGTCCGCCTGGTCGAAGGAAATCAAGAACTCCTCGAACAGATCGCGCGTCCGGCTGTAGCGGTGGGGCTGGAAGACGACCGTTAGCGGGCGCTTCCAGCTGTCGCGGATCGCCTGGATGGTCGCCTGCACCTCCACCGGATGGTGGCCGTAGTCGTCGATCACCAGGACGCCGCCCGGCTCGCCCTTGACCTCGAAGCGGCGCTGGATGCCGGCGAACGACTCCAGCCCCGCGGCGATCTTGGCGAAGGGGATCTCCAGCTCCTCGGCGACCGCCACCGCGGCGAGCGCGTTCTGCGCGCTGTGGCGCCCGGGCGAGCGGAGCCTGAGCCGGCCCAGGTTTTTGCCGCGCCGCGCGACGGAGAATTCGACCTCCATCGGCCTGATCTCGAGATCTCCGGCCGTGTACTCCGCCTCGGGCGAAAAGCCGTAGGTGACGAAGCGCTTTTTCGCCTTGGGGAGGAGCGCGCGGACGTTGGGATGGTCGAGGCAGAGCACCGCCAGGCCGTAGAAGGGCACCTTGTTGATGAAATCGAGAAAGCTCTCGGTCAGGCGCTCCATGCTCTGATAAAAGTCCATGTGCTCGCGGTCGATGTTGGTGACCACGGCGATCGTGGGCGAGAGCAGGAGAAAAGTCCCGTCGCTCTCGTCGGCCTCGGCGACCAGGAACGTCCCCTGCCCCAGCCGCGCGTTGCTGCCGAGCGAGCGGACCCGGCCGCCGATCACCATCGTCGGGTCCAGGTTCGCGGCCGAGAGCACGGCGGCGATCATCGAAGTCGTGGTGGTCTTGCCGTGGCTGCCGGCGACGGCGACGCCGTATTTCATGCGCATCAGCTCGGCCAGCATCTCGGCGCGCGGGATCACCGGGATATTTTTCCGCCGCGCCTCGAGCACCTCCGGATTGGAAAACTTGACCGCGGTGGAGATCACCACGACCGACGGCCCGGCGGCGAGGTTCGCCTCCCGGTGGCCGAGAAAGATCTCCGCGCCGAGCGCGGCGAGCCGCTCGGTCGCTTCGCTCTCGCGGAGCTCCGAGCCGGTGACCGAGTAGCCCAGGTTCAACAGGACCTCGGCGATGCCGCTCATGCCGATGCCGCCGATCCCGACGAAGTGGACCCGGTGTTTTTTTTCAAACATGGTAAAGGCTCAAGCCGTTTCATCCCTGAACGAGCGCGTAGCACGCGTCGACGATTTTTTCCGCCGCCTCGGGCCGGCCGAGCCGCCGGGCCGCGCCCGCCATCGCCGCGAGCCGCGCGCGGTCGCGGTACAGGGCGCCGACCAGCGCCGCCAGCCGGCCGCCGTCGAGCTCGCGGTCGAGGATCATCTCCGCCGCGCCGCGGTCTCGGAGCGCCTCGGCGTTCAAGCGCTGGTGATCGTACGCGGCGTACGGATAGGGCACGAGGATCGCGGGCTTCCCGAACACGGTGAGCTCGGCGATCGTCGCCGCGCCCGCCCGGCACAGCACGAGGTCGGCGCGCGCATAGGCCTCGTCCATTTTTTCGATAAAGGGCATCACCTCGGCCTCGAGCGGCAAATCGCGGTACGCCGTCCGGACCCATTCGAGGTCGGCGGCGCCGGTCTGGTGCACGACGCGGAGCGCCGATTGCATGTCCCGGAGGTTTTTCAGCATCTCGACGGCGCATTGATTGACCCGGCGCGCCCCCTGGCTGCCGCCGAAAATCAGCAGCGTGAACTTCGCGTCCTTCGCCACGTGAGGCAGCGTCCGCCAGCGCACGGGATTGCCCGTCTCGACCACGCGGCCGCGGGGAAACCAGCGCGCGCTCGCCTCGTAGGCGGTAAAGACGCGGTCGACGATCTTGCCGAGCACCCGGTTGGTGAGACCGGGCCGGAGGTTCTGCTCCATCACGGCCGAGCGGATGCCCTTCAACTTTGCCGCGAGCAAGAGCGGCCCCGACGCGTAGCCGCCGACGCCGACGACGCAATCGGGCCGGAAGCGCCGGAGGATTCCGAGCGAGCGGAAAATGCTCGCGGGAATGCCGTACGCCCCCTGGGCGAGGCCGGTGAGCCCCCTCCCCTTCAGGCCGCGCACGGGAATCGTCTCCAGCGGAAAGCCGGCGGCGGGAACCGCCCGGCTCTCGATCCCCAGCGCCGTGCCGACAAATAATATTTCCGTCATGGGATCACGCTTTTTAAACTCGTGCGCCACGGCCAAACCGGGGAAGAGGTGCCCTCCGGTCCCCCCGCCGGCCACGATCACCCGCATCACCTTCGCCCGCGCGACACGCTGAGCAACACTCCCGCCTCGATCATGTTCATCACCATCGCCGAGCCGCCGTAGCTGATGAACGGCAGCACCAGCCCCTTGGTCGGCATCAGCCCCATCACGACCCCCATATGGATCAGCGCCTGCAGCCCGAGCAGCGTCGTGATGCCGAAGGCCAGGTATTGGCTGAACGGCTCTTCGATCTTTCCCGCCAGGCCGAGCCCGCGGACGATGATGACCGCGAACAGCGCCAGCACGGCGAGCGCGCCGAGGAGCCCCATCTCCTCCCCGATCACGGAGAAAATAAAATCGGTGTGCGCCTCCGGCAGGTAGAACATTTTCTGGCGGCTCTCGCCGAGGCCGCGGCCCACCAGCTGGCCGGAGCCGAACGCGATGTAGGACTGGATGATCTGAAAGCCGCTTTTCGACGCGTCGCGCCACGGGTCCATGAAGGTCATCAGCCGGCGGAGGCGATATTCCGCGCCCATCACGGCGACGACGACGACCGGAACGGCGGCCAGGCCGATGAGCCCGAGATGGGTGAGCTTGACGCCCGCGACGAAGAGCATGAGCAGGAGCAGGAGCCCGAGCGTCACCGCGGTGCCGAGGTCGGGCTGGACGACGATCAGCCCCAGAAACACGCCGCCGACCAGCAGGTGCGGCAGCACGCCGACCGAAAAGCTCGTCATCTTGTCCGCCTTCTTCGCCAGCGAGTGCGCCAGGTAAAGCAGCAGCGATAGCTTCGCCAGCTCGGCGGGCTGAAAAGCGAAGCCGCCCAGCACCAGCCAGCGCCGGGCGCCGCCGCGCGCGACGCCGATGCCCGGCACCAGGAGCAGAACCAGCACGAGCAGGACGAAGCCCATCAGGGGGTAGGCGAGCTTGCGGTACACCGCGACAGGAGTCGCGGCGGCGAGCACGAGCAGGAGGAGGCCCACGCCCGCGGCGATCAGCTGCTTGCGGAAAAAATAGGTGCCGTCGCCGAAGCGCTCCTGCGCGTAGATATAGCTGGTGCTGAGCACCATCGTGATTCCCACGGCCAGAAGCGCCGCCACGGCGAAAAAGATCCAGCCGTCGACCGCGACGCCGTCTTTCATAGCCCTTCCACCAGCGCCTTGAAGCGCCGGCCCCTTTCCGTGTAATCGCGGAACATGTCGAAGCTCGAGCAGGCCGGCGACAGCAGCACGACCTCGCCCGGACGCGCGCCCGCGCGCGCCGCCGCCACCGCCGCCGCGAGATCGTCGACGACGACAGTATCGGTCAGATGCCCGAGCGCGGCGCGGATCTTTTCCCGGGCCGCGCCGAAGAGCACGAGCTTCTTCACCGTCCGCTGGATCTCGCCCGCGAGCGGCGCGTAGTCGCCGCCCTTGTCCACGCCGCCGGCCAGCAGCACGACCGGAGCCGAAAAGCCGGCGAGCGATTTGACCACCGCGCCGACGTTGGTGCCCTTGGAATCGTTGTAGTAGCGGACGCCGTCTTTCTCGCGCACGAACTCGAGCCGGTGCTCGAGCCCGGCGAAGCCGTCCAGGACCTTTTGGATCGCCGCGGCCGGAGCCCCCGCCGCCTTCGCGGCGGCGACCGCCGCCATCATGTTTTCGACGTTGTGCACGCCCTGGATTTTCGCCCGCGCCAGGGAAAAATGTTCTTCCTCCCGGCCGCTCCGCCAGACGATCTCTTCCCGCGTGGCGCCGACGCCCTCGTCGGCCGGCGTCCAGCCGAAGGAGACCACGCGGGCGCGGATGCGCTCGCGCATCGGCCAGACCAGCGGGTCGTCGCGGTTCAAGATCGCGACGTCGCCGTCGCGCTGCATGCCGAAGATCCGCTCCTTCGCCTCGCCGTAGGCCGCGAAGCTCGGATAGCGGTCGAGGTGGTCCTCGGTCAGGTTGAGCAGCGCCGCGATCCGGGGGCGGAACTTTTCCACCCACTCGAGCTGGAAGCTCGAGACCTCGACGACCCCCCAGTCCCAGTCCGCGCCGGCGAAGCCGACGAGCGGCGCGCCGATATTGCCGCCGACGAAGACGTTCAGGCCCGCCGCCTGGAGCATCGCGCCGACGAGCGACGTCGTGGTGCTCTTCCCGTTCGTGCCGGTGATCGCGACGAGCGGCGCGCCGACGAAGCGATAGCCGAGCTCGATCTCGCCGAGGATCTCGATGCCGCGCTCTTCCGCCGCGCGGACGAGCGGGTTTTCCGGCGCGACGCCGGGGCTCGGGATGACGAGATCGACGCCGTCGAGCCACGCCGGCTCTTCGCCGCCCAAAAAATAGCGCACCGGGAGGCCGGCGAGCGCCGCGGTCTCCCGGGCCAATTCGGATTCGCCTCTGCGGTCAGCCGCGAGCACTTCCGCCCCCTGTCCCGCGAGGAAGCGCGCCGCCGCGACTCCCGTCCGCGCCAGGCCCAGAACCATGACCCTCTTCCCCTGGAGATCCATGCTTCATCTATCTCAGCTTCAATGTGCTCAGCGCGACCAGCGCGCAGACGATCGAGATGATCCAGAAGCGCACGATGATCTGCGGCTCGGGCCAGCCCTTGAGCTCATAGTGGTGGTGGATCGGCGCCATCAGGAAGACGCGCTTCCGCCGGAGCTTGTAGGAAGCCACCTGAAAAATCACCGACAGCGCCTCGATCACGAACACGCCGCCGACGATGACCAGCAAGATCTCGTTTTTGGTCATGAGGGCGACGATGCCGAGCGCCGCGCCGAGCGACAGCGAGCCGACGTCGCCCATGAACATCTGCGCCGGATACGTGTTGAACCAGAGAAAGCCGAGGCCCGAGGCGACCACGGCGGCGCAAAAGACGCTGAGCTCGCCGACGCCCGCGACGTAGGGGATCTGCAGGTACTCGGCCAGCCCCTTGTGGCCGGTCACGTAGGCGATGAAGGCGTAGGTGCCGGCGGCGATCATCACCGGGCCGATCGCGAGGCCGTCGAGCCCGTCGGTCAGGTTGACGGCGTTCGAGGCGCCGACGATCACCAGCATGGCGAACGGGATGTACCAGATGCCGAGATCGGGATGGAAATTCTTGAAGAACGGCACCGCGAGCACGCCGCTGAAGAACGGCTGGCGGTAGAGAATGAGCGCGGCGACGAGCCCGACGCCCATCTGGAGCAGGAACTTGGCGCGCGCCGAGAGGCCGCGGCTCGACTTGCGCTTGAGCTTGAGCAGATCGTCGACCAGGCCGATGGCGGCGAACCCGCCGGTCACCACGATCGCGAGCGTGATGTAGACGTTGGTGATGTCGCCGAGCATGAGCGTGGCGAAAAACAGCGCCAGGATGATCAGCACCCCGCCCATCGTCGGCGTGCCGGCCTTCGAGGCGTGCGCCGCGGGGCCGTCCTCGCGTATCGGCTGCTTCATCTGCATCGCCGCGAGAGAGCGGATCAGCACCGGACCGAAGATAAACGAGATCAACAACGCCGTGAGCGCGGCCATGGCGGCCCGGAACGTGATGTAGCGAAAGACGTTGAAGGCCGAGTGGGCGGTGTTGAACGGATAGAGAAAATAATACAGCAAGTTCAGGCTCCCCCGTCTCTCAGCGCCTGCAGCACCTTTTCCATCTTCATGCCGCGCGATCCCTTGAGGAGGATCCAGCCGCCGCGCCGGGCGCGGCCGCGGACGAGCGCCGCGACGTGGGCGTGGCTCCTCCCGATCACCACCCGGTCCCTTTCCATGCCCGCGGCGAGCGCGCCGCGCGCGACCAGGCGCGCCTGTTTTCCGAGGAGGTAAAGCCGGTCGACGCCGTACCGGGCGGCCTGCCGCCCGAGCGCCAGATGGCGCGCGCGCGCTTCGCCCCCGAGCTCGAGCATGTCGCCGAGCACGGCGATCTTCTCCCCGCGCGCCCGGATCCCGCCGAGCGTCCGGAGCGCCGCTTCCATCGAGGCGGGGTTGGCGTTGTAGGCGTCGTTGATGACGCCGGCGCCGTTCCAGCGCTCGATGCCCATGCGCATCGAGAAAGGCCGGACCGCCTCCAGGCCGGCGCGGATGGCGCGGAGATCGACGCCGAGACCGCGGGCCATCGCCGCCGCGCCGAGCGCATTGGCAAGGTTGTGCGCGCCGGAGAGCCGGAGCCGGACGCGCGCCGCCTTGCCGCCGGCCTTCAGGACGAACTCGGTGCCGCCGGCGCCGAGCGCTTTTTCGCCCGCGCCCCGGACCCGGCCTTTTTTCCCGTAGACGATTTTTTTTCCCCGAAACTTCGCCCCCAGGCGGCGCGTCCACGGATCGTCGCCGTTCACCACGGCGATGCCGCGCGGGCCGAGGCCGCGAAAGATCTCCCCTTTTTCCCGCGCCACGCCCGCCACGCTCTTGAGGCCGCTCAAATGGGCCGGGCCGACCGACGTGACGATCGCGATGTCCGGCCGGGCGATCGCAGTGAGGCGCGCGATCTCGCCGGGATTGCTCGTGCCGAGCTCCACGACCGCCACTTTTTCCCGGCCCGTGAGACGTAGGAGCGTCAGCGGCAGGCCGACCAAATTGTTGAAATTTCCCTCGGTCTTCAAGACCCGTCCCTTGAGCGGCCGGCCGCCGAGCGAGGCGCGCGCGAGAATCGCGGCGACCATCTCCTTGGTCGTCGTCTTGCCGTTGGAGCCCGTGATCGCGAGCACTTTCGGCGCCACGGCCAGGCGCCGGCAGCGCGCCAGATCGCCGAGCGCCGCCAGCGTGTCCTTCACCCGGACCACGGCCGCGGCCTTCAGCGGCGCGAGCGGAATTTTCTCATGCACGATCAGACATCCCGCGCCGCGGCGCGCCGCGTCCTTCGCAAAGCGATGACCGTCGAATTTCTGGCCCTTGAGCGCGACGAAGACGGAATTCGTCCCGACCTTCTTCGAATCCGTCACAACCTCGCCGAAAGCGCTCCGAGTCCCCCGCCGCATGAGCTTCCCGCCCGTCGCGGATAAAATCTGCTCCAAAGTCCATGGCATTTTGATCGACTCCGTTCATGTTAATTCCTCCGTTGACCGGCGACCGCCGAGAGCTTTTCCATCTCCTCCCGCACCACCTCGCGGTCGTCGAAATGGATTTTCCGCGCGCCCAAAATTTGGTAGTCCTCGTGGCCCTTGCCGGCGAGCAGGACGAGATCGCCGGGCCGCGCGATCTCCAGCGCCAGGCGGATCGCCGCGCGCCGGTCCGGCTCGACGAGATAAACGCCGGTTTCGAGTTTCGGGTTTCGAGTTTCGAGTCCGGAAGTCGTAGATTTTTTTTTCCCCGTTTTTTTTACCCCGGCTTCCACCTCTTCGAGTATCCCGAGCGGGTCTTCCGTGCGCGGATTGTCGGACGTCAGCACGGCCAGGTCGGCGAGGCGCGCGGCGGCCTCGCCCATGAGCGGGCGCTTGCCGCGGTCGCGGTCGCCGCCGCAGCCGAACACCGCGACGAGCCTGCCCTTGGTGAGCGGCTTCAGCAGCTGGAGGGCCCGCTCGAGCGCGTCGGGCGTGTGGGCGTAATCGACCAGCACGGTGACGCCGCGCCCGTTTTCGACCTTCTCCAGGCGGCCCGGGACTTTTTTGAGCGCGCCGACGCCGCGGGCGATCGCCGACGGATCGAGCCCCAGGGCGAAGCCGGCCGCCGCCGCGGCCAGGATGTTTTCCAGGTTGATCGAGCCGATGAGCGGCGAGGAAAATTCCACCGCGCGCCCGCCCATCCGGATCTGGCCGCTGAGCCCGCCGAGGCCGCTTTCGACGCCCTCCGGATGGACGTCCCATTCCGCCTCGCGTCCGTAGCTCACGGCCGTGAGGCCGAGCGCCGCGACCTGCTGTAAAAGCTCCCGGCCCCGCGGATCGCCGCCGTGAATGACCGCCGATTTTTTTTTCTTCGCGCTCGCCGGCAGATAGTCGGTGAAAAGCCGGCTCTTGCTCGCGAAGTAATGCTCCATGTCGGCGTGGAAATCGAGATGGTCGCGCGTCAGGTTGGTGAAGATCGCCGTATCGAAGTCGATGCCGCGCACCCTCTCGAGCTCGAGCGCGTGGGAGGAGACTTCCATGGCGACGCTTTCGACGCCGGCCCGGCCCATCTCCGCGAGCAGCCCCTGGAGGTCGATCGACTCGGGCGTCGTGTGCGGCGCCGGCAGCGCCGAGTCGCGATAGCGGTAATTGACGGTGCCGATGACTCCGGCGGACGCGCCGGCGGCGCGAAAAATCGATTCCAGCAGATAGGTCACCGTCGTCTTGCCGTTGGTTCCCGTGACGCCGGCGACCCGGAGGCCGCGGGAGGGATAATCGTAGAACCGCGCCGCATAGGCGCCCATGGCGCGGCGCACGCTCGGCACGCGAATCCAGGCGGCCCGGCTCGAAGGCGCGATCGGCCGCTCGACCACGACGGCGGACGCGCCGCGCTCCAGGGCGTCGGCGATGTAGGCGTGGCCGTCGGCGCGCGCGCCGGGGACGGCGAAGAACACGAAGTCCTTTTCGACCTGCCGCGAATCGTACGCGAGCCCGGCGACCGCGCGATCCAAATTTCCCTCCGTCTCTTCCGCCTCGCCCGCCTGCAGGAGCTCGCTCAATTGCATCGCCGTCAGCCCTGCAGGTTTAAAGTCAGCGTCGCGTTCCTGCCCCAGACGGCGCCGGGCGCGGGCGACTGTTTGACCACATAGCCGTTGCCGCGCATCTCGACTTTGATTTTGAGCGCGCGCGCTTTTTCCACCGCCTCGCGGAGGCTGAGCCCGGTGAAGTCGGGCGCCCCCGGGTCGCCCTCTTCGGCCGCGGCGGCGCGCTCGCTTTTCCGCTGGATGCGCGGCGCGCTCGCCTCCTGGAGCGGCGCCGGAGACGGCCGCGCGGCGGCCTTGTCGGGCGCCACCGCCAGGCGCTGCAGGCTCGCCGCGGCGATGTTGCGAAAGGCGGGCGCCGCGACGGTGCCGCCGTACGTGCTCCCCTCCGGCTCGTCCACGATCACCGCCATCACCAGGCGCGGCGCGTCGGCGGGAACGAAGCCGATAAAGGACGCGACGCGTTTTTTGGTATAGACGCCGCGCTCCGCTTTTTGCGCCGTGCCGGTCTTGCCCGCGACCTCGAAGCCTTCCACGTTGGCCATCACGCCGGTGCCGCCTTCGTCGACCACGCCCTTGAGAATGGAGGTGAGCGTGCGCGCGGTCGCTTCCGAGACGACCCGGCGCACGACGTGGGGCTGATTCTCCCACAGCATCCGGCCGTCGGGGCCGGTGGCCCGGCGCACCACGAAGGGGCGCATGAGGAAGCCGCCGTTGGCGACCGCGCCGTAGGCCATGACGAGCTGGAGCGGCGTCACCGAGATTCCCTGGCCGAAGGCGTGCGTCGCGAGGTCGATGGCGGCCCATTTCTCCGCGCGCCGGACCGAGCCCGTCGCCTCGCCGGGCAGGTCGATGCCGGTGGGCTGCCCGAAGCCGAACTTCGCGATGTATTTGGAATAGCGCTCTTTGTTCAGTTTTTCGGCCACTTTCGTCACGCCGATATTGCTAGAATATTGGATGATCTTGGCAAAAGGAAGCCAGCCGTGCTCGTGCGTGTCGTGGATGATTTTTCCGCCGAACGGATACTTGCCGTACTCGCAGAAAAAAAGGTCTTCCTTGCCGACGACCCCTTCTTCGAGCGCGGCGGCGGCCAAAATCGTCTTGAACGTCGAGCCCGGCTCGAAGCTGTCCGTGACCGCCCGGTCGCGCCACTGGTTCGACGCCTGCCGGGTGGAGTTATTCGGGTTGAAAAAAGGATAGTTGGCGAGCGCCAGGATCTCGCCGGTAAACGGCTCGACCACGACGGCGATGCCCGCCTTGGCGCGGTACTTGGCCACCGAAGCCTCGAGCTCGCGCTCCGCCAGGTGCTGGATCGAGGTGTCGAGCGTCAATTGCAGATCGGACCCCGGCGGGATCTGGAGCTCTTCGACGCCGCCGACCAGCACGCGGCGGCCCAGCGCGTCGCGCTCGACCACCGAGGAGCCGCTTTCGCCGCGGAGATAGTTGTCGTAATGCATCTCGACGCCCTCGAGCCCCTGGGAATCGCGGCCGACGAAGCCGATCAGCTGGGCCGCGAGCTGCCCCTGCGGATAGTACCGGTTGGGCTCGTAGTAAATCCCCACGCCGTCGATGTTCAGCCCCTCGACCCGCTCGGCCTCCTTGGGCGTCACCTGGCGCTTGATCCATATAAAGGGTTTATCCGAGGCGAGCTTCGGCGCGACTTCCGCCGGGCTCAAGCCGAGCGCCTGGGCCAGGCCCAGCGCCGCCGCCTGCGGCTCTTTGATGCGGCGCGGGCGGGCGTAGACCGACTGCCCTTCGAGGCTCAGCGCGAGCGGCTCGCCGGCGCGGTCGAGGATCGTCCCGCGCTTGGGGAGCACGATCATCTCCTTGAGGTGCTGCTTCTCGCCCAGCTGCTTCAGCTTTTCGCCGTCGAGGATCTGCAGCTGAAAGGCGCGCAGTCCCACGGCGGCGAACAGCAGCAGGAAAAAAAGCCCCGCGACCGACAGGCGCAGCTTGACCCCGGCAAAAGAGCGTCTCATGGGAGCACCACCACCGCGGCCCGGGCGGGCTCGACCATGCCCAGGCGGGAGCGCGCCATCGCTTCCAGGCGCTGCGGCGAGGTGAGCGTCGCCAGCTCTACCTTGAGCTCGCGATTTTCCTGCTCCAGCTGCCGCTCGAGCTTGCTCGTGGTGGAAAGGACATAGCCCAGGTGGACCACCTGCAATCTCAGCCAGACGTGCAGCAGCGCCATCGCCATGAGGCCGAGACCGAGCAGCGCGGGCGCCAAGAACCGCCGCCGCCCGGCAGCCCGGACCGGCCGCGGCCGGCTTTTTTTGAGGAGAGTCAACCCCGATAATTTTTTAGCGAGCGCGAGCGCCATTCTCATTCTCCTACAGCCGCTCGACCGCGCGGAGCTTGGCCGAGCGCGCGCGCGGATTCAGCCCGACTTCCGCCTCCGAGGCGACGCGCGGCCGGGCGGTCAGGAGCCTCGCTTTCTGGCTCCAGCCGCAGCGGCAGACCGGCGTCCTGGGTGGGCAAATACAGCTCCGGCTCCATTTGCGGAAGGCCTGCTTGACCAGCCGGTCTTCCAGCGAATGAAAAGAGATGATCACGAGCCGCCCCCGGGGGTGTAGGAGTTCGTAGCCGTTTTCCAGAAATGCCTCCAGGTTTTCCAGCTCTCGATTCACCGCGATTCTGAGCGCCTGAAACGTCCTCGTCGCGGGATGGGTCCGGCCGCGCTCTCTTCCCGCGGCGCGCGCCACCAGATCCGCCAGCTGCCTGGTGCTCTCGATCCGGCCGCGACCGCGCGCGCGCTCGATCGCCGCGGCGATGCGCCGCGCGCGCGGCTCCTCGCCGTATTCCCGCAATATTCGCGCCAGCTCGGCCGCCGGGTATTCATTCACGATCGCGGCGGCGTCGAGCGTCTCGCGCCGGTCCATCCTCATGTCGAGCGGCGCGTCGGCCTGAAAGCTGAAGCCGCGCTCGGGCGAGTCGACGTGCTGCGACGAGATGCCGAGATCGAGGACGGCGCCGTTCACGCGCCCCCAGCCGATCTCCCCGAGGACGGCCCCGGCGGCGCGGAAATTGGCGCGCCGGACGATCGCCCGGGCGCCGAATCTTGCGAGCCTCTCTCCCGCCGCGGCGACCGCCTCGTCGTCCCAATCCAGCCCCAGGACTTCTCCGTCCGGGGCGCTCCGCTCGAGTATTTTTTCGCTGTGCCCTCCGCCTCCGAGCGTTCCGTCGAGATATTTCCCCCGCGCCTCGGGCCGGAGGATCTCCACGACCTCATCGGCCATCACCGGCGCATGCGCGTAGGCCATTATTTTTTAATGGAAGGTGCCGTCTCCCTCCCAATCGTCGTCGAAGCTGTCGATGGCGTCTTCCAGAGTCGTGTAGTCCTCGAAAAACTGGTCCATGCCGACGACGCGGAAGATATCGCGGACGTAAGGGGTCATGCCGGCGAGCTTCAAGTCGCCGTTCAGGTTGCGGAGAACCTTCAGCCGCTCCAGCAGCACTCCGATGCTCAAGTAATTGATGTGATCGACGCTCCTCAAGTGCAGCACCACTTTCGTCTGCTCCCGCTCGATCAGGGAGCCGATCACGTCCTTGATCCGGATCATCTCGCGAAAATCGATGTCTCCGGCGATGTCGATCACCGAGACATCCTGAATGATCTTCCGCTGCAGCATTCCTTTTCTCCTTCTGCCCGGCGGCGGCGTTCGGCCGCGCGCGGGCGGTTGACTTAGAGCCCCAAGTCGCCGAGAAAATCGGGATCCTGCATCAACTTGTCCTCGGCCCCGGCAAAAACCTTCT
>WNFL01049580.1_pt1 | contig 16651 bp, 12 predicted proteins | sample 5400361 | NCBI WGS metagenome assembly WNFL01 (sample SAMN13153351, study PRJNA577476) | soil metagenome | isolation source: 40 cm soil on Douglas fir-dominated hillslope | place: USA:California | collected 2013-09-17 | reverse complement strand
GCTTCTGGAGACCAAGCACCACATTCTCGACACCATCGCCGCCATGGTGTCGGGATCTGAACTCCCTCCGGGACATATGGCCATCCAGTTTGCTCGCGAGTACGGTGGCGAGAAAATTGCCACGGTAGTCGCCTCATCGATCCTCTGCGGAGCCATCGAGGCGGCATTTGCAAACGGGGAACTGGCTCACTCCGACGAAACCGACGACGATTTCACCACCGGAGGAGCTCATCCAGGCTGTGCAGTTGTTCCTGCCGCGCTGGCTATGGGAGAACAGTTCGGCATCAGTGGGAGGCACTTTGTGCGCGCGGTTGCGTTGGGCTACGACATTGCACTTCGCGCCATGAAGACCGTCGGCCCCGGGATGAAAGAAACTCACAACCTGGTTGGAACCATGGGCGCCGCTGCTGCGGCGGGTTGTGTTGCAGGTCTTAACGCCCAACAGATGCGCTGGCTGCTTGACTACGCTTGTCAACAGGCGGGAGCAGGAATTGGCACGTGGCGGCGCGACACCGACCACATTTCGAAAGGTTTTCTGTTTGGAGCGATGGGGGCTCGCAATGGCGTTAACGCAGCGCTCGTCGTCCATACCGGTTGGACGGGCGTCAACGATGTTCTTTCCGGCCCCAATAATTTCGTGGAGTCCTACAATCCCAAGGCTGATCCAGCGGGAATGATCGATCAACTGGGCGAACTCTACGGCGTAATGGTGACGACGCTCAAGAAGTGGACCACGGGTGGACCGATTCAGGCGCCTCTCGACGCACTCGAAATACTCAACAAGCGACATTCATTCAAGGCGGCGGACGTGCAGAAAGTGATCGTCCGTGCCGCCACCAGCGCAGCCTACACAGTGAACAACCGCGACATGCCGGACATCTGCTTGCAGCACCTGGTTGCGATCATGCTGCTCGACAAGACGGTTTCCTTCCATGCCGCGCACGATCGGCCGCGCATGCAGGACCCCGCCGTGCTTCGTGAGCGCGCCAAGGTGCAACTAGTCCCCGACGCGGAACTCGAGAAGCTGATACCGGTACGAGTGGCGATTGTCGAAGTTACGCTGGCCGACGGGACAGTGTTGAGCGAGCGCGTCGAGCATGTACGTGGAACTCCGGAGAACCCGATGACTCGCGAGGAAGTGGTGGCGAAAGCACGCGAGCTGATGGCTCCTGTTCTGGGTGAAAAAGTCTGCGCGAATCTGATCGAGCGCGTGATGGGACTCGAGAGCGTAAAGGACATCCGGGAGCTTCGACCGTTGCTCCGCAAATCGGATCACACCTAAATTGTTTTTTCGCCCGCGCAGAACTGAATTGAAGCTTATGGACATCTGACCGAGGACTCGCAAAACCATGCCGTGGAGAAGAAGAGGGGTCCTTTCGCTGTTGTTAGTCGTCGCATTAAGTAGCCTATATCTGGCCGCACGCGGACAATCAGGATCGCCCGCGAAAACCGTGGCGCAAGAAACGCCCTCCGGCGCGAGCGTCGCCTCCCGCGCAAGTCCTGCACTCGACTTCGAGTTCTTCAAGACGAAAGTTGAGCCAATCTTTCTGAAAAAGCGGCCCGGGCATGCACCCTGTTACAGCTGCCATATCCTGGAGAATCGTGCGTTCCGTTTGCAGACCCTAAATCCGGAGAGCACTACCTGGACCGACGAGCAATCGAACAAGAACTTCAAAAGCGCCCTCGATCAGGTAGAGCCCGGCGATCCCCTTGCAAGCCGGCTTCTGAAGCATCCGCTTGCGCCCGAGGCCGGCGGAGATGCATTTCACTCGGGTGGACGTCAGTTTACGTCACAGGCCGATCCGGATTGGCTAGTCATTGCCGATTGGATACGTGCCGCCGGACATCCCGCTGCTTCGGCACCGCCGTCGTCGACTGCTCGAATCTACGTCACAGATAGCGCCAGCGACACCATCGACGTAATCGACCCCGCCACCAATCAGGTAACCCAAGTCATAAGTGGAATCGTGCTGCCGCACGGCATTGCATTTTCTCCCGACGGTACGCGGTTGTACATCAGCAATGAATCGGAGAGTGTGCTGAATGTCGTGGATCGGAAGACTGGCGACATCTTGCAAAAGATTCCGCTGAGCGCGCGGCCGAACAATATTGCGATTACAAAAGACGGCAGTCGCGTCCTGGTGGGTATTCGCTCGCAGCCAGGTTTGGTCGATGTGATCGACACCGCCTCGCAAAAGCGGACTAACAGCATCCCGGTCGATGGTAGCGTACACAACGTGTTTGTCACACCCGATGGAAAGTATGCGGTCAGCGGATCCATCGAGAACAAGTCTGCATCCGTCATCGATCTGGCGACGGACAAGATGGCGTGGGAAGTGAAGTTCGATCGACCCCGGATCCACCCGCCGCATCTTCGTTCAGCTTTCAGGAGTGAACGGCTTTGCCGTCGTCGATTTCGCCAAACGTGCTGAAGTAGCAAGAATCATGCTGCCGGATCTACCCGGAGGTTTTGGCAAAGTCGAGGGGCGAATGGGAACTCCTTCGCACGGCATCGGCATCGCTCCTGACGGCAAATCGCTGTGGATCAACAGCACAGTTGCCAACGCCGTTTTCAAATATTCACTGCCCGATCTCAAGTTAGTTGGTCACGCAAAGCTGCCGGTCGTGCATACGCTGGGCCACGCGGCGACCGGCTCTGTGCCGGAATGGATTACCTTCACGCCGGACAGCAAATTTATCTATGTCTCCGACTCGGGAGCGCGCGAGGTCTCGGTCATCAATACGATAACTCTAAAAGAAGTAGCGACCATTCCAGTTGGAGAAGTTCCCAAGCGGATGAACACGCTGGTTCTTCGTTGAGCGTTTGAGTATGTCTGACAAGCTCGTTATCAACGCGACGGACCAGAACGTCTCGACGGCCGCTACTGACGGCGAGGTCGGTCAGCGAGCACGCCGCCGCATTGCGCGAAGGCTTCTCCCATTCTTGTTCCTGCTGTACGTAATTGCCTTCATCGATCGCATGAACGTTGGCGCCGCAGCGCTGCAAATGCCACGCGACCTAGGCTTCAGTGAAGGCGTGATCGGATTTGGCGCCGGTATTTTCTTCCTCGGCTACTTCCTGCTGGAGATTCCCGGAGCGCTGATCGTGGAGCGCTGGGGCGCGAGCCGCTGGATCGCTCGCATCATGATCACGTGGGGCATGATCACGGTGCTGATGGCCTTCATCCACACCGAGAAGCAATTTTATCTGGTGCGTTTCTTCGTCGGCGCTGCCGAAGCCGGCTTTTTTCCTGGCGTCATTGTGTATCTGACTCACTGGTTCCGTTACCAGGATCGGGCCAAAGCCGTTGGCGTTTTTTATGCCGCGAATCCTATTTCTTACATCATCGGTTCTCCGCTCGCCGGCTTGCTGCTCGGGATCTCATGGCTTGGACTCCGCGGATGGCGATGGCTGTTCATTATCGAGGGGATTCCGGCGGTGTTGTTCGGAATCGTCACCATTTTCTATCTGACGGACTGGCCCGAAAAGGCCCGATGGCTTCCTGCCGATGAGCGATCCTGGATCACCAGCGAATTGCAGCGTGAAAAGGAAGCAAAGAAGCGCGTTCACTCCTACAGCATTTGGGAAGCTCTGCGCCATCGCGATGTAATTCTGTTGACGCTGTGTTACTTCTGCGCGATGACCGGGAGCTACGGCATCGCCTTCTGGTTGCCAACAATTCTTAAACGCCTCTCGGGCAGAAGCGATCTTCAAGTTACGCTGCTCGCCGCGTTGCCGTATGTGGCGGCGTTCATCACGCAGCAACTCAATGGCTGGCATTCCGATCGGACGTGCGAGCGGCGATGGCACGCAGCCCTCCCCGTTTTTGTCTGTGGCGTCGCCCTCGCACTTGCCGTGGTGTTTCGAGCTAACCCGACGGTTTCAATTCTGTTGTTCGTCGTGGCTGGCGGAGCTTTCTACGGTTTTCAACCCTGTTTCTGGGCGGTTCCAACGCTTTTTTTGAGCGAGTCCGCTGCTGCCGCTTCGATTGGATTGATCAACGCAGTTGGCAATCTCGGAGGGTTTGTGGGGCCCATGGTGATGGGCTATCTCGCCAGCCGCACACATTCGTTTGCAGCCGGCCTGTTGTATTTGGTGGCGAGCCTTTTCGTCTCCGGACTGCTGATGCTGGCGGTAGGAGCCTCTCGCCGTCCAGTAGTGCCCGGAACTGTGCCGCTCGTGCCGTGAGAGGAGGGAAGAACTATTTTTAATGTTGGATTAATGGCGATTTCATGTCTTTCGGGCTTAATGATTGCACCATATTCTCGGTTCTCTTTGGAGCGTAATTTTGCGGCAAACACATTTGGAGGTTAAGGTGAAACGATCGATAGCACTATTGGTCTCGGCAGTATTTCTTGCATTTGCAATCAGCGCAATGGCGCAGGACAAGGCGCCACTCTCTCTTTCGAAAACCATCCCGCTACCCCAACTTCACGATGGAGATTTCGACCACTTCGTAGTTGATCTTGCCGGCAATCGCCTGTTCGCCACCGCGGAAGAGAACTCAAAAGTCCTCGTTTTTGATTTGAAGACCAACAAACTGGCGCACTCCATTGACGACCTCAAGGCGCCGCACTCGATGCTGTACCTTCCGGACGCCAAAAAACTGTACGTCGTGGATGGAGATCTTGGCGAAGTCAAGATTTACAATTCCGATTCCTACAAGCCAACTGGCAGCGTCAAGCTGAAGGAAGGCGCCGATGCCAGTTCCTACGATCCCCAGTCCCATCGCCTGTACGTTGTGAATGGCGGCAAAGATGCCAAGCTGCCCAACTCATACATCTCCGTCATCGACACGAATACGGACAAGGTCCTTTCGGAAATCAAAGTCGATTCGAACGACGTAGAGGGCATCGCGATTGAAAAAGTGGGTACGCGAATGTTTGTCAACATCCGCGGTAACAACTCCGTCGAAGTGTTTGACCGCGACAAAGGCAATCTGCTCGCGACCTGGTCGATAACGCAGGAAGCAAAGAAGCCTACCGCCATCGGACTCGATGAAAGCGGTCATCGCCTTTTCGTCGGCACACGTGATCCTGGCAAGCTAGTTGTACTGGACACTGAATCCGGAAAAGTAGTCAGCAGTCTTCCTGCCGCAGCCATGGTCGATGACATGGCCTATGACGAGGGCAGCAAACGCATCTATTTCGCGGGAACGCAATTTATCGACGTATTCGCGCAGCGCGATAGCGATCACTACGAAAATGTGGGTCACGTTCCGACGGCATTCCGCGCCAAGACCGGGATTCTCGTGCCCGAACTGAAGCACTACTACCTGGCCGTTCCGCATCACGAGAAGCAAAATGCCGAGGTACGCATCTATAACGTAACGCAATAGATTGGACTTGAAAGCGAACGCCGTCGGGCCTTCCAGGCCGACGGCGTGCTTCCTTGATAAACTTTTCCTAGTCCTTACACCTTAGCTGTGACCGCGGACACTTCCGCCGCGATCGCTTCTCCCATATCCTGGGTTCCGGCCTTCCCGCCGATGTCCGGGGTAAGAGGGTCGCGCCGGGCAATAACCCGAAAGATAGCCTGCTCGACCGCCTGAGCCGCCTGCTTCTCACCCAGATGTTCCAGCATCATCGCTCCGGACCAAATCTGCGCGACCGGGTTTGCGATCCCTCTGCCCGCAATGTCAGGAGCGGAGCCGTGTACGGGCTCAAACATGGAAGGATACTCGCGCTCAGGATTCAGATTCGCGGAAGGCGCGAGCCCCATGGATCCAACGACGGCAGCACCCAGATCCGACAAAATGTCGCCAAATAGATTCGATCCCACCACCACATCGAACCTGTCAGGATGACTCACAAAATGAGCGGTCAGGATGTCGATGTGATATTGGTCCGCTTTCACTTCCGTATATGTCTTTGCGATTTTATTGAAGCGCTCGTCCCAGAAAGGCATCGTGAAGACGATGCCGTTCGACTTCGTCGCCGACGTGACGTGATTCTTGCGTGACCTGGCAAGTTCAAACGCATAAGAAATGACGCGGTCGCAGCCGCGCCCCGTGAACACTGTCTCCTGAATCGCCATTTCCAGATCGGTGTTGCGGTGCAGCCGCCCGCCAATTTCTGAGTACTCACCTTCACTGTTTTCGCGCACGATACAGAAATCAATTTCGCCCGCGCGCCGGTCGGCAAGCGGCGTTTTGATTCCCTCCAGCAGACGGCACGGCCGCAGATTGACGTACTGTTTGAAACCGCGGCGAATTGGAATCAGCAGCCCCCAAAGTGATACGTGATCGGGCACTCCCGGATAACCCACCGCGCCAAGATAGATGGCGTCGAATGGGCGCAACAGTTCCAGAGCATTTTCCGGCATCATCCGCCCCGTGCTCAGATAGGTTTCACAACTCCAGTCGAAATTAGTCCACGACAAAGAAATACCAAACCGTCGCGCCGCCGCTTCCAGCACGCGGATTCCTTCTGGAACAACTTCACGTCCGATACCGTCGCCTTCGATGACTGCAATCTTGTAGCTCTTCAATTGGCCTCGCTATTCGTAAACGCTTACGGCTGGATTCTCACTTGCTGAGGAGCGCCGTCAACGCCCGCACGTCAGGCACGCCTTCGAGCTTGCGCACAAGATCGATGACCTGGGTCGCCTTTGCCGCCGGCCACTCCGCGAAAGCGGCACAGCCCTGAAACTTCTCCGCCACTTCGTCGTAACTCATGGGATTGGTCGGACTCCCTTTGCCAAAGTCTGCACGGCCTGTAATTACGCGCCCGTCTTTGAGAGTGATCTTGATAATGGTCGTCATCTTGTCGTAGCCCTCTTTTTCCGCCTCGGGATCGGCATAGAACCGGACGCGGCCAACCATTTCCTGGACGTCCGGCCGCTTCACCGTCGCGTCAGTGAACTTCGTCAGATCGGCTTTGCCATCGACGAGAATGATGGCCATGCAGTATTCCATGCTGAACTTGGCTTGCAGGCCATCGGTTGGGCGATGATGAATCAATGTATTAGGCATGTTGCGGCTGGTGCCCACCTCGACTCGATCCACGTCCGTCGCATGGATGGAGTTCAAACGAACCAGCCGCAACAGCTCGGTCATTCCAGGATGCGTCAGGGAGCCACTGGGGAAGGGTTTAATCGAGACTCCCGGGTTCTGGAACGTCCAAGGTTTACCGAGGCGGTCGACAATCGCACTCGGGTCGTATCCACCGCCGTACGCGTGAAAGAAGCCGCGCTGCGCTTCTAAAATCTCGGGCGCGCCAGTCCAACCCAGGGCGGCAAAATCGGCCGCGACCACTCCGCTTTCGGTCGCGTGACCAGCCTGGAACGGTTTCATCATGGTGCCGAAATTTTCCCGCAAACCGGCAGCATGACTGGCAGCGATCGCTAAAGCTCGCACCGTCTTCTCGACGTCAAGGCCTTTCAGCCGCGCGCAAGCCGAAGTCCCGCCAAAGACGCCGCAAGTGCCCGTGGAATGGAAGCCGTCCTGATAGTGGCGGGGCGAAATCGCTTCTGCGATCTTGCATTCCACTTCAACCCCCAGTTGATAGGCCAGGAGTAATTCTTTCCCGCTCTTCCCCTGTAATTCTGCAGTGGCCAGCGCCGCTGGGAGAACACATACGGTAGGATGAACGAGCAAACCGTACACTCGATCTTTTGCCGTCGCAAGCTGCGTGTCGTCGAAGTCGTCCACGTGGATCGCGACGCCGTTCGCAAAAGCGGCAAAGCGCGCGGGCAGCTTCGACGAAGAACCCAACACCGAAGCGCCGCCAGCATGAAATCCAAACGAGCCCACGTACTGCTGGATCAGTCCCGCAGTTTCAGCCTTGGAGCCGCTAAGCGCCAGTCCTAGTCCATCCAGAATCGATTTCTTGCCAAGTTCCAAAGCTTCGGAAGAAACGTCCGAATAATTTGTCTTCGCGATGAACTCTGCAACGTACGCAGTCAGTTCCTTAACCTGAGGAAACGCCGCTGGCGTGCACGGTTGAGGCGTCGCGGTCTCACCGAAAGCGGACTCCGAGTTGCCCAGGATTCCAATAGTGGCTCCCAATCCGGTCACGGTCCGGAGGAAGGCGCGTCTCTTCATGTCACTATTCATCCATCACTTCCCGACCTCACTTCAACTCATTCTTGAATACCTGTCCACCCTTCATCACGAACTTCACGTGCTCCAGTTCAGTGATGTCCTCGGTTGGATCTCCGCTGACCGCCACAATGTCGGCGAACTTGCCGGCTTCCAGCGAGCCCACGCGATCCTCCCATCCCATGAGAGTTGCCGCTCCCATGGTTGCCGCGCGAATTGCCTGCACTGGAGTCATTCCGAACTTCACCATGTACTCGAATTCTTTGGTCTGGCTTCCGTGTGGAAATGGGCCGACGCCCGATCCAAAGGCGATCTTCACTCCGGCCGCCACCGCCCTCGGGTAGCTGCGCTCGGAAATCTCGGCGACGCTGTGCCCGCCAAATCTCTTCTCGTCGTGTTCCCGATCGAGCTGATAGTGATAAAGAGTTCCCAGAAGATAAATCCCTTTGTCCACCATCATCTTGATATCGCTGTCTTCAAGTAGAACCCCGTGCTCAAGAGAATCGACACCGGCATTGAGGCAATTGTGCAATCCCTCGCCGCCAAAAGCGTGACAAGAGACCTTGTGTCCCTTCCTGTGAGCCTCGTCCACGATTGCCGCCACCTCTTCCGCGGTAAAAGTTGGAGGAATCACCATCTTGCCGTCGGCGGAGAAGTGAAATTGATGAGTAGCATATAACTTGATCCAGTCGGTCCCGTGCGCGATCTGCTCCCGCACCGCCTCGCGGGCGGCCCAGGGTGAATCCACAACCTGCAGCATCATCGGGACCGGCACTTCCGCCGAGTAGCCATTCATCATAAAGCCGCCGGTACTTTGTATCCCGCGGGTCGAAACTTGCATCCTCGGACCCTGCACGATCCCTCGGTCGATGGCGTTGCGTAAGTCCACATCGCCATACATTGCGCCGAGCGTCTTAAGATCGCGAAGGGTTGTGAATCCTGCCATCAGATCCTTATTGGCATTAGAGAGCGCGATCAACGTGCGGTATTGGTACGAATCCCGCAGAAGTTGCATTTCCAGATCATTGCCATTTGCAAACACGTGGGTGTGGGCATCAATCAGACCGGGGAGTACGGTGGCGTGGCTGAGATCGATGACTTCCGCGCTCGCTGGAATTTTCACTCGGTCGGCCGGACCGACCTCGACGATCTTGTCGTTCTTGATCGTTACGACCTGGTTGGTCGCCAGCTTGCCTGATTTCGGATCAAAAAGGCGGCCGGCACGAACTGCAATCCAGTGATCCGGAGCCGGTGTTTGTGAATAGGCGAGGGTGCAGGCGAGTAGTATGGCGGCAAGATATTTGTTGATCATGGTGGGATACTGATGCTGGTCGGCCAACATTAAGGCGCCATGAAGTCTAAATGAAACTTTGTTCAGACTGGATCGCCGCCCTGACGCTTCTGAACGCTTTTTCATGTCCGCTTCGTCTGCGTTTCATCCAGAAAGGGCAATATACTATGCTGCGAGCGACCCAATGCGCATTCTGATCGTCGAAGACGAAACGAAGGTCTCAAGCTTTGTCGCGCGCGGCTTAACCGCAGAACGATTTGCAGTCGACGTTGCCGCCGACGGTGAAGCTGGACTTGAGTTGGCGACCACTTATGCCTACGATCTCATTATTCTCGACCTGATGCTTCCGAAGATGGACGGCACTCAGGTCCTGCGGCGCATTCGAAATCAGAACTCTACGGTTCCCGTGCTGATACTGACAGCGCGCGACGCAGTCGCGGATAAAGTCGGAAATTTTGAGGCGGGCGCGGACGACTATCTCACCAAGCCTTTCGCGTTTGCCGAACTGCTTGTTCGCGTGAAGGCATTGCTGCGCCGCGGACCGGTCAGCCGCAGCAGCGTTGTTCGCGTGGGAGATCTGGAACTCGACCGCCTATCGCAACAGGTGAAACGCGCCGGCAAGCGGGTGGAACTGACCACCAAGGAATATTCGCTGCTCGAATACCTCATGTCGAACGCCGGTCGTGTATTGTCGCGAACCATGATCATCGAACATGTGTGGGATCAGAGCTTCGACGGCATCACCAACATCGTGGACGTTTATGTGCGCCACTTGCGCAACAAAGTCGATGACCCGTATGAGCATAAGCTGATCCGCACTGTCCGCGGTGTTGGTTACACCATCAGTAACGGAGCGCAATCGTGAGCACTCGTTCGCTTCGCTTTCGCATTGCAGCATGGTATGCGGGACTTCTCGCGGGCGCGCTGCTCATTTTTGGCGTTTCCGTCTATCTTGGCCTGGAGCGTTACCTCTACTGGAACCTGCAAAAGACGCTCGCCGCTGAATCCCGGACAATCGGAACGCAACTGCTCTCGCAGCATCCTTTCAAGCGGGCAAATTGGCTGGAGACTGAGATCGAGGAGGCCTACGCGCCCGAGATTAACGGTCGTTTCATCCGCGTGATTCAGCAAGGTGTCGGAGTCGTGTACGTTTCCGGCGCCCCGAAGGATGGATCTTTCGATCCGACCCTGGTTCCTGTGCCTGGCAGCGATCGCGACCGGTCACGAAAAATCAGTGTCGAGGGAAGGCGCCTGCTGGTCGAAGGAAATGGTTTCACCACTCCGGACGGCGCGCGATTCATCGTGGAAAGCGGCGCCCCCTATCAGCAGATTGAGGTGGTGCTGCACGGACTGCTGTTGACCTTCGGGATCTACATGCCCTTCATCATCTTTGTAGCCGTCGGAAGCGGTTACTGGCTGATGCGTCGTTCGCTCCAGCCGGTGGATGAAATCACCCGGCGTGCTGAGGGCATTACTTCCACGAACCTTAGCGAGCGGTTGCCTGTAATAAGGACTGGTGATGAACTCGAGAGGCTCTCCATTTCGCTGAACCGGATGATTGAGCGCCTGGACGACGCCTTCCAGCACATCAATCGTTTTTCCGCCGACGCTTCTCACGAGTTGCGAACGCCTCTGACGATTCTGCAACTGGAACTCGAGGGCATCGCGCAGAGCCAGCGTCTTAATCCTTCGCTCATCGACCAGATTGGCAGTGCTCTGGAAGAAACGCATCGCATGTCGCATATCGTCGAGAGCCTGTTGGCGATTTCGCGCCTGGATGCCGGCGAAGCAAAGATTGTGTTGACTCGCATTGACCTCGGCCAGCTGGCAGCTTCGACCACCGAACAGATGAAACTGCTCGCGGAAGAAAAATCAATCCAGCTGACCAGCACCGTGGCCCATGACGTTTATGTTGAGGGAGACCGCTCGCATCTCCAGCAGGTAGTCGTGAACCTCGTTGCGAATGCTATCAAGTACACGCACGATGGCGGCGAGGTTGAAGTGCGTGTACGCTGCAAGGCGAACTCCGCAATCCTCGAGGTTTCTGACAATGGCGCCGGAATACCCGACTATGCCCTCCCTCATGTCTTCGAACGCTTTTACCGCGCCGACAAGGCTCGCTCGCGCGAGTCCGGCGGAGCTGGACTGGGTCTGGCGATCGTAAAGGCGATCTGCACAGCGCACGGCGCCGAATTGCACGTCTCCAGCAGGGAAGGGATGGGTAGCGTTTTCACGGTTGAATTGCCGCTGCATGATCTACCCGCGAGCGATGAAGCTCGGCCGGCAGTTCGAAAACTCTGACTTCAAAAAACATTCTTTCGGCATCACATTGCAGACGGCATCATTGGGTGAGAGTAACTTTCTACTGGCGCCGAGCAGCTGGTCTTGCCGCGGAGCGACAGAATCCCAGCTAAGGACAGGACAGCATGACAAAGTTTTTCCTCGGTATGGTTGTTGGTATTGCATTGCTCTCCGTCGCCGTCGTCGCCTATTTCCTGTCCGGCAGCGCGCCTGTAGCTACCGATGCTCCTCCCATGCCGATGGAAAAATATCTGGCCAAGAAAGCTCTGCACGCCGTCCTTGACCGCGAGATGCCGAAGACTGTGCCCATCCCCGCCGATGGGCCGAATTATCTCGCCGGGGCCCAGATCTACAAAGACAACTGCGCAGTTTGTCATGGACTGCCCGGGCAACCGCAAACCGCGATCGCGCGCGGTATGTTCCCTAAGCCACCGGACCTCCTGCATGGCAAGGGCGTTACCGACGACGAACCGGGTGAAACTTATTGGAAAGTCGTGCACGGCATTCGTCTGACGGGAATGCCCGGTTTTCGTGGTTCTCTCACGGATACTCAGGGATGGCAAGTCAGCCTCCTGCTGGCGAATGCAGACAAGTTGCCGGACAGTGTCAAAACGCAGCTCGCAAGCCCTCCTCCTCCGGCCTCGGCTCCGCCCGCACTAATAAAAGGAACCCGATAGGCAATGGGGATCGCGTCGCCCCTGACCCCACTCTGAATGCAATTTCACGTCGGTTTAAGAGCAACTTAATGTGCCTCCGGTATCTCTGATATGTTGCACAGATGACCGAGAGCACATTGAATCTGACAACTATGTGTAAGGCAAATTGGAGAACCGTCGTCGTTGCCGGTCTGTGCATACCCGCCATCGTTGGTGTGATGGTCGGACATTCCTATGCTCAGGACAGTGCACCTGCCACTAGCGTTCAGGTATCAACCGCACCCGACAATCCGCAGCCGAACACAATGCCGGGCGCACCTCAACCGATAACTTTTGCGGACGCGTTGCAAAGAGCGAGAGCGATTCACCCTCCGACACAAGCGGCGTTCACAGCGGCTGGTCTCGCTCACCAGGATCTGGTGCAAGCCCGGGCCAACCTGCTGCCGAATGTGAACTACAACATGTCTGCTATTTACACGCAGCCCACAACCCGTGGAAGCGACACTCAGGTCTTCATCGCCAACAACGGAATTCACGAATACATCGCCCAGGGAAATGTGCATCAGAATCTTTCGCTCACGATGTTCGCGGATTACAGCCGCACCGCAGCGGCACAGGCGGTGGCAAGAGCAAAAGCTGAAATCGCATTGCGTGGATTGACCGTTGTTGTTGCGCAGGCGTACTACGGTTATCTTGCTGCTCAACATAAATATGAAATCGCGCAGCGCGCCAGCGAGGAAGCGCTGCGCTTCCTGGACATCAGCCAGAAGCTGGAAAACGGCGGCGAAGTTGCGCATTCGGATGTAGTCAAAGGCCAGTTGCAGGCTCAACAACAGGCTCGTGATCTGCGCGAAGCAGAGTTACTCAGGAACAGAGCCCGCCTTGAGCTTGCCATCCTTATATTCAAAGATTTCACCGAGAACTTCACCATCGTAGACGACCTCACAGCCGTCGATCCCATTCCGTCCTATGATGTGGTGACTGCGGCAGGGACACGAAACAATCCTGACCTTCGTGCAGCGCAGGCCGCGCTCCGGCAGGCAGGCCGCGAGGTTATCGCCGCGTGGGGAGGAGTTCTGCCGTCCATTGGCCTCGACTACTGGTATGGAATCGACGCCAACCGTTTTGCTACCCGAAGCGTTCCCTTCGGCGCTCCTCCCGGCACGGCGCCCGTCAACAACCTCGGCAGCGCGTATGCCGCAACCTTACAACTTCCCATCTGGACCTGGGGAGCGAACTTCAGCAAAGTGAAGCAGGCCAACTTGCAGAAGAAACAGGCAGTGGTGGAGTTGAACGCCGCGCAACGCACGCTGCTCGCCGACCTGCGCTCTTTTTACGACGAAGCCCAGGCCGCGCGGGCGGAGTTCGACTTACTGACTAAATCGGTGGAACTTGCAACCGAGAGCCTGCGCCTGGTCAACATGCGTTATCAAGGCGGAGAGTCCACTGTCCTGGAAGTCGTGGACGCACAGAATACGCTTACGCAAGCGAGCAATGCGTACAACGACGGGCTGGTTCGATTCCGCGTTGCAATCGCGAATCTTCAGACCCTGACTGGAAAGTTCTAACACCGATGACCAATCAACCACTACTGCCCGCGCAATTGGTCGGCGAAGACAGCCGCCAGCGCTCTGGCGTTCAACGTCTCGCATCGTCGATTTTACTGGCGAGCTTGACAGCCCTCTCGTTCACAGCATGTTCCCACGAAAAAACTGAAGAGGCCGCTGTCCCCGTGAAGGCGGCGACCGTACAGAAGGCGCCGATTCAGCGAATCGTCTCAGCTGACGCGGTGTTGTTCCCTCTGCAACAGTCCGCGCTCGTTCCGAAGATCAGCGCTCCGGTAAAAAAATTTTATGTCAATCGGGGCGCTAAGGTGCGCCAGGGACAACTGCTGGCGGTCCTGGAAAATCGCGATCTCGCGGCGGCTCAGGAAGAGAACAAAGGCGCATTTCAACAGGCGGAAGCTGCGTACGTGACCGGAACGTCGGCCGGCCTTCCGGAGGAATTGCAAAAAGCCACCGGCGACGCTCAAGCCGCAAAGCAGGCTCTCGACGCAGCGCAGAAGCTCTACGACAGCCGTCTGGAACTGTTCAAACAAGGTGCGTTGCCCCGCAAAGACCTGGATCAGGCAGCAGTCGGTCTTGCTCAGGCGAAGCCGCAATATGAACTAGCGCAGCGTCACCTCGATTCCCTCAATTCCGTAGTCAAGCATCAGGAGCTCAAAAGCTTGGAGGGGCAACTCTCCTCAGCGAAAGGGAAGTTCCAGGGCGCGGAGGCTCAACTTAGTTATTCGGAGATTCGCAGTCCCCTCGACGGCGTAGTGACGGATCGCCCGCTTTATCCAGGTGAGATGGCAGCCGCCGGAACGCCGCTGATGACAGTCATGGATCTTTCGCGCGTAACCGCGCGAGCGCACATCCCGCAAAATGATGCCGCCGTGCTCAAGGTCGGGGACAAAGCGACGATCGCCGTCCCCGGACTCGAGGAGCCGGTTGAGGGCAAAGTGATTCTCGTCAGTCCCGCGCTGGATCCGAACAGCACGACCGTTGAAGTCTGGGTCCAGGCAAAAAATCCGAAACAGACTCTCAAACCCGGATCGAGCGTCCGGTTGTCGATGATTTCCGCGGAAGTGCCCGATGCGTTAGTGATCCCGGCGGCCGCCTTGCTTACCGGCGCAGATGGCGCTTCCACCGTGATGGTCATTGGTGACGACCAACATGCTCATCAGCAGGCAGTCAAGGTGGGGATTCGCCAGGACGACAAAATTCAGATCACAGAAGGATTAAAGGAAGGCCAGCGCATCGTTACCGAAGGCGCCTACGGACTGCCGGACAACGCGAAAGTTTCCATCGAAGAGGCCGTGCCGGCAGAAAAAGAAGGCGAGAAACCCGGTGCCGGGAAAGAGCCAGACTCCAAAGACTCCACCAAAGATGAAAAATAATAGCGCGGCATCCAATAGCGGGAAGTCCCGGTTCTGGTTCGAGCGTCATGCGCGATCGGTCATTTTCCTGATCATCACGCTGGCACTGGTGGGCTGTTATCTCGCCTTCACCGTGCCCGTGGACGTATTTCCCGCCACGAATTTCCCCCGAGTCCTGATCGGGGTCGACAACGGCGTGATGCCGATCGACCAGATGATGGTCACGATCACGCGTCCCCTTGAAGAAGCCGTCAACAGCGTGCCGGGGCTGCAGAACGTTCGGTCGATTACGAGCCGCGGTTCGGCCGAAATCGATCTCTTCTTCGACTGGAACGTCGACATGTTCCAGACGCTCCAATATGTGAATGCCGCCGTATCGCGCGTCCAAAGCGAACTTCCCGCGACCGCCAAAATCAGGGCTGATCGCTTGACGTTCGCCAGTTTCCCCATCATGGGATACAGCTTCACCGCCGAGAACATGGACCAGACCAAGCTCTGGGAAATGGCGACGTACGAAATCAAGCCCCGCTTGAATCGCTTGGACGGCGTTTCAACGGTTTTGATTCAGGGTGGGCAAGAACCGGAATTTCACATCATTCCCGACCCCGCCAAGTTGCTAGTGGCTGGTGTCACCGTTACAGACATCCTCGAGGCGGTGCGACGCACGAACCTCATCGACTCCCCCGGCTTGCTGGAAGAAAACCACCAGCTTGTTCTAGGACTGATCAGCGGGCAGGTGCGTACCCCCCAACAAATTTCCGACGTAGTCATCAAGTCGACACAAGCTGGAATTCCCGTGCGTATCGGAGATGTTGCCACGGTGACGACTGCTGTCAAACCGCTATACACAGTCGTTACGGCAAACGGAAGGCCGTCGCTACTCATCAACATCAACCGGCAGCCCGACAGCAATACCGTTAAGGTAGCGAATGAAGTGCACGCGGAGATCGATAAGATCCGTCAGACGCTGCCCAAAGGAATTAAGGTCGAACCGTTTTACGATCAGTCATTGATCGTCAACCAATCCATCAGCAGCGTGCGCGATGCCATCCTGCTCGGTCTCATCCTCGCGTCCATCATTTTGGTTGTCTTTCTCCGGGATTGGGGCACTTCAATTGTGGCCGGGCTGGTGATTCCGGTCACCGTGACCGTCACGTTCATTGCGCTGAAAATGTTGGGCGAGAGTTTCAACCTGATGACCCTAGGCGGACTAGCAGCGGCCGTAGGCCTGGTCATCGACGATGCCATCGTCGTTGTCGAAAACATTGTGCTTCATCGAGACGCCGGGCAGGGAAGACTGGAAGCCATTCAAAGCGCGCTGGGTGAGATTACCAAGCCGCTAATCGGCTCCACGATTACCCCGGTAGTAGTCTTCCTGCCCCTGATCTCGATCGCTGGCGTGACGGGAACATTCTTTCGTGCCCTCGCCGTCACGATGTCG
>WNFL01006333.1_pt1 | contig 16652 bp, 19 predicted proteins | sample 5400361 | NCBI WGS metagenome assembly WNFL01 (sample SAMN13153351, study PRJNA577476) | soil metagenome | isolation source: 40 cm soil on Douglas fir-dominated hillslope | place: USA:California | collected 2013-09-17 | reverse complement strand
AAGAGAGACGCTCCCGCCGCTCGCGTCCAACGAATTTGTTGTGTTGCATTGGTTTTCATTTGAAGGTAAAGGAACGCGCATTTCTTGAAAGGGCTGTCGCGACGGAAAGGCTGCGTGCGGTCCATGTGCCCCCTAGCGACGCTTCAACGCGCTTACCGCGCCCCAACCGCCTCTTCGATAATTCCTGTCCAAAATGCCAGCATGGGCCTCTCGCTCGCGACGGTAAACGACCACGGTTGATTGATCGAGAACGTTGAAAATCCCGGTCTCGCAAGCCTCAATTCGGCGCGGCCGTGCGTTGCCATCGCAAAGGAGAGCGAAGCCAGGAGTCCAGCGTTCTCGTTCCTCGCGGTCAGGTTCTGGCCAAGAATCAAACGTCGACTTTATTCGCTCGAGTGTCGTCAGGTTTGCGACTGCGCAGGGCCTTTCGAGAGCGTGAACAAGTATGCTTCGCACGGTGGCTGCCTCTATTCCGGGTGCAAATACTGCGAAGTTACCCTTGGGCCCGTAATATGTGAGGAACCGCATTTGGGGTTTAGAGCGTTCAAAGGCCGAGTCGCATTGCGCGCGAAGGCCATCCATGGATAGTTTGCCTCGACCGAAGACATTCAACCCGCGAACAAAGCGCACCACAATTTGATCGGCTTCAATCATGCTACGGTCTTCCTCATGCAACATAACGGTTGAGTTGACGCGGCGGCGCGATTCAAAGCACACTTCGCCGCACCAAGCTAGTTAAAGAAAACACGCTACCGCCGGCCGCGTCCAACGATTTGTTGGCGCGCCAGCTAAGACAAGATTCCACCCCATTGTTTCACATCATGCCTGATAATTGGTTTAGAGATCAGACGGCGTCTCACCAGGTCCGCACTGCCTAGACCCGTCAACAATGCAATGAAATAAACGACGTATGTGACCGGTTGTTTTTCTATATCTTGGCGCCAACCCCACAGGATCGATCCTACAGTGTAAATCGCGATCCATAGCAACATGATCACGAACTCGCCACCCAGCAAAGCCCCGATTCCGGCAAGAGTCCAAGCGAAACCGCTGCGGCCCCGCTCCTTAGCCAAGATGCGCATCCGTTTAGGAAGAAAGGTAAGGATGATGATGAGTTCCATGGATATGCGACCCGCTCACTATTAATACAAAAGCGCCGAACGGTTGAGTTGACGCGGCGGCGCGAATCAAAGCACCGTCCGCCGCGCCATGCAAGTTACGAGAGGCGCTCCCGCCGCTCGCGTCCAACGATTTGATAATCAATAGAGGCGGCCAAAAGCGAACGAAGTAAACTGCGTTTGCTTTACCAACCCTTTCGCCAAAAAGGAGGCCACCTCTGATGAAGTTCTACTGCGGAATCGATTTGAGTGCAAGAGATTGCCACGTGTGTGTCATCGACGAACAACTTAAGATAGTGATCGAGCAAAAGCTGCGCAACGAATTGCCGAAGATCTGCCAGTTGCTCGAACCTTACAAAGCCAAGCTGAAGATCGTGGTGGAGAGCACCTTCAACTGGTACTGGCTGATCGATGGTTTGCAGGCTGAGGGTTTCGAAGTGGTGTTGGCCCACACCCTCGGTCTCTACCTGATTACGGGCGCCAAAGTGAAAACCGATCGCCGTGATGCTTACTCACTGGCCAAGTTGCTGCTGGTAGGCGCGGTGCCCGCCGCCTACATCTATCCAGTCGAGACTCGGCCGGTGCGCGACCTGCTGCGCCGGCGGATGCATTTGGTGCAGGTGCGGGCTGGGGAGTATGGCAGTCTGCGGTGCTTGTTGCTGCGTCAGGGCATCCTCTCCAGCAAACAGCAGGAGATCAAGACCGCCACTGAAGCTGAACTCGAGCAGTGGTTCACGCACCCGTTGGTGCGCTTGCACGCCAGCCAGGAACTGCGCCGGATTGAGCTCTACTCACAACAGATCGCGGAGTTGGAAAAGACGATCCTGGCTCTGGCTCAGACCGAGCAGTCTTACGACCTGCTGCTCAAGCTGCCCGGCGTGGGCCAGACTATCGCCCTGACTATTCTGTATGAAGTAGGTGAACTGACTCGCTTCGCCAGTGTGAAAGACTTCAGTTCCTACTGTCGAGTGGTGCCGGGCATCGCCCAGTCTGGCAATGTCACCAGGCGCGGACGGGCCAGCAAACAGGGCAATCATTATCTGAAGGCCGCCTTCTCGCAAGCAGCCGTGCACGCAGTGCGTTGCTATCCGAAGGTGCGTCGTTATTACAAGCGCCAACTGAAACGACATCAGGGACGAGGGCGACAAATGATCTGTTACAACATCATCGCCCACAAACTGGCGCAGGCCGCATTCCATGTACTAAAGGAGCAAACTGCGTATCGCGAAGAGCTGTTGTTTGGCCGTTAAAGCTCTGCGCCTGGAGGAGACGCCAAATCCCGAGCGCCTAACTGAGCCACTTCCGAGTGAGCTCCGCGATTTGATTGGGAGGCGTCTCCCCTTGACGGTTATTAGCTTCGACGAACGTGACGCTGCCCGTGCCGGTATCTCGAACCTAACTGGTGTGACCACGCGAACCATGCGACCTGCCAGTCAGAGGGACCTGGTTCCCGGTCAACCCGTCGATCATGAGTGAGGCCGGTGACGGTACCGTTGAGCTTCTGGTGCCTGTTCTGAGTAGCACCTTCAGAACAACGTGAAGTGCGACGCTTCATGGTGAGCCCGCTTGGCTGTTTGGTGCAGTTCACTCACTCGGGAACTCAACCTGGTTCCCACAACGCGGCTTCTAGCCTAACTAACAGAAGCCGCGTGAGGTGAGGTTGGATGCTCCGCCTAAAGGAAGTTGCGAGTCAGTCTGAAACGTTCTCGAAGCGGATCGCAAAACAAAGTGTCACCCAGATGATTGAACGGATGGCCCTTGCCGGCCACTACTGCGTAGTCTTTTCTATTGACAGGCCGCCTCTATTGGCTGTTGGGTTGCGTTCCGGGTATTTCGCGCGTTTCGTCGACGCTGGAGTCTGACATTTGCGATGTTTCCATTCAATAGAAGCATAACGATACGCGTCAATGCTGCCGTTATGGATAATCAAGAGCCGTTTATAATCTTTCTGCGTACCGTAACAGTCATAGTTGGGTAAACAGGTGATGTTTAAAAATGTGTCCATGATATGGGTGCCGCGTTGGTGTTCAGGAACCAGTTCATCGATTACGTCGTCCAGTGGCTGCGATTTCAGCAGGGGTGGTTCTCCGTTCGTCGTTTTGGACACAGGCCCAATGAACATTGAACAGACATCACCGCGCTTCGTATATCTAACGGTGACTTTGATATCAGGGCGGACTTTGTAGATTTCAGTTGCTTCGCCGTCGTAGGTTTCAGAAGTTGGTTGCCCGTACTTCTGACGTAACGTGCTTGACGTTTGAGCGGTAAATTGCGCTGGCGAGTTCGCTTCAAGCGTCACTGACGAATGCGGTCGTGCCGACGACCTGAATTGTGCCTATGAACTTAGGCGTCAGCCTAATGCCAAGTGGCAATTCTAATGTAAGACCCTTGCGCTCCCAGTCGTACCACACATCACTTGTGCCTACACGACAACCCAGAAAATCTTCAGCGAGGAATTCGCCGAGTCGCTTTGGATCACTGTCTCGTGGGCGGCCAGAACCTATGAGAATCGTTTCGGGTGTGAAGCCACGGTAGGCGTCGGCACTGTAGTCGAAGACAGCAGATCCTCCAGGAGCTGTGTGCTCCATTAACTGGACTTGGTCAAGAAGTCGGCGGTCTCGATGCTGCCATTCCTTCTTTGCCTGGAATAACAAACTCTTGCGCTTGGTGTCACCATCCGGTGTTGCTAGCTCGATCTGAAGGATTCCGTCGGCTCCGATAAAATGTTCGGTTGCTAGTTCTCCGCGTCCCCGGAACTTTCGAGTCGTAATTCGCCATCGCCATTTCGTCCTATCAACTATCTCGTCCTTGCTCCAACCCTTTCGAATGGCATGTAGAAAATCTCCCGTAATGCTATCTTCATCTTCTTCTACCGACTCGAAGCCGTCCTCAGCTCTATGACCCGCTTTGACAAGATGCTTAGAGATGGTGCGGAAAACTGGGTCTGGGATAATTGATCTTATCGAATCTGGCGGCATATTTTTTTAGCCAAGGACTCTGTGCCTTGAACGGTTGGCACACCATAGGCACACATTTCAAAAAGTCCATAGTTGAAAACGGATTCGACGACTACGCGTAAGCTATTGATTATATTGTGGTGCCGAGGGCGGGAGTCGAACCCGCACGCCCTTTCGGACCACGGATTCTAAGTCCGTTTCGCGGCTACTCACAACATTCTACTACGCGTTACCAAGTAGTCTTTACCGACGTTTCAGCCGTCAAAGTAAGCTGCGTCTCGCTTGGTACGAACACGTATCCCCCCTCATCATCTCCTCATCTCTAAATACAATGTGAACGGACTCGGCCAGTGCAGTCGACCTTCTGAAGACCGTCGAGGAAAACCAATCACACGGCTTTTCAATTTACAGTTCTCCGTCAAACACTCCGGTCACTCTGATTATTGCTGCTATTCCGAAGAGGTGAAGGAAAGTAACCAGCAATATCGCGGTAGGAGTGAGAGCCAGTGAGAGGGACAGGGATGTGTGTGCTTATGTCGGGCCAGATTTCGAGCCACCCGCACGTATCAGACCAAGGCTGTGCAGCACCCTACCGTACAGCCATTTGATGAACATATGGCAAGAAGATGAACAGTGATGCGAAAAACGGTCAGCCTTTTTCCAGACTGAATGCCAGAGTTAGGGTCAATCGATGATCGTCAAGCGAGCGTCAATATTCGACTGGTTTAAATGTTCGTGAAGATGCGTTTGGAGTTTTCGCCGCCCGCTTGGGGGAATTCCAAGCTTACGATTCCTTATCACGGGTTCTTTGTCTAAATGTCAGTAGCAATAGTGACGGGATCAGCTGGTTTAGTCGGCAGTGAGACTGCGCGCTTTCTTCATTCTCAGGCGATGGACGTTGTTGGTATCGACAACAATATGCGCGAGCGCGCGTAGTAAATCTGTCGAACTTCCACTGATGATTCATGACTATTCCTTGTCATTCCGTAAGATCATTAGGAAAACGATTGGGCTTTTAGACCAAGTGGCCTCACCATTACGTGGAACGCCTCTGATATTTCCGTAACTATTGTAACTCATCGAGGGCGCGGGTGAATGCCGCACGTTCGGTGACTCCACTTTCCGCGCGTAGGTCCGCGCGGGCGGTCGAGAACGTTCGTTGGCTCTTATCTGTCCCTGTTCCATCACCCCGGACTTTAGGAATCGCTTCACCAGCCGCAGCACTCGCTGGTCTGCTATCCGGTGCCCCAGCATCTTCATCCAGTCGTGCGTCACATTGTCGAAGAAGCCTTTGATATCAACTTCGGCAATGTAGTTGGTTCCTTCCCACTCAACTGTTTGACTCAGTTCTCTGAGGGCATCGTGGCAACGTCGCCCCGGTCGGAACCCGAATGAGTTCTCGCTGTGGCTGGCTAAGCCTTCCGTTATTGCTTGCTCTCTCAAATAAGGGGACTACTGAATCAACCAGCTTCTCCATCTTCTTCAGCCAGGCGATGGATAATGCCGCTTTTCTGTGGATTATGGAGCACTTTTGATAGATACTTAAGATGTCGAACTAACCAAAGGAGGTAATTGAAGTGAATACTCCAGGATTCACAGCCGCCGAATCAGTGTACAGGAGTCGCGGTCACTATCATGGGCGCTTTGCTGATTCACCTGCCGGCAGCGTTGTTCCCACGGCCCCCATGTGCGGCCCCAATTGCGATGCGATTCTTGACCGCTGCGCGGATGGCCTAACGAGGGGGACGATATGTAGCCTCTGTGCCAACTGTGGTAGCCCACCAGAGCCGCGGCCGGGAAGTGATGATCCGTTCGGCGCTTTCGGTCCGCTTTGGGAGTTTGATGATCCCCGGATCCCTCCGATCCTTCGGACCCCGGGTCCCTCCAATCCTTCGGAATTGGTGATCCGTCTGACTTCAACCCCCGCTCGAGCCGTGGTGGCGCGGTGACGTTGCTTCGGCAGCATCGACTAATATGGAAGCCGGAGTCCGCTACGTAGGGGGCACGTGTGGCATTTCTTCAAGACCAACCCGGCGACCGGAGAAACGGCCTCGGAGGCTCTCGATCCCCTTTCTTGTTCTAAAGCGACTGCCGAATGAACGGTGAAATAAGGCTTAGCGTTTGTACGAAATCGAGAACGGCTGCGATCATAATACCGGCTGGAACAAATCTACTCAGAGTCGCTTCCGGCGTTGATAAAGATTGCTACTTGCTTGCGGTGATAGGATCGGTCCTATGAATAGGAAGCACGATCCGAGAGACCGGCTTGCTCGCTTGCCCGACGGCCAAAAGGTGATAATCGAGTCTTGCGAAGATGATGCTGCCGTAGTCACGCGAATTGAAGGAACACGCAAAGGCACTCGCGCTGTTTGCGCCATCGCCAAGCTGCGACCGATTTGAGCGGATCTTCCCGGTGTAGCCGCCTTGGCTATGAAAGAGAAACAGAGAAAAGATTGCATCACGCCCCCCGCGGGTGTATAAGCCGGTCGTTCTACTATCCCACACGTAGGAGACTCCTAACCATGAAAGCATCAATCCTATTAGCCTCAGTCGTGCTGGTTTCTGCGGGGTTGATTGGCGTGCATTCGCCGTCGCCCGTTGTAGCCAAAATCGAGATACCGACCCCGGTACCAACTCCCTGGCCGGACTTGACTAAAATCAATGTTGGTGGTTAAAGAAGGCTTCATAGGCAACGCGGCCTTTTTCGGCCGCAAAGCGATGCGGATGAACTCTCACGTGAGGGTCGCTTTTAAGAATTTGCATCACTTCTGAACTGAAATCTTTCAACGGCATGGCGTTGGGATCAGTAGCCTGAAACTCTCCCCTAAACGCGTCTGAACATACGGCGGCGCAATCTCAATCACTTTCACAGAAGTATCTTTGAGCTGAAAGCGCAAGCTTTGCGAGTAGGAGTGAAGCGCTGCTTTCGTCGCACTGTAAGTGGGATTAGATGCGTTAGGCACAAACGTGAGACCCGATGAAACCGTCATGATCGTCGCAGAGCCTTGCTTGAGGAGATGTGGCAAAAGAGCGTCGGTCAATCTCATTGGTCCTAAGAAGTTCGTTAAAACAATTTCCTCTTGGACTTTCGAGTTTCCGCCCTGAATGACGTTCTCAGCTTTGGCGATACCAGCATTGTGAATGACGACGTTGAGTCTCGGAAATTCTTGTGTCACTTTTTCTGCCAGAGCGTGAATGCTGGCGGGATTTGACATATCGACGCTGAAAGTTTTGAAGCCCTTCTTTTCGGCAACTCTTAGCTTTTCAGGCGTGCGGCCAGCCACAATAATCCGATTGCCCATCCTGGAAAATTCTTCTGCGAGCGCTAATCCAATTCCTGATCCGCCGCCGGTAATCAAAATCGTATTCCCATTCAACTTCATCACTTGCTCCTTCGACGATGACTTTTTTGCCCGTAATCTAACCGCGTCACTCAAGCCGAGAAATAGCTTTCCTGATCGATATCGACAATAAGTCCAGGCTGCTTTGGTTTCCACCCTAAGAGTTCCTGGGTCCGTTCGCTTGAGGCCGGGCAGTCGAGTCCGGCGAAGTGCACTAACCAACCAAAATGACTACCTGCCTCCTCGGGTGATTTGGAAACAACCGGAATCTTCAGGCGTCTTCCGATGACTTCAGCAATTTCTCGGAACGCAACGCCCTCTTCAGCAACCCCGTGAAACCTGGTTCCCGCCGCCGCAGCCTTCTCAAGCGCAAGCCTAAAGAGATGGGCGGCATCCAGTCGGTGCACAGCGGGCCAGCGATTGAGTCCTTCGCCTATATAGGCCGAAACGCCCTTTTCACGTGCCATGCTGATCAGAATTGGAACGAAGCCGTGATCGCCGTCGCCGTGAACCGATGGAGGAAGGCGAACCACTGAAATGCGCACGCCACGCGCCGCCACCGAAGCTGCTGCCTCTTCCGAAGCTACGCGCGGATTAGGGTTGGAAGCGGGTACATTATCATCTTCGATCGCAGGGCGACCTTGCAGGAGCCCGATCCCGGAAGTGACGATCAAGGGACGCTCAGAGCCAGCGAGCGCGGAGCCGAGAGCGTCAATGGCGCGCCTATCTACCTCGCAGTCTTCCTTGAATTTCGAAAAGTCATGGATAAAACCAGTGTGAATCACGCCGTCCGAGGCGGCGGCTCCATTACTCAAGCTGTCGAGATCCTCAAGATCACCTCGATGCACTTGGGCGCCAGCGGCGGCAAGCGATTTGGCAGACGCGTCTGAACGAGCGAGGCCGAGCACCTGATGGCCTGCGCGGATGAGTTCCTGAACAATGGCAGAACCGATAAAACCTGTAGCGCCGGTAACGAAAACACGCATATTCTAAACTCCTTTTGTACGTTTATCTCTTTCCAGATTTAGTATGCTGTTGTGCTTTCATTAGGTAAATTCACAGAAGTCCACATTTGTTGCCTATTCGTCCACAATAAGATATGAACTTAATTCTTAGAGGTTTTATTTATGAATGACTGGCGATCTGACCTTGCAAAAATAATCAATCGCTTCTCTTTGGGAGATGGGTTACATCCGTCGCCCCTTCCGGGCGTTCATTGCATAAAATTCTCCCACCCCGATCGTCGCGGGAAGCAGCATTGGCGCGCGTCTTTATGTATCGTCGCCCAAGGCTGCAAGGAAATCATTCTGGGCCACGAAGTCTATCGCTGCGATGCATCTCATTACATCGCTACTCCGATCGATTTGCCCGTCACCAGCCGCGTCTTTTCGGCGACGCCAGAGATCCCTTTTCTATGCCTCAAAATAGATTTTGATCCGCTGACTTCGAGCGAAGTTGCGGCTCAGATTGAAAAGGAGTTTCCGAAGGAGATGGAGACTTCTCTGCGCGCGATGTTCATCGGAAAGGCGAGTGATCAAATGCTGGAGGCTGCGCTTCGCTTGGGGAGACTCTTTCAAGTTCCAGAAGACGCTGCAGTGCTCGGTTCTTTGCTGATCAAAGAAATACTCTATCACCTCTTGAAAGGAGCCGATGGACCGGCAATCCGGCAGTTCGTTCGCTCCGGAACCAACATGCACAAAATATCTCAGGCCATTTACAGTTTAAGATCCGAACTCGATGACGATGTAGACGTCGCAGCTCTAGCAAAGGCAGCGAATATGAGCCGTTCTGCTTTTTTCAAGCACTTTAAACAAGTGACCTCAATGAGCCCAATTCAGTATCAGAAGCGCCTTCGTTTGCTGGAAGCAAGGCGTCTGATGATCGATGAAGACGAAACAGCCGAAGGGTCAGCCTTTAAGGTCGGATACAATAGCGCATCGCAGTTTAGTCGTGAGTATTCACGCATGTTCGGCAGTTCACCGTTGCGGGATGCAATGAAATTTAAGAGAACTGGTACTTCTATTCTTCAAATTTAGTTAGCTGCTTCCAAAGGAGGCCTCATTATTTGAGTGATGATGACACGTCGCTGGCTATACGGATCGCCAAGCCATCGGCGCGTAGTGCATACCGACGAAATCACCAACGCCCCTTCCGTCACACATTCGGAACGATCTTGAACGCAAATGGAGAAAACCCCAAAGTCATTCAGGAGTTGTTGGCTCACGCTACTCTGAAAGTCACCATGGACACCTACGTCCAAGCTGTATCAGATGAGAAGCGCAACGCGCAGACTAAGGTTGTAAGAATGCTTCTATCCGGGCATTCGCAGGGCAGTTAGCTTAATGGACGTTTCTGGACGCGCGGGAAAATGGCGGAGCTCGTAAGTGATTAGAAGTATTGGCGTCCCGTACGGGAGTCGAACCCGTGTCGCCGCCGTGAAAGAGACGCGATTCAGTTACCCAACGGAAATTGGAACCATAAGTTTGCCGTTCGTGAATTGGAAGCATAAGCCTGCAGTTGCGGCAAACTTATGGTTCAAATCACAGCGACGACTACGTCACGACTGTGACTTGAATCAATTGTTTGCCGTGATAGGAAGCAAATGATTGGCGGAAGAACAGCAGAAACCCGATGATATCTGGAAGATTGCCGGCGGCGGCGGACAGGAGATACGGGTACTCGGTCCCGTCGCCCAGTTTGCGGTGACGGCGGAAGGCATCTACTTCATTGAAATTGGCACTCGCTTGTACGTGGCTACTACCAGAAACTCCTTAAAGTTTTTCAGCTTTGCCAAGGGTACTACCAAAAAAGTTTCCGACGTCAAACTTCAGCCATCGAATGGCCTCAGCATCTCACCGGACGGCCGCTACGTCGTGTTCTCTCAGTGGGATCCATTCGTTTGTGATCTGATGCTGGTGGAAAACTTCCACTGACCGTGCCGGTGGAGAACTTCCGCGCATAGCCATAAGATAGGATTCAGCGCGCTGCGGACGGTTAGCTTTCCGCCCACTTCCATTGCCTTCATAGCGATGGCTTCTTTAATCGACAAGATCGCTTAACTCTACCACAGAGAATTCCGCGCGCGTTGTGTCTCTGTGGGTGACTCTCGATTATCCCCGCTGGTCCTGAATAATAACGCGGCGTCATGTGTTGTGTGATAGAACCGCGGAAGTAACATTATGGCTGTCACACTCGCTCGCGTTAGGCGGCAAGCCAAAATCTATTGGTGATGAGAAGAGGAAGGCAAGGAAAAAACAGGAACGACCTAAGAGCCTTAATCGTGCGCTTCGTTCGGGCGTTAAACCGCTAGCGGTTCTAACCCTACCTCTTCTCACACAATTTCAATACGTGACGAATTATACCTTGGTGGGCCAACCGCAAAACAATGAAAACAGACTATCGCAAAATGAAACAACTGGCGTCTACCGCCCCTTAACTGGAGCGGCTTCTTTTTGTATAGTGGCCCAATGATTTCGCGAAAAAGTACAGTTCGGATTCAACAATTTTACGAACTAATGTTTTGCCCAGACCCATTAGGATATGGCTCTCTTCTCGATAAAGAGAAGCTTCATTATTTTCTGTACGAGGAGGAACATGAAGGCTGGTTTGTCGACTTATTTGACCGGCACGTGAAATACGTACCCGATTTGAAACGCTTTATTTTGAATTTACATACGGGTATGGCCTATGTCTCAAGAACACAGACTCTGAATGATAAGAAAGCGATTGGTCAAAGTATGCTGAAGCGACTCGCTATCAGTATTCTGAAAGAGGCAGAAGGTATCATCGCGGCTAACCAGCTTGAACCTAAAGAAATATTGCAAATAAAGTCTCATGTAGACGCGTTGACGAGACAACTTCAATTAGATGGGTACATTTACAAAAATGAGGAGCTTTTTCCTATTGAGAGTTCGGCGATCAATGAACAGGAAGAACAGGGCTATTTAGAGAACCTTATTGATGGTTTGTCCTTACGGGACGCTGCTTTGATAAAGCATCATCTTTCTCTATCAGAAGACCATTTCTTGAAAGGAACTTGGGGAGACAGCATTTCTAATTCGAGAAACTTTTTAGAATCGCTTCTTGAGCAGATTGCGAATGCTCTTCATATTAAGCAAACGGGAAACCCGCTGCCGCAAAACATTTCTTCACGACCGGTTGAAGTTAGAAGGTATCTTGAGCAAGAGGGACTAATAGATTCGGTTGAGCGAGAATCCTTGGCAAAGAATTATGGGCTTATCAGTAATACAGGTTCCCACCCGAACATGGCTCACCAAGACCAAGCCCGGTTGATGAGAAACCTCGCATTAACATTTAGTCAGTATGTTCTCTTGCAGTGGGCTGGATACTTGAAGAACAATCCCTAAAGAAAAGCCACCGAAGGGACTCTCGCTGATTCAAACGGAATGTCGTGGGCTATATCTTGAATAGGGTCTCCACTGGGTTTCTTCTGACACCAGAGCTTAGTGACCAAGAAAGGGGTACTAATGATGCGCATGAATGAATTTCGGCATAGAAATAACCGCTGTAATGATCTCTCACTATGTAATGTGCAATATGACTTTTTTGCGATCGAGAACAATTTCCCAAATTCACGTCGATCGGTTTCTTTTGAAACCGCATTGCACCAGATTCTTTGATTGAGCGTTTACGACGGCGAGCAAAACGTCAGTTCGATTCGCGGACTGTCGCTTCTCAGTCACCTACGTTCACTGAGTTCAAATCGGGCAGGTTGAAAAGCACAGTAGGTTAAGCTGGATGTCACGAGCCGCGACGATTCGCTGGAGGCGGTGCGGGCCGCCGTCAGCCGGTTCGGGCCGCATTGACCTACTGGTCAACAATGCTGCCAGCTTCTACGCGGGCTACTTCGAGGAGTTGACGCCTCAGCAGATGGAGCAGCAGTTGGCGACGAGCCTCATTGGCCCAATGAACGTCACCGCGCGGTTCTGCCGGTGATGCGCAAGCAGCGCGCGGGGCACGTCATCACGTTTTGGCACTTCACGACTAATACAGATCACAGCCTCGATCTCACCGGATCTAGTGGTAGCCCCGTAATAAAGATAAGAGGGCGAGTGATTGGAGTCGTGGCTGCTTCTCTTACCGATGGAGTCCGCTACGTAGCGGTTAGGGTTAGGTTACGGAATAGTCGGTATTTTGATCTCGGAAATCTCTCGGTTTTCCTGGTGAATCTACGTAGCGGTTATGGAAAGGTTATGGAATAGTCGGTTTCGCCCACATTGCGGCCGAACCGTACGGCGACTCAGCTAAAGATGCTCAGCTCGCCCGCTTCAAAGAACGGGTCAGAACACTTGAGGGAGCAAGTCAGATCACTTAAAGAAGAGAACGAACTGCTCTACGGCAAACTGAGTAACCGTCAAGCGTAAAGTCTCACTTTGGGAACTTTTCGGTTCAACCCGATCTAGCATCTGGCTCAAATGTAAGACGTCACTGCATCTCCATCGCTCGAAGAGGAGGAACCGCTTTTCTATTCTCAGACCGTAGACCGAATCTGACCCATATTCACTCGCCGATCCACCATTCCTATTGACACTCGACAGGTCTAGTCAATACAATAGTCTCCTATTGGGTGTCTAGAGGGAGATATGAAGAAACAGAAAGCCGATCTGTTGCAAGGTACGCTTGAACTCCTGGTACTACGGCTGCTGCGCTTCGGCCGCTTCAACGGCTGGGACATTATGCAACGTCTGCAGCTGGTCTCAGGTGAGGTGTTGAGTGTTACTCCCGGTGCGCTCTATCCAGCCCTTCATCGTCTGGAAGAGCGAGGACTGATTTCTGCCGTATGGGGATTGTCCGAGAACAACCGCAAAGCCAAGTTCTATGAGTTGACTGCCGCAGGGCGCAAACAATTGGAAGCGGAGCGTCGAGAGTGGGAACGTTTTTCCGGCGCGGTCGCGCTCATTCTGCGCGATGCCTGAGGAGGATCCTGTGACCTTTGAACGGATCAAGAAGCGCTGGAGAGCGCTATTTCGTAGTGAAGAACTGGAGCGCGACCTCGATGCCGAGCTGCGTTTTCACCTGGAAAGCGACACAGCTCAGAATCTGCAGAGCGGTATGAGTGCGGAAGAGGCGCGTTTGGCCGCTTTGCGTTCTTTTGGTGGAGTCGAACAGTCAAAGGAGGAGTGCCGCGACGCCCGTCGCGTCAAAGTGGTCCGGGAATTATGCCAAGACGTTCGTTACGCTCTGCGGATGCTACGCAAACACCCCACCTTTACGGCCGTATCCGTAATCACACTTGCGCTCGGAATCGGCGCGAACACGGCGATCTTTAGCGTCGTGAGTGCGGTGCTGTTGCGACCATTGCCGTATCCGGAACCGGAACGCCTGATGCAAATCGGGAGGTCTTATAGCGGCAATGAGGTCTATCCAGCGAGTGAACCTAAGTTCATGTTCTGGCGCGATAATAATCACAGCTTTGAAGCGATGGCCGCGACCCAGGGCTTCGGCTCCGGTGTCAACGCCTCCGGCGGTAGTGAGCCCGAGTACGTAGAGGGGATTCGAGTCTCTTCAGAGTTCTTTCGCGTCTTGGGTGTCCTTCCCGCCACCGGTCGGATCTTTACTAAGGAGGAAGATAGCCCGAGCGGTGAACGCGTCGTGATACTCACTGACGGTTTGTGGCGGCGGCGCTATGCCGCGGATGAGAAGATGATTGGCAAGACGGTGACGCTCAACGGTGTGAATCATGTCGTAGTTGGCATTCTGCCAGCGAGTTTTCAATACACTTCGCCCGCGGATCTCTTTATGCCGTTACGATTGAACCCCGCCAGCCGAGAGGGTGGACATAACCTTACTGTGATTGGCAGGCTCAAGCGCGGTGTAAGCCAAGCACAAGCTCTGGCGGAAATGCGACTCGTGGGGGAGAAGTTCCGTGCGACCTTCCCGCGGATGATGTCTGATGACGAAAGCATCAACTTAGTCAGCAGGCAGGAGAGCCTGGTGCAGTCGATCCGGCTATCGCTGTTGATCTTGCTTGGCGCGGTCGCTTTCCTGCTCCTTATAGCATGCGCCAATGTCGCAAACCTCCAACTTACGCGAGCGGCGGCGAGGCAGAAGGAGATGGCTATCCGCCTGGCTCTCGGCGCAGGCTGGTGGCGAGTAGTGCGTCAGCTACTGGCTGAAGGGATGGTGTTGGCTCTGATCGGGGGGGCCTCTGGTCTGTTATTCGCGCTGTGGGGAGTACGCTCATTGATGGCGCTGATTCCTCCTGGTATGGTTCCGCGCCTTGACGAGCTCAGTTTTGACTGGCGTGTGCTGGTCTTCACACTATCTCTGGCTATCCTGACCGGCGTCGTTTTTGGTTTGGCCCCTGTGCTCCAAGCGAGGCTGGTGGACGTTTCTCACGCGCTCAAGCAGGGGTCCGGCAGATCAAGTGTTGGCGCGGTACATAATCGATTGCGAAACACACTGGTCGTGACCGAGGTGGCGGTGACGCTCATGCTGCTGATTGGCGCCGCATTGCTCGTCCGCACCTTCGCCAATCTGCGGGGGGTTGGGCCGGGTTTTGATTCGCAGAATGTCTTGACCTTCCAAGTTGCCTTGAGCGGCCCGCAGTACGACACAACGGCGAAGGTCACCGAATTTAATCGGCGCGCCCTGGAGGGATTAGCCAGCCTTCCGGGAGTGGAGGCTGCCGCTGTGACAAGCAGTTTGCCCCTCCTGGGGCAGTTCAATCTACCTTATGCATTCCCCGGTGACGCCGAGCCGAAAGGGGCAGTTCAATACCGGATGATTTCACCCGATTACTTCCGCGTCATGAAAGTAGCGCTGCGCCAAGGCAGAGCTTTCTCCGCGAGCGACACCGCCGGATCCGCAGCTGTGGTCATAGTCAACGAAGCTTTCGCGCGGCAGAACTTTCCCAATGCCGATCCCATCGGACAGCAGTTATGCGTCGGCTGCAGCTACAGCGACCCGGCCATGCGAAGCGTTGTTGGGGTGGTGAGCGACACCAAGCAATCCAGTCTGAGTACGCCGGCCCCGCCTATGGTCTTTGTCCTTTTCGCACAGGTTCCAGATGCGCTCAACGTGCGGTTGAAGCAGTTTGTGGCCACGAACTTTGTGATCCGCACTATCGGCGATCCTATGCAACTCGCTGCATCAGCACGGCAGGAAGTGCAGCGCCTGGATGCGGCGTTACCTGTCAGAAATGTGCGTCCGATGGAGGAGGTGTTGTCTCGATCTATCGCCCAGGAACGTTTCAACGTGTCGTTGCTTGGCTTATTCGCAACGATCGGCCTTATTCTGGCCGCAATCGGAATCTACGGCGTGATGTCATACGCAGTTACCCAACGAACGCACGAGTTTGGCCTGCGTATCGCACTGGGCGCGCAGATGAAAGACGTACTGAGGCTCGTCATAGGCAACGGAATGACGCTTGCGCTTATCGGTGTGGCAATCGGATTGGCTGGTGCGTTCGCGTTAACGCGGTTGATGACTTCTTTGCTTTTCGGAGTAACCCCCATTGACGCCGCGGCCTTCGCAACCGTATCGATCTTGTTGCTCACTGTTGCGCTGGTTGCTTGTTACATTCCAGCACGCCGCGCGATGAGAGTAAATCCATTGATTGCGCTGCGCTACGAGTAGCAACTCCCATTTACGACTCGAACACTGAGAATCTCGTCCAACAGAATCGGCTCCCCGTCAGCTCAAGCCACAACAGCTACGGCCGAAAGTGATCACATCAGGAAAAGCGACTTCCCAAACCACGCGCAGTTCATTCGCTCTCAAAGGCGCTTCAGAGGGGGTGGAAGAACAAGTTCGACGCATCACCAAGAACACTAACTCACTCCGGCCAACTAACTAACTCCAAATAGGCCTCGGCTTCACTTCCTTCCAGCCGAGATGTTGTTTTCTTATTTTCCCCCTTCCTTCGTTCTCATCTTCGCACGCGAGCCCAGCGACGCAACCTCCATTGCGCAGGCTCCATTCCGGTTCTCCACTTCGTTACGACCTTCCAGGTGCATCGCTGTGCGCCACCCGTGCTTCGACTTCACTACGGAAGGGGGAAAACGCATTTTCAACACCAATGAAAGCAAACACCCAATCACGACGAGGTACACCGGAACACGTCGCTTACTTTGCGAACCGCAAACAACCGCGATTCATCGAGTCGCGACGTTGCGAACTGCCCATAACTTCCGGGCTCGCGAACTATAAACATGTCACTCCTACGGAGTGAAGAACCGCCCGAGATCCGAGAAAATGCCGGCTTACACATCTAA
>WNFL01384855.1_pt2 | contig 16655 bp, 17 predicted proteins | sample 5400361 | NCBI WGS metagenome assembly WNFL01 (sample SAMN13153351, study PRJNA577476) | soil metagenome | isolation source: 40 cm soil on Douglas fir-dominated hillslope | place: USA:California | collected 2013-09-17 | reverse complement strand
TGGGGCCGGCGCTTCACTTATCGAGTGTTCCCGCCCCTGAGCGCGAATGAGGGAGGGGACATGTCCCAATGCGATCCCGCCGGTGGTCTCGCCGGGCTGACTGGGGCATGCAATGCGGGATCTGCCACGACATGCTGCGCGGCATGTACGAGCGCCACGTTGGCTTCGTGCAATCCGCCAATATCCTTCCTGCAATTGCGAAACGGTCTCGAGGTTCAAAATGTCGCCGGCACGAAGGTCATGGATCCTGCAGCGACGCCGCCAACCGGCGCCGCGTACGTTGTGATCAGCCACGGTGAGACCGGCGGCGGAGGCTACCTTTCAAGCGGCCAGCTCTTCGCCAGCACGACCAACGGGAAGGACGGCGCGAGGGAACAACTGAACTATGCCGACCTTGATCCTCCGACCGGTCTCTTCATTGACGACGCCGACAACGACAACACCACTGGCACGACACATTTCGACGACATCGTATCGAGGCCCTCCGTGTCCGCGATCATCAACAAGGCGGGACTAGGGCCGAGAGCGCATTGATGCGATCGCAAGGGGGGGCCGCCGCCGCGATGGTCCTGGTGATCCTTGTGTTGATCAGCGTGGTCCTGGCAGCTTTGTGGTTGTTGCGTCGAGTCGGCGACACATCGGCAGAGCGCGACCAGACCACAAGTGCGCTCGAAAACGCGTCCGCGGCTCTCGAAGCCTATGTCGCGGGTTCGATGAGACTGCCGTGTCCGGCCGATCCTGCGATCGATGATGGCGGTGAGGCGCTCGCTCCCTCGGGCGATTGCGATAAACCCGCCGGCACCGTGCCTTGGCGAACGATCGGTCTTTCCCGCGAGCGGGCGCTCGATGCCTGGGGGCGGAAAATTTCCTATCGCGTGTACAGGGGCGGCGCCGGGGGCGTCGGAAGCCTGATCCAAACCCGGGGCGCGAGCATGGTCAATTGCGACAGCAATGAGGCCTTGCCTACGGGCGTAGATGCAGCTACGGGCCTCTGCAAGCCAGTCGATCCCCTGGACACGAACCCTGCATCGCGTTCGACCTCGACAGGTCAGTTCCTCGCTGGAAAAGGGTTGAAGGTTCAGTACTTCGGGCGGGACCTTTCTCCGGATAACGAGCATGTTGCATATGTCCTGATCAGCCATGGTGCAACCGGACTCGGCGGTTACACGTCGTCGGGCGTCCAGTTGGACAATCCAACCAGTTCCGAGGAACGGGCCAATCTCAACGCGTTGAGCACCACCACCTACTACGCGATGGCATTCTCCGGCCCCGAGGTAAGCGTGAAGGACAACAGTCACTTCGACGATGTGCTGTTGTACCGGACGATCGCCGATCTTGCGAAGCGTGCCAATCTCGCCGCGCGCAACTGGCCGGACGACGTAACCGGTGCTTCGGTTTTCGACAAGGCCGCGGTCGAGGCCGGCGTTGGCGGCCGCGTCTCCGGCACCGATACGCAGCGGACTTCGATTCAGTTCAATTCAGTGACCGTCAGTGCGTTCACCGGGACGAACACTGCCCAGGATATTTCGCTCAAGTCGACGGGCCCCGGTGAAGATGGGATCGGGGGCGCGAGCGGCGATGCATCGCTTTCGAGCAAGGCGGATGGCCCCGACGAGTTCCTCCGACTCGACTTCGTCGAGACTTCGCGGCGGTTCGCATTGTCGATGCAGGACTTCGGCTATGAGGAAACCAGCGGCCCGATGCCGACGCCGACCTGGATCGAACAGGTGCAGATACGGTTCTTCAGGGTCGACGGCAACATCGTGACCCCGGTCGATAGCGTCATCAAGCAGGCATGCGCTGCCGGCAATGCTCTGGCCAGCTTCAGCGATCTCGAGCCATCCGGTGATTTCAACCGTGTGGAGATCGTTCCGCGGGAATCGACTGTCTCGAGCTCGACGACAATTGCCACCACCCTATTTCTATCCGAGGTCCGAACGTGCAAGGCCGGGGTGACATGCCAGACCACTTTGGAAACCGCGAATCCCTCGAGTCATTGCTCATGAACAAGCACCGCGGGTTCACAGTGGTTGAACTGTTGATCGTGATGGCGATCATCGGCATCGCCTTTGCGATCGCAGTGCCCGCCGTGCAGACGTACATCCTGCGAACGCGCATCAACCAGGCGAAGGTTGAGCTGGCGGAGATGCAAAAGGCCATCCGCGACTACGACAAGGCAAGGGGCTTGTTGCCCGAGAGCCTGTCGGACCTGAAGATCGCTGACGTGACATTGTCGGATCGCCGCGATCCGTGGGGAAGCGCCTACCAGTACTTCAATCTTCGGACCTCCCATGGCAACGGCCAGGCGCGCAAGGACAAGAAGCTCTCGCCGCTCAATTCGGATTTCGACCTCTACAGCATGGGTCCGGACGGCCTGACCCACGCCTCGCTCGGCAATGCGGTAAGCCGCGACGACATCGTGCGGGCACGCGACGGCGGCTTCATCGGCACCGCCGAGGAGTTCGACCCGTGATCCTCGGGCGCTTCATCAAGAGCCGCGTTGCAAGGGGACTGTTCGTCCTCTTCATCCTGTCCGCGCTCCTGCCGCTCACGGTGCTGGCGATCGTGTCGCTCACCCAAGTGCGTTCGCTGTTGCTCAACCAGGGCGACACGCGGCTCGCGGCGATGGCGAAGGGCTATGGAATGAGCGTGTTCGAGCGGCTGCTGCTCGCGGCCGACGTCGCGCACGCGGCCGGGGCCCTGCCGCGCGGAGGCGCGCCGCGCGACTCCATGGCCTCTCGCGTCTTTCGCAACTTGGGCGCGGTGCGCGACGGCAAGGTGACGCCGCTCATCGGGATGCCGCCCCCGGCGACGCTCGACGATGCCGCGATGGCGGCCCTCACCGTCACGTCCGACGGGAAGCTGCGCCTCGCGGTGCCGAATGTCGCGGGCTATGTCGTGGGCGAGTTGCGTCCCGATTACGTCTGGGGTCCCGTCGACGAGCTGCCCGCGCTCACCGATTTCTGCGTCGTGCAGGAGTCGGACCGCCAGGCCCTCTTCTGCTCCTCGAGCGAGGCGCGCGACGTGCTGGGCGTCGGCGCTATCCCCCTCGACGTCGTGACCACGTGGAAGCGCGGCGACGAGCCGATGCGCACGCGGGCGTGGTCGCAATTCATGCGCGCCGCCCTCGGAACTTCCGACTGGACCGTCCTCGCCGGGCAGGCTGAGTCGTACCAGCTGCGCGCCTCGCTCGAGTTCCAGCGTAATTACGCGCTCGTCGTGATGCTGGCACTGCTGCTGGTCACCTGGTTCACTGTCCGCAAGAGCCGCGACATCGTGATCCCGGTCTCCAAGCTGACCGAGGGCGCCCGCGCGATCGCGGAGAACGATTTCAAGTCGCGCGTGGATGTGAGGCAGGCCGACGAGTTCGGCGAGCTCGCCACGGCCTTCAACCAGATGAGCCGCCGCCTCGGGCAGCAGTTCGCTTCGCTCACGGCCCTCTCGGAGATCGACCGGCTCATCCTCGACACGCAGGACACGACCCAGGTGGTGCGCACCGTTCTGCACCGGTTGGCAGAGGTGGTGTCCGCGGACCAGATGGCGCTGGTCCTCACCGACCAGGACAATGGCGACCAGGCGAGAACGTACTTCCGGCCTGCCCAGGAGTCCGCTTCGATGACGATGGAGCGCTCGTCGCTCGATCCCGGGGATCGGCACGCGCTCGGCTCCGAAGGCATCCGTCGCGTGGCACTCGCCGGCGCCAAACCGACCCCTTCGTATCTCGCGCCGCTGCGCACGCGCGGCATGGCGATCGCCTATGTCCAGCCGATCGTCTGGCGCGGCTCGGTTTGCGGCGCGTTGGCGCTCGGCTTCTTCGAGGAGGGGGCCGCTCTCGACCCCGAAGAGCGCCGCCACATCGCGGAGATCGCCGACCGCATGGCCGTCGCCGTTTCCTCGGCGTGGCGCGACGAGAAGCTCTACCAGCAGGCCCACTACGATCCGTTGACGAGGCTGCCCAACCGCATGCTTTTCCAGGATCGCCTCGAGCGCGAGGTGGCGCGGGGGCAACGCGAGAAAAACCGGTTCGCATTGCTCTTCATCGACCTGGATCATTTCAAGAACGTGAACGACAGCTTCGGCCATACACTCGGCGACGAGGTCCTGCGCGAAGCGGGCCGCCGCATCCAGCATTGCGTTCGCGAGACCGACACGGTCGGGCGCCTCGGCGGGGACGAGTTCACCGTTCTCGCCACGCGGTTGAACCATCCGCAGGAGGCATGGCAGATCGCCGAGACGATCGTCTCGGCGCTATCGCAGGAGTTCCGACTGGGCGACCAGCACTGTTTCCTCAGCGCGAGCGTGGGGATCGCGTCCTATCCGGACGACGCGACCAGCGCGGAGGGGCTGCTGACGAGCGCAGATACCGCGATGTACCGCGCCAAGGCTGGTGGGCGCGCGCAGGCCGTCTTCTTCGAAGAGAAGATGAACCGCGAAGCGGTCGCACGCATGACCCTGGACCGTGACCTGCGCACGGCGATCGACCGCAACGAGCTCACCCTTCACTACCAACCGCAGATCGACCTGCGCAGCGGCGCCATTCGCAGCGCCGAGGCGTTGATCCGATGGCAGCATCCCGTGCACGGCCTGGTTTCCCCGCTGAGGTTCATTCCGCTCGCCGAGGAGTCGGGCTTCATCGAACATATCGGGCGCTGGACGCTGCGCCAGGCGTGCAAGCAGATGAGCGAGTGGCGCGCGCAGGGCGTAACCCTGGAGAGCGTCGCGGTGAACGTGTCGCCGCGCCAGTTCCGCCGGCGCACGCTCGTGGACTACATCCGCACCGTGGTGGAAGAAGCGGGATTGCCGCCCTCGTGCATCGAGATCGAGATCACCGAGGGAATATTGATGGAGCGCGAAGGCCCCGTCGAAGAGATGCTTCGCGAGCTTGCGAGCTCCGGCTACCGGATCGCGCTCGACGATTTCGGCACCGGCTTTTCTTCGATGTCGTACCTCAAGCGCCTGCCGGTCAATACCATCAAGATCGACCGCGCGTTCGTCGACGGCATGCAGGAAGCCGCCGACTCCGAGGCCATCGTAACCGCGATGGTCGCGATGTCGCATGCCCTCGGAAAGACCGTCATCGCCGAGGGCGTGGAAACGGCCGGGCAGGAAGCCATCCTGCGGCGGCTGGGCTGCGATGAAGCACAGGGCTTCCTGTACTCGCCACCGTTGGAAGCGGTGGCATTTGCAGCGCTGGTTCGCGCGTGGCAGGCGAACGTGGTCCCCGCGTGAGGAGTCCCGAGCCGTCCTTGTGCGCCATCGCACTCTGCGCACCCGTAAATCTCCGCAAACACGGGCAGGACGTTACCAGCGTAATCGCGGCGGCGAGCCCATGTGACCTGCCTAACAAGAGCGTGCGCAGCGCGGCTGGATAATGCCGCTAGTTCATGGACAACAACAAGACACCCCAGACAGCATCGCCGATGACCGCCATCGTGCGGGTCGCGATCATCGCCGTCACCATCGCGCTCTTCCTCGGTTCGGCGCTCAATGCCTTCACCGGACAGCGCGACCTCGCGGTTCTCTTCGCATTGGCGGCCCCGCTGGGGATTTCCGCCTGGGGATTCGCGCGCGGCGGCCACCACGAGGCGGCGCTGGTCCTCCTGTGCGGCGTTCTAACCGTCGTGGTGACGTTGGTCCTCGCCTTGAATCCTCACGGCGTGCAGGATGTCGCCGTGACTGCCTATGGGGGCGTCGTTCTCACCGGCGCGCTTCTCCTGACGCGCCGTTCGTTCATCTGGCTCATCGCGCTCGTGGTCGTCTCCGCATCCACGGCATTCCTGATCGATATCTACGGACTCTCGAGCACGCGCATCGGCCTTCACACCACGTGGGCGCAGTTCGTCGAGTTCCTCGTGATCATGGCGGTGTTCGCCACGCTGGGGCGGCGAGGCCAACCGCGCCTCGATGATCGATCCTGTCACCGGGCTCTACAACCGCCGGGGATTCAACATCCATACAGCCCAACAGATGAGGACCCACAAGAGCGCCATTGGCACGCTCGTTCTCGCCGACCTCGATCAGTTCCGCCGCGTGAACGTCGTGATTGGCCATGGGGCCGGCGACTCGGTGCTCAGGGAGTTCGCGCGGCGACTTTCGCTGGCGGCCGAAGGGCACGTCCTTGCGCGCATCGGTGACGACGAGTTCGCGATCTTCGTGCAGGGCTTCGCATCGGAAGCGGAGTGCGAGCCGTTCGCGCGCAAGCTTCACGAGGCGCTGCAGTTCGAGTTCTCGGGTGTCTCGGTTCGTTCGTCGATGGGTTACGCTCGCTATCCCCGCGACTCCAGTTCCGTCGAATCGCTGCTGCTTGCGGCCGAGGGCGCGCTCGCGCAAGCTAAGGAGGACCCGCAGACCGCATCTGACACCCTCGGAACGCCGTACCCGCCTCACCGGCACGCTCCTCGTGGCGGTGGCCGCCATCGCCTTCTCGGGGAAGGCCGTCATCATCAAGCTCGCGTACCGTTACGGCGTCGATGCCGTGACGCTGCTCGCCCTGCGCATGCTCTTCAGCGCGCCGTTCTTCGCGCTGCTGGGATGGTGGGCGGCACGAAGCAGGGACGTTCAACCGCTCTCGATGCGCGACCGCGGCATGATCGTCGGTCTCGGGCTCGTGGGCTATTACCTCGCGAGCTACTTCGACTTCCTCGGGTTGCAGTACGTGACAGCCGCGCTCGAGCGCCTGCTGCTCTTCATCCATCCCACGTTCGTCGTGATCTTCTCCGCGCTCCTCTTCGCACGACGCATCACGGGCCGCGACATGTTCGCGATCGCCGTCTCGTACGTCGGGATCGCGATTGCATTCGGGCACGACGTCGCGACGCAGCCGGGCAACGTGGTGCTGGGCTCGTTCTGGGTGCTGCTGTCGGCGCTCTTCTACGCGGCGTATCTCATCGGCAGCGGGCGGATCGTGCATCGCGTGGGTACGCTCAGGTTCGCCACGTATGCGGGGTTGGTCTCATCGGCGGCCGTCGTCACCCATTTCCTCGTGACGCGCGATGGCGGGCTGCTGGTGAGCCAGGCAATGCCGGTCTATTGGCTCTCGTTGCTGATGGCCGTCGTCTCCACGGTGCTTCCCATCGTGCTCACGATGGAAGGAATCCGTCGCGTGGGCGCAAGCCATGCGTCGATCGTGGCGTCGGTGGGTCCGCTCGCGACCATCGCGCTGGGCGCGGTGTTCCTGGACGAGGCGATCACGTGGTACCAGCTGGTGGGCGCCGCGCTGGTGCTGACCGGCGTCCTCGCCATTTCGCTCGCCAAGGGGAAGTAGGGCGGGGCGTTATACTTCCCGCTCGCAAAAAACCACCGAATTCGACTTCCCGAGGGACCCAAATGAAAAAGCCCATGCGCGTCGCCGTGACCGGCGCCGCCGGCCAGATCGGCTACAGCCTTCTCTTCCGCATCGCGAGCGGCGAGATGCTCGGCAAGGACCAGCCCGTCATCCTCCAGTTGCTCGAGATTCCGGATGAGAAAGCGCAGAAGGCGCTGAAGGGCGTGATGATGGAGCTGGACGACTGCGCGTTTCCGTTGCTGCAGTCGATGGTTCCGGCGTCGGATCCGAAGGTCGCCTTCAAGGACATCGACGTGGCGCTTCTCGTGGGTGCGCGTCCGCGCGGCCCGGGCATGGAGCGCAAGGACCTCCTGGAGGCCAACGGCGCGATCTTCGTGCCGCAGGGCAAGGCGCTCAATGAAGTCGCCTCGCGCGACGTGAAGGTGCTCGTGGTGGGCAACCCCGCCAACACGAACTGCCTCATCGCGATGAAGAACGCGCCCAGCCTGAAGCCCCAGCAATTCACCGCGATGATGCGGCTCGACCACAACCGCGCGCTCACGCAGGTCGCCCAGAAAACCGGCAAGCCCGTGACGTCGGTGAAGAAGATGTCGATCTGGGGCAACCACTCGGCGACGCAGTACCCGGATATCTTCAATGCCGAAGTGGACGGCAAGAATGCCGCCCAGCTCGTGAACGACCAGGAGTGGCTCGAGAAGACGTTCATCCCGACGGTGCAGAAGCGTGGCGCGGCCATCATCGAGGCGCGTGGGCTTTCCTCGGCGGCCTCGGCAGCCAACGCAGCGATCGACCACGTGCGCGACTGGGTGCACGGCACGGCGTCCGGCGACTGGGTCTCCATGGGCGTCCCGTCGGACGGCAGCTACGGAATTCCCGAGGGCCTCATCTTCGGCTATCCGTGCACGACCTCAGGCGGCAAGTACCAGGTCGTGAAGGGGCTCAACCACAACGACTTCGCCAAGGCGAAGATCGCGGCAACGCAGAAAGAGCTGAGCGAGGAGCGCGCTGCGATCGAGCAGCTGCTGAAGTAACGGGTCCTCGCTACTTCTTCGAGACGACTTCGCCAGCCCTCGCCGCCTTGGACTCGCCGGCGGCGATGACGCCCTGCGCCGTCAAGCCGTAGGCTTTCTGCGAACGCTCGACCACCAGTCCCTCCGCGATCAGCTCGTCGAGTGCGGTCGAAAGCGACTCGCGGTCCGTCGCATGGAACATCTTCGACATGAGCTGGCTGTTGAAGTCGCGGATGGTGAGCGTTCCATGTGCGGGCGAGGAGATCGTCCCGAAATAGGTGAGGATCTGCTTCTTCATGTTTTCGACGCCGGTCATGGTGCGCTCCCAGCCGCGCGAAGCGCGGCCCTTGAAGCACTCTACCCTGTTGCGCGCTCTCTAGCTCAGACGTCCGAGGCGAGCACCAGCGCGGACACCACCATTGCCGCGACCATCGCCATGCCAGTGAGCGCGGCATGCGTGAGGCCGCGCATCTGCACGATGTCGATGAAGCCCTGCGGCAGTGAATAGCCAGGAAATGCGCTGGGCCTGCCGTGCGGGCAGGGTATCCATCACGCGCCGCGTGAAGCCGCCGTCGGCCAGGGGCCGCGCCGCATCCTCGCGAAGAATCTTCTCGATCCAGTCGTTCGTCGTCATTCGGCTTTCTCCTTCTTCGGCGCAAGGCGCGCGCGCAGTTTCGCTTTCGCGCGCAGCACGTGCGTCTTGACGGTTCCCAGCGGCATGCCGAGCGCGGCGGCCGCTTCTTCATGCGAAAGGTCTGCGTAGTAGCAGGCTCCGATGGCGGCGCGCTCGCCGTCGCTCAGCGCTTCCATGGCGCGCTCCAGGTCGATTCGTGCGGCCACGTCCGGCATCTCGAAGGTCGAGTTCCCGTCGTCGGCCAGCACGTCGTCATCGAGCTCGAGTGAAACTTCGCGGCGCTTGCGCGCCTCGCTCTGCCACGCATTGAACGCGATGCGATAGATCCACGTGGAGAAGCGCGCCTCGAAGCGGAAGCTCTTGAGGTTGCGCCACGCGAGCACGAACGTTTCCTGCGCGAGGTCGTCGGCGAGAGCCATGTCGCCGCGCGTGAGGCGCCGCAACACGGTGCGCACGCGCGATTGGTGGCGCTCGACGAGCACGCCGAAAGCGCGCCGGTCGTCGCGCTGCAGTACCGCGAGGATCAGTTCGGCGTCGGAGGGCGACGCGCTCTCGGCCATCGGGGCGGTCGCGCCGCTCAGCCCTTCCCGCGCATCTCGATGGCCCAGGCAATGAGCAGGGCCAAGCCCATCAATCCCGGTATCAATCCGATCGACCAGCTGCCCTTCATCTCGTACATGAACACGGCCAGCCCGATCCCCAGCCCGATCAGGACCATCCCGCCACGCAGTCCCGAGTGCGCCCGCCGCGGTGGATCGAGCAATTGCGGCGGCACCGGCAGGCCTCTTTCCGCGAGGCGCGCGATGGTTTCGTGGATCATCCGCAGCCTGCGGTGCTTGTAGAACAGGATGACGGCGACCAGCAGCAGCGGCAGGCCGAACGTCACCAGCATGCCGATGATCGCGATCACGGCTTCCGTCGTCTCCATTCCATTCTCCGAGGCCCAGTGCGGCCAGCATTATCGGGGTTCCATGGCAGGGCGGACAACGCCGCCGGGTTGGCATGTCCCTAGGACGTCACAACACTAACTCATGGATTCACAAAGGAACTAGAATGAAAGGGCCTCGAAACCGGAGGATTCCCATGACCAAAGCCGCTTTTTTCGCCCTTGCCGCCGCCGCTTTCGCGGCCGGCTGCGCCAGCACGCCGGACTCCACGGAAGCCGGATGCCAGGTCGCCAGCGCGGAAGGGACCAACGTCGTGACCTATGGCCGTCCGCGGCCGCAGTCCGAGATGGACCAGCGCTTCGCCCGCGCGGACCTGGCGCGCTCCGGCTATCGCCAGGCCCACATGGATGACAAGCCCAGCGCGACCGAAGAGGCGCTCCGCAACTGCCTGCCTTAGCTCGTCAGTTCCTCGGCCACGCTTTCAAGCGCCAGCTCCTGCGGGCCGGGTAGCACGCGCATCGACATCAGCGGCGACAGCCACGCCACCAGGGGCCCCAGCAGGAGCGCGCCCACGCCGGCGAGAAGCATCGCCGTGCGCAGTCCCCAATGCTCGCCGACCAAGCCGCCCGCGAGCCCGCCGAGCGGCGCCGTCGCAACGGTGAGGCAGATGAGCGTCGCCGTCACGCGGCCCAGCAACCGGTCCGGCGTCACCGCCTGGCGCACCGACAGGTAGTTGATGAAGAAGACCATCGCGGTAAGGTCGAGCGCGAAGAGTCCCGTGCCGAAGATGATCGAGGCGGTCCAGAAGCTTCCATGCGCGGACCCGATCACGAGCCAGGCGATGCCGGTTCCCGCGATTCCGCCCAGCATCGTGGGGCCCATGCCGAAGCGCGCATTGAGCCGCGCCGTCACGCCCGTAGCCATGAGCGAGCCCAGGCCCGCGACCATGAAGAGCGCACCCACCTGCCCGGGCGAGAACCCCAGCTCGCGCGCGGCGAAGAGCACCACGATCGCGATGAACGCGTGGCGGAAGATCTGCCACACGCTGACCGACCATACGAGCGCGCGCAGCGTCCTGTTGTGCCATACGACGCGAAGCCCCTCCATGATCTCCGAGCGGATCGAGCGCGCGATCACCTTGGGTTCATCGGTCGCGGCCGGCGCAATGCCGCGCAGCATCCACGCCGACACGCCGAAGCAGAAAGCGTCCAGCAGGATCGCGAACGGCGCCGTGAGCGATTGGATCAGCACACCCGCGATTCCCGGCCCGATCAACTGCGCGGCCGAATCCGCGAGGCCGATCTTGGCGTTCGCCTCCACGAGGTTCTCGCGACCCACCCGCTCGGTCATGAAGACCTGGTACGCGGGCCAGCCGATCACGGTGAACAAACCCACCATGAAGCCTGCCGCGTACAGGACGGCCATGTCGAGCGCGCCCAGCCACGCGCACACCGGGATCATGCCCAGCGCAAGCACGCGGCCCACATCACAGGCGATGATCACCGGGAGCTTGCGCGCGCGATCCACCAGCACGCCGGCGAAAAGGCCGAAGAGCGGGTAGGGCACCGACTGCAGCGCGGTGAGCACGCCCACTTCGAAGGGCGAGGCGTTCAGCACCAGCGCAGCGGTAAGCGGCAGCGCCAGGAAAGTCACCTGGCCGCCGAAGTGGTGGAGGGTGAGCGAGCCCCACAACTTCACGAAGTCGGGGTTTCGCCACAAGCCCGTGAACCAGCGGCCGGGATTCAGTGTTGCAAGCAATGTCGACATGTCTTTAAGCCGGCTCATCGCCGGGCCCTCTATTCGGGAATGGCAGCGGGCCGGAGGCCCGCGGGATCAAGCCTCGCCGCCGGAGTGCGGCGGGATTCCGGCGAGCGAACGCACCAGGGCCGCGAAATCTCGGCGGGTGGTGGCAATTCGGTCGCGGTTCATTGGCTCTGATCCAGAGGGGACATTCGAGGGCGGAATTATAACAAAACGTTCGCGGCGCGCCATGGTCAGACTTGCTACACTGCCGCCCAAACTCCAACGCGCGAACCGATCCCATGTTCGGCAGACTGCTCCCCAAGGAAGGCCGCTTCTTCGACCTTTTCAATGCCCACGCGGCGCAGACGGTGCGTGCCGCCCACGAGCTGAAGGCTCTCATGGAGCACTACGAGCGGCTCGAGGAGCGCGAGCAGCATGCGCGCCTCATCGACGACTCGGAACATGCGGCCGACCGAATCACCGCGGAGACCATCCGCCTGCTGCACAAGACGTTCATCACGCCGCTGGACCGCGATCATATCCACCAGCTCATGAACGCGATGGACGACATCTGCGACCTCATCCAGGACACGAGCGAATCGCTTTCGCTCTACGACGTGAAGGCGGTCACGCCCGAGGCGACGCGCCTCGCCGAGATCAGCGTGAAGTGCGCCGAGCGCGTGAAGGACGTGGTGGAGCTCCTGGGCCGTCACGAGGGCAAGTTCGAGGCGATCGTCAAGACCTGCGAGGAGATCGACCGCCTGGAGTCCGACGCCGACCGCGTGATGCGCGGCGCCGTGTCCAAGCTTTTCCGGGAGGAAAAGGACGTGCGTGAGGTGATGAAGATGCACGCCATCTACCAGCTGCTGGAGTCCATCACCGACCGCTGCCTGGACGTCGCGAACCTGGTCGAAGGCATCTCGCTCGAGAACGCCTGAGTGGAAATCAGCTTAGGGACGCTGGTTTTTCTCGTCGCGCTCGCACTCGCCTTCGATTTCCTGAACGGCCTGCACGACGCGGCGAACTCCATCGCCACGGTGGTCTCGACCGGCGTGCTGCGGCCGCACCAGGCGGTCGCGCTCGCAGCGCTTTTCAACTTCGTCGCGCTCTTCGTCTTCCACCTGAAAGTCGCGGCGACCGTCGGCAAGGGGATCGTCGATCCGGCGATCGTGGATCACTACGTCGTGTTCGGCGCGCTGGTAGGCGCGAGCGCGTGGAACGTGATCACGTGGGCGGCGGGGTTGCCCTCGTCGTCGTCGCATGCGCTGATCGGCGGGCTCATCGGCGCGGCCGTGGCGAAGTCGGGCTTTGCGTCGCTCATCGAGTCGGGCGTCCTCAAGACAGTCGCCTTCATCTTCATCTCACCGGTCATGGGCTTCGTCCTCGGCGGGCTGCTGCTCGTGGTGGTGTCGTGGATCTTCCGCAGATCCGCGCCGTCGCGCATCGACAGGTGGTTCCGGCGCCTGCAGCTCGTGTCCGCATCGCTCTACAGCCTGGGCCACGGCGGCAACGATGCGCAGAAGACCATCGGGATCATCTGGATGTTGCTGATCGCGGGTGGCGCGGTGAGCGCCACGGACGCGGCGCCGCCGGCGTGGGTGATCGTGTCGTGCTACGTGGCGATCGCGGCCGGCACCCTGATCGGCGGCTGGCGCATCGTGAAGACCATGGGCCAGCGCATCACGAAGTTGAAGCCCGTGGATGGCTTCTGCGCGGAGACGGGCGGCGCGATCACGCTATTCCTCGCCACCGCCCTCGGAATCCCGGTGTCGACGACCCACACGATCACCGGAGCGATCGTGGGCGTGGGCTCGACGAGGAGCGTGTCGGCCGTGCGATGGGGCGTCGCGGGCAACATCGTGTGGGCGTGGATCTTCACGATCCCCGCCTCGGCCTTCATGGCCGGAGTTGCCTGGTACCTCGGGCGACAGATCCTCTGACTATTTCCTGTAGCTGACCTTCAGGTCGCCCACGCCGTCCACGTGGCCTTCAAGCTTGTCGCCGGCGACCACCGGTCCCACGCCTGCGGGTGTGCCTGAGAAAATCAGGTCGCCGGGTTGGAGCGTGATCAGGTTGGACAAGTAGGCGATCTGCTCGGGGACGCTCCAGATCTGTTGCGAGAGGTCGCCCTGCTGCTTCACCTGGCCGTTCACCTTGAGCCAGATCGCGCCCTTGGCCGGATGGCCGACCTGCGAGGCGGGCTTCAGCGCCGTGACGGGGGCGGATTCGTCGAAGCTCTTGCCCATCTCCCACGGGCGACCCATCTTCTTCGCCTCGCCCTGGATGTCGCGGCGAGTCATGTCGAGGCCAACGCCGTAACCCCAGACGTGCTCGAGCGCTTTCTCGACGGGAATGTTCTTCCCGCCCTTGGCGATCGCGACCACCATTTCGATTTCGTGGTGGACGTCCTTGGTTGCGACGGGATAGCCGATCTCCGAGCCGTTCTGCACGATCGAGTTCGCGGCCTTCATGAAGAAGAACGGCGGCTCGCGGTTCGGGTCGTGCCCCATTTCCCGCGCGTGATCGGCGTAGTTGCGGCCGACGCAATAGATGCGCCCCACCGGGAAGCGCATGTCGCTGCCCTCGACGGGAAGCGATGGGACGGGACCGATGTCGATGACGTACTTGGCGTTGCGCAGATCGTCTTTACCCATGGGATTTCCTCTGTTCGGACTCGTGATTCTAACGCTCGGGAACGTTCCTTTCGAGTTCCTCGAGCCACACGCGCGCATTGCCGTCGGAAGGCGCGCGCCAATCGCCGCGCGGCGACAGGTTGCCGCCTGAAACCACTTTCGGCCCGTTCGGAAGCGCCGAGCGCTTGAACTGGCTGATCTCGAAGAACCGGTACAGGAACACCTCGAGCCATTTGCGGATGTCCTCGAGCGCGTAGGCGCGCTTGTTCTCATTCGGGAACTGCGGCGGCCATTCGCCGCGCTCGGCATCACGCCACGCGTGCCATGCAAGGAACGCGATTTTCGATGGGCGCAGCCCGAAGCGCGTTGTGTAATAGAGATGGAAGTCCTGCAGCTCATACGGACCAATGCGCTGCTGCGTGCTCTGGATCGCCCCCTTCGCACCCGCGGGAACGAGCTCGGGCGAGATCTCCGTCTCGAGGATCGAGCGCAGCGTCGCGGAAGCGCGCTCGTCGAGAAGCTTCGAGTTCATGACCCAGCGCACCAGGTACTGGATGAGCGTCTTCGCGACGGAGCCGTTCACGTTGTAGTGGCTCATGTGGTCGCCGACGCCATAGGTGGACCAGCCGAGGGCGAGCTCGGAAAGATCGCCGGTGCCGAGCACGAACGCCTTGCGCTGGTTGGCAAGGCGGAAAAGATAATCCGTGCGCAAGCCGGCCTGGACGTTCTCGAAGGTCACGTCGTAGAGCGCCTCGCCCTTCGCGAAGGGATGGCCCATGTCCTTCAGCATCTGCATCGCGGCGGGCTTGATGTCGATTTCCTCGCCGGTGACGCCGAGCGCGTTCATGAGCGTCCACGCGTTGGACTTGGTGCGCTCGGAAGTGGCGAAGCCGGGCATGGTGAAACCGAGGATGTTCGTGCGCGGCAATCCGAGCACGTCGAACGTCCGTGCGGCCACGAGCAGCGCATGGGTCGAGTCGAGGCCGCCGGAGACGCCGATCGCCACACGCTCGCCGTTGGTGACCTGCAGGCGCTTCATCAGCCCCTGCACCTGGATGTTGAATGCCTCGTAGCAGTCGGTGTCCAGGCGCAGCGGATCGTCCGGCACGAACGGGAAGCGATCGATCTTGCGCTCGAGGCCCGCATCGACGTACGAAGGCTCGTGCGTGAAGCTTATGCGACGGAACGAATTCTCGGGATGGCCCGCCGCCGCGGCCGCCGCGTTGAAGGTGACGGTGCGCATTCGTTCCTGGCGCAGCCGTTCCACGTCCACGTCGGCCACCGTCATCTGGCTCTTCATGGCGAAGCGCTCGTTGTGCGCGAGCATCGCGCCCAGCTCGTGGATGGTCGCCTGCCCGTCCCATGCGAGGTCGGTCGTGCTTTCGCCGGGACCCGAGGCCGTGAAGATGTACGCGGCGATGCAACGCACCGATTGGGAGGCGCAGAGCACCGAGCGCTCCTCGGCCTTTCCGATCACGGCGTTGGAGGCCGAGAGGTTGCACAGGATCAGGGCCCCGGCGAGCGAGCCGCGTATCGAGGGAGGTGTGGCCGTCCAGAAGTCCTCGCAGATCTCGACGTGGAAGACGAAGTCGGCCAGGTCGCGGGCCGCGAAGATGAGGTCCGTGCCGAAAGGCGCCAGGTGACCCGCGACGGTGATCTCCAGGCCGGTCACGCCCGCGCCGGGCGCGAACCAGCGGTTCTCGTAGTACTCGCGATAGTTCGGCAGGAACGATTTCGGGACCACGCCCAGAAGCTTGCCGCGCGAGATCACGACCGCGCAGTTGTACAGGCGGTTGTTGCGTCGCAGGGGCGCGCCCACGATGAACACGGGGCGCAGCGCCTTCGAAGCCTCGACCAGGCCGCCAATGGACTGCTCGACCGCATCGAGAAGGGCGTCCTGCAGGTGCAGGTCGTCGATGGCGTAGGCGGAGATGCCGAGCTCCGGGAACACCATCAGGTCGACGTTGCGCGTCTCGCCCTCGCGCATCAGCGCGAGCGTTTCCTCCCCGTTGGCGCCCGGGTCACCGACATGGACGCGCGGCGTGCAGCCCGCGACCCGGACGAAGCCATGCGAGTGGAACGAGTAGAAGCTCACTCCACCTTCGCGCCCGAGACGGTCACGACCTTGGCCCACTTCTCCGTTTCCGAGACGATCACCTTGCCGAAATCCTCCGGCGTCCCGGGAATGGGCTTGCCGCCAAGGTCCGCGAGCCTGGCCTTCACGACGGGATCGGCGAGCGCCTGGTTCACGACGGCGTTGATCCTCATGATCGCCTCGCGCGGCGAGCCCTTGGGCATGCCGACGCCGAACCATGCGGTCGCTTCATAGCCGGGCACCGTGTCGCCGACGGTCGGAACGTCGGGCAGCGACGGATCGCGCTCGGTGGAGGTCACCGCGAGCGCGCGCAGCCGCCCACCCTTGATGTGGCCGATGGACGAGGGCAGGTTGTCGAAGAGCACCTG
>WNFL01035727.1_pt1 | contig 16664 bp, 15 predicted proteins | sample 5400361 | NCBI WGS metagenome assembly WNFL01 (sample SAMN13153351, study PRJNA577476) | soil metagenome | isolation source: 40 cm soil on Douglas fir-dominated hillslope | place: USA:California | collected 2013-09-17 | reverse complement strand
GGGACCGTGCATCAGGCGCCCGCCTTCTTCGCCTGCTGGGTCTGGAGGTACGCGATGTTCCCGATCAGGATGAAGAGGATGATCACGAAGTGGATCACGGTCTGCGCGTCCATCCCCTTCGTGGCGGTGAACCCACGCGTGCTCCGGTAGAACTGCGCCAGCTGCGGGTGGCTCGCCGCGAGGAGCTTCTCGTATTCCGCGGCGCCTTTCATCCCCCCGACCATCCCCACCATCTGCCCGGCGTTCAGGTAGGCGTAGTACTTGGGCGCGCCCACGGCGGTGGGTCCCACGATGACCGGCGTGCCGCTCTGCGGGTGCATCTGCGTGATCCACCACTCTCCGATGATGCCGGTCGCAACGGAGTAGACCACCTTCACGTCCCGGACGCTGTGGATGCCTTTCATGATCGGGATCTGTGCGGTCGGCGTTCCACGCGTATCGGCGGGGAACGGGCCCGCGAAATCCTTGTCCAGGTTGCGCATCACGGCCGCGGCTCCGTCTTTGTACCCCAGGTTCACATAGTCCACCCCGTACCGGAGATCGGGGAATTCGGCGGTGACCCGTGCCAGCGAGTTGTTGGCCAGGGTGAGGCCCCCGAGCGGGTAGAGCGCGCAGACGATCACGGGAAGCTTCTTCACGAAGCACTGGCGCAGGAACCCTTCGGCCATCGGGTCGTTCTCCGGAGCGGAGGAAGGCCCGTAGTCGAAGGAAAGCAGCACCACGCTTCCGGGGGGCAAGGCGTCGACGAACTCGTACGCGGAACGGGTGGGGCCGGTGGTCGTGACGGGAAGCCCGATGGGCAGGATGATCGGCAGTGCCACGCCGAGGAAGACGAGCAGGAAGAGCCAGCGCCGGTCGAGGCCCAGGAGCTTCTGCGCGAGACCGGCCATGCTACTCCCCTCCTCCGAGGCCGAGATACCCGCGCTCGATGCCCAGGATGACCCGGATCGCCATGGACGCCGCGCCCAGCGCCGCGCCGATGATGATCCCCGACTGCGCCGCACCGTTCGGCGTGTTCATGATCCATTCCGTGAGCTTGCCGAGGCCCTGGCTCAGGCCCGCCGCCGCCGGCTGGAGCGGCGGGAACGGCGCCGCGAGGAACTCGAGCAGGGGCACGCGCCCAGCCATGACGAGGATTCCCGCGAACAACAAGATGGTCGCCTCGGTGTTCCGCGCGCGGAACGCGCGGAAGGCCGCGGAGGCCATGAAGAACGCGAGAAGCGCGAAGATCGTGGACTGGAGGGGCTGGAACATGTTGTTCGCGATCCACTGGAACGGGGTCGCCGACCCGTCGGGGTGGGACGTGATCCCCTCGCCCGTGATCGTGCTCCAGATCCCGATCCCGCCCGTGATGAAGAGGCCGGTCAGGAGGACGACGGAATAGAGCCACCCTTTCTCGCGCCGCGCGACCTTGCGCGTTCCGTTCTGGATGACGTTCACCACCCCGAGTAGGAGCGCCGCGCCGGCCACGATGATGAGCCACTGATCGAGACGCCCGCTCATCCCCGCGTCGCCCGAGAGGAATTTCTTCGGGATGTACATGGCCAGGATGGGGATCAGGCCCGCGAAGAACGCCACGAAGAGCGGCCCCCGGGCGCGGAGCCCGGGCGCGCCGATGCCGAGCGCGATGCCCACGATCGGGGCGAGCGCGAAGAGAACGACCAGGGCGACTTTGCCGATATCCATATTATTGGGTCTTGAAGAGGTTCGGGAACCAGGTGCCGCCCAGGCTCGCGACGACGATCCCCGCGATCCCGAGCAGGATGACAATGGCCTTGGCGATGTCCTGGGCGCGCATCGAGCCCATGAGAATCGGCTCGCGGCTCAGGTACGCGCTGGCCGCGTAGAGCTCCTCGCCGATCAGGGTGTAGTCGCACGTCGCGACAAAGAACGGGAGCTGGGTCGGATCGGCCTGGCCCGCGATCTGGATCGCGCCGGTGGACTGCCCTGTCTCGGCGAGAATGAGCGACTCCGCGAAGAAGTATCCGATGAGGAAGATGGCCGCGGGTTTCTCGCGGATCATCCGCGCCGAGACCGCGGCGGTGTACGCGAACTGGTCGTACGTGACGTAGTTCACCATTTCCTCGCGGAAGAGATCGGGGCGCCCTTCCGCCATGTACGCCGCGCGGACGGCCTCGCGCGCGGACGCGAAGGTGAGCGGGTCCTTGTTCGGCACGTCCAGATCGGCGCCGTACCGCGCGGTGGACCGAGCCACGTGGCCCAGGATCGCGATCGAGGCGATGGTCTGGATCTCGTCCATGCTCTGGATGCCCGGGATGTAGAACACCTTCTTCCCGGTCTCGGTGGCGCGCCCGATCGCTTCGTCGATGGCGTTCAGCCCCGCGATGCGGCGGATGAAGATGGTCTTCCCGGACTTCGCGTACGAGATCGAGGCGAGGAGGATCCCGAGGAAGATGATGGAGGCGATGAAGGAGTTCGTGCGCGGGCTCCGGAACCAGTTGTCATGGGAGGCGACCGGATCGCTCACCACCGGAGGCCCCGTCGCGGAGGTCGCGGCAGCGGTGGTCGCGCTGTCAGCGGCAACCGGCGTGGTGGGCGCCGACGGCCAGAGGACCCGGACCTCGTAGCGGTACACAACACCGTCCTTGGCCGACGTGTCCTCGAACTTCTGCACACCCGGCTTCACCGTACTGACGTCCACCCAATCGTAAGCGGGTGGCTGGGCGCGGCGGATCTGGATCGAGGCGGTGGAGTCGAGCCCGGCCGGATCCTTCCACGTGACGAGATTCGCGCCCCCGCTGTCCCCCGGGCGGTCCTTCGCCGAGAGCTGCGTCGGCGCGGGAAGGTCGGCGGCGGAAGGCGGGGTGGTCTCGGGGGCTACGGCGGAGGCTGGATGGGATAGCAGTAGAAGTAGCGCCGTGAGGATCGGCGCTGCGAAAAACGGGGGACGGCACGGATCGCCGTTTCGCACGTTCCGGAGGTTACGGGCCCCCGGCGGAAGGTGTCAACACGGCTTTTCGCCCCCGAAGGCGCATGATCGGCCAGACATAGGCGGAAAAAGGGGGCCAGGCGGTGCACAGAACGCGCAGGACGTCCTTCACCCACTGCCTCGGATTGTTCTCGATGCCGCGGGAGAAGAAGGCGGGGAGGAGCTCGGGAGCGAGCCCGGCGTCCCGGAACTTGCGCATCAGCCAATAGGGGTTGAGCTCCCGCTCCGGGTACTGGCCGTCGAGCGGGTGGCGGTAGAGGAACGCGGGAGGCTCGGGCACGCGGCGGGTCTCGCGGTACGCCGCCACCGCGTCCAGAATGTCCTTCCCCACCAGCCCGCGGGTGATTCGCGCCGATTCCAGGAGCTCGTTTCCGGTCACCTCGGGGAAGTGCTCGCCGATGTATGCCGCGCGAGCCGCGAAGAAGGGCCCATCGGGCTCCTTCTCCATGGAGCGCCAGCCGCGGCGGCGCCGTCCGCGCGCCGGCAGGTAGAGCGAGTTGTTCTCGTCGCTGAGAAAGAAGATGCCTCCCGGCTTCAGGAGCCGGCTCGTCTCGGCGAGGAATCCCTCGAGGTCGCGCACGTGGGAGATGACGCAATTCGTCATGATCCCGTCGAAGCTCCCGGAAGGAAACTGCATCGCGATCCCGTATCTTCTGGGCGAGATAGCGCCCCACCTCGACCATGTCCCGGTCGATCTCGGTGGCGACGACGCGGCGCGCGCCGTAGATCGCGACCAGGAGCGCCTCCAGCCCGAATCCCGCGCCCAGGTCCAAGATGGCTTTCCCCTCCGCCTCCAGATAGCGGTACATGTCGTGCGCCTTCTGGAAGACGTGCTCGATGCGCGCGGGATTCCGGATGATGCGGAGATAGGTGTAGTACGTGAGGAAGTACTCGGGGTACTGCGCGCGGATCTGCGCGTCGCTCTGCATGAGGATCGCGCGGAGCGACGCGAGCCTGCGCTCGACCAGGGACGTCACCGGGTGTGGAGCCTTCTTATCCCGACGGCTCGTTGATGACCCGCGACCGCCGAATGTTGTGCGAGTTCATCCGATTGTGCAGGTGCTGGCGGCTCACGCCCAGCGCGCGCGCCGCGCGCGACACGTTCTGGTCGCATTGGCGGAGCGCCTCGCGGATGGTGTCGGCTTCGACGGCATCCAGCGTCTCGCGCAGCGAGTGCTGACCGTCCCAGCGCCGCGTGACCGGCGCGCCCAGCCCGAAGAGCGACGGCTCCAGCAACGCACCCTCGTCGGCCAGCGCCACCGCGCGCGCCATGGCGTTCTCCAGCTCGCGCACGTTCCCGGGCCAGGGATGGCGGAGCAGGAGCTCGCGCGACTCGGGCGTCAGACCCCGGAGCTTCCGCGCCTGCTGCTTCGTGAATTGATCCAGGAAGTGCTGGGCCAGGAGGAGGACGTCCTCGCCGCGCTCGCGGAGGGGCGGCACCTCGATCGGCACGACGTTGATCCGGAAGAACAGATCCTGGCGGAACCGCCCGCCCTCGACCTCGGCCTTGAGATCGCGGTTCGTGGCCGTGACGAGGCGCACGTCTACTTTCCGGTGGTTCGTCTCGCCCAGGCGTCGGATCTGACCATCTTGTAACACGCGGAGCAGCTTGACTTGCAGCGAGGACGGCATCTCCCCCAGCTCGTCCAGGAAAAGGGTCCCGCCGTCCGCCGCCTCGAAGAGCCCGATCCGGTCCTCGTTGGCGCCGGTGAAGGCGCCCTTCTTGTAACCGAAGAGCTCGCTTTCGAGCAGGTTCTCGGGCATCGCGCCGCAGTTCACCGCCACGAACTGCTTCTCGCGGCGCAGGCCGTTCATGTGGATGGCGCGGGCGATCAGCTCCTTCCCCGTGCCGGTCTCGCCCTGGATCAGGACCGAGACCTGCGTCGGGATCACGCGCTCCAGGAGCTCGATGACCCGGAGCATCTTGGGGCTCCGGCCCACCAGCAGCCCGTAGCGGAAATCCTCTTTGAGTGCGCGCCGTAGATTCTGGTTTTCGATCTCGAGGCGGCTCTTGGAGTCCTTCAGCGCCTCGTGCATGCGCGCGTTTTCTAGAGCTACCGAGCAGAGGGCGCCGAATCCCTCGAGGAGCGTGATGCTGTCGGGCGTGAACTCGTGCGTGATGGAGTGGGAGTCGATGTAGAGCACGCCCAGAACGCGTCCGCTGCTCAGAATCGGGAGCGCCACCACGGTGCGGAGCGAGAGCTCGCGAACGCTCTTCCGGTCCTGGAAGAGCGACGAGCCCACGGCGTCGGGCACCCACACGGTCTCGCGCCGGTGCGCCGCTTCCTCCGCGATGCCCCAGGAAATCTGGAACTCGTCCGAGGGAAGGGTGCTCTCGTCCTTGTTGCGCGCGACGGAGAAGTGGAGCTTTCCGTCGTCGCCCATGAGCATGAGGAAGCCACGATCCGCGTCCGCGATCTGGATCACCGCGTCCACGACGCGGAGCAGGAGCTCGTTTAAGTCGAGCGTCCCCGTGACGGAGCGCGCGGCCTGGAGCACATGGTTGATTCGATCGAGGTCGGAGACGGTGCGTGATCGGGAAGGAGAGCGCGGTTCTTGGAGGAGTTCACGTTCCCACGCCGTCAAGCCCCTGCTGAGCCGTTCAAGAGGGTCGATCTCGGGCATTTCGGACGCGCTGGGATCCCTGGGCTGAGATGGATCTGGACGCTGCGTCATGGTTCCCCACCCTTTGGTTTGGACCGGCCTGCAAGGTTGCGCCCTACTCCTTGCGCCATAGCAGAATACAAGTGTAAAACTGGTTTGTCAAGTGACGAACTATGGGGTGGGACTGATATGTCGCAGCAGGGTGCCGAAAGCGGCATACGCAAGCGCAGAAACGCATAGGACGACGACGATTGGCAGGGCGTCGGAACGGCCCCAAACCCACACCCCGAGGAGGGCATTGACGGAGGTCGCGAGGGTCACGACGCCGATCGCGCCCCACTTGCCGAACAGCTTCCCGAGGCGATGTGTCGTGTGATCGATACTGCCTACGTAAAACGGACGATGACCGGAAATCCGGTCCCAGACGACGAATGTGGCGTCGAAGATGGGATACGCGAGGATCAGGAGCACGGCGGCGACGTGCTGCCACGTGAAGGATGATTCGAGCGACTGCAGCGCCAGAGCGGCCAGCGCGAATCCCAGGAGGTGGCTCCCCGCGTCGCCGAGGAAGATGCGCGCCGGCGGCGCGTTGTAGACGAGGAATCCCGCGCACGCGCCGATCAGCCCCCACGCGAGCGCCAGGTGCACCGGGGCTCCGTGGATGAGGGCCAGCGCCGCGAATCCCCCCGCGGTCACCGGGATGATCGAGCCAAGGATCCCGTCCATGTTGTCGAGGAAGTTGACCGCGTTCAGGAGCGTCGCGATGGCCAGGACCGCGAGGATTCCGAGGATCGGATTCCCGCGCAACGCCGGCACGTCGGTCCCCCACCACACCAGGCACGCGGCCGCGGCGAACTGACCGATGAGCTTTCCACGCGGGCCGAGGGGTCTCTTGTCGTCGATGAGCCCCAGGGTGAGCGCGATCAGAGCGCCTGTGACGAGGCCCCAGGAGGGAGCCCCGATGACGCTTCGTCGAAGGACGATGGAGAGGAGCGGCGAGAGCACGAGTGCCGCCGCGATGGCGACGCCGCCCAGGAGCGGCGTGGTGCGCGCGTGCGCCTTGCGCGGGTCCGGGTGATCCACGTAGCCCGTGACGCGCGCGAGGCGCTGGGTGAGCGGCGTGAGCGCGAGGGCCGAGAAGAAAGCGAAGCCGGCGACTTCGAGGAGGGGGATCGTGATCACGCCTTGGCTTGGGTCCGTCGCGCGTTGCCCGCTTCCTCGAACGCCCGGACCGCGTGATCCCATGTGAATCGCCCGCGGACCCAGTCGCGGCCGCGGCGGCCCAGGTCGAACGCTCCGGCCGGATCGCGGAGAAGCGCCACGACGTGCGCCGCGATCTCCTCGGCGGTGGCTCCCACGCGAAGAAGGTCGTGCGGAACGGGCTCCAGCCCTTCGCGCACGAGCGGCGTCGTCACGACGGGCAGGCCGGCGTCCAGCGCCCGGAGCACCTTGGTCTGGACGCCCGCGGCGAAGCGCAGGGGCGCCACGAATACGGTGGCGCGCGCGAACGCCTCGGAAGGATGTGCGAGATACCCAAGATTCCTGATCCCGGGACCACGCGCCGAACGCCCCAGTGATTGCGATCCCTGGCCCGCGATCTCGAGCACGGCTTCGGGCACCGAGGCGCGCACGATCGGGAGGATCGTCTCCGCGAGATATCGCGCCGCGTCCCGGTTGTGGGCGATCTTCTGGTACCCGAAGAAGAGCAGCGTCAAAGGCTCTCGCGTGACCTCTTCCCGCCCGGCACCGGTACCGTTCTCCTCGATCCCGATGGGCACGACCTCGATGCGCGCGCCCGGAGCCATGGAGGCGAGGGTGCGCGACTCGGCTTCGCTGATGACCCAGCAGCGGTCGAAGCAGGGCGCCACTTCCCCTTCGTAGCGCGCGATGCGATCGCCCTCGACCGCGTAGAGCCAGCGGTCAGGGCCGCGCCGAAACGGAAGCGATCGCCGAATCTCCGAGCTGATCACATCGGTGAGATCCAGCACCCACGCCGCGGGGTGTTGGTCCATGGAATCGATCGCGTAGGGCGCCATACGAAAGAGGTGGGTGTAGACCACGTCGGGCCGGACGCGCGCGAGCGCCTCGCGGAGCGCCCCGGACATTCGGGGAGAATCGTAGTACGCAACCTGGAGCGGACGCCGTCCCGCGACGGCGGTCATGGCCTGCAGCGCGGAGACCGCCGCCGGAAGCGCGACCGCGCGGGAAGAAGTCAGGTGTCGCGTCAGCTCCGGAGGAACGCGCGGCGCGCCGGCCGTGGCGTCGAAGGTGAGGAGATGGGTCTCATGCCCCGCTCGGGCCAGGGCGCGGATGAAATGAAACGTGCGGGACCGGTCTCCTCCGATGGCTGGATACGGCATCCGCGACGTGAGAAAGAGGACGCGCACGGTTGCGAGTATACTGCACGCCCATGTCCGCCGCACGTCTGGCCCTGTGGAGAACGCGCTCCCTTCGCTTCCTCATGGGAGCGAGCGCCACCATCCTCAGCGGGCTGACCGGCATCCTCCGGAACAAATGGATCGCGCAGCATCTCGAGGCGTCGGGGATCGGCATTCTGGCCCAGGTCGTCTCGAGCCAGATGTGGCTCGGCAGCGTCGGGGGCATGTCGCTGGTGCTCCCGGTCACGCGATCCGTGGGGGCCGCGACGGCATCGGGCGATTGGGCCGGGGCGCGAAGAGTCGTCTGGGCCGCGATGGCCATGCTCACCATGAGCGCGTCCATCGTGATCGCGCTCGGCCTCTTCTTCGCTCCTCTGATCTCGAGCGCGCTGCTGGGCTCGCCCCGCTACGCGAGCCTGATCCGGATCAGCATGATCGGGGTCGCCGGGGTCGCCTTCCAGCAGCTCGTCGTGGGGATCTTCGCGGGACGCTCCGATCTCAAGGGTCCCCTCGCGTTCTCCGCGGTCGGCGGCCTTGGGTCCGTGGCCGCGACCCTCTACCTCGTCCCTCGCGCCGGACTCGCAGGCGCGGTGCTCGCGGTGTCCCTTCTGTTTCCGCTCGGATGCCTGGGCGCGATCCTGCTTCGCCGGAAGGAGCACGCCCTGCTCTTGACCCGGCTACCGGAGAGGGCGCTGACCGCCGGAATGGCCCGCGGTCTTCTGACGGTCGCGAGCTCGGGCCTGGTGGCGGCCCTGGTGGAACAAGGCGTTTTTCTGACGATCCGATCGCATTACGTCCGGACGTTCGGGATCGAAGCGAACGGCTTCTTGCAGGCAGGGCTCGCCATCTCGCAGCAGGTGGGATCGCTCTTCTACGCCTACCTCGCGAGCTACGCGTTCGGGAAGATCAGCGGCTTGGTCGGCGCGGAGGGCACGCGCGACTACACACGCAAGCACTGGAGCGCGATCATGCTGCTCGCCGCCGCCGCACTTCTGGTCACGAGCCTCGGCGCCAGCCCGCTGCTTCGCCTCTTGTACTCCCACCGCTTCGATCCCGCGCAGCCGTTGATCGCGTGGGCGGTTGTCGGCGAATACGGGCGAATCGGCCTCCTCACGTGGGCCCTGGGCTCCCTCCCCCTGGGCGGCCCGCGCCTCTGGCTTCCACTGGCGCTCCTCTTTCCGGCCACGCTCGGGGTCGCGTACGCGGTTTCCGTCGCGTCCGGCGCCGGAATCCTGAGCATGCCCAAGGCGTATGCGATCTCGGGCCTCGCGGCGCCACTGGTCGGGGGCATGATCATGTCCCGTCGCGGCGTGACGCTCCGTGTCCGCGACCTCGCGATCTTCCTCGGAGGCGCGGGTGCCGTGAGGAAGAGAATCTTCACGTCGAAGCCCATCGACCAGTTCTTGATGTAGTAGAGGTCGTACTCGATGCGCCGGTCCAGCGGCGTGTCGCCCCGCAGCCCGTTCACCTGGGCCCAGCCGGTGATGCCGGCCTTCACGTGGTGGCGCAGCATGTAGCGCGGGATCGAGGCGCGGAACTGCTTCACGAAGACCGGCCGCTCGGGCCGTGGTCCCACCAGGCTCATGTGCCCCACGAGCACGTTCCAGAGCTGGGGAAGCTCGTCCAGCGAGAGACGTCTCAAGACCGAGCCCAGGCGCGTGCGCCGCGGATCGCCGGGTCGGCTCCATTCCGCCTGGCCGCCGGACTCGGCATCGGCGCGCATGGTCCGGAACTTGTACATCTGGAAGCGCCGCCCGCTCAAGCCCACGCGCTCCTGTGCATAGAACACAGGTCCCGGTGAGTCCACCTTCACGAGGATCGCGAGAAGCAGCAAGAGTGGCGCGAGAACGATCAGGCCGATCAGCGCGAAGACGAAATCGAACGCGCGCTTCACGACGGCGTTCCAGCCCTGGCCCGGGCTCTCGGTGACGAGGATGATCGGCGTGCCGTCGAAATCCTCCACGCTTGCGTTGAGCGTGAACGTCCGCGCGAGGTCGGGCACGAGTCGCACCGCGGCCGTGGAGTCGTTCAGCTGCTCCAGCGCCTCCAGCTCCGCCTCGTGCTCGGAGCGGTTGAGCGCCAGGTAGACCAGCTCCGCGCCGGTCCGCTCCACGAGTCCGGTCAGGTCCGCGACCGTGCCGATCACCTTCGTGGACCCGATCGTCTTCCCCACGTCCTCGCCGCCCGCCGCCACGATCCCCTCGACCGCGAATCCGTAATCGGGCTCGGCGATCATCTTCCGCTCCAGCTCCGCGGCCAGATCCCCCGTCCCCACGATGAGGACGTGGCGGAGATTGCGGCGATTCCGGCGCATGGCCCGGACCACCATCCGCCCCGTGGCGTGCGTGCCGCAGAGAACCACGGTCGCGATGCCCGCGAAGAGGAGGAGGACCGTGCGGCTCAGCTCCCCGCGCCAAGCGTAGGAGATGAGCCCCGCGGCCGCGGTCACCGCCACCATGCCCTGGACCAGCGCCAGCATTTCTGGTAGAAGGCGCACCGTGCGCGCGGAGCGGTAGAGGTGGAGCGATCGGAGGATCAGGAGCGCGACCGGCGTGAGCACCGCCCCGAACCAGAGATAGAGCTGGATCGAGGGGACGCCCAGGGGTGACGCGATGCCCAGCCCGTAGAATCGCAGCCAGTACGCGGCGAGCCACGAGGCGGCGATCAGGACGCCGTCGAGGAGGAAGAGGCCTGTGGCGAAGAGCTGACGGTTCTTGGTGAACATGGGTGGGACCCGCGCGATGGTAGCAGGGCGCCTCCCCTGATACAATCCGGGCCGCCTTGAAGCCTCTCCACCTGCACGCCCTCGTCTGGAAAGCCCGAGCGCGAATCTTTGGTCCCGGGATCGCGCGGAACGTCGAGCGTACGAATCACACCCGCTGGTGCCTCCTCTCGGCCCGTGTCGCTCCATTCCGCATGCCCCGGCGGCCCGCGACGCACCAGAACGAATGGCAGTTCCGCGAGCTGGCCCGCGCGGTTTCGGAGATGGGCTACAACGTGGATGCGATCGAGTTCAACGAGCGGGGCCGCTCGTGCGGAGAGACTACGACCTCGTGATCGACATTCACCCCCGGGAACACCCGATCTACGAAGGCCACCTCGCGAAAGGCGCGCGAAGGATCGCCTTCATCACCGGGAGCAATCCAACGTTCAGCAACGCCGCGGAGCGCGCGCGTCTTGCAGATCTGATGGGTCGCCGCGGGGTCGGTCTCATGCCTCGGCGCACGGTCCCGCCGTTTCCCAAGGCGGTGCTCGAGTCCTTCGACTCGATGATCACGTTCGCGGGGCGGGACGCGCTCGCGACCTATTCGGATTTTTCACTCCCGCCCGTCTACCCGCTGGTGAACAGCGGCTACGACGACGTCCAGCCGACGGAGCCGGAACGGCGCGATCCGACCCGCTTCCTCTTCATGGGGAGCGTCGGACAGGTCCACAAGGGACTGGATCTCCTCCTCGAGATCTTCGCGAAGGAGCGCGATCTCTCGCTCGTCGTTTGCAGCATGTACGAGGGGGAGCGTGACTTTGCCCGCGCGTACCGGCACGAGCTCTCGAAGACCCCGAACATCCACGGCGCCGGTTTCATGGACCTCAAGTCGGCGGCGTTCCGGGAGCTTCAAGCCTCGTGCGGGGCGATGATCCTGCCGTCGTGCTCCGAGGGCCAGTCCGGCTGCGTGACGGCGGCGCTGAGCTTCGGAATCCCATGCATCGCGAGCGGCATCTGCGGGGTGGACGAGCCGGAGATCGAAGTTCTCTCGGACTGCTCGCTCGAGAGCATCCGCGGGGCCGTGCGCGCGTGGGCCGGGCAGTCGCGCGCCGCGCTCGGGGAACGAAGCGCACGGAGCCTCGCTCTGATGCGGCGGAAGTACCGGCCCGCGGACTATGCCCGCTCGGTCCGGGAAGCCCTCCGCGCCACCCTCGGAATCAGATAGGCCTGCGGGCCACGATGGCCTGCATGTGCGGATGGGTGAACGCGCGGCGGGAGAGCCAGCGGTTGATCCTCCGCGCCGGCCCGCGCGGCCTGAACCCCCAATCCTTCCAGCCGACGAGAAGGCGCATGGGATTCAGGTCATGATAGACGCCGTCCATGGTTCCCACCGGCGCGTGCTCGACGATCTCGAAGCCGGCCTTCTCGACTTCCGCTCGGAACTCTCCGGTGCTCATCCGATATTCGAAGAAGTCGCCCCAGGCCGGAAAGACGTGGAAGCGGTAGCGGCGATCGATCCGTGACAAGGGCTTCGGCGTGCCTCTGAGAATTCGGAGCGCCAAAGCCTTTGGAGCCTGAGTCACCTCGTCCCACCAGACCGCGTTCTTCAGCCGCCGAATGGTGTTCCAGACCGGAACGCTGATGTAGGCCTTGCCGCCGGGCTTCAGGACGCGCAGGAGCTCCCGAAGGGGGCGCTCGGGCCCGTCGATCCAGTGCTCGACGACCCCGAACGAGAGGGCGCCGTCGAAACTTCCGTCTCGAAAGGGAGAGCGCTCGCAATCCCCCTCGATGATGTCCAGATCCGGCCAGTGCCGTTTCACCATCGCCACGGTTTCGCGCGAATACTCGAGCCCGACCATGGCTCGGCCACGGTCCTGAAGGAAGCGGACCCAGCGTCCGGCGCCGCAGCCGGACTCGAGAAGGCGGGCGCCTGCCGGGAAATGGCGGTCGAGGATCGGAGCCGCCTCGTCCCGCGCGCAGCTCTCCACCAACGCCTGCATCTCGGCTTCCTGCCACTTGAAAATGACGGTCACGGGTGGCTCCTTCGAAAGGTACACTGGCGGCCGTGGAGGATACACGATGAGCTGCCGGTTCTGCGGCGGGGAGACCAAGCCCCTCTTCGAGCGGGATGTGCTCCGGGTTCATCGCGTCGGCTATCACCAGTGCGGGGTCTGCGGGCTCACTCAAACCGACGCGCCCACGTGGCTCGACGAGGCCTACGTGGACGCGATCCATCCCACCGACACCGGCATCCTCGCGCGGAACCTGGGTGCGCGCCGCATCGTCGCGACCTTCCTCCATCTCTCCGGGGTGAAGACCGAGCCCTGCCTCGACTACGCCGGCGGGTTCGGCATCTTCACCCGGCTCATGCGGGACGCGGGGTTCGAGTTCTTCTGGATGGATCCCTACGCCAAGAACGCGCTCGCCCGCGGGTTCGAATGGACGCCCGAGCGCGGCACGCCGCGCGTCGTCACCGCGTTCGAGGTCCTGGAACATCTGGTGCACCCCCTTGCGGAATTCAAGAAGATCGCTGCGCTGAATGCGGAGTGGATCATCACCAGCACGGAGCTCCACCCGGGATCATGCCCCGCCAAGGACTGGCCCTACCTCTCCGTCGAGAGCGGGCAGCACGTCGCGTTCTACCGCCCCGACACGCTGGAACGGCTGGGACGGGAAAGCGGCTACCCGCACGTGATGGCGGGGCCGTTCTTCCAGATCTTCGCGCGGAAGCCCTTCCCCGCCTGGAAGTGGCAGACCGCCGTGGAGCTGGGACGCATCGTCTTCCCCTTCGTGAAGAAGCTCCGGCCCAGCCTCACGGTCTCGGATTGCGAGCGCGTCCGCTCGCATCTACGAGAGGAATGACGCGCCCCGTCCTCTTCACCGGAGACATCTTTCGCCTGCAGCCACGGGGCGGCATCACACGGTATTTCGACGAGCTGATCCCGAGGCTTACGCGGCCATCGCGCGTCGTGGCGGGACTCCATCAGTCGCGCGCGATCCCGGCCGCGCGCGTGGAAGGCGCGTTCTACATGCCGGGTTTTCGCCTGAGTCCGCGGCCTCGCGCGGTGGTCAATCGTTGGGTGGACAGCGCGCGCATCCGGCGCGATTCGGACGAGATCCTTCATCCCACGTATTACCGTGATCCCAAGGGACTCCCTTCCCTTCCGATGGTGCTCACGGTCTACGACATGGCGCACGAACGGTTCCCCACGCTGTTTCGCCAGCGCTGGTGGAGTTCCCGGGACCCGGCACGCTGGAAGAAGGCGATCGCGAATCGCGCGGACCGGATCGTGTGCATCTCCGAGTCCACGCGGCGCGACCTCATGGAGTATCTCGGCGTGGACGAGCGGAAGACGCGGGTGATCCATTGTGGCGCCACCGACTGGAGCGGGGTGACGGCGGAGGAAGTCCCGGGGATCCGGCAGCCCTTCTTCCTCTGGGTCGGGGAGCGGCACACGTACAAGAATTTCGCGGCCACCCACGATGCATGGGCGGCTTCGAAGGCCGCGGGGGAGACGTCGATTCTCTGCGTGGGCGGCGGACCGCTGCGTCCCGGCCCGCGGGCGGATCGCGTCCATCAGCGATCGCTCAGCGACGCGGAGCTCAAGTGGGCGTACGAGCACGCGACCGGGCTTCTGTACACCTCGCGATGCGAGGGCTTCGGGCTGCCTCTGGTGGAAGCCATGTCCCTGGGATGTCCGGTCGTGGCCTCGAACGTCTCGTCGATGCCCGAGGTGGCGGGCGATGACGCGGTCTACGTGAACCCCGACGACGTCGAGAGCATCCGCGCGGGCATCGAGCAAGTATGGCGAGCCCGGCGCGATCCCTCCCTGGTGGAGCGTCTCAAGGCGCGCGCTTCGCACTTTTCGTGGGACCGCTGCGCCGAGGCCCACGAGGCCGTCTACCGGGAGCTGGATTGAACGTTCTCACCGTGGTCACCGTGTGTCGTAATGCCCTTCCCCTGTTACGCCCCACCGTCGAGAGCGTGCTCGAGCAGCGCACCCCCTTGGTCGAGTACTGGATCGTGGACGGCGCCTCGACGGACGGCACGCGGGAGTACCTCGAGACCCTCTCCGCGAGCAGCGTGCGCTGGGTCTCGGAGCCGGATCGTGGGATCGCCGACGCGATGAACAAGGGCGCGCGACTCGCGACCGGGCGCTGGGTGGCGCATCTCCACGCGGGGGATCGCTACCTCCCCGGCGCGCTCCACGCGGTGCTGGCGGCAGTGGAGAATCCCGCCGACGTTCTCTGCGGCTCCATCCTGAAAGACGAGGAGCGCGGCGAGGTCCTCTATCGTCCCGAGCCCTCGAGGCTGCCCAAGGACATGACCATCCACCATCCCGCCACCTTCACGCGGCGCGAGGTGTTCGAGGAGCTCGGCGGGTTCGACGGCCGCTATCCCAACGCGATGGATTACGACTTCTTCCTGCGCGCGTTCGTGCGCGGAAAGCGCTTCGCCGTCCTGCCCGAGACGCTGGCGCGCATGGCATCGGGTGGACAGTCGGAGCGGTCTCTGTGGAAGACCTATCGTGAAACGCAGGCGATCCGCGCGCGGACGCTGACTCGTGGATGGGAGAGGGGCCGTTCGTACTTCTACTACCTCGTCGCCCGGGGAACGGCCCGGCGCGCGCTTCAGCGCGCGGGGCTGGGCGGGTTGGTTTCCTGGTTCCGGAGCCGGTTCGCGCTCTCGCCCAAGGACTGATCGGGGATCCGTTCCACGATCGTGAGGTCCGCCTCGTGCGATACGGTTCGACGGGCGCGAGCCCACGCCGCGGCCGCGAAGGCGATCCCGACCATCACGTAGAGAAGATCCAGCAGCTCCTCGTCCCCCACGTTCCACTCCATCAACCCCGAGACCAGGAATCCCGTCAGCGCCGCGGTAACGCCGAGGGAGATCGCGGGACCCAGTGGCTCTGCACCGACCGGCGCGCGGCGATGATCCCGGAAGGCGCGCCACGCCGCGCGGTAGAGCCCAATGACCAGGAACGCGAGCGCGAGGAGGCCCACGATCCCCATCGTGGCCGCCACGTGGACGTACACGCTGTGGAGATGCCCCGCCGGCTCGACGGCGCCCGGCGGCTTGTAGCGCTCGTACAGCGAATGCAGATCTTGGAGTCCGACGCCGGTCCAGGGATGGTCGCGGAACATCCGCACGCCCGCTTCCCACATGTGCACGCGCTCCCGGTTCCACGGGTTCTGCGGTTCGAAGATGCTGAAGGCCCGCGCCCGGTAGGCGCCCGGCAACACCAGCGCGAGCGCGCCCACTGAGACCGCGAGACCCGCGATGAAGCGCGCCCGCGTGAACGCGACGATCACCACGAGCGCTGCGATGTACCCGATCCAGGCGCTCCGCGTGTAGGTGCCGGCCAGCGCGGGCAGGAGAACCCCGAGCGCGAGGAGCGCGCCGACGCGCCAGCGCCCGTCGCAGCGGATCGCGATGGCCGAGGCGAGGGCGGCGAGAAGCATGGCCTGGCCCCCGTAGGTCAGCGGATGGCCGACCAATCCCTTGACCCGGTTCGGGAACTCGGGCCCCGCGAGCACGAACCTCGTCAGGGCGAATACCGCGGCCAGTCCCGCCGAAATCAACAGCACCGCCACCGCGCGGCGCGCGACCCGCTCGTCGCGGGCGTGGTACACGGCCACCGGCACGAGGAGGAGCAGGAATCCCTTGATCACGCGGGGCCAGCTCGCATGCGGATCGAGAGCGAAGAGGGACGCGAGGCAGAGCGCCGCGATCCACGCCAGGGCCGGAAGATCGACCGGGGTTGAAACCCAGCGAACGCCGCCGAGCTGCCACACGAGGATCGTGAGCGCGGCGCAGAGGACGAGCGCGATCGACATCGGCGCCACGCTCCACGGCAGGGCCGCGGCGAGAAGGAGGAACGAGAGGGTGGACGCCTTCACCAGGGCGTCACGCACTCCCCAGCACCTCCGCGTAGGCGCCCATGGTCAGCTCGGCAGTGCGCTCCCAGGTGAAGGCGCGCGCGCGGACCAGACCTTTACGAATGAGATCCTCGCGGCGGACGCT
>WNFL01441801.1_pt1 | contig 16670 bp, 22 predicted proteins | sample 5400361 | NCBI WGS metagenome assembly WNFL01 (sample SAMN13153351, study PRJNA577476) | soil metagenome | isolation source: 40 cm soil on Douglas fir-dominated hillslope | place: USA:California | collected 2013-09-17 | reverse complement strand
CAGAAATCCGACTAATTTCCCCTCAGGACACCTTCTAACTGCGCTTACACTTCGCTTGCATATCCGGCTTGCCTAAACCATGGACAAGCTATTAATACTGGGGGTCCACGGCCGCATAGCCTTCTCAACTCTGGGCTCGTCGTTCTCCATCCCTCCGTTTCTACATTTGGAAAGATAAAGGCGTTTCTGGATACATCGCCTCTGGTTCGGTCCTTCATTTTCCCGGATCAAGATCTTCTTGCGGCATTTTTCCAAGGAAAATGGAAGCCCCTTCCTTTCATTTACAATGCGCTGAAGACCTTAAGGTAGCATTCGAGCTTCTAATTGTTTGACAATCTTGTTGAAAGTGTTATCAGGGATATCCACACCGATATATGGCAAAATGATTTCGATATCAAGTGTCTACACTATATGTTAGAAGACAAGCCATGGAAGGTTCCGCGTAGTTTTCAAGGGACATCACCTGATGGGGGCCGTGATATCACGAATCAATGGTGGTGGGACAGGTACGACGGCCTCCTAAAGACAGTTGGGATGGATGGCGAACTGAGGTACCTCGCTACCCTCGTAACATCTCGGGTCTAGAGGTCCTGTGGACCAACAAAATTACCTGTCAACGACAGGTTACGGCATTGGGCTAGGACCCTTTCCCGTTGTTGGAATATTTGGTTCCGCATTGGTTCCGCTGTCGCAGCGCCACGCAACGGTTTAGAGGAACCGTCGATCGCCCTGACTACTATACCACCGAGGTCGGTTGATAGGTTGGTTGATGTTCCAAATGCATATTTGTCTTCTGCGTTTGATATCTTGTCTGTTGCTGCGAAGCTAGATAAAGAGGTGAAACCCACCGACATTCACTTTGAAACTTAGTTACGCATATGCTAGTTCCGCATATCCAAAAGGTTTCCTTGGCTGGTGGCAGAGAACAAGTCTGAGCCTCTGGCGATCCTCAATAAAGTGTTATGTTTAGTTGGTTTGATAGTAGGTAGCACGTCAGATCAATTATAGAGTAAATGACTCCGGTTCCAGCGAGGCGGACACCCGAAAGGCAACTCAGCTGGATTAATTGGCCGAGAGGCATTGGAGACCGACGCCTACGAAACGGCCCTGCAAGTTATGACCGAATCAACCACGGAGACTACACACAAAACGGAGCTGACACACCCCACTTTATTGGAGACGTTTTTGTGGCAAGTTACCCGGACGTGACAGAGTCAAAAGAATTTGCCATGGGGCGATTCAGAGTACGTGTATTATGGTACATTACAATGTCTGGGCCACTATTTCAGGAATCAGAATGGGAACTACATAAAACGAAACGTTCAGCTCTCGTCTTGAAATCCGGTATGCGGGATTGCACAACGCCACCAAGGCTGATTACCTCTAACAGTAATTCGCAGCAATCTTCACACATTATATTCTTTGTTACATGCGGATTACAGGGGATGGCTAAATAATTTTGATTGCTCGTTCTCTTGAATGACTGGACCTCAGTGACTCTTAGGACACTGAAATAGGTGTCTCAGTAGGAAATGGTGACGGCTCATTCAAGGAGGGGCTGCCTCGGATGGTGGGGATGCGAGGTCTATTCTCGGCGTAGAAAATGTGGTGCCGCAAGGCGATTGGAGGGAGTAAAAACATTGACAACAACACTCCACGACACGTTCACTTGGCTTCCTCAAGAATGTAGTACGACTTGTGCCGTAGAATCCATTCAATCCCCTAGAACGGATATTGCTTGGATGCGAGAACATTATGTGACACGCCAAAATAACCAAGAGAGAAGTTGACAAAGACTAGGTGGACGGGGTCCTTCGAGAATTATGGCGCGTGCCACATCAGCGGAGTTTAAACGTCTTTGGCCTCTGCGCCAATCCTCTCCATTGCTGCCCATCACCATCCTCTGCCTCTACCCGCAACACCATAACCGTTCAAGTACAATGGAGTCCTCGATCATTTTCGCGCATTACATGGCCGCGTCTCGCGCTCAACAAGAAATCAAGTATCCCTCGCACGCGGTTGTTAGAGCGGATGCGATGTTCCCTTACCGACCTGAAATTGTAAGTGGGCTGTACCTCCGTCTTTCTGATCATGATCGAGCCTCAGCTCATGTGTTGGCTTGTCGCCGTCAGGTCTGTCCCCGGCCGGAAAGAAAGTATGAGGCCCAGATAGGGCTGAGGGAGATGGAAAAGCAATCTACCAGGACGGCACCCGTTCAACACAACATAAAAGCAAAGTGGGCCTTGGAAGCGCTAGCGTCAAGAGCGGCGGCCCATTTTGCACATTTGCGATGTCCGATCGCCGTCATGAACTGCACCCTTTGCAGGACGAGCGTGGCCGGGACAGCGGTTATGGATTGGGGACTGACTGTAACATCGACGAACCCTGCGACCCCATACTCGATCTGCTCCCCGATGCCAAGGCTGAGGCAGACGTCTCGAGCGTCCAGCTGTCTGGGTGACAGCCCTCTCGAAAATACGGTAGAGGTAAGTCTGGAATCTCCGCGAGAGTTCATGCGCTAAGGCCTCAGAAATCGTCTCCACCCCAGGTCACCAGCGATAGGAGTCTGTGGAGCGATGTGCGCTCCCAGATGGTAGGCACTATCCTGCGCAGCGACGTTTATGTATTGATTGATTGCCAGGTGTATCACGACGAGGAGCTCTGGACATCCATCACCCGGCAGCCTCTGCTCCCAGACAGGGATACTATCACCACCAACGCCTGGAGTGATGCATACAGCCTTAGCCTCAAATCATCTCTGGAAGATGAGGAGGGAGAGACAATATTGTGGCCACGCGGCGTTGGTACGTGTTCCTGACTATTTGTCGGACGATTTTTAATATCTGACATATTGTCCCCCCGCGTAACAGGCATTTATGAATTCGGGGGTATCAGGAATGTTGCATGAGGATGCGTTACGCTCTAGCTGGGACTACTGGATCGAGTGAAGGCTTCGGGGCTGACTCCGGCGATGTTCGGGGTCGCTAACGACCTGGAAAACGTTTCTTCTTCTGTTTTGTTATCTTCTGGGCTTGCTCTAGGCGATGGTGGGCGCTGGATGGGGTAGTGGAGACAAAGTTTCGACAGGGACCAAATATTGACTTTGGTGATTTGTACTAATGAAAATTCCACGATTCCTGCCTCAATCTCGCTCTCGTTGGCTCCGAGAGTCCTTTAGTACAATATCGGACTAGCCGTTTGTCAGCCTAATCAATTTGATCCCAGGAGACTCCTAAGAGAAGCAACCCAAGCCTTCAATCCTTAAAACTCTTTATGAAACATGCAACCTACTACGAGAAGGGGTGGTGAGCGTATGTCGTGCGTTCTGGCTTGCAGTGAACTTACCCGCTGCATGCAGACTCGGCACAACTTGGGTTGTGCGACTTGTGCACAATGTATGAAGAAAACAAAGCACATCAATGGCGTTGTCGTCTATACTTGTGGCTATAAAGTTGGTGACACACGACATAGGCTGCGCAAGGGCGAATAAATCGGGATACGGAACGGATCCCGTTTGCATCCTATCCATTGAGTTTAGGGTTCAACATTAAATAATTCGCCTTGTTGAATGCTCACAAAGCGCGGTGACAGAACAACTCGATCACTCGCCAGATTTGAGGGCGTTCCCTTCGTCAATCGCTTGACTTCATATTCTCGCGTCACGCACGTATGAACTACACCAATGGCCTTGATACGCAAACCCTAGCCCCTAAGCCCTCGCCGAGGTTTACCAGGGCGACTATCGTCTTGCCTTTTCGGGAACGGCCGATATTAACTTCAGCGAGCTGGAGGCTGGCACGCGGCTCAGGCGTACAAACGAGCCAATCCATCAACCGTGTTGCAGTCTCAACGCTCAATTGATTCCTACCACACTTCACAAAGCGAATGAGCGGCTAGAGATATTGCAGCATGCACTATATTTGAAGTGGACACACAGAATCTAGTTTCGCGCCCGCGTTACTCGGATACGGGTTCCTAGTTGTGCCTACATCTCCTTAAAACGATCCAGTCAGAATCGCTGACCTCTCGCAGTTTCCTTCCCCTTCCCGTTGCTGCAACCGCATACTGTATGGACACTACCCAAGAACCGTTAGCCAACGACAATGATAGTCACCCATACTATCAACTTAACTTATGGGATTTACCCTGCCGCAATCGGCCCATTGCGGAGCATTTTGGTCCAGATGGGTAATTAATCTCATACCGGTGCGGCCAGTCGATAAGCTAATGGGTCATCTTTAATAGAATTCCGCCCTCTCATTACTCACAGGATGAAGGAGGTCCACTCGAAGTACCAGCACAATGTTTCCTCACAAGTCCAATCCCCGGACCATTCGCGACGCATGCGGAGAATAGCCCGTTCCCACCCGACGAGTACACGAGGGCGACTAGTGGGCCCCTTTCAGTCGTCCCCGATACTCCAGCTTGGCCGACCCTCCGGCGTCCAATCGACATGGCTCGAGAATCGTGCAATAATTTCCGACCGCCGTGCATCCCAGAACTTGAATACAGTCCCATGGAATACCGCTGGTCATGCATTGATCGCCTTGGCCCCTTCCTGGTCGACACTGCCCCTTATGCCGTCGGCTCCGGCACGCACCCTGGAACGGGCGGCCTGTTAAATGGCCCTGGTTCCGAACAGCCGCGCGGTATTAGTGAGGCAAATACTATAGGGCACTATGACGACACATGGGTTCTGTTCGCACGTCCCCCTCCCCCTGTTGGACAGACCACTTCTTACCAGCCATCGGGTGGCATCGGCGCAAGGGTGGAAATCCACCCGCCCGGCCACATACCTGAGCGTGGGAAACACGTGATGCGTCGTATCGGCGAAAGGGGAGAAGAGGTCGCGCTTAGCGATGGAGAGATGAATCGGGCGGAGTGAGTCTGTCCGCCTCTTTGTCTTCGGTTAATAACAAACCTGCAGACAAAGCACGATGGGCAGCACCGCTGATTGGCCTGACCAGAGTTTTGAAGCAACGCCTTACTTGGATCGAAACGAATACACAAGTACCACTTGTGTCCCTATTGAAGCAGGGGTTAGTACTTGTCGTGACAGTAGAGTAGTATATCATACCCCGGCGTCCCTCCCTAGCTCCTCTGCCCATACCTCTACTTCCGTGTCTCCGCAAGCAGTCGGCGCCATACGCACCGCCCAGCCCAATCACCGAGAAAGCCACAGGTACGAGGGGTCTGTGTTCGATCGACCAGGAAAAAAGCCGGCAGCGGAATACGAACCTGATCCCGATACGCTGCGAAACCGTTGTCGGCAACGGGGCGTTAAGGACTTTGCGATTGCATGGTTGAGCGAGGTATTCGTGGACGGAGTCACTGTGGGTGCAGTCATGCGATACCTGACTATGCTGGAAGTGGATGCCATGATCTTGCGACTCCCAGGGTTCAAGCCAGCGCAAGGATATGATGGTTTCCTCGAGAGAGTCAAGGAGAGATTCGAGTGTGGTCTCTGTCCAGATGAGAAAAGGATGCACTGGAGGAACAAGAAAGACGCTGTGCCACATTTGAGGAAGTTTCACTTTGGTCTAGCGGATCGCTGCATAGATTGGTAAGCACGGGTGCTTCTGGAAGACATGATCACTCATTTTAACGGACGCCCACCTTAAAATTAGTGACAAGTTAGTCTATTCAGCCGGGGAGATGACGAGTCATCGCTGCAGAAAGGAGTGCACGTCCAAGGAGCGTGTACAAACCATTGAAGCAAATCACCTTGATTTGCATTTGGCCTAGTGTAGGTTGTCCATGACCGAAATAATCGTTTCAACCACTGATGCAGCTTCGGCGTAGCGTAGTTATTATCGAATTGAAGGATATCAGCAAGCTTCAACCATGGATAGATAGTTTCGCCGATCATGCGGCCCTATCTCTTGTGTGGGTTGACGATTGACTCGTTTCAAGTTGCGCTAGTAGCATTCAAGAGCGGAAGGATGGGAAGTAAATCGGGCCTTAAGTGGTTGAGGGTGACTGAAAGCCGAGGTAAACATCACCCAAGGAATAGATTTTCATTTTAGGAAGGTCGAAAGATCAATATGATCGGCTGGGAAGATAGGGTGATCAGTTTTATAATCAGTGTCTGTAGCAATACCGCGAAGCGAGTTCATTAATCGTCCTCCATTAATATTTCAATTCGTCTTTCCACTCTCTTGCCAGGATTTGGGATACCTTTATGATCTATGTCGCTGTATGCTGCGCTATTTTAGAACACCCGGGTCATGTCTTGTGATAATCCGAGTAACCCTCCTCTGGCTAAATCAGCTCAAGGATACAAATCCTACCCTCTACCATTCTGGGTAATAATGCTTGTCTCCAAAGCGAGGGGTAAGTAGAAGACACTCATCCGTTTTGGTCTACAACCCGATACGCAGCTACATATGCTCACCTGTTCTATTGTCCAATGTGGGTTATCAAGGGCATTGTTCGTATCGCAATGAAGATCCATAGTGCAAGACACTGTCGGGGATACAGAATTGATGCAACAACTGGGGGGATACATATGAGAAACTTTGACAAGAGAACTGTAGAATACCAGCACGTCAAGTCCGCTCAGAGTAATCGTTGGGGAGACAGGCCAATTCGGGCGCCGACGTGATTCGTTGGACTTCTCTTTCGGCAGAAGGGTATAAGTTTACTTGATATCTGTAGTGCAGACGCCCCCTTTACGGTCATCCATTTCGTGCGAAACCTTGGGTAGTTCAGAGTTGGCTTTGGGCTTGGTCTCGGTCTCGTGATCGGTCCCCTGACGAGGAAGACCTAAATCATGTGCACCTAGCAGGACATGTAGGGGAACTTACCTGCTTTGCGGTGAGCATGTCCACGACACTGGCACCCCACCCCAGATCCTGCTCGACTTTCACATCTTCAAGAAACGATATACGCCGCTCGCGGCTATACGGGGTATCAAGAGGAGGAGAGATCCTCTCCTTACCTACTTTTGACTTGACAGGAGAACCCAGGGTCAGGGGATCGAGTAAATTCGTCAGGATAGTACTGCTCCGGGCCCTCTGTTTGGCTTTAGCTTTACGCCCCAACGAATGAACACGATGTATCGCTAGGGTTTGGCCATCGGTGGTAGGTTGCGGCGATGATCGAACTGGGAGTGGCATTGTGAACGTGGCTAGGCCATCATTGGTAGTATGATTCGATGTGGTTAAAGTAGTGTGATGTCGGCCGTCCGTAAGAGTCGGTGAGACAGAAGAGAGTGTAGTCGTGGTCGGACTTCGGAATCGGGAACCTTCTTTTGAGAATGAGAACGTGGTGCTGCTCGATGCGTGACTTGTTCCAGACGAGATTGGGAGAGTTCGCCTGACCAAATATAGATCCGGAGCGGCAGCTTCATCGTCGTCTTGGTGAATGGAGAATCTGGGTAGAGATGGAAATCGACTCGTCGCTGCAGAGATGGTGGCGCTCCTACGTCTGGACCGTAAAGTTGGAGCCGGTGAGGGTGGCCGTGGTGAGAAAACCGAGATATTAGGAGAGGGTGGCGCGGGAGAGTCAGAGTCTGGCGAAAAAACCCCAAGGGGGTTTGCTGGACTTGCCCAAGAGAGGCTCGCGGACATTCTAGGGTTGTCAAATATACGACACAGCGGTGGTGGTGGCACGTTTGGTGAATTGATCATCTTGACGGATGTCCTACACGAAAGGTAAGGGAGAAATGCCTGGATAGTATCTCCCCTGCAATGTACTCACCCATCCTTGAATTCCTTGATAGAAAGGTGAGGAGACTCCGGGAACAACATGTCGCTCGCTTTCTCCTTTCGCAATCCAATCTTCGAGGCGACCTTTCTGAGCCATCTGCGGGGAACACTCTTGGACCTAACGGACTTTGATATCGTATTTGTGGTGGATGGAAACGATGGCAAGTCAGGAGGCGCAGTGGAACGAAGGAAAGCGGCCAGGTTGGCGGTTGATGGGGCGGCTTGCAGGAACGAATGGACAGATGATATCCTGTGGGCTTCGGACATGACGTAGAGACAAACCGTAGACGTCGAAAAGATTACTGGCAATAATGTACTGTCGTGGACGGTCGTGGACGGAAACAAGGAACAAGATCAAGAACGATAACACAGGGTTTCTTGGGACGACAAAAAAGGGGGCATAGGGGAATAGGCAAGGGTGAAATTGCATCCAAAAGGCGAATGGAAGGCGGGCAGGACACCTGGAGAGGCACGGTGGCGAATTAACTATCATCCACAATGATCCGCTCTCAGCAGGAGTGCCCAGCGTACTCAGAAGTTGAGCGAGGGACTGGGTGGTCGTGACTCGGAGGTAAATCGGTGATGAATGGTAGGCCGGCCGAAGGCTTAAATTGATTAATAGCTCTGAGGAATACGTATTAATGGTAGTACATCTGGTTTACACTGGAACGCGAAGATGTTATGACAGAAAACAAGAGTGGCGATCCGCCGAAGGACGTAAAGCGCACCGTGAACAAAAACAAACAAAAAGGAATATAAGTGGTGTTGTTGATTCGATAATTTTAATATGCTTCAATGTGAAGAGCAGCACATTCCTCCGGGGAGTGTCCCTCCTTTCGACAAGGCTCCGACAAGGCCGGCTACCACTCGTTCTGATAGCTGCTTCTCGAACCACCCTTCCTTTCAGAAGCGGGAGCCGTTCCAAGGCCCGCTGCCAGTTCCTCCAGCCGACGGATCTCCTCTTCGAGTCCTCGGACATCTTCCTCCAAGAACCGCACGTATTCAACAGCGCGGAATAGGACGCCGCTCTTCCCCTTTCCCTCTTTCTTGACCGAGCCGTTTGCTGTCCTCCCGCTCCCCTTGGGTCTGCCACGGCGGGGGACGGGGATCGCCAGGTGCTGGGAATTTGGTGGGGAAAGGAGTTTGGTGAGCGTGAGATAGCCATCGCGGATCGTGTCCCGGCGCCGTTTTTCAGACTTGACATGGTTGAGGCGTTTCTGTGGGGCGGAAAGTGTCGCTTTTGACTGGTTGTTGCTCGATGCAGAGACCGGCCAGGTGGAGTGCGAGTCTAAAGACTCGGATCGTTTAATAGGTTTGTCAAGAGTGGCGCCTCCCGAGGAGGAGGTGCGAGATGGGTTCAGACGTGAAGGGGAGCCAGAGCCAGATGGCGATCGAGCGGGGACGACGGTACTGGAGCTGGAGGGAATACTCGAGTTGGATGCCGATGCAAGGATGTCTCGTAGGCTGTGGCGGTTGCTCTCGGACGCATCATGAGCACTTGAGCGAGGATCGAAGGCATCACCATCATAGGTCATCGTGTGATCGCCAGGATAGGCGGGCATATCGCCCGGAAGCACCGGATTGAACTCCCAGGGGGCCTCGAATTGATTGAGGAAGCCGAAGAAGTCCGCCTGCTCGTCGCCCGTCCATAGGGTGTTTCCGGAATCGGTTGGGGGTGGTGGACCGAAAAACTCTGGGAGGGAGAGACCACTGCTGCTAACGTTGGTGAGACGGGGAGGTGAGTTGGAGGATAGCTGGTGGGGGTGGGGGAGGAATGCGCCACTGTCTGAGGGGAGCCTGGCCATCCAGTCAGCCGCGCCCTCATAGCCGTGACGGGTGGGGAGCGCGCAGTTGTTGCCATCGTCGTGATCGTCGTGGTCTTCGCAATCTTCGCGGTCGTCGCGGCCGTCGCTGTCGTCGCGGTCGAGCATCATCGTATGAGTCGGTCGGGGCGACGTACACGATGGTTCAAGGAGGTTGCTTTGTTTGGTGAGGTTCGAAATCGGAGCGACTCGCGAGATCTTCCGCCGCGCTGGTTCGGATTCGGGTTAAATATAGATATACAGATATACAGATATACAGATATACAGATATACAGATATTTATTTATTTATTTTACTAGTTACTGGTCGACCAAGGCGTCGAACACATACTCTCACTCAGTTCCTGTTGCCGATCTGATAAAGCGTCCTGTTATGGAAATTCTCACAGAGTTTGTGGGTGTAGGAGCCACAGATCTCTGGCAGATTGCGGTCACAGACCACGCACGCAGCGCGAGGCTGCTCCGCTCCCACTCACTCAAAGGGAAAGCACTTGTCCCCGTCCACCTTCTCGTGGTCCCCATTGTTTGACTTCCTCGCCCACAGCTCGGCTGAACCCCCGATGTCCACTCCGTTGTCCGCTTCGCCCCTCGTTGTGGCCCACGATGAGGGTGGGCTGCCTATCGCGCCGGATATCCGGCATCTGTACGTGACACATTCGGTTGATCAACGGGACAGCGACTGATGCCGTCTACCCATAGAATGTCGAGTCCCAATACCAAGCTTGGTGTCGCACAGGTCATCGTGGAGGAGGAAGGCATCACAGACCTAGAGGAGGAAGAGGAAGAAGACTCGAGCGACGAGTCACGGAGGAGTGTAAGCCATCTGCAGGGGTCATACCGGATCTTTTACCTACTCCTTTCAAGAGCATGGACGATACTATGACGGCTGGTCTTGGTCTGGATATCGCAAGATCCGGTGATGGCACTCGAACTCGGATCCTGTCTCCACCCCCAAAAGCTCCGCGCACCCGCATGCTCTCATTGCCCAGCATGGATGAGGAAGAAGATATGATCTATCGATCCTTCGTACCGACACCAGTGTGAGTTTCGTGCATGTTTCCTTTCTGGGTGAAATGCTGACTGCCGTTTCAATGGACAGGGCTGAGGGGTTTTCGCTCAATTCCGATAGTCTCGCCACCAAACTCGCAAAGCTTGAAGACACTGGCACCGAAGTGTGAGTGTCGGTGTTTCGGCGGAATCGTGCGTAGCTGACATCTGCCAGTGGCTACCTCCGACGAGTCTTCTTCGCCGAGTCGGAAGACGACTTCGAGTTCTCACTCGAACCAGAAGAGACTATTATAAGTCCACGAAGTGAAATCGAGGACACCACTGGTGGTGCTATTCTCGGTTTGCAGACATGATTCCTCTACCCTGTCTTCCCCTTTCCTTCCTGTTGTGATTTCCTCTCTTTTCACGCATGTCCCAATTTTCTCTATTGTGTTTTCCACGATACCACCGGCTCGTTCTATACCCACGTCTGTGCGGAGACGTTTTGTTTGCGCGTGTGTCTGGCATAACTTAAGCCTAATCACCCGATGTTCCGTTCTGGGGCCTTGACAGTTTTAACAGTTCCGTTGACAGTCTGGACAGGAGAGGGCATAATGGTGCGTGACGGCGTGACGGTCGTTGGTTATGAGGCTGGGGCCAGCCTCATTTGAAATGGCGTGTCGCGAATGTTGGTAAAGTAATTAGTTAATAATAAATAGGGTCAGGCACAACCAAAAAAATAAAATTCATTCATACCCACATCAGTGCCTGACATGCCGCCAAAAGTCCTGAAGAAACAGGCTTGAAACCAAAACACAACAAGTCAGAATAGTGATGGTCAAAAGAGAAAAGCACTCACATTCAGTGACAAACTGAAAGTGCTTGATCATATGCAAGCTCACTGATTGACTCAGAAGCAAGCCGCCAAGTATTGGGAGGAGAATGGTTACCAAGACAGAGTCTTGCAAAAGAATATATTGATGTGGGTGAAAAATGAGGAGTGCATCCAAGGAGAGGTCACATGAGGTGGTGCCAGTGCTGCAACTTGCTGCATCAGAGGTGTCAAGTTTCCTGAGCTTGAAGCAGCCTTGAAACTCTGGATTGAGGCTTGCAAGGCACAATTGCAGCCAATCACTGGACCATTGATTGTTGCTTCAGGTGGAGAGATTGAGGGATGCACTTGATCTTCTGAGTGATGCCATCAAATTCAGCAATGGTTGGGTTGATGAGTTCAAGAGGTGGCATGGACTGCAACAATATCAAAGCCATGGTGAAGCCAGTTCAGTAAACCTTACCAGTGTCAAAGAGGAGTGTATCAGGATGTGGCGCAAGCTTGAGGGATGGGATTTGAACAATGTGTTCAATGTGGACAAGACCAGCTTCTTCTGGAAGTCTGTCCAAAACAATGGCCTGTTGACAAAAGGGTTGCCTGGGAGGAAATTGGACAAGACAAGAATGTCAGTATTGGTCATGATGAATGCTACAGGTACCAAAAAGATCTGCTTGCTGTTCATAGCAATGGCAAAGAAACCACAGTGCTTTGGGAAGGAGGGGTGAGAATTGGGCCTTTGGTATTTCTACAACAAAAAGGTGTGGATGATGGGAGAGGTGTTTGCCAATGCACTGGAGGAGCTTGATGCAAGAATGAAGAAGACGAACTGGAAGATCCTTCTGCTCCTTGACAACTTCAGTGGACACAAATGGCGGAAAGAGAAGATCATGAACATCAAAGTACTATTCTTCAGTCCCAACCTCACACCCTTTGTCCAACCAGCAGATGCTGGCATAATCTGCTGCCTGAAAGCGATCTTCTGCAAGCTTATCCTTCATCATTCATTGGAGCATGAGGATGCAGAGGAAGAGGACATTTTTGCCATAAATCAGCTTGAGGCAATGCAGTTGTTGGAGGAGGCCTGGAAGAGTGTCAAGCAGTCAACAATTGCTAACTGCTGGCAACATGCAGGAATTCTCCCATTGAATGATGAAGAGGCATCCAGTAGTAGAGACCATACCACTGAGCCTGACATTGAGTTTGAGGTTCAAGAAGCCACCAATGCCTTAAACCAACTGAACCTCTCTGTGAGCAACTGGGAAGGCAGCCAATACCTCCTGCCAAAGCCATGTCTTGTCAACAACATTGAGGAGCTGCTGGCAGAACCAGCGGCTCCTGAATGGGTTGAGGAGGACACATCAGAACTTGAACTGCTCAAGATGGTGTGTCAAAACAATAATGACATTCAATATTGTGCACTAACACCCCATTCAGCTGCAAGAAAAGGATGAAACTGAAGATGAACCCACAACTCTGAGCCTGCAAGAACCATCATTGAAAGCATCAATCAGTGCAGTTGAAACTCTGTACAGTTTGGCTCTGTTCCATTCTCATGAGCCCAAATTTTCTGACTTCTTTTGTCCTCTTTTGAATGTCTGATCACACCTCAAAGCAAAATGATGCAATACACTCAAGACCACCAAGATCACTTCTTACTTCCAAACTGTGGAAACCAAAGAAACAGAGGTATGAGATAGCAAGACTGATGGTGGAGAGGTAATTGTGGTTGACTGAGTGACATTTTTTGCACAGGCTTGTAATTCACATGCATCAGAACGTTATCTTGTTATATAACATGTCGAAATTATATTTTTTGCTAATTTACAAGCTCCTAAGATGCAAGAAGGCTGTTACTCACCTAGCTGTATACCTGCCTATATGTATATAATTCAGGTGACTCCTGACCCTATACATATAGGCAAGTTCCACTGTAATGAATGATAGTTTATTACCTATACAAATGTTGAAAAATGGCGTGACAGTTGTTGGTTATGAGGCTGGGGCCAGCCTCATTTGAAATGATGTGTTGTGAATGTTGGTAAAGTAATTAGTTAATAATAAATAATAAATTTCTAATAATCATTAAAAAAATTATAATAATGAATGATAATTTATTACCTATACAAATGGCCAATGACATGATGGTCTTTGGTTTTGAGGCTGGGCTGGCCTTGCTGAAATGGCACAAACATTGGTAATGTAATTAGTGTAATAATTTGTAATACAGTCAAAGCTGTCTTAATGTATATGGTTGGGAGACAGGAAAAACATATACATTTAGGAAGTTATACATTTGTAGCAAACGCAGTCAAAAACAACAAGAAAAATGAGAAAATTTGAGAAACAAAGACTAGACATCATCATAATTCCATGCCTCAAACCCCAAACAGATAGCACAATGGAAGTGATGCAAGGGTCACTTTGCTGCCCCATAATTTTTGTGTTGGTGAGTGCATGAATCATTGGAGCCTGCATATATGAACCAAATAAGCATAATTATTGAGTATTAGTTACAAATACTGACTTTCTATCTTCATTTTCAAGGTAGCACCCTGTTCTCAGCAGTTTTGCAACAGGAGGTGCAGGAATGACTGCTAACAGCTCCACACTTGCATCACTTTCGCTTTCACTTTCGCTCTTGCTTTCGCTTTCACTTTCGCCTGCATCTGGCCTATTGTTTTCCATCGTTATGTTGGTCTCAACATCCCTGCCCACACTGTCATCACTGGTGATGACAAGAAGTGTTTGAGATGCACAGGATTGTTGAATGTTGGTTGTAGAGTCATCTGTTCCTGCACTGTTGAAGAAATCTGTGATCTTGGTTGGTTTCAATGTTTTGTGTGCTTCCTTATGCTGAGCCCATGAGAAAGCAGCCAGGTTTTTTGAAAACTCATCATAGAGTGGGTCTCCATAGTGAGCTGATGAGACCTCACTCAGAAGTTGAATGACCTTGAAAATATCACAACAAGCTGGCAGTGGCTTGGACACAGCCTCTACTACTGTGCTGTCTTCCTCTGGTTCTCTAGTCTAGTCATAACAATTAGCATGGGAGACCTAGCCAATTGGTGTCTTTCATACTGCACCAATCAATCCTTGGACATCATCATTGTCGTCATCATTGTTGAGCCATTGTGGCTCTGGCAACTCTTTGAGGAGCTCTTCAATGTTGTCCACAAGTGCTGGTTTTGCTAGATTTGCTTGCTCATCTGTTTGCTTGTGAATGGCAAGGTTCAAGCTGGCCAATGCCTCAGCAGCTTTGTCAACAGCAGCTTGAACTTCAGCAACTGGCTCAACAACTGGCTCAGCAACAGGCTCAACAACATTTTCCACTCTAGAGCTTGGAAGAATGCCAGCATGTCTCCAGCATGCTGCAATGGTTGCTGGAGTCACCTGGTCCCATGCACAAGCAAGAAGCTGCATTGCTGTCAGCAGGTTGATTGCAAAGGGGTCATCCTCCTCAGCCTCTTCACAGTCTAGTGAGCATGGCAAGGTCAACTGGTGATAATGAGCCTTCAAAGTGTGAATGATTCCAGCATCAGCAGGCTGGACATGCAAGGTGAGATTAGGGGTAAAAAGGATGAATTCGATATTGCTGATCTTGTCCTTTTGCCATTTATGACCACTGAAGTTGTCAAGCAGCATCGTGGCATGGATGCCATCCTTCTGGAACTCAGAGTCAAGAGTTTCCATTGCATTGGCAAAAATCTCTCCTGTCATCCATGCTGTCTTGTTACTGAAGTACCAGAATCCCCACTGCTTGCCAGTTTTCTTCTTGAAGCATTGTGGTTGCTTCGCATTTCTGATGAAGAGGAGCTGGATTTTTCTTGTCCCTGTGGCATTTATGATGACCAGGACAGTGATTCGAGACTTGTCTGACTTCTTGCCTGGGATCTGTGTTGTTGAGAGTCCATGGTTTTCAGTTGCTCACCACAAGAAGCCAGTCTTGTTGCAATTGAACAGAAACTCTGGATCTTTTCCATCCAGTAAGCCTCTCAATCTCTCTCTCTCTCAGCATCTGCATTCACAACATCAACTGACCCACCCTTGCCATGTCTTTTGTGATCCACCAACATGTGCTGTTCCTTGAATGAGGCCAGCCAACCATCACTAAACTTGATGTCTTTGATGTTCAAAGCCCCTGCTATCCTCTGTGCCTTCTCACAAATCAATTCACCTGTTATAGTGAGAAGCCTTGCTTCACGTCATTCAACCCAGAGTGTTAAGGCTGCTTCAAGGTCTGGATGCTTGGGTTTGGATATTCGGCATGTTGTTGCACTGATGCCACCACTCACAAGGTGAGCAACCAGCTTTTCCTTGTCCTTAAGCCAGCAAGAAATGTTGACTTGGCTGACACGATTCCCATAGCCAATGCTATTGAAGTACTCTGCTGTTTGCTTCTGACCCCAGCCCATCTGCTTCATCTTGTCAAGAATCTTGACTTTCTCCTCTACTGAAAGTGCATCTTTTTGGCATGGTGCAGGTTGTACAGTGCAAGCATTTCACTTGCCATGCTTCCCTGTAGCTACGTCTGGATTTTTAGGCTTTTGTTTGGTTCTAGCCATCTGCAGAGTGAGCAATAAGGGTCAAAATTGTGCTGGAAAATTAAGTTTGTGAGCCACTCTTTCTTTGTTCACCACCACCATATTAATGTATAATCCACCCGAAACTGTATACATTAACACCATATGGACGACCCTTGTTCCAGCCAAAATCGCACACATTTAGCAAATATACATTAAGACTGACATACATTAAGACAGCTTTGACTGTAGGTGAAAATTGAATTGCACTTATACTACGAGAAGAGCTGTTACAACTGCGATGTATCGGGATTCAGCTGTTCGGGGGGATTTTCATTGCAAAATAGAATGTACGAAGGAGCAGGCGAAAGAGGAGTGCAAAGCGTAGGGAAGGCGAATGGAGGCCGACACTTGGATTGGTGGGAGTGATTCTTCGGTCTAGGGACGGATAGAACTCTCTACGTGGATCCACCTATCCCTGTATCGGTTCCTCTTTTTTGTCTCTTGGACACGGCTCCCTCAATTGGGTCTGAGCCCTTTCTCTTTCGATCAGGAATTTGGAGTGCCTGGTTGGCCAGCGATAGGATAATCTGACCGAATGCAGAGTCGGACGGTTCCAGGTGCTTGACCGAAACGGTGGCGAGAGGATGGCTCTATTTCGCTGCTTCCTCCAGTGTATCATCGTCGAGAACAGAGGGATGGGAAATAATGACTCGTAAAACTCCGCAAGGCCCAGCCTTCTTGGTACCGTCCCCAAGGTTCTTGATTGCTTCCACCATCTCGTTCCGCATTGACGGATC
>WNFL01411696.1_pt1 | contig 16672 bp, 12 predicted proteins | sample 5400361 | NCBI WGS metagenome assembly WNFL01 (sample SAMN13153351, study PRJNA577476) | soil metagenome | isolation source: 40 cm soil on Douglas fir-dominated hillslope | place: USA:California | collected 2013-09-17 | reverse complement strand
CTGCATCGCAACCGTCGCTCATGTGCAGCCCGGGTTTGTCTCCGAGGAAGGTCAAGGTCGCCTGCGCGCGCACGCCAGGCACGTCGCCGACCCAGGTGCCGGAGTCGGCGTCCAGGCCGGTGGGTACGTCCAGCGCGACGACGGGTGCGCCGCATTCGTTGGCCCAGCCCGACGCTTCCAGGTACGGTCCGGAGAGCGGGCGGCTCAAGCCGATCCCGAACATTGCGTCGACGATCAGGTCGAAGCGGCCGCCCTTGGGCAGTTCCGCCGTCGATTCGCCACCGGCGCTCGCCCAGGCTGCGTGAGCGTCCTGCGCGTCGCCCGAGGTCGGTGCCGACGGCGACCAGCACAGGCAGGCATGCCCGAGCTCCCGCAGCACGCGGGCGCACGCATAGCCATCGCCGCCGTTATTGCCCGGCCCGCACAGCACGACAAAGGACGCGGGCCGCACGGGCGCATGTCGATCGAGCCAGTGGGCGGCCGCATGCCCGGCCCGGCTCATCAGCGTGCCGGGCGCCAACACACGCGCATGTTCCTGCTCGATACGGCGCAGTTCTTCGGTCCGATACAACGCGCTCATCGGCGTCGACTCACGTTATGCCCTTGGCGCCTCAGAGGCTCAGGGCCTGCTGGCTCACCCGCTGACCGACCGCGAGCGAGCTCGTCAATCCGGGCGACTCGAAGCCGAACAGCTGAATCAACCCCGGCAAACCGTGCTGTCCGGGCCCGTCGATCACGAAGTCGTGCGGCGGCTCTCCGGGCCCGGACAGTTTCGGGCGGATGCCCGCATACGCGGGCTGCAACGCGCCGTCCGGAAGCTGCGGCCAATAGGCTCGAATGCTCGGGTAGAAGAGCTGCGCGCGGCGCGCATCGACGTTGAAATCGATCCGATCGACCCACTCGACATCCGGGCCGAACCGGGCCGCGCCGCCCAGGTCCAGCGTCAGGTGCACTCCCATTCCCCCGTCGACGGGCAGCGGGTAGATCAGGCGCGCAAACGGCGCCGCCCGCGTCAGAGAAAAATAGTTGCCTCGAGCCAGCCGTAGCGATGGAATGCGCTCCTTCGGATACCCTTCGATCGTCGCCGCAACACGCTGGGCCGACAGGCCGGCGGCGTTGACCAGCACGTCGCAACTGATCCGATAAGGCTGGTCCGTCCCGGTGGTCAGACACGCCATTGTGGCGTGCGGCCCATTGCATCGGCGAGCCCAATGCGATCGAGCCATCATGGGATTGAAGGTCGCCCGACAGCGACAGCATCAGCGCGTGGGAGTCCACGATCCCCGTATCGGGCGAATGGATGGCTGCGTGACAGCGCAGCGCAGGCTCCAGTGGGCGCGCCTGCTCCGCATCGAGCAGCTCGAGGCGCTCGACCCCGTTGGCCAGCCCCCGGCGCCGAAGGTCAGTCAGCGCGGGCTCCTGCGCCGGTTCGGTCGCGACGATCAGCTTGCCCAGTCTGCGGTGCGGCAGACCCCGCTCGCCCAGGTAGCCGTACAGTAGGTCGCGTCCCTGCACGCACAGCCGCGCCTTCAAGCTGTCCGGCGCGTAATACAGTCCGGCGTGGATGACCTCGCTGCTGCGCGAACTGACCCCGGATCCGATCCGCGACTCCGCCTCCAGCACGATGGTCTGGAGCCCTGCCATCGCGAGGGCGCGGGCGCAGGCCAGCCCGATCACCCCGGCGCCCACGACGATGCAATCGGAATGCTCCAAAACGACCTGCTCCAGACCCGCCAGACGATACATTAAGCACGGAATTCCCCCTAAGCGTGCCGATATTTCGTCCGACTGGCAGCCGCCCGCTCCCCGCTAATCTGCGTCAGCCTACTCAGCCAGAAACCCATGAACGCGCCCGAACGACTTGCAAACGCCGCGCTCGGCGTGCTCGACACGCTGTCGATTTGCTACGCCCCGTTGATCGACAAGAAGCGCAAGGCGATCGGCACGCGTTTGACGATGCTGGCCAGCAATCCGAACGACCGCCCGCCGATCGGGCGGGTGCTGGAGGCGCTGAATACGGTCTGGCCCGAATCGGACGCTGCGGTGCTGGTGGCCCCGCTCGATGCGATTTTTGATGAGTCAGCGTTGGACTGGGACCCGCCGAGCAACGCGATCCTGGAGATTCCGACGGCCGCCTTGCGCGATCCGCGCACGCAGACGGTCACCCAGTCGCTGTTCCGCGACGGCAAGCGGCTGGCGCTCAGAGGCCGACCCGACGTCGCCCTGCCGCCGGCCCTGCTCTCGTGCTTCGAATATTCGCTGATCCACATCAGCGATGACCGCCGCCGCGGGGCCGACTACACGCCGCCGGCCGGCGTCTCGCGTCGCATCCCGTTCATCATTACGGGCGTGCAGACCGTGTCCGACGTGGACGCGGCCTACGAGCGCGGAGCGGCCGCCAGCGTGGGCTGGCCGCTGGACGACGTGTCGCAAAAGTCGGCGCGGCCGCTGCAGCCGGGCCAGGCGGTCGTGATGGAACTGCTGCGCCTGGTGCGCGACGACGCCGATATCGCGAAGATCGACTCCACGCTCAAGCGCGACCCGGCGCTGGCCTTCAAGTTGCTTCGACTGGTCAACTCCGCCGCCTTCGGCCTGCCGGTGCAGATCACCTCGTTCCAGCACGCGGTGATGATGCTCGGCTACAAGAAACTGATGCGCTGGCTCTCCCTGCTGCTGGCCACGGCCTCCAAGGACACCAACACGTTCCCGCTGATGCACGCTTCGATCCGGCGCGGAATGTTTTTGGAAATTATCGGTGCCGACGAGCGCCAGACCGAGATTCGCGACGAGCTGTTCATCACCGGCGCCTTTTCGCTGCTGGATCGGATCACCGGAGCGCCATTCGCGCACCTGTTCGAACTGATCTCGTTGTCGGAGAGCATCGTCGACGCGATCGTGCGCCGCAGCGGTCCCTACGCGCCGTACCTGAATCTGATCGAGGCCATCGAACGCAGCGACCCGATCGCGATCCGCAAGCAGGCCGACCAGCTGGCGCTTCCGGTGGGCGCCTGCAACCAGGCGCTGCTGAAATCGATGACCTCGGCCGAGCTGCTCGACGCCGAGATCTGATCCGTCACCTCCGGCCCGACGCGCGCGCACTATAATGTGCACGCAGCTCGGGCCATGTCCAGCCAACCCAACGGTTTCTTCCTCGACGGTCCGGCCGCGCTGACGAACGCGCGCAGCACGCAGCTCGCGATCCGGTTGCGGTCGGTCGAACCTTCCCTGGTCGCGGTCGGCGCGCACTATCGGCACTTCGTTCAGTTTGATCGCACACCCGAGCCGTCCGAGGTGGCGCGCCTGGCCCGATTGCTCGATTACGGCGAGGCGTTCGAACCATCGGCCTGGGCCGGGTCGCGCGAAGCGCTGGTGGTGCCCAGGCCCGGAACCGTCTCGCCGTGGTCAAGCAAGGCCACCGACATCGCCCGCAACTGCGGATTCGACTGGGTCGTGCGCGTCGAGCGCGGCACGCGGGTGCTGCTGCGCTTCAATGAGGCGTCCGGCTCCGCGGCGCAGCGGCCCAGCGAAGCGCTGCTGGTCCATCTGCACGACCGGATGACCGAATCGGTCATCGAGCCGAAAGGCGCCGTGCGGCGGCTGTTCGAACCGGCTCAGCGCAAGGCACTGTCGAGCCTGGAACTGGGCGGCGATGCACGAGGCGCCCTGGAACGTGCCAACGTCCGGTTCGGATTGGCCCTGTCGGCCGACGAGATCGACTACCTGGCGCGGGCGTTTTCCCGCGCGGGTCGCGACCCGACCGACGTGGAGTTGATGATGTTCGCGCAGGTCAACTCCGAGCACTGCCGTCACAAGATCTTCAACGCCCGCTGGACGATCGACGGCCAGCCTCGGGGCGATTCGCTGTTCGACCTGATCCGCTCCACGCACGCGGCAGCACCCGATGGAACGCTGGTCGCCTACCGCGACAACGCCGCGGTGCTGCAGGGACGTGCGACGCGCCGCCTGACGCCGCGCCGCTCGGCCGACGATGCGGCCGCGCGGTACCGGCCTGCCGACCAGATCGAGCACATCGTGTTCAAGGTCGAGACCCATAATCATCCGACCGCCATTGCGCCGTTTCCCGGCGCAGCGACCGGCTCCGGCGGCGAAATCCGCGATGAGTCGGCCACTGGCCGCGGGGCCCGCCCGAAGGCTGGGCTGTGCGGCTTCAGCGTCTCGAATCTGGGGCTGCCGGGAATGAGCGCACCGTGGGAATCGGACCGCGACGTGACGCGGATCGACGCGGACGGCGACGGCGCCGATTATGGCTTTCCGGCCCGAATCAGCGACGCGTGCCAGATCATGCTAGAAGGGCCGATCGGGGCAGCCGCGTTCAACAACGAGTTCGGGCGGCCCAATCTGCTGGGCTACTTCCGCGCCTTCCAGCAGAACGTGGCAGGCGAGCGGGTCGGCTACCACAAACCGATCATGATCGCGGGCGGCATCGGCAGCATCCGCGCCGAGCAGGTCGACAAGCAGCCGTTGCCGGTCGGGGCGCTGCTGGTGCAGCTGGGCGGGCCGGGAATGCGGATCGGCCTCGGCGGCGGAGCCGCGTCGAGCGTCGGCGGCGGCGCCAATGCCGAGCAGCTTGACTTCGACTCGGTGCAGCGTGGCAACGCGGAAATGCAGCGGCGGGCGCAGGAGGTGATCGACGCGTGCGCCGCGCTGGGCGCGAACAATCCGATCCTGGCGGTGCACGATGTCGGAGCCGGGGGGCTGTCGAACGCGCTGCCGGAACTGGTGCATGGCGCCGGTCGGGGAGCGCGCATCGACCTGGCCGCGATTCCCGTGCTCGACAGCTCGATGAGTCCGCTCGAGATCTGGTGCAACGAGTCGCAGGAAAGATACGTGCTGGCGATCGAGCCGGATCGCCTGGACGAGTTTGCGACTCTGTGCGAACGCGAGCGTTGTCCGTACGCGGTGCTCGGAGCAGCAACTGCGGAGGACCGGCTGGTCGTCGCGCGCGACGGGGAGCGAGCGGCGGTGGACATGCCGGTCAGCACGCTGCTGGGCCGGGTGCCGCCTGCGCAGCGCGATGCGCGGTCGGTGCCGGTGCAGCCGCCGTCGCTGCAGGCCTCGGGAGTCGATCCGTCCCAAGCGGCCGTTCAAGTACTGCGACACCCGACCGTGGCCAGCAAGTCGTTCCTGATCACGATCGGCGACCGGTCCGTCGGGGGCTTGTGCAGTCGCGACCAGATGGTCGGACCGTGGCAAATGCCGGTGGCCGATTGCGCGGTGACGCTGGCCGATTACGAGGGATATGCGGGCGATGCGTTCGCGATGGGAGAGCGCACGCCGCTGGCGATCGAGAACGCGGCGGCGGCATCGCGTGTCGCGATCGCCGAAGCGCTGTTGAACCTGGCCGCGGCCGACGTCGATTTCGCCCGCGTGAAGCTGTCGGCCAACTGGATGGCCGCGTGTGGGGAGCCCGGGCAGGATGCGGCGCTATACGGGGCGGTAGAGGCCGCCGCGTCGTTTTGCCGGGCGCTGGGAATCGGAATTCCGGTCGGCAAGGACTCCCTGTCGATGTCGACCCGGTGGCGCGACGGCGGCACGGAGAAACGGGTGCGCGCGCCGGTCTCGCTGATCGTCAGCGCCGCCGCGGCCGTGGGCGACGTGCGGCGCAGCCTGACGCCGCAGCTGCGACTGGACGCCGGCCCGACGGACCTGATACTGATCGACCTGTCGGCCGGCCGGTTGCGTCTGGCCGGATCGATACTGGCGCAGATCGTCCGGCAGTTCGGACGCGAGGTTCCGGACGTGGACGATCCCGCGCGCCTCAGCGCGCTGCTGTCGCTGATCCGCGAGCAGGCCGCTGCCGGGCGCATCCTGGCCTATCACGATCGGTCCGATGGGGGCCTGTGGGCCTGCGCCGCCGAGATGGCCTTCGCCGCGGGCTGCGGAGTTACGCTGAATATCGACGTGGTTGCGGTCGACCCGCTGGCTCTGGATGCAGGCGACTACCGGATCCGCGCCGAGCAGCTGAGCTCGCGCCGCAACGACGCAGTCTTGAAGGCGCTGTTCAGCGAGGAACCCGGGTGCCTGATCCAGGTCCGCCGCTCCGAGCGCGCACTGTTGATGGACGCGCTGCGCGCGGCCGGGCTGGGCCCCTGCAGCCACGTCGTCGGGTCCCCGAATCAGACGGACCAGATCGAGGCCTGGTACGACGCTAAGCCGGTCGTGTCCCATGCGCGCCAGGCGCTACTGCAGGCATGGGGCGAGGTGTCCTGGCGCATCGCGCGCTTACGCGACGATCCGGACTGCGTCGATTCCGAGTACCAGGGCCTCGGCCACCGTGGGCCGCTGTCGATGTCCCTGAGCTTTGCTGCCGACGAGGACGTGGCGGCGCCGCTGATCGCGCGCGGGGTCCGCCCCCGGATCGCGATACTGCGGGAGCAGGGCGTCAACAGTCAGCATGAAATGGCGGCGGCTTTCGATCGGGCCGGTTTTACCGCGGTCGACGTGCACATGTCGGACCTGCTCGCCGGACGCGTGTCGCTGGCGAATTTCAAAGGGATGGCCGCCTGCGGGGGATTCTCATACGGAGACGTGCTGGGCGGTGGGGGCGGGTGGGCCAAGACGATCCTGTTTCATCCGAGGTTGTCGGACGAGTTCGCGGCTTTTTTTGCCCGCACCGATACGTTCGCGCTGGGCGTGTGCAACGGCTGTCAGATGATGAGCCAGTTGAGGTCGATGATTCCGGGGGCGCAGCACTGGCCGCGCTTCCTGTCCAACGCCTCGGGCCAGTTCGAGGCCAGGCTGACGATGGTGGAGGTGGTCGAATCGCCGTCGATTTTCTTTGACCGGATGGCGGGCAGCAGGATGCCCATCGTCAACGCACACGGGGAGGGCCGCGCCGCCTTCGAAAGCGCGGACTCGCGCGGCCAGGCGATGGTCGCGTTGCGCTACGTGGACGCGATCGGAGGCGCCACCGAGCAGTATCCGGAAAATCCCAATGGGTCGCCAGGCGGCATCACCGGGCTGACCACGCGCGAGGGCCGCTTCACGATCCTGATGCCGCACCCCGAGCGGGTTCGCCGTACCGTTCAGATGTCGTGGCAGCCGCCCGGGCTGGGCGAGGATTCGCCCTGGATGCGGATATTCAGGAACGCGCGCCGCTGGGTGGGCTAGCGTCCTCGGCGTTCTGAGCTGGTTCGCACTGGCCTGCCCCGGTTCGTTCGCCGGGCGCGATCCTGCGCCGGTTGCCGCTGACCGACGAGACGCATATCTGGACTGAGGCTCAGCCGCTGGACGCAGATCCGAAGTGAGAGGCATCGGCATTCGAGCAGGTGCTCGAGCAGCGACTTCAGACGACGTGCGCGTCGGATCGTAGCTTCGACCTCCTTGATCTTGCTGTTGGCGAGCGCCTTCCATCGCGCTCCGATCGGAGCCTCGTCCCGCAAGCCGTTCAGAAAAAGCTTGATTTCGCCGAGGCTGAAGCCCATATCGCTGGCGAATCGAACCAAAAGGACGCGGTGGTACGCGTCATCGGAATAGCGGCGTTGCCCGCTCGTGCGATCGGGGGCAGGCAGAAGGCCGAGCCGTTCGTAGTAGCGGATGGCCGAGGGCGCGAGCCCCGTGTGGCGGCCAAGTTCTCCAATCTTCATTTCGCCCTTTCCGGGTCCGGCTCGAAAACACCCGTTGACTTAAAGCCGACTTCAATGAATAGCATTGTGCGCTCTGGCATCGCAATTCCGATGGAGCAATTGTGATCGTTGACAGGAAAGCGCTTGCAGGAATCCGGAAGTGGATGCTGCGGGGCCTGGTACCCGCGTTGTGCGGGACCGCGGCCGCGCAGCCGCAGCCTCAAGAGCTCTCGTCAAGAACCTCTGTGGACAAACCCATCACAACGACAGCCGGCAAGTTCTACTGCAAGGTCGATGCGCTCGGATTTGCCGGACGGGCCATGCACCTGAGGCTGACCGGCAAGCTGATCGCCCTGCACAGCAAGGTCGTTGAAACCGACACGGGCTATGAGTTCCAGTTCGACCCTGCGAAAGTTTCCCTTGCGGAGTTGGCGAGCTGGGTCGCAGCCGAGAGCAAGTGCTGCCCCTTCTTCGACTTCCACATCGACCTCGAACGCGCGGGCCGTCTGCTGTGTTTGCGACTGACCGGCGAGGAGGGCGTCAAGGCATTCATCGCGAGCGAATTTCAGGTGCCCGCGAAATAACCGCGGATTCAGCCGCCGATATAGGACATCTCGACCTTGGCGGAGGCATCGGCCTGAGCCTGGCCGCGCAGCTCCGAATAGCGGTCGGCGCGGGCGCCCCAGATCTGGCCGATGGCCGTCGACAGCTGTGCGTCGCTGGCGCCGCTGCGCAACAAGGAGCGCAGGTCGTGGCCCTGCGAAGCGAACAGGCACAGGTACAGGCGCCCATCGATCGACAGGCGGGCGCGCGTGCAGGAGCGGCAAAACGCCTGGGTGACGCTCGCCACGACGCCGATCTCCCCCCGGGATAGTTCGGTTCCATCGGCTCCAGCGGCATTTCGGAGTCGATGCGCGCCACGATCTCCGACGCCGGCACGACCTGGTCCAGGCGCCAGCCGTTCGTCGTACCGACATCCATGTATTCGATCATCCGCAGCACATGAGCCCGCTCCTTGAAGAAGCGCGCCATCGGCAGGATCTGCTGTTCGTTGGTGCCGCGCTGCACGACCATGTTGACTTTGACCGGCAGCCCGGCCGCCGCGGCCGCGTCGATGCCGTCGAGCACGTCGGCCACAGGAAAGCCGACATCGTTCATGCGCCGGAACACGTCGTCGTCCAGCGCATCGAGCGACACGGTGACACGCTTCAATCCGGCCCTTACCAGGCCCGCCGCATGACGCCTGAGCAGCGAGGCATTGGTCGTCAGCGCCAGGTCGACGCTGCCGCCTTCGGGCGTCGACAGTTCGGCCAGCATCCCGATCAGGTGGGTCACGTCCTTTCGCAGCAGCGGTTCTCCACCCGTGATTCGGATCTTTTCGACGCCATGCGCGACGAACACGTGCGCCAGACGCGTGATCTCCTCGAAACTGAGCAGTTCCGAGTGCGGCAGGAAGCGGTGCTCCCGGTTGAACACCTCCTTGGGCATGCAGTAGGTGCAGCGGAAGTTGCAACGGTCAGTGACCGAAATACGCAGATCGCGCAGCGGGCGCTGCAGCCGATCAGCGATGTGGCCCAGCGCCGGACGGATCTGCGCGGACGGGGGCAGCGCCACGCTGCGCACGCGGGCGTCGAGCAAAGGCACGAAGCGTTCGGACATCTGGTTCGGCTAACCCGCCAATGCCGGTAGGAGATTTCAGTGTTCGAGAGCATCCTACGCGACCTGCGTGCCCGCGAGGGTCGCGGGCAAACGAGGGAATTCGCAGCCGCAGGTGTTCGGTGGCCTTTCAGGGTTGAGCGCGCGTTTCGACCTGCGTCAGCGGGGCCTCTTCGATCGGCGGCACCACCGGGCGTTCGCGCCCGATATGCTCCGAAGGCGGCTGCATCGCGGCGGCACCTGCCTGGGCGGCAGCCAACTTCTGCGGGTCGGTCTGCGCGAGCTTCAGTCCGGACGACTCGACCATCGGCAGCAGATCCGCCACCGCCATCGGGGCGGCTTCGACCGCGCGCGGACGCGGTGGCGGTGCGTCGCTGGCCGTCGCACTGACCGATCCGCCCGCTGACGGCCGCTCTGGGGCCGGCTCGACCGCGGCCTTGGCTGCCTTGACCGGCTCGATCGCGGAAACCTGCATGCCCGCCGGAGCGCGCAGCGCGGAGGCTGGTGCAGGCGCTGCTTGGGCGGCTCGCTCCATGGCGGGCATTTCGGCTGGTGTGTCGAGGTCCTCCCTGTCACCATCGGCGCCGCCCGGTGTCTCGGCCGACGTTGCGCCGGAGGCGCGATCGCCCCGCTCCGCGCCGCGCCCGCCTGCACCAGCCTCCGCGCCGCGCGCTCCGGCGGGCATGGCCGTCTCCGCGGCCGTGGCGGTGCCCGTCGCGGCTGGACCGCCCGCCGGGGTTGGCGTGGGTGCCAGTGCCTCGATCGCGGCCCGCGCTTCACTGGGACCCCCCGCGGCCTGCCCACGACCTTCCCGTGCCGGCCGCCCACCTCCTTCGCCGGCCCGAGCCCCGCGCTTCGGGCGTTCGTCCGCATGTTCGGATCGTGGTGCAGCGGCCGGTCGCTCCCGGCGCGGTGCCTGGTCCCGGCCGCGTTCGGTCCGCTCGCCGCGTCCCTGGCCCGCTGGGGTCCTCTCGGGGCGCCCTTCGCGCCCTTCGCGCCGTTCAGGCCTGCGCTCGCCGCGCCCGCGTCCGCGCTCGGGCCGCCCGCGGGCGGCCGCAGCGGCTGCCGGGGCTGCGGGGACTGGCGCCGGTTCGGGTTGCGCACCGGCGGCGAACCAGCTGACGAAGCGCGACCACAACGTCGGGCCGGCTGGCACGGTCGCCGCCGGCGCGATGGTCGCCGGAATGACCGGTGCCGGCGTCTCGGGCAGCACCCCCTTGACCACGGCCTCCTGGCGCCGCACGCGCGCCTCGTCGGTGCGCGCAGGCGAATAGGGCTGCTCCTCGCTGGGCGCGCTGACACGGTCATAACTCGGCTTGACCTGGTCCAGCCGCTCATCATCGTGCTTCAGGCGCTCGATGCTGTAATGCGGCGTCTCGAGGAATTTGTTCGGAATCAGTACGACCGAGACCTTCAGCCGGGCCTCCAGCTTGGCCAGATCCGGGCGCTTCTCGTTCAGCAGATAAGTTGCCACGTCGACCGGAACCTGCGCGTGCACAGCGGCCGTGTTCTCCTTCATCGCCTCTTCCTGCAGGATGCGCAGGATGTGCAGCGCCGAGCTCTCCGTGTCGCGCACCTGGCCGACTCCGTTGCAGCGCGGGCAGGTTATGTGGCTGCCCTCGCTCAGGGCCGGACGCAGACGCTGACGCGACAGCTCCATCATGCCGAAACGCGAGATCTTTCCCATCTGGACGCGGGCACGGTCGTGGTGAAGTGCCTCCTTCAGCCGCTGTTCGACCGCGCGCTGGTTGCGGGCGTCCTCCATATCGATGAAGTCGATCACGATCAGACCGCCCAGGTCCCGCAGCCGAAGCTGCCGCGCGACTTCGTCGGCCGCTTCCAGGTTGGTCCGCAGCGCGGTCTCCTCGATGTCGGAGCCGCGCGTGGACTGTGCCGAGTTCACGTCGATGGCCACCAGGGCCTCGGTGTGATCTATGACGACCGCGCCACCCGAGGGCAGGGGCACCTGCCGGGAATGCGCGGTCTCGATCTGGTGCTCGATTTGAAAGCGTGAAAACAGGGGCACGTCGTCGCGGTAGCGCTTGACGCGGGCCGACACGTCCGGCATCACCAGGTCGACGAACGTCCTGGCCTGCTCGTGGACGTCTTCGGTATCGATCAGGATCTCGCCGATTTCCGGATGGAAATAGTCCCGGATGGCCCGTATCACGAGGCTGGACTCCAGGTAGATCAGCTCCGGCGCCTTGACCTGCTGGACCGCGTCCGTGATCGCCTTCCATAGCTGCAGCAGGTATTTCAGGTCCCACTGCAGCTCTTCGAGCGCCCGGCCCAGACCGGCCGTGCGCGCAATCACGCTCATACCCGCCGGAACGTCCAGCTGGTCGATGGCCTCGCGCAGCTCCTGCCGATCTTCGCCTTCGACGCGGCGCGAAACACCGCCGCCGCGCGGATTGTTCGGCATCAGCACCAGGTACCGGCCGGCCAGCGAAACGAAAGTGGTCAGCGCGGCCCCTTTGTTGCCGCGCTCCTCTTTCTCGACCTGGACGATCAGTTCCTGCCCTTCGGAGATCGCATCGGAGATCCGGGCCCGCGCCACGTCCACGCCCGGCTTGAAATACTGCCGCGAGATTTCCTTGAACGGCAGGAAACCGTGGCGTTCTTCTCCGTAATCGACAAAACAGGCCTCCAGGCTCGGTTCGACCCGGGTGACGAGGCCCTTGTAGATGTTGGACTTGCGCTGCTCGCGGCCTGCTGTCTCGATGTCCAGATCAAGCAGCTTCTGGCCGTCCACGATTGCAACGCGCAGCTGCTCCGCGTGAGTCGCGTTGAACAGCATCCGTTTCATCAGCACTCCCTGCGCCCTTCAGGGCGCTTGTGTGCCGATCCGGATCCCGGCTCAGGCGTCAGCGTCCGCGCGGGGCGCTGCAAAGGCGTCGCGGAGACGCACGACCGGATGCAGCGCACGCCCACGCGCGCGGCGCCAATGGCCACCTGCCCGCGGTTTTGCGTCGTTGTCACTCACAGTCAGTCCGTCCACTCGCAATGCACACTACCTGTCAAATGCCTGGCGCAGGCTTGCCTCGCAACCTGTCGACACCGATCGTCGATTGCGACGGTCGGTTGACATTGTCGGTCACGCGGCCCAGCGCACGATCCGAATTCGGCTGGCGCCGGGCATCCTGGCCGCGGCGCCGACAATTACAGAAGAGCCGGTCACGCGGCGCACGCCGCCGCGACGTCGGCCCTTCCGTTCCTACGCGTGGCACACGTCGGCGTACCACGCACCCTTTGGCTGCACAATCCGACCACCAGGCGCAGTCCGCCAGACTCGACGTGTCGGCGCCGCTTAGAATTGCAGCCCACGACTGCACCGCAGCGGACGCGCCCGCAGCCGCCGCGCGACCCGCGCCCGATCAGGCTCCGCCGCCCCGTGCAAGCGCACGACGGCACCCGGTGCGTGAAATCGGCCGCAGTTCGTTACAGACTGATTAAGTATAGGCAACATGAGGGTCGAACGCAAAGCGGTGTCCGCCCGTCCGGCTGGTGTCCGATACGTCACCGTGGGCGCCGAATCCGCGGGTCAGCGACTGGACAATTTTCTGATCAGGCTCAGCAAGGGCGTGCCCAAGAGCCACATCTACCAGGTGGTTCGCAGCGGGCAAGTCCGCATCAACAGCGGGCGGGCGGCGGCCGATCGGCGCCTCTCGGCCGGCGACCAGATCCGGATTCCGCCGATGCGGATCAGCGACCGCACCGGCGCACTGCCGCCGGCTGTGGCATCGATGCTGCCGGTGGTATTCGAGGACGAGCATCTTCTGGTCGTGGATAAGCCGGCCGGGATGGCGGCCCACGGCGGCAGCGGGATCTCATTTGGAGTGATCGAGCGAATCCGGGCGGCGCGTCCCGATCAGCCGTTTCTGGAACTGGCGCACCGGCTCGATCGGGACACATCGGGGCTGCTGCTGCTGGGAAAGTCCCGCCGGGCGCTGCTGCAGATGCACGCGATGCTGCGGCAGGGCCAGGTCGAGAAGCACTACCTGGCGCTGGTGGCCGGCCATTGGCTCAATGATCGGCAGCACGTGAAGCTCGCACTGTCCCGGGGCGCGGCCGGTGCGGTCGGCAAGATGCGGGTCGACCCGGAGGGCGGGGTGGCGTCGCACAGCGTGTTCGAGCTGCGCGAGCGGTTCAAGCAGTTTGCGCTGCTGGACGCTGAGCTGCGCACCGGGCGAACGCACCAGATCCGGGTGCACCTGGCGCACATCGGCTTTCCGATCGTGGGCGACGGCAAATACGGAGACTTCGAGTTGAACCGCAGGCTGACCCGCGGCGAATACCGCGCCCGGCTGGGGCGCATGTTTCTGCATGCCTGCCATCTGCGCCTGCCGCATCCGGTCAGCGGTGAGCCGATCGCATTCACGTCGCCGCTCCCGCCGGAGTGCCGAGCCTTGCTCGAGGCCCTGCGTGGTGCTTGAGCGGTTCGACGCGATCGTGTTCGACTGGGACGGCACGCTGCTCGACTCGACCGCGGCCATCGCGGGCGCGATCCGCGGCGCGGCGGCCGACCTCGGTCTGCCGGACCCGGGACCCGAACGGGCCGCCCAGGTGATCGGGCTGGGGCTGATGCAGGCTCTGTCGATCGCGGTGCCGGAGCTGCCGGCCGAGCGCGCGGCCGAATTTTCGGAGCGATACCGATTCCACTACCTGGCCGGCGAGCGCGGTCTGCAGCTGTTTCCCCATGCGCGCGAGTTGCTCGGGGAGTTGCGCGCCCGCGGACAGCGGCTGGCGATCGCCACCGGCAAGACGCGCGCCGGACTGGACCGCGCTCTGGACAGCCTGGGGCTGGCTGCGCAATTCGATGCCTGTCGCTGCGCCGATGAGTCCGAGGCCAAACCGCACCCGAAAATGCTGCTCGACCTGGCCCGTATGTTGCGTGCCGAGCCGGCGCGGATGATGATGGTCGGCGACACCACACATGACCTGCAGATGGCCGCAGCGGCCGGCGCCGCGGCGGTGGCGGTCACGCACGGTGCGCATCCGGCCGACGTGCTGCGCCAGTACGGTGCGCTCGCGGTGCTCGATTCGCTGCAGGAGCTGCAACGGTGGCTGATCGCGGCCTGATCCCGATCTGCGAGTCTGCCGCGCTGACCGAGTGCGGCGAGGGCGTTCGCTTCAGCCTGAGCACGGAAGGCATCGAGCGCGAGGCCTTCGTGATCCGCCATCAGGGTAAGGCGCTCGGGTACCTGAATCGCTGTGCGCATACGGGTCTCGAGCTCGACTGGATACCGGGCCGTTTCATGGATTCGGAGCGCCGCTGGCTGATCTGTGCGGCACATGGCGCTCTCTACGAGCCCGCCACCGGCGCGTGCGCCGGGGGACCCTGCGAAGGGCGCGGCAGGCTGGTCGCGGTGCCGGTGTGGGAGATCGACGGCATGGTTTACTGGCGGCGCAAGGCGGGTGAACCCGCCGCCGCTTTCGAAGGGGCCTTGGCGGGCGGACCCTCCGAGTGAAGCAGAAATACCGCGGGGCGCCGCTGCAGCGCGGGGCGCTCGGCCTGCGGCAGTGCGCGCCACTGGCCGATGCGTCGGGTGAGCGTGGTCTCGCTCGCCCCTCCCAGGTCCAGCGCCAGGCCCAGTCGCGTCGAGTCCGCGCAATGCGCGAGGATTGCCTGAAACAGGCGCTCGGTCCGATAAGGTGTCTCGATGAACATCTGCGTCTCGCCGCCCAGCGCGTCGCGTTCGATTCGCCGCAGGCTGTCGGCCAGAGCGCTTGCGTCCCGCGGAAGATAGCCGTGGAAGCGGAACCGTTGACCGTTCATGCCCGAGGCCATCAGCGCCAGGCACAGCGATGAGGGGCCGACCAGCGGTCGCACGCGCAAGCCCAGATCGTGGGCGCAGGCGACCACGGTCGCTCCCGGGTCCGCAATGCCGGGGCAACCGCATTCCGACACGAGCGCGGCGTCGGTCTGGCCCGACCGCAACGGAGCCAGCCACTCGAGCGCCTGCGACACCTGGGGCTGATGCCCGATCTCGATGATCCGTACCTGCTGGATCGGCCCGGGGTGGCCGGCGGCTTTCAGGAACGCCCGTGCACTGCGCGCGTTTTCAGCCAGGAGATAGTGGGCTTCGCGGGCGATTGTGAGCACCGGCGGCGGCAATACGTCCCGGGGATCGGCATCGGCCAGGGGCACGGGCAGCACGAACAGGGTGCCGGTCATCGGTTCAACGTGCTGGCAACGCGACGCCGAATCCGGCCAGCATCGACGTCAGGCTGATCAGCGGCAGCCCGATCAGCGCGGTCGGGTCGTCCGATCGGACCGACTCGACCAGGCAGATTCCGAGCGACTCGATCTTGGCCGAGCCAGTGCAGTCGTACGGTTGCTCCAGCCGCAGGTAGCGCTCGAGCGCATCCGGCTGCAGCCGGCGAAACCGCACCCAGGTGTCCACGCAATCCGTCGTGCTGCGGCCGTCGGATCGGCGCACCACAGCCAGGGCCGTGTGGAATACGACGGTTCGTCCCTGCATCGCCACCAGTTGCTGCAAGGCGTCCTGATGCCCGCCCGGCTTGCCGATCGCAAGGCCGTCCATCTCGGCGACCTGGTCGGAACCGATCACGATCGCCTCGGGATAGCGCACCGCGACGGTGGAGGCCTTAAGAAGTGCCAGTCGGCAGGCCAATTGCAACGGCATTTCGCCCGGCCGGCCCGCCTCGTCGACGTCGGGCCCATGGCATTCGAATGGCAGCCGCAGTCGATCCAGCATCTGGCGCCGATACGGCGAGCTCGAGGCGAGTACGATGAAGTCCGGCATGCGAGTACGAAGATTCGGATCGGTCGCAGTGTAGCGGCGCACCATGAAGCGGACGATTGAACGGTCGACGGTCGACGTGTTCGAGCTGGCGCGCCAGGGCCGCGCCGTCGAGGGAGAGTTCGAGGCGGCCGCGCTGGAGCGCTTGTCGAGCCTGCTGACACCTCCGGCGGGCCGGATCCGCTTCCATCTGCAGGGCCGGATCGACGAGTGGGGTCGCAATGCGGCCACACTTCGAATCGAGGGCCGCCTCGGCCTGCAGTGTGACTTGTGCGGTGCGCGGCTCGAATGGGCGCTGGATGAGTCGAGCGGATTTTTCTTCGTCGATGACGAAGCGCATCTGGGCGCACTGCCGATCACGGCCGAGGGCGACGAGCCTCTGGTGGCAAGCCCCCGCTTCGACCTGCAGGATCTGGTCGAGGAGCAGGCCATCCTGGCGCTGCCGATCTCGCCGCGTCATCCGGCGTGCGAACAGCGGACCCGGGGTGCCGAGCAGCAACACGGCACCAGCCGGCCCTTTGCGGCGTTGCGCTCGCTCAAGCGCGGTCGAACCGATATACAATAAACGGTTTAACTTTTGTCGGGTGCCACCATGGCTGTCCAGCAAAACAAGAAATCGGCCTCGCGGCGTGGCATGCACCGCGCGCACGATTTCATTACGCCCCC
>WNFL01294017.1_pt2 | contig 16672 bp, 15 predicted proteins | sample 5400361 | NCBI WGS metagenome assembly WNFL01 (sample SAMN13153351, study PRJNA577476) | soil metagenome | isolation source: 40 cm soil on Douglas fir-dominated hillslope | place: USA:California | collected 2013-09-17 | reverse complement strand
GCCAAAGCGGCGCCAGCACGGCGCCAGGCGGTACACCCAGTCGGCGTTCATGTGCACGAAGACCGCGTCGAACTGCTCGCGCGCGCACCACCGCCACACGGGGATGTTCATCAACCACCGGGCGCCGAGCATTCGCAGCGGCGTCGTCAGGATGCGCGGGACGCGATGGACTTCGACGTTCGCCGGGAGCGGCGACTGAACGACGCGCTCGGTGAGCACGACTACCCGTTCGCAGCGCGCGGCCAGCCGCGTGGCCACGCCCTGCTGCCACGCGAGAACCGGCGAGCGCTCGTCCATGACGAAGTTGACGAGGAGAAGCTTCACGCGGAGGGCGCCCCCTGACGCGCCGTCGTGACCCAGAGATCCACCCACGCGTGGCGGAGGCGCTGCGGATTGAACTTGACCGATGCGAGCGTTCGGGCCTGTGCGCCCATCATGGCTGCCCGCGCCGGTTCGCGCAGCAGGGTGCAGACGCTGTCGGCGAGCGACGCCACGTCGCCGGGTTCGTGGAGGAACCCGGTGACGCCGTTGATGATGACGTCGCGTGGACCGGCCGCTGCCGTGGAGACGGCCGCCGTTCCCTGCGCGGCCGCTTCGATCAGCACGCGCGCGGAATGGCTGGCGCTCGAGGTGACCAGCACCGTGGCCGCCTTCGCGTAGAGCCGCTGCAGCTCCTCGTCGGGGACCAAGCCGGCGAACTCAATGACGCGGGCGAGGCCGAGTTTCGCGGCCGCCACCTGCAGGTGTGGGAGCTCGGGACCTTCGCCGGCGATGACGAAACGCGCGTCCGCATGACGCCGCGTCACGACCGCGGCGATCTGGAGCCACGTCAGCAGATCCTGTTCGGCGGCCAGCGGGCCCGCAAACAACACGATCGGTTCCTTTGCCGGGGCGCCGGGCACCGCCGGTCGGCGCGACGGCATCGTCGCGACGGGAACCGGAATCGTGGCGAGCGGCACCTGCGGCGCCAGCCTGGCGACCGCGGTGCGATTGAATGAAGAGACCGTCCTCACGGCCGCGAACGCACTCAGCAGCCTGCGGGTGGTCCAGTCGTGCGCCGCGTGCATCGCGCGCTGACCAATCGGACGGCGTGGCGCATGCGCAAAGAGCTCCGAGTGAACCTCGGCGATCACCGGGATGCGGTACCAGCGGCCGAGTGCCAGCGCCAGCCATCCCTCGTCGTACGGCACCTGCGTGGTGATCACGCTGATGGGGATCGCTCGATGCAGCGCCTGCAGGATGCCGGGCAGCGCGAGCGCGCCCCGTGCCGAGGCCGGAACGGGTACCACGTGAACGTTCTCCCGCTGCCACCCGAGACCGGAGGCGCGCGGAGCGAACACGACGATCGTCACGATGCTCCCTGGCGCTCGCAGCGACAGTTCGCGGGCGTCATCCAGCTGGCGCTGCGCCGGCTCCGGGAGCAGCGTTGGCCGCAGGAGGTCGCCATCGCGGCTGATCTGGACGACGTGCACCGGTCGCCGCGCCGCACCGCTCACCGCCGCCGGGGTTCCAGGCATCACGCCGCGGCCTCCCGTGCAATCCACGCGAACGTGTGACCCTCGTGAACGAGCTCGCGCCAGAGCGGCAGGAGCGAGAGGACGTAGAAGCTCAGATAGCCGAGGCTGAACCACGCCGGGTTGGCGGAGCCGGTCGAATACACGAGCAGCGGGCCAACGGTGTATTGACCCATCACCACCGCCACGACGCCCCACAACGTGCAGCGTCCAAGCCGCCCCATCGACACGAAGGCCGGCCAGATCCACGCCTGCAGCCCCGCGACGAAGAAGAACGGCAGCGTCATGACGGCCGTCGCGAGCGTCAGGCCGGGCATCTCGTCCCAGCCGAGGATCCCGGCCATGCGCGGCACGACGGCGAGCACACCCGCGAGGGCCACGCCTGTCACGACCGCGGCGGCGGCGGTCATCGACCGCGCGAGACGGCGGTACTCCGCGTGGGCGCCGTCACGCAGCAGCATCAGCAGGCGCGGCTGGTAGATGCGGCCGATCGCTTCGGAAATCGCGTAGAGCGCGTCCGTCATCGACCGCGCGAGCTTGTAGATGCCCGTGTCGCGGTCGGAGCAGAAGAACGCGACCAGCAGCACGTCGGCCGATCGGTGCAGCAGCTTCACGTAGCCGAGCACGTTGCCGGCCGCGATGAACTGGAACACGACCTTCCGATCGATGGTGATGCCCGCCGGGCGGCCTGGCGCCAGGAGCGGGATGCCCGCCCGGGCGATCGTGCGGACCGTGAGCGCCGTGTTGACGACGGCAATCGCAACGGCCGACAGGAGCAGCCCGGTGACGTAGCCGCCGACCGTCCTGTGGAGCGCGACCAGGGTAATCATGGCGCCGGCGTTCATCAGCGCCGACGCGACCTGGAGCACGGCCATACGTCGCGCGCTCGCGACGAAGCGCTGGACGAACACGAAGAACGATCCGAAGTAGCTGATGCCCTGCGCGAGCGCCGCCGTCCAGAACCAGTGCGTCAGGAAGGGCGTCGCGCTCAGCCGCGGGGCAGCGACCAGCAGCAGTCCGGCGGATGCCAGCGCGATGAACAGCGCGCTGATCGCGTACAGCGCGATGCCCAGGCGCAGCACCGATGCGCGATGCGAGGCGCCCTCGGTGTCGTCCGTGGCCGCCGGGCTGTAATACAGGTTCGACACGAGATCGGTGAGGCGGACGTCGATCAGGTTCGCTGCCACCGAGGTCAGCGCCATGAGCACGGCCACGGCGCCATAGGCATCGGGACCGAGGAGGCGGACGACGGCAAGCCCCTGTGCCGCGCCGACGGCGGCGCAGCCCAGGTTGACGGCGGTCAGAAACGCCGCCGACGACTTCAGCTGGTCAGGCGCGGACAGCATCGCTCCGGCGCCGCGTGAGTGCAGCGGCTCGTGCGGCCAGCGCGGCCGCGGCGAACATGAAGAAGCCCGACGCGGCGTCGGACAGCAGCCATGGCGCGCCCTGGTTGCCGATCAGGACCCCGATCAGCCACAACTGGGTGCCCACCAGCTCCGCGTTTGCCTCGCGCCAGCCGATGGCGCGCCAGGCGTTTCGCAGCGTCAGTCCGACAAACAGCAGGAGCGCGAGCGCGGCCAGCAGCCCGCCGTCGGTCGCGGTCTGCACGTACTGGTTCGCCGTTCGCGCGAGGCCGGCTTCGGATGCGGCTGTCGCGAGCCAGTCTTCGGCGACGGCCCGGCGGCGATCCCCGAAGCCGTTGAAGCCGACGCCGAGCAGCGGATGTTCGGCAACGAGATTCAGGCCCGACGTGATGGCCGTCCATCGGAACGAGTACTCCTGGTCGGTCGGCGACATCGTGATGCGATCCCGGATGCTGGTCGCCACCGGGCTCGCCATGATCATCGCGGCGACGCCAATCGAGAACAGACCCCACGCGGCGCCGCGGCCGCGCGTCTGTCGCGTCCCGCGCATCTTCCGCGCCACCATCACCACCAGGAACGCAACGACGCCCGCCACGAGCGCCAGCAGCGCGCCGCGCGTCGCCGTCAGCAGCAGCGCGCCGAAATGAATCGCGAACGCGGCGGGACGCGCCTCGACGAGCGCCACGAGCGCCGGGAGGATGATGACGAACGACACCTGGTCGCCCAGCGGACCGAACGCCCTGAACGACCCGTCCCTGAACTGGAGGAACTCGCCGAAGGGAACCCCGGCGAAGTGCAGCGCCACGCACAGATACACCGACGCCGAAATGGCGACGCAGCAGATGCGGATCCACGCGGTGAACCGGAGCACGCTCGTGGCCGATTCCACCGTCGTGAACGCGATGACGTAGATCGACGCCCACACCGCGGTCGCCGCAAGAGCCTTCGACTGGAGAAACGCGTTCGGGGCCCCCTGCAGCGCCGCGGCGAACATCGCCACGCCGAGGGCGACGAAGGTCGCCACCAGCGCCGTGTTTGCCCCGTTCCGGCGCATCGACACGACGAACGGCGCGAGCCGCGGCAGGACTGCGACCGTGCAGATCGCGTAGATCGCGGTCTCCGCCACGCGGACGCCGGTCACGAAAAAGGTGCCGAGCAGCAGCGGCACCACGCAGACGAGCAGCCCTGCGGGGTCGGCGGGGTCGACGACGCGCCGGTGCCAGAGGCTTCGGCGCTCGGCGATCGTACCGCCGGCGTCATGAATTCGAACGGAGATGGCGTTCATGGAAGTGGCGCGCGCCGCCGTCCGGCGGCGCCCGGGTGTCTCAGGAATGCGCCGTCTGGTAGTAGGTGCCGTACGCGCTGCCGTAGTACCGCGCGTAGTAGTAGCGGTTCTTGCCGAACTCGACGCGGTTCAGCACGGCCCCGAGTATGCGCGCGTTGCCGCGCTCGAGTTGATCGATCACCGCCCGCGCCGTGTGCCGGCTCGTCATCTCCGCGCCGACGACGAACACGACGCCGGAGGCGATGGTTGCGACGACGAGCGGATCGGCCACCACCATCGCCGGCGGCGTGTCGATCACGATGGTGTCGAAATGCTGGCCGAGCGAGGCCAGGACTTCCCGGAACCGCGCGGATCCCAGCAGTTCGACCGGATTCGGGGGCGTCCGGCCGGCCGGCATCACCCACAGGCCCGACACGGACGTCTTCTGCAGGGCGGCGCTCGCCTTCGCGTCGCCGACGATGATGTTCGACAGCCCCGGGGACAGCTCGACCTCGAACAAGTCGTGCATCTGCGGGCGCCGCATGTCCGCGTCGATCAGCAGCACGCGCTGGCCGGCGAGCGCGCACGCCACCGCCAGGTTGCTCGACACGAGCGTCTTGCCCTCGCCGGGCCCCGTGCTGGTGACGGCCAGCGTGCGCGGCGCCCCCTCGGGCGATGAAAACAGGATGTTGGTCCGGATCGTCCGGAACATCTCGGAGAAGTTCGGCGGCACCCCGTTGCTCAGCAGCAGTGGCCCCGTCGTCCGATGCTGGCCGAGGGCGGGCAGCATGCCGAGCGGCGCCAGGCCGAGGCACGCGCGAATCTCGTCCGGATCCTTCAGGCGGTCGTCGAGGTACTCGTAGAAGAAGGCGAACCCCACGGCGAGGACCAGTCCGCCCACGACACCAAGCAGGATGTCGAGCGTCCGGTTCGGTGACACCGGCGTGCGCGGCTGCTCGGCGCGATCGATGATCCGGATGTTGCTCGAGCGCAGCTCGCCCGACACGCCGGTCTCCTTCGCCCGCTGCATCAGGCTGTTGTACACCTGCCGGCTGCTCTCGGCGTCGCGCGCGAGCACGCCGTAGTTGATCGCCTTGCGGTTCATCGAGAGCGCTTCGCGCTTCTGGTCGTCCATCGCCTTCGTGAGGCTCTGTTCCTGGGCGAGGGCGGCCTTGTACTCCGTGTGCAGGGACGACACTACGTTGCCGATCTCGGTCTGCACCTTGGCCTGCGCGGAGGCGATCGCCGAGTTGATCTTCATCATGTCCGGATGCAGGTCGCCGAGCTTGTCCGCCAGCTGCGCGCGCTGGCGCTGGAGGTCCGCGAGCTCCCCCTTCTGATGCTGGATGTACGAGTTCTCCAGCACGACGGGGAAGGCATCGAGCGCCGCGGGGTTGTGCTCGATCGCCAGCAGCTGGCGCTCCACCCCCTCCTTCTGCATCCGTTCCGTCTTCGCGCGCGTGAGTGCCGAGTTCAACTCACCGAGCTTCTGCACGACGATGTTCCCGCCGTCCTCGACCGACACGGCGTCGGTCTCCTCGCGGTAGCGCTGGAGGCGCGTCTCGGCCGCTTCGACGACCTTCCGCTGCTCGGCGAGCTGCCCCGAGAGCCAGGTCGAGGCGTCGCGCGACGCGGTGAACTTGTATTCGAGGCTGTGCTCGATGTAGTGCTTCGCCAGCTGATTGGCGATCCGCGCCGCAAGTTGCGAGTCGGCCGAGCGGAACGTGACGTCGACGAGGCGGCTGTTGCGCAGCGGTTCCACGCTCAGGTTGCCGAGGAACCGATCGATCGCCACCGACTGCGTGAACGCCTCGCTGGAGTCGTCGCGCTGCGTCGGCGGCGCTTCGGTTGTGGCCGCCGGCCACACACGGTCCCAGATGCTGGCCCGCGGCGCCGTGCCGGCGCTGTCGGAGCTCCAGAGCTGCAGGCTGTCGATCGTCCGGCGTGCAAGCTCGCGGCTCTGCAGAATCCCGTACTGCGTCTGGTAATAGTCAGGATTCGGCTGCCCTTCGTCGACGACCGCCTTGAAGGAGACGACGCTCGGATCGTCGCTCTCGATGAGCAGCCGCGTCCGCGCCTCGTAGACCGGAATGGCCGTGAAGGCGTGCGCCACGGTCGTCAGCACGACGGCGGCGAAGATCGTCGCCATCGCCCAGCGCCGGCGGTACAGAATCCTGACGATCTCGTGCGGATCGAGGTCCTCGGACGACCGCCGTCGCGCGACGGCGACGGCCGTCTTCCTCACGTCGGCGGCCGGCTCGGCGATCACCGCGTCGGCGGCCGGCGAGTCGTCGATGGGATTAATCTGGTCGGACATCAGAAGAACCTCTCAGGAACGACGATCGTGTCGCCCGGATTCACGCCTTCGGTGAGCTTCACCTTGATTTCCTTCTTCGCTCCGTCGACCACGCGAATGACCTGCAGGCGGTTCATCGCGCCGGTCGGCAGCACGCCGCCCGCGAGGGACAGCACCTGCAGGACACTGGTGTCCGACTGGACCGGGTACGATCCCGGATTCTTGACCTGGCCGAATACGTAGACGACCTGCGCACGCGGCACGTAGACGGTGTCTCCGTCGTTCAGCGCCAGGTTGCGCGCCGCCGCGGCGGTCCCGCCCTGGAGATCTTTCAGGTTCACGTGGACGACATCGTCGGCCGCTCCCGCCTCGGGCAGTGTCGCGGAGGTTCGACCATGTCCGCGAATGAGCATGATCTCGTCGCCGGCGCCGCCGGTCGTGGACCCGGCCTTCGCGAGCACCTCGATGAGCGTCATGTCGCCGGTGAGCGCATACGTCCCCGGGGCCTTCACCTCACCGACGACGAAGACGCGCTGGCTACGATACTGCTCGATCGCGATACTGACCTGCGGGTTACGGAAGTAGCCGGCGGCGAGGCGCGCGCGGACGTCGCTCTCGAAGTCCCGAAGGGACAGGCCGGCAGCTTTCACGCGTCCGATCAACGGGAACGCGAGGCTGCCGTCGAGCTCCACGGCGTATTTGCCGCTGAGACTCGGCTCGTCGAAGACCGAGATGGTCAGCACATCCTGGGCGCCGATCATGTAGCCCGGGGTCTGCGCGGCGGCGCGTGCACCCATGGCCGTCACCAGGCCGGCGACGACCGCGGCGGCGGCAAATCTCGAGAGTGTCATGTCAGTCAATCGGATGCGTGAAGGAAACGTCATGGCGTCCTCGGCCGTTCAGCGGCTTCCGCTGACGTCCTCGTTGACGGAAATCACGGGAGCCACGGTGGCGGCGGCGACTCCGACTGCCGCGACGATCGCCGTGGTGGTCAGGACCGACGATGTCGCGGCGGCGGTGGCGGTCGCGGTCGCTGCGGTTGCCGCGGTCGCCGCGGCGGCGACGGCTGCGGCGGTCGCGTTGACGGTGACGGTGGCGAGCATCGCGCCCTCGACGAGCGTCGCCGTCGAGGCGCCAATCACGGCGCCGGCTTCTCCGACCACCTGGATCGTGAACGTGCCGGCCGCCAGGCCGGTGATGCTGAAGCCCCCGGTTGCGGTCGTGACCGCGCTGCCCACGATGGCACCGCTGGTGTCGAGCGCCTGCACCGTCACGGCGGCCAGCGCGCCGTTGGTTCCGTTGACCGTGCCGGTGACGATGCCGACCGCCGCGGCCTGCGCGCCGAGCGGCGACATCTGAGCGACGGCGACGGCCGACATGGCGGTCAGCGCAAAAAGCTGTCTCATTGGCAATTCACCTGTCTACGTGTCTCGCATCGCCGCTTCGGCCGATTTCAGACGAAGCTTCGCCCCGTCACTTACAATCCCGATGAAAGTGCGGCCTGGAATCGGGAGGTTGTCGGCTGCGGGTTGTGGACGTTCCGGGGGAGCTGGGCCCGGCGGCGAGTGGCACTCTTCGAGTGCGCTTCGCCTTGCGGCGTGTGGCCTGCAACGTCGGTTGTCACGCAGTTGACACCCGGCCTCGGGGCAATTGCAGTACCACGTCCCTACGGCGCCAAAAGTCGCCGGCACGCGCGCCTTCAGGGGACGGGTACTCCATCCCGGACCGCCGCGGTTCGACCGGGTGGGGTATCGCGCTAAAGCATTGGACTCAAAAGCAATGGCCGCTTCAGGCCGATGCCCGATCGAGCGGCATCCGGCAGGGGATTGTCAGCGGCCGAACGAGCCGGACCGGGGCGTTGAGGGGTGGACCGAGGGGAGGCGGGGCGCGACAGGCGGATCAAACCCGCGGTGAATCCGAAGATAAAAGCCACCCCAGAGGCAGACTAATCCGGCGCCAGGGTACCTTTGCCGGACGGCCCCCCGGTTGATCACCCGTAGCCGCCGCGACACGACTGCACGGAATTGCAAGTCGCGGCTCGATCGGCGGGGTCGCCGGCGCGTCCCGCGCGTTGGCGCGGCAGCCGCCCCTTATATATAAGGTGTGCACGTCGCAGCCGGTGCGGTTCCCGGCCGCGGTCGCATGACAGGCGCGAGGCCGTTGCGACGGTTCGCGCGACAACCGTTGTCGTCCCGGGCGCAACCGCGGTTGTCGTGTTCTGGCGCCGCAGAAAACGCGTCAATCCTGCGCGTGCGGTAAGTCGCGCGGGCACTGCAACATCCCTCGACACACATCGACGCTCGTCACGGGCAGCACGGTTGCTCTGTGCCAGCGCGTCCCGGCGGGCCTCTCGGCGCTCCCGCGCCCGACCTCATCGCGCGGTGCACCGGCCGCCGGACCCCTTCATGTTCACAACCATGTCACGAGGAGGACACGATGATGATCCGCACCCTGATGGCCGCGATCGCCGCGATCGCATTGAGCGCGCCGTCGCTGAGCGCGCAGAGCAAGGTACCGGCTCCGAAGCCGACGGCGACGGCCGCGGCGCCGGTCAATCTGAACACCGCCACCGCCGAACAGCTCGCCACGATCCCCGGCGTGGGGCCGAAGATGGCGGAGCGCATCATCGACTACCGCCAGAAGAACGGCGGCTTCAAGAAAGTCGAGGACCTGATGAACGTGAGCGGGGTCGGCGAGAAGAGCTTCCTCAAGATGAAGCCGCTCATCGCCGTCACCGCGCCGAAGACGGGACAGTAGCCGCCGGCTACACGCTCGTCGAGCTGATGTTCGTCGCCGCGACGGTCGCCATCGTGGCGGCCGCCGCGGTCCCGCAACTGACGGCCGGCGTCGAGCGGACGCGTGCGGCCAGCGCGGCCCGGTACCTCGCGGGCCGCCTCGCGTTCGCCCGCGCGCTGGCGGTGGCACGCTCGGCGAACGTGGCGGTGCTGCTGACGCCCGACGCGGGCACGCTCACCTCGGCGCTGTACGTGGACGGCAACGGGAACGGTGTTCGCACGCGCGACATCGACGCGGGCATCGATCCGCTGGTCGCGCCGCCGGTCCGCCTCGCCGACGCGTTTCCCCACGTCGTGCTGTCACTCACCGACCCGTCCGACACGCTGGCGCCCGAGACGACTGCGCTCCTCTCGTTCACGCCGACGGGCACCGCAACGTCGCGCACGTTGTACGTGCGCGGTCGCGACGGGTCGCAGTACGCCGTGCGCGTCCTGGGTCGAGGTCCCCTGATTCATGGACCGCCGGCGGGCCCCCCGTCGTCTCGTGGCTGCCGACGAGCCACTCTCCCGCGCACGATTGAGAACGGGCGGTCAACTCCGTGTTCTCGACGCATCGGCATGGGGCGCGCTCGCGGAGTCGACCGAACGGCTTCTTCCGGGCCGGCACCTGGACGTGCACGTCGTGTCCGTCCAGGGACGGGTGCTCGTGCGTTCGCGCGTGGCGCGCGCGTTCGTCTCGCGGCTCGACGCCGACGCCGTGCATTACCGCGCCGCGCTCGCATTCGATCGCGTCATCGAGGTGCGGGCCGACGGGTATCCGATGCCCGTGGCAGTGCTCCCGCCCGACGTCGCGCCGGGAAGTCCCTACCCGCATCGAGCACCGCCAGGCGACATCGAATTCGCGGAGCAGCGCTCCGCTTGACGAAGTGAACGGTTCTCGCGGTGGCACCGCAATTGGTAACGCCGAGGTTGGAGGGGACGGATGAACGCCGTGGATGATGTGATTGCACAAGTGCTGCGGGCGCTCGGCGACGCGCTGGTCGGGGACCCGGTCGAACGCGACCTGCAGGCGGTCTTCGAACGCGAGGTGCAGCGCGTGGCGAACATGCGGGCCGTGCGGCTGCGGGAAATCCCGTCGCGCTATCACGCGCGGCTCGTCACGCCGACGCGGACGTCCCAATCGATCGTGCTGGGCGTCCCGAGCGCCGATCCGCGCGTGCAGGCGCTTCTCGAAGCCGCGTTCGACCCCGCGTCGCCGCCGGACGATCGGCAGCTCGACGTGCTGGCCGCGGCGGCGCAGCTTGGCGGCGTCGTGCTCGAATCGTGCCGCGCCCGCGTGTCGAGCATGGCCCGGCCCATCGACGGTGTGGCGGCGCCGCTCATCGGGTCGAGCAGCATCATGCAGATGCTGCGCGGGCGGGTCGAGCGGGTCGCGCTCACCGACTTCACGGTGCTCGTCGAGGGCGAAAGCGGGACCGGCAAGGAGCTGGTCGCGCGGCAGATTCACGAGGTCAGCCGCCGCCGCGGCGGCCCGTTCGTCGCGGTCAACTGCGCGGCACTCGTCGAAACGCTGCTCGAGGCCGAGCTGTTCGGCATCGAGGAACGGACGGCGACCGGCGTCCGCGGCCGGCAGGGGAAGTTCGAACACGCGGAAGGCGGAACGCTGTTTCTCGACGAGATCTCCGACCTGTCGCTCTCGGCGCAGGCCAAGCTGCTGCGCGCCATCCAGGACGTGGCGGTCGAACGCGTGGGTGGTCACGGCTCGCGCCGCGTCAACACGCGGATCGTCGCCGCGACGAACCGGTCGCTGTCCGACATGGTGGCGCGGGGGCTGTTCCGGATCGATCTCTATTACCGGGTGGGCGGCGTGGAAATTCACGTGCCGCCACTGCGCGCGCGCCGCGAGGACGTCTGCGAGCTCGCCACCTACTTCCTGTCGCGCCACAGCCGGGCGCGCGACCTCGCGCTGTCCGACGCCGCGGCCGATGCGCTGCGGACCTACGAGTGGCCTGGCAACGTGCGCGAGCTGGAACGGTTCATCGAGCGCGCCGTCACCTTGACGGACGCCGACTACATCGAGCTCGACGACCTTCCGCCGCAGTTTCGCGGCGACTACTCGCAGGTGCTCGGGCCGTCCATCGACGCGGGCGAGTCGATGCGGGCGTGGGGCAGCCGCTACGCGCGCCTCGTGTTCGAGCGCTGCGGCCGCAACAAGCGGCGCACCTGCCGGCAGCTCGACATCAGCTATCACACGCTCGAGGCGTATCTGCGCTATGCGCGCAGCGACACCGACGCCCCCGGCCAGTTGCCGGCGTGGGTGCGCTCGACGAGCCGAGCCAGTGCGCTGAAGTCGGTCACCGGCGTCCACGAAAGGCGGGAGTCATGACGTTGATTTACGCGGTTCGATACTTCCTCGTCGTGGCCGTCGTGCCGCCGGTCTTCCTCGCCGGCTTTGTCGTGGCCGCCGCAGCGGCCGCCGCGCGCCTGACCGCCGATCCGGCCGCGGCCGTCGAGGCGTTGACGCCGGTGCTGCTCCTTCAGCTGTTCGTCGCCTCCTCGGGGTACCAGATACCCGCGCGCCGGGGGCATTTCGACCTGCTGCTCACCTCCACGACGCCGCGCTGGCAGATCGGCCTGGCGCACGGCCTCGTCTCCGTCGGACCTGGGATCATCTGCTGGCTCTGCGTGAGCCTGCTGGAACTTGCCGCGAGCCACGGCGCGCAGTCGAAGGCGCTTGCGGCAGGCACGTGCGCGGCGTTTCTCGGCTCGTCAGTGTTCGCGTGGGGGATAGCGGTCTATTCGTCCCGCGTCGCGTGCGCGATTGGCTGGCTCCTGGTGATGACCATTCCGCCGCTGGCACGGTGGGTATCGCCGTTGCGGCTGCTCGGCGCCACGGCAGCGGATCCCGCGAGCGTCGCCATCCTCGTGGCGCTCGCGGCCACGGCCATTCCACTCGCCGCCGGTGTGGTCGGCATCGTTCGCGGTGCGACGCCGCTCGAGGTGTCGCAATGAGCGACGTCGTGCTGTCCGCGCGCGACGTCGGTGCGCGCTATCGGCGCCGCGAGGTCTTCCACGACCTCTGGTTCGAGCTCTGTGCGAACCAGGCGCTCGGTGTCATCGGTCCCAACGGCGCGGGAAAGACCACGCTGTTGCGGGTCATCGCAGGGTTGCTGCCCGCGTCGGCGGGCGAGATGCGGGTGCGCGGTCTCGAACCGGGCCGCGCGGCGGCGCGCGTCAACGTCGGCTATTTCGCCGGCGACTTCACGCTTCCAGGCGCCGTTCGCGCCTGCGACTGGGGGAGCCTGGCGACTGGCGACGTGCTGACGGCGGAACGGCGCCGCATCCGGACGCTGTCCCGCGGGACCAGGCAGCTGCTTGGCCTGCGGACGGTGCTCTCGCGTCCACACCTTGGCCTCGTCGTGCTCGACGAACCGTGGGAAGCGCTCGACGTGGACGGGTCACGCTGGCTGTCGCGGACGCTCGACGCCAAGCGCGACCGAGGCGCCGCCATCGTGCTGGCCTCGCACGATCCGCACGACCTGGCGGGCATCTGCGACCTGTATCTCTTCCTGGTCAACCGGTGCGGGACGCTGTTCAAGGCGCACGAGCTGTCGGCGGTCGGTCCCGTCACGCCGGCCCTGCTCGCCGCCATGCTCGAGCGCCTCCAGGTCGACGTAACGGCACCGCTGCGCGTCGCTTCGTGACCCACAAAGGCCTGGCCGGCAGCCACGCGTCGCGTGCGCGACCTTCGTGGTTGCCCCGCAGGGGCCCGTTGAGTGCCTTCGTGCAGGCGAAGTAAACTCGGATCGCCCGCACGTCGCGCGATGACCGAGACGATCGCCTCCGACCTCAGGAAAACGCCGCTTCACGCCCGGCACTGCGCGTCCAACGCCCGCATGGTTCCGTTCGGCGGCTGGGACATGCCGGTCGAGTACTCCGGCATCACGGCCGAGCACATGGCCGTTCGCACGCGCGCCGGCGTCTTCGACGTCAGCCACATGGGCGAAATCGAGATTGCGGGCAAGAACGCGCTGGCGGCCGTGCAGCGCATCTCGAGCAACGACGCGAGCCGCCTGCAGGTCGGTCAGGCCCACTACTCGGCACTCACGACCTTCGACGGCACGTTCGTGGACGACATGCTCGTCTACCGGATGGCGCCGGGCCATTTCCTGCTCGTCGTCAACGCCTCGAACATCGCGAAGGACTACGCGTGGATCGCCGCGCAGGTGGCCCAGGCGGGCGAGGCGGCCGCGGTCGATTCCAGCAGCCGGTACGCGCTGATCGCGATACAGGGACCGGCGGCGCTCGGCGTGGTGCAGCCGCTCTGCTCGACCGAGCTCGCCGGCGTCAAGTACTACTGGTTCACGCACGGGGAAGTGGCCGGCGCGCGCGCGATGATCTCGCGGACCGGCTACACCGGCGAGGACGGCTTCGAGATCTTCGTGCCGCCGAACATGGCCGATCGCGTGTGGCAGGCCCTGCTCGAGTCGGGGCGCGCCGCGGATGTGATCCCATGCGGCCTCGGCGCGCGCGACACGCTCCGCCTCGAGGCGGCCATGCGGCTGTACGGCAACGACATCGACGAAACGACCACCCCCCTCGAGGCGGACCTGGGCTGGATCGTCGGCTGGAAGAAGGAGTCGTTCATCGGCCACGAGCGGCTGCGCGAGCAGAAGGAGAACGGGATCACGCGGAAGCTCGTGGGCTTCGAGATGATCGATCGCGGCATCGCGCGCCACGGCTACCCGGTGCTGCGGGACGACAAGGCGGTGGGCGTCGTGACGAGCGGGACGCAGACCCCGTACTTGAAGAAAGCCATCGGGATGGCGTACGTGCCGATGGATCTCACCGCGGCCGGGTCGGAGCTCACGATCGACGTGCGCGGGCGCGCGGCGCGCGCGACGGTTGTCCCGCTGCCGTTTTATAAACGCGCCACGCCACAGGAGAAATGAATGGCGTATCCGGCGGACCGGAAGTACACCAAGGACCACGAGTGGATTCGCATCGCCGGCGACACCGGCGAGATCGGCATCACCGACTACGCGCAGCAGCAGCTGGGCGACGTGGTGTACGTGGAACTGCCCGACGTCGGCCGCAAGGTGAACGCCGGCGAATCATTCGGATCGATCGAGTCGGTCAAGGCGGTCTCCGAGCTGTTCGCGCCGATGAGCGGCGAAGTCGTCGCGGTCAACGATCAGCTCAAGGGCCATCCCGAGGTCGTCAACACCGATCCGCACGGCACCTGGATGATCAAGGTCAAGCTCGCGAGCCCGACCGACTCGGGCGCGCTGCTGGATTCCTCGCAGTATCAATCGCACCTGGGATGAACAGACTCGACGCCAGCGACTGGTTTGCCCGCCGCCACATCGGCCCTTCCCCCGACGATCGCGACCGCATGCTCGAGACCGTCGGAGCGGCGTCGCTCGACGCGCTCGTGGACGAGGCCATTCCGGCGTCGATCCGTCTCGCGCGGCCGCTGAACCTTCCGCCCGCCGAAAGCGAACACGGATACCTGCGGCGCCTGACGGCCGTCGCGCGGCGGAACAAGACGTTCCGGTCCTACATCGGCCTCGGCTATCACGACACGATCACGCCGAGCGTGATCCTGCGGATGGTCATGGAGAATCCCGGGTGGTACACGCCCTACACGCCGTACCAGGCGGAGATCGCGCAGGGACGCCTCGAGTCGCTGCTGAACTTCCAGACGATGGTGGCCGACCTCACGGGGATGGAGGTCGCGACCGCGTCGCTGCTCGACGAAGCGACCGCCGCGGCCGAGGCGATGACGCTGCTGCATCGCGCGCGGACCAACAGGCCGGGCAACGGCGAGCGGAGCCTGTTCCTCGTCAGCGATCGATGCCTGCCGCAGACGATCGACGTCCTTCGGACCCGCGCCGAACCGCTCGACATCGATCTGCACGTCGGCCCCGTGGAAGCGATGAAGTTCGAGGCGCGCGTGTTCGGCGTGGTGCTCGAGTATCCCGACCAGTACGGCGCGGTGATGGACCTGGAGCCGTTCATCGCGAACGCGCACGACGCGGGGGTGCTCGTCGCGGTCGGCACGGATCTCCTCGCGCTTGCGCTCCTGAAGCCGCCCGGCGAGATGGGCGCCGACGTTCTTCGCGACCCGCCATGCCTTCGTCCGGCAGGCGCCCGGCCGCATCATCGGCGTGTCGGTCGATGCACACGGCCACAAGGCGTACCGGATGGCGCTGGCGACGCGCGAGCAGCACATCCGGCGGGAGAAGGCGACGTCGAACATCTGCACGGCGCAGGCGCTCCTCGCCAACATGGCCGCGATGTACGGGGTATACCACGGGCCGGAGGGTTTGAAAGCGATTGCCGGCCGCGTCCACGAGCTGACTCGGATTCTCGATCGGGAGCTCACCGCGCTCGGAGTCCGGCAAACCAACGCGGCCTATTTCGACACGCTGCGGCTCGACGTTCCGTCTGGCGTCGACCCGATTCGGCGGGCGGCGCTCGAGGCCGGCATCAACTTCAGGTACATCGACAGCACGACGATTGGCGTCGCGCTGAACGAAACCGTGACGACATCCGACGTCCAGGACATCGTCAACGTCTTTGCGAGAGGCCTGGGCGCATCGCAGCGAACGATCGATTGGACCGACAGCGGATCCCGGATCCCGGATCCCGGCCCCCGGCGAACATCCGCCTTCATGACCCACCCGGTCTTCAACACGCATCGCTCGGAGACGCAGATGATGCGCTACATCCGGGCGCTGGAGCGGAAGGACATCGGCCTCGACACGTCGATGATTCCGCTCGGCTCGTGCACGATGAAGCTGAACGCCGCGACCGAGATGCTGCCGGTGACGTGGGAGCACTTCTCGCGCATCCATCCGTTCGTCCCCGCCGACCAGGCGCAGGGCTACGCGCAGATCATCACGGAGCTGGAGCAGGCGCTGAAGGAGATTACGGGCTTCAGCGCGGTGTCGCTCCAGCCCAATTCCGGCGCGCAGGGCGAGTTCGCGGGCTTGATGGTGATCCGCGCCTACCACCGCGATCGCGGCGACTCGCACCGTGACGTCGTCCTGATCCCCGCCTCGGCGCACGGCACCAACCCGGCGAGCGGCGCGATGGCGGGCATGCGCGTGGTCGTGATCGCGACCGCGGCGAACGGCAACGTCGACGTCGCCGATCTGCGAAAGAAGGCCGAAGAGCATCGCGATCGCCTCTCGTGCCTGATGATCACGTATCCGTCGACGCACGGCGTCTTCGAGGACGAGATCAAGACCATCTGCGGCGTCGTGCACGATCATGGCGGCCAGGTGTACATGGACGGCGCCAACATGAACGCGCAGGTGGGGTTGACGAGCCCCGCGTCGATCGGCGCGGACGTGTGCCACCTGAACCTGCACAAGACGTTCGCGATTCCGCACGGCGGCGGCGGTCCGGGCATGGGGCCGATCGGCGTCGGGGCGCACCTCGCGCCGTACCTGCCCGGCCACCCCTTCGCCCGGACTGGAGGCGAGCGGGCG
>WNFL01434343.1_pt1 | contig 16673 bp, 13 predicted proteins | sample 5400361 | NCBI WGS metagenome assembly WNFL01 (sample SAMN13153351, study PRJNA577476) | soil metagenome | isolation source: 40 cm soil on Douglas fir-dominated hillslope | place: USA:California | collected 2013-09-17 | reverse complement strand
TGAAAAGGAGACTCGGTGTCGGTTTCAACGAGACCACGCCCGACGGGCAGTTCACGCTGAAGGAAGGCGAGTGCCTGGGCGCCTGCGGCGATGCGCCGGTGTGCCTGCACAACGACAAAAACATGGTGTCCTTCATGACGCCCGACAAGCTCGATGCCTGGATAGAGGAGTTGCGCAAATGAATGCGCCGATGCCGCCGTTTTCTCCGGATGTCTTCGGGCCCGACGCGGTCATCCTCAAGGGACTGACCGGACTCAACTGGCGGCTCAAGGACTACGAAGCGCGCGGCGGCTACCAGGCGTTGCGCAAGATTCTCAACGAGAAAATCACGCCCGAGCAGGTTATCGCCGAGATGAAGAAGTCTTCGCTGCGCGGCCGCGGCGGTGCCGGATTTCCCACCGGGCTCAAATGGAGCTTCATGCCGCGTGCATTTCCCGGGCAGAAATATCTCGTCTGCAATTCGGATGAAGGCGAGCCCGGCACGTTCAAGGATCGCGACATCCTGCGCTACAACCCGCATAGCGTCATCGAGGGCATGGCGGTCGCGGCGTATTCGATGGGCATCACCGTCGGCTACAATTACATTCACGGAGAAATCTGGGACGTGTACGAGCGCTTCGAGGAGGCGCTGGAGGAAGCGCGCGGCGCGGGATTGCTGGGCAGGAGCATCCTCGGCTCGGATTTCAACTTTGAATTGCACGCGCATCATGGCTGGGGCGCCTACATCTGCGGCGAGGAAACCGCGCTGCTGGAGTCCCTGGAGGGCAAGAAAGGCCTGCCGCGCTTCAAGCCGCCGTTTCCTGCGAGCTACGGTTTGTACGGCAAGCCCACCACGATCAATAACACCGAGACTTTCGCCGCCGTGCCCTGGATCATCGTCAACGGCGGCGAAGCCTTCCTCAGCCTGGGTCGTCCGAACAACGGCGGCACCAAGGTGTTTTCGGTTTCCGGCCACGTCGAGCGCCCCGGCAACTACGAAGTGAAGCTCGGCACGCGGTTCGCGAAATTGCTGGAGATGGCCGGCGGCATGCGCGACGGTCGCAAGCTCAAGGCTGTCATCCCGGGCGGTTCGTCGATGCCGGTGTTGCCCGCGCAGGTCATGCTTGCCATCGACATGGATTATGACTCGATCGCCAAGGCCGGCTCGATGCTCGGCTCCGGCGCAGTCATCGTCATGGACGAGACCACGTGCATGGTGCGTGCGCTGCAGCGGCTGTCGTATTTTTATTTCGAAGAATCCTGCGGCCAGTGCACGCCGTGCCGCGAAGGCACCGGCTGGCTGTATCGCATGGTCCATCGCATCGAGCACGGGCAGGGCCGTGCGGAAGATCTCGACAAACTTAATTCGGTGGCGGACAACATCGCCGGCCGCACGATCTGCGCGCTGGGCGATGCCGCCGCGCTGCCGGTGAAAAGCTTCATCAAGCATTTTCGCGACGAGTTCCAGTACCACATCGACCACGGCAAGTGCCTCGTTCACGGATAACACTGACCACACGCACATGGCAAAGCTCGAAATCGACGGCCGGCCGGTGGAAGTTCCGGACAACAGCACGATCATGGATGCCACGAACAAGCTCGGCATCTATGTGCCGCATTTCTGCTATCACAGGAAACTGTCGATCGCCGCCAACTGCCGCATGTGCCTGGTGCAGGTGGAAAAGGCGCCCAAGCCGCTGCCGGCGTGCGCCACGCCGGTGACCGAGGGCATGAAGGTCTACACGCATTCCGAAGTTGCTATCAAGGCGCAGAAGGGTGTGATGGAATTCCTGCTGATCAACCACCCGCTCGATTGCCCGATCTGCGACCAGGGGGGCGAATGCCAGCTGCAGGATCTTGCAGTCGGCTACGGCGCTTCCAGTTCGCGCTACGACGAGGCGAAACGCGTCGTGCCGAACAAGGACCTCGGGCCGCTGGTGTCGGCCGAGGAAATGACCCGCTGCATCCATTGCACACGCTGTGTGCGCTTCGGACAGGAAATCGCCGGCGTCATGGAGCTCGGCATGGCCGGCCGCGGCGAGCACGCCGAAATCATGCCGTTCGTTGCGCGTACGGTGGATTCCGAATTGTCCGGCAACATGATCGACGTGTGCCCGGTCGGCGCGCTGACGTCCAAACCGTTTCGCTACAGCGCGCGCACCTGGGAGCTGGCGCGACGCAGGTCGATTGCACCGCACGACGCACTGGGCTCAAACCTCGTGGTACAGATCAAGGGCGATCGCGTGATGCGCGTGCTGCCGCTGGACAACGAGGACGTCAACGAATGCTGGCTGTCGGACCGCGACCGTTTCTCGTATGAAGGACTGAACGCTGCCGACCGGCTGACTTCGCCGATGCTCAAGCGTGACGGCAAATGGGAAGACGTCGACTGGAGCACGGCGCTCGAATACATTGCCGGCGAACTGCGCAGGATCCGCGCTGCCCATGGTGCTGCGGCAATCGGTACGCTGGCGACGCCACAGGCCACACTCGAAGAGCTTTATCTGCTGGGCAAGCTGGCGCGCGGACTGGGTGTCGGCAACGTCGATTTCCGCCTGCGCCAGTCGGATTTTTCCGCCGACGGGCAGTTGCGCGGTGCGCCGTGGCTGGGCATGAAAGTCGCGGAAATTCCCAGGCTCGATCGCATCCTGGTGATCGGCTCCACGCTGCGCAAGGAACAGCCGTTGCTTGCGCAGCGATTGCGCCAGGCCGTGAAGAAGGGTGCTCAATTCAATCTGATCAATCCGGTCGACGATGATCTGCTCATGCGCGTGACGAACAAAGCCATCGTGGCTCCCTCCGCGATGACGGGAATCCTGGCCCAGGTTGTGAAGGCAGCCGCCGAGATCAAATCGGTTGCGGTGCCGGCTGCCATTGCGGGGGTGGCCGTCGACGCTGCGGTTCGCAAGATCGCGCAGAGCCTGGCAGAGGGCCGGAACCGCGCGATCTTCCTCGGCAACCTGGCCCAGCATCATCCGCAAGCGAGCGAGCTGCATCGGCTGGCGCAGGAACTCGCGCGCATCATCGAGGCAAAAATCGGATTCTTAGGCGAAGCCGCCAACAGCGTCGGCGGCTATCTGGCCGGCGCGACGCCGACTGCCGGCGGGGTTCGCGGCATGAACGCCGTGCAGATGCTGGCGCAACCGCGCAAGGGGTACCTGTTGTTGCATGCCGAGATGGATCTCGACACCGTCGACCCGCGCGCCGCGCGCGCGGCTATGCAGTCCGCCGAACTGGTCGTCGCGATGTCCCCGTTCAGGCACGCGCTTGAGTACGCGCAGGTCCTGCTGCCGGTGTCGCCGTTTACGGAAACCGGCGGCAGCTTCATCAATACGGAAGGCCGGGTGCAGAGTTTTCAGGGTGTCGTGAGGCCGCTGGGCGAGACGCGGCCTGCATGGAAAGTGTTGCGTGTGCTAGGCACCTTGCTCGAATTGCCGGGCTTCGAGTACGACAGCGTCGAAGGAATTCGCGCCGATTTCGTCGCTGCCATCGGCGATATGGCTTCGCGGCTGGACAATGCAATCGAGGGGGAACCCAAGCCATTGGGCGATTCAGCCGCGGGCGCCGGGCCATCCGCTCTGGAAAGAACCGGCATTGAAAGGGCTGGCGTTGAAAGAATCGGGGAAGTGCCGATCTATCACGTCGACGGCATCGTGCGTCGCGCCGAATCCCTGCAGCTGACCCGGAATGCGCACGCCGTCGTAGTGTCGCTGCCCGGCGGCCTGGTCGAGAAACTGGGCTTGCGCCAGAACGACCGCGTACGCATTTTTCAGCACGGCGGTGAAGCCGTTCTGCCCTTCCTGCGCGATGACAGGCTGCCCGCGAATTGCGCGCGCGTACCGGCCGGTTGTCACGAGACCGGCGGGCTGGGTCCGTTGTTCGGCGAAATCGAACTCGAGCGCGCGGCTGCGCAGGAAAGGGTGAGCGCATGAATCTCGCCTTCGTCGAAGGGCTGATCGGAGGCGACGGCGCGACTGTCCTGTGGACGCTGGCGAAGATCCTTGCCATCACGGTGCCGCTCATTCTCTCGGTGGCCTATCTCACGCTCGCCGAACGCAAGGTGATCGGCTACATGCAGGTGCGGATCGGGCCGAATCGGGTCGGCTACAAAGGCTTGCTGCAACCGTTCGCCGACGTCCTCAAGCTTCTCGCCAAGGAAATCATCATTCCTTCGGGAGCCAACAAGTTCCTGTTCATCCTGGCCCCCGTGCTGTCGATCATGCCCGCGCTTGCGGCGTGGGCGGTCGTGCCGTTTACGCCCGACCTGGTGCTTGCCCGCGTGGACGCCGGATTGCTGTACGTGATGGCGATCACTTCGATGGGTGTCTATGGGGTCATCGTCGCCGGCTGGGCATCGAATTCGAAGTACGCTTTCATCGGCGGGATGCGTTCCGCCGCGCAGATCGTATCCTACGAAATCGCCATGGGATTTGCGCTGGTGAGCGTGCTCATGATGTCGGGCAGCCTGAACCTTTCCACCATCGTCACGGAACAGAGCACCGCATGGGGCTTGCTGGGCTGGAACCTGATCCCGCTGTTCCCTATGTTCCTGGTGTATTTCATCGCCGGCGTGGCCGAAACCAATCGCGCGCCCTTTGATGTGGCCGAGGGCGAATCGGAAATCGTGGCCGGTTTCCACGTGGAATACTCGGGAACGGCCTTTGCCGTGTTCTTCCTCGCCGAATACGCGAACATGATCCTGGTTGCTACGCTGGCGGCGACCCTGTTTTTGGGCGGCTGGCTCTCCCCGCTGCCGAGCGCGCTTGCGGATTCGATCGGCCTGCCCTGGCTTGCGGCAAGTGGGCTCCCCTGGTTGTTGCTGAAAATCGCCTTCCTGCTGTTTTGTTTCCTGTGGTTCCGCGCGACGTTCCCGCGCTATCGCTACGATCAGATCATGCGCCTGGGCTGGAAAGTGTTCATCCCGCTGACGATCGTCTGGCTGGTGCTGATCGGCGGCCTGATGCAGACCTCGTGGTGGCCTTGGTGAAAATGAGAAGTTCGGCGAGGACGCGCCCATGATCGAACGCCTGCGCGATTTCTTCCGTACCTTTCTGCTCTTCGAGCTGGTCAAGGGCATGGCCCTGACCGGCCGCTATTTCTTCGCGCGCAAGATCACGGTGCAGTTCCCGGAAGAGAAGACGCCGCAGTCCGGCCGTTTCCGCGGCCTGCATGCGTTGCGCCGCTATCCAAACGGGGAGGAACGCTGTATCGCCTGCAAGCTGTGCGAGGCGGTATGCCCGGCCCTGACAATCACCATCGAATCCGAACAGCGCGCCGACGGCACGCGCCGCACCACGCGCTACGACATCGACCTGACGAAATGCATCTTCTGCGGGTTCTGCGAGGAATCGTGCCCGGTAGATGCGATCGTCGAGACCCGCATCCTCGAATACCACGGCGAGCAGCGCGGAGACCTTTTGTACACCAAGGAAATGCTGCTGGCGATCGGAGATCGCTACGAGGAAGAGATTGCCAGGGACCGCGCCGAGGACGGGACTTATCGGTAGGCGAACTGGCGTGAGGGGGTGAGGAGTGGGGGGCGAGCCCTTCAATCCTCAATCCTTACAAAAAATAATATGGATTATTTTCAGGGCGCGATCTTTTACTTCTTCGCGGGCATTCTCGTGACCGCCGCGTTGTGCGTCATATTCTCGCGCAATCCGGTGCACTCGGCGCTGTTTCTGGTGCTGGCTTTCTTCACCGCCGCCGGGTTGTGGATGCTGCTGGAAGCGGAGTTCCTGGCAATCGCGCTGGTGCTGGTTTATGTCGGCGCGGTCATGGTGCTGTTCCTGTTCGTCGTGATGATGCTCGACATCAACCTGGACCGGTTGCGCGAGGGCTATTGGGATTACCTCGTGCCTGGCCTGATCGTCGCTGGCGTGATGGTCGCGGAAATGTGGCTGGTGCTCGGCGGACGTTATTTCGGTCTTGAAGGCATGCCCCAGCCGGCGGCGCGCGCGGCCGACTACAGCAATACACGCGAACTCGGCCGGCTTCTCTATACGGATTACGTGTATCCCTTCGAGATCGCGGCAGTCATCCTGCTGGTCGCCATCGTGGCGGCCATTGCGCTCACCCTGCGCCATCGCAAGGACACCAAATACATCGATCCCGCGCAGCAGCTCAAGGTTCGCCGGCAGGACCGGGTGCGGATGGTGTCGATGCCGTCGGAGAAGCGTGGTGAGGAGTGAGGAGCCAGTGAGGAAAAGCTGTCTTTGGTCTCGAGTGGTGGGATGTTTTCCCTCGCCTCTCCCGAGCGGAGCGTCGGCATGATCTCCCTGGCGCACTACCTGATTCTGGGCGCGATCCTGTTCGCGATCAGCGTGGTGGGAATCTTCCTGAACCGCAAGAACGTGATCATCCTGCTGATGGCGATCGAGCTGATGCTGCTGGCGGTGAACATGAACTTCATCGCCTTCTCGCATTTCCTCGAAGACACGGCCGGACAGATCTTCGTGTTTTTCATCCTGACCGTCGCAGCCGCCGAATCCGCGATAGGACTGGCTATCCTGGTGGTGCTGTTTCGCAACGTGCGCACCATCAACGTCGACGACCTGGACAAGCTAAAAGGGTAAATGGGAAATAGGAAATGGGAAATCGTAACCATAGAGCGGACGTAGCCATCGCCGATTCACGATTCACGATTTCCCACTACCCGCGCGGCTGAGTATGCACACCTTGTACCTCATTGTCCCTCTCGCTCCCCTTGCCGGAGCGTTGATCGCCGGGCTGCTGGGCTGGCTCATCGGCCGGCGCGCGTCGCACTTGGTGACCATCGCCGGCATGGTGATATCAGTGGCCGCATCCTTCCTGGTGTTCCGCGACGTGCTTGCGGGCCACAGCTTCAACGGACCGCTCTACACCTGGATCACCAGTGGCGACGTCACGCTGCAAGCCGGTTTCCTGATCGACAAGCTGTCGGCCACGATGATGCTGGTCGTCACCTTCGTGTCGCTGATGGTGCACATCTACACCATCGGCTACATGGCCGACGACCCGGGATACCAGCGCTTCTTCAGCTATATCTCGCTGTTCACGTTCTCCATGCTGATGCTGGTGATGAGCAACAACTTCCTGCAGCTATTCTTCGGCTGGGAGGCGGTGGGGCTGGTGTCCTACCTGCTCATCGGCTTCTGGTACACCCGCCCGACCGCGATCTACGCGAACCTGAAAGCCTTCATGGTCAACCGGGTCGGCGATCTCGGCTTCCTGCTCGGCATCGCGCTGATCCTGGTCTATTTCGGCACGCTCGATTACGGCAAGGTGTTCGCGCGGGCGCCGGAACTGGCGAATCAGACCGTGGGCGTCGCCTTCACCGACTGGCCTCTGATCACCACGATCTGCATCTTGCTGTTCATTGGCGCGATGGGCAAGTCGGCGCAGTTTCCGCTGCACGTCTGGCTGCCGGACTCGATGGAAGGCCCGACGCCGATTTCCGCGCTAATCCACGCCGCGACCATGGTGACGGCGGGCATTTTCATGGTTGCGCGTATGTCGTATCTGTTCGAGATGTCGGAGGCGGCGCTGTCGCTCGTCATGGTGATCGGCGCGATCACGGCCCTGTTCATGGCGCTGGTGGCGATCGTGCAGACCGATATCAAGCGCGTAGTGGCTTATTCGACGCTCTCGCAGCTCGGCTACATGACCGTTGCGCTGGGCGCTTCGGCCTATGCGGCCGGAATGTTCCACCTGATTACCCATGCCTTCTTCAAGGCGTTGCTGTTCCTCGGCGCCGGTTCGGTCATCATCGCCCTGCATCACGAACAGGACATGCGCAAGATGGGCGGCCTGCGCAAGTACATGCCGGTCACCTACGCCACGATGATGATCGGCGCACTGGCGAGCGCGGGCATTCCGGGTTTCTCCGGGTTCTTTTCCAAGGATGCGATCATCGAAACCGTGCAGCTGTCCAAGTTGCCTGGCAGCGGGTTCGCGTATTTCTGCGTGCTGTCCTGCGTGTTCGTCACCGCGTTCTATACCTTCCGGCTGATGTTCATGACCTTCCATGGCGCGGAGCGCTTCGCGGCGCATGACGATCACGCCGGACACGGTGACACGCACGGGCATGGTCCCGCGCCCCACGAGTCCGCCGCGGTCGTGACGGGTCCGCTGATCGTGCTGGCGATTGCGTCGGTATGCGCCGGATGGTGGATCGGATCGGTGCTGTTCGGCGGCTACTTCGGCGATGCGATCGCTGTGAGCGAGCCGCACGATGTGCTTGGCGAGATGGGCAAGCAGTTTCACGGCGTCGTGGCGATGATGATCCACGCGCCCGGCACGTGGCCGTTCTGGCTGTCGATCGCCGGCATTGCGTCGGCCGCTTTGCTCTATCTGAAGCGCACCGATCTGCCGGAGAAGCTGCGCGGCGTGTTCGGTCCGGTCTACACTCTGTTGGACAACAAATATTACTTCGACCGCTTCAATGACTGGTTTTTCGCCGGCGGCGCACGCCTGCTCGGACGGGGACTGTGGAAAGGCGGCGACGTGGCGGTGATCGACGGTGTCTTCGTCAACGGCTCGGCGCGGCTGGTGGGCTGGTTCGCGACGATTGCGCGCAAATTGCAATCCGGCCTGATCTACCACTACGCGTTCACCATGATCATCGGTGTGTTCGTGCTGCTCACGCTCTGGTTCGCGAGAAGCTGAAAACATGCCCGGACCAGCGCTGCTCAGTACCGTCATCTGGTTGCCGATTCTGGCCGGCGTCGCCGTGCTTTTCACCGGCTCCGACCGCAATGCCAGCCTCGCACGCTGGCTCGCTCTGGCCGGCGCGATCGCGGGCTTCGTCGTTGCCCTGCCGCTCTACGTCAATTTCGACTCCACTGTTCAGGAGATGCAGTTCGTCGAGCTGACGCCGTGGATCGAGTCCTACAACATAAGCTACCACCTCGGTATCGATGGTATTTCGCTGTTGCTGATATTGATGAACACCTTCACTACGGTGCTGGTGGTGCTGGCGGGATGGAAAGTCATCGACAGCCGCGTCGGTCAGTACATGGCGGCTTTCCTGGTGTTGTCGGGCATGATGAACGGCGTGTTCTGCGCAATGGACGCCGCTCTGTTTTACGTGTTCTTCGAGGCTACGCTGATCCCGATGTTCATCGTCATCGGTGTGTGGGGCGGCGCAAACCGCGTCTACGCCGCGTTGAAGTTCTTCCTGTATACGCTGCTGGGCTCGTTGCTGACGCTGGTCGCATTCATTTATCTCTATACGACGTCCCAGGGCAGTTTCTCCTTGCTGGACTATTACCGGCTGCAGATTCCGCTGACCGCGCAAATCCTGCTGTTCATCGCGTTTTTTGCGGCCTTCGCGGTCAAGGTGCCGATGTTCCCGGTGCACACCTGGCTGCCTGATGCGCACGTCGAGGCGCCGACCGGCGGCTCCGTGGTGCTGGCGGCGGTCATGCTGAAGCTCGGCGCTTACGGCTTCATCAGATTGTCCCTGCCGATTCTTCCGGATGCGAGCCACGTGCTGGCGCCGGTGGTCATCGGCCTGGGACTGGTTGCGCTGGTGCAGACCGACATGAAGAAACTGATCGCCTACTCGTCGATCTCGCACATGGGATTCGTCACGCTGGGCATCTTCCTCTTCAACCCGCTGGGCATGGAAGGCGCGGTCATCCAGATGGTGTCCCACGGCTTCGTCTCCGGCGCGCTGTTCCTCTGCGTGGGGGTGCTCTACGATCGCATGCATTCGCGCCTGATCTCGGACTATGGCGGCGTGGTCAACAAGATGCCGGTGTTTGCCGCCTTTTTCATGTTGTTCGCGATGGCCAACTCCGGCTTGCCCGGTACCAGCGGGTTCGTCGGCGAGTTCCTGGTGGTGATGGGCGCCATGCAGGTCAACTTCTGGTACGCGGCGCTCGCCGCTACTACGCTGTTGTTCGGCGCCGCCTATACGCTTTGGATGTACAAGCGTGTTGTATTCGGTGCGGTCGCCAACAGCCACGTCGAAGCGCTCGCCGATATCGGGGCACGCGAAGGTCTGGTGCTCGCGCTGGCCGCGATCGCGGTACTCGGCATCGGGCTGTACCCGCAGGCATTCGCTGCGGTGCTGCACAATTCGGTCGGCGACGTGCTCGCGCTGGCGTCGAAGAGCAAACTCTGAAATGGAACACGAAATCCCCGATTTCCTGCTGGCCGCCCCCGAGATCTTCGTGCTGACGATGGTCTCGGTGATCCTCCTCGTCGATCTGTTTCTGCCCGACCGGCTGCGCGTCTGGACTTACATCCTGACCCAGATCACACTCATAGCCGCCGCCGGAATCATTTTTGTGGCCGGTGGCGAAGACGTGGCTTATACCTTCAACGGCATGTTCGTCGGCGATCCGATGTCCGACGTTCTCAAGATTGCCGTGTGCCTGACAGTGGCCGTGATGCTCGCCTATTCGCGCTCCTATGCCATGGTGCGGGGCATCTATCGCGGCGAATTCTTCGTACTGTCGCTGTTCGCCACGCTGGGCATGATGGTCATGATCTCGGCGAATCACTTTCTGGTGCTCTACCTCGGCCTCGAGCTGATGTCGCTGTCCCTGTATGCCATGGTGGCCCTGCCGCGCGACTCCGGCATCAGTACCGAGGCGGCGATGAAGTACTTCGTGCTCGGTGCGCTCGCTTCCGGCATGCTGCTCTACGGCATGTCGATGATCTACGGCGCGACCGGCTCGCTCGAAGTGACGGAAGTCGCGCAGCGCATCGCCGACGGCGATGCCATTCCGACCATCCTGATCTTCGGCCTGGTATTCGTGGTTGCCGGCATCGGCTTCAAGCTCGGTGCCGTGCCTTTCCACATGTGGGTGCCGGACGTCTACCACGGTGCGCCGACGGCGGTGACGCTGCTCATCGGCACCGCGCCCAAGCTTGCGTCATTTGCCTTCATCATGCGCATGCTGGTCGAGGCGCTCGGCGTCCAGCAACTGATGGTGGAGTGGCAGCAGATGCTGGTGATTCTCGCCGTGGCCTCCCTGGCGATCGGCAACATCACGGCGATCGCGCAAACCAACTTGAAGCGCATGCTGGCGTACTCGACCATCTCGCACATGGGTTTCCTGCTGCTGGGCATTCTCAGTGGCACCATCGAGGGTTTTGGCGCCGCGATGTTCTATTCGATCGTCTACGTGGTCATGGGTCTGGGAACCTTCGGCATGATCCTGCTGCTGTCGCGCGAAGGATTCGAGGCTGAATATCTGGAGGACTTCAAGGGATTGAATCAGCGCAATCCGTGGTACGCGTTCATCATGCTGCTGCTCATGTTCTCGATGGCCGGTGTACCGCCGACCGTGGGTTTCTGGGCGAAGCTCTTCGTCCTGCAGGCGGCATTGTCGACCGGTTACATCTGGCTGGCGGTGACCGCGGTGCTGTTCTCTCTGGTCGGCGCCTTTTACTACCTGCGCGTGGTCAAACTGATGTACTTCGATGCGCCGACCGACACGCACGCGATCGAACCGTACGCCGAAGTCCGCGCGCTGATGTCGGTCAACGGCCTGGCGATCATCGGACTCGGGCTTGCACCCGGGGTGCTGCTGGCCATTTGTCAGCGCGCGATCCAGCTGTCGCTGTGAGTTCCGATTTCACAGAAAAGAAAATCAGCTCGCGAACGGCCTTTCGCGGCAGGTTGCTGACGGTTAACGAAGACGAGGTCACACTGCCCGACGGCCGTGCGGCATCGCGCGAGTATGTCGTGCATCCGGGTGCCGTGGTCATCCTGCCGTTGTTCGACGACGGTTCCGTATTGCTCGAGCGCCAGTTTCGCTATCCGGTCGGCCAGCATTTTTACGAGTTGCCGGCCGGCAAACTCGAGCCGGACGAACCGCCGCTGGAGACCGCGAAGCGTGAACTGGTCGAGGAGACCGGATACGTGGCGGCCGAGTGGCGCGAACTGGGTCGCCTGCATCCGTGTATCGGGTACTCGGACGAAAAGATCGATTTTTTCCTGGCGCGCAAGCTGGAGTTCAAGGGGGCGCGACCGGACGAAGGCGAATTCCTGGAAACCCTGCGCGTGCCGCTCACTGAGGGGGTGGACTGGATCCGGCGCGGGCGCATCACCGATGCGAAAACCATCCTCGGCCTGTTCTGGGCCGAAAAGCTTCTCAAGGAAAACTGGTAGGAACTGCAGTACCCGATCGCTTCAGGCGCGTTTGCCGGCTTGCAGTTGTCGTTGCGCAGGCACCACGGCGGGAAATGGCAGCGGTCGGGCGAACAGAAATCCCTGGCCATACTGGACGCCCATCTCCACCAGAATGTCCATTACGGACTGATTCTCGACCCATTCCGCGACGACCTGTTTGTTCAGGCCGCTGGCAACGTCGCATAGTGCGCGTACGAACAGCCGGCTGGCATTGTCGGAAGCGAGGTCGCGCACGAAGTTGCCGTCAATCTTCAGGTAATCGACGTCGAAGCGCTTCAGGAAATAGAAGGAGCTGAAGCCGGCGCCGAAATCGTCCAGCGCGAAGCGACAACCCATGCCTTTCATCTGCGCGATGAACGCCTGGGTCACGTCCACGCTGGACATCGCCGCCGTTTCCGTGATCTCGAACACCAGTTGCGAGTGGTCTATGGGCGCCGCTCCGATCAAGCTCTGGAAGCGCCGCACCCAGTGCGGATCGGAAATGCTGGTGCGCGACAGATTCACGAAGAAGCGCGTCTTGCGGCCGCGAATTTTCGGACCCTGCAATACCTCGATGACTTTGCTGACGACACGCAGGTCGATTTCCTGCGCCATTCCGAGCGACTCGGCCACTTCGATGAATTGTCCCGGCAGGACCATGCCGCCGTTGCGGTCAAGGATGCGTACCAGGATCTCCTGATGCACCGCCGTACGATCAGACAGCCGGATTACGGGTTGCGAGTACAACATGACCCTGTTGTCATCGAGCACTTCACGCAACTCGCGCGCCCAGTGCACGCGCTTGTGGGTGCCGCGCAAGTCGTCCGGATTGTGATCGTGCAGGCGCACACGGTTGCGGCCGTTATCCTTGGCCTGGTACATCGCGATGTCGACGTTGGCGAGCAGCGTGGCGACGTCCGCGCCGTGGAAGGGGTAGGTAGCGACGCCTATCGAAGCGGTCAGCGTCGACAGGCAACCCTGCCCCGGCACCGGGAATTTGTAGTGGCGCAGCGCCGACAGCGCGCGCTCGCCGAGTTGCGCAGCGTCGCCGCGCAAAGCGTCCGGCAGGTGCAGGGCGAATTCGTCTCCGCCGAGGCGGAACACCTGCACGTTTTCGTCTTTGACCAGATCCTTCAACACTCCGCCGATGGCAATCAGCAACAGGTCGCCGGCGCGATGACCGAAATTGTCGTTGATGTACTTGAAATGATCGACGTCCAGCAGTATCACCGAACCCTTTTCGCCCTCGGCCAGCGCCGCTTCCAGCAATTTCTGCAAAGACACGCGGTTGGACAGTCCGGTCAGTCCGTCGTGAGTGGCGAGACGCTCGATCTCCATCGCCGCGTGATGCTGTTCGGTGACATTGCGTGCGGTCCCGCGCAGCCCGACGATGCGGCCTTCCTCGTCATGCGATACGCGCGCGTTGATGCCGACCCAACGGTCGGTGCCGTCGGTGGAAACCAGGTGAGTGAGGTAGTTCTTGACCTCCCCGTTTTTTCGCAACGCCGACAGGAAGCGGCGGTTCGACACATGCTGGGGACGGGCCTCGAAATCGAAGAAGCAGCCGCCCAGCATATCCCTGGGCCGCAGGCCGAAAAGATCGATGCAGGCGTTGTTCAGGTAAGTAAAGCGACCCTGTGCATCGGTCGTCCAGATCAGGTCGTGGGAGGTCTCGACCAGGTCGCGGTAGCGCGATTCGCTTTCCAACAGCAACTGGATGATGCGGCGCTTTTCCTTCAAGGTACGGCGCGCAGCCGCCAGTTGATCTTCCATCCGCCCGGTTTCCGGCTTGACCAGGTCGTGCTTTTCGCTGGGCACGACTACGGCCGAACCCGCCAGCCCGTCGATGATCTCGCGCGCATAACGGCGGTGGCCGCCATCGGTTCGGCGGGCGACCAGCACGCCCTGGGCATCCCAGCGCCGCAATTTCTGCAGTGCAATGCCGAGCCTCGCCGCGGCTTCGTGAATCGTGTACTCGGGAAGATCGTGCGCCATGATGCGCCTGACTCTCCGTTCTCGCCGGTTGATCAGACCGACGAAACCCACCCGCCGGTGCATTTAGTGCAAATGCCTGGCCATGCCGCTGTCGTCCTGGCGGGCCGTTGGGCGCCGATCGGTCTGACGGGAAACAAGGCGCTGCATGAGCTTGAGATCGCGACCGCTCAGGCCGAGGGCGGTGTCCACCCAAACCTCGACCACACCCAGCAGTTCCTCGTAATCCAGCTTATGGACGCGGCGCCGCGCTGCGGCTATGCCCGCCATGCCATTGCGGTTTCGGCCGCGAGACTTGATGTAATTCACCACCTCGGTCTCGCCGCAGCCTTGATCCGCCACCAGATCTACCACACCCATTGCCAGCATATCATCGGCACCGTACACCCGGCCACTGGAAATCAGCTCTTCGGTGGCCCGTTTGCCGACTTTGCGTTCCAGGAACGAATAGGCGCCCATGCCGGGGAACAGGTTGAACAGGATCTCGGGAAAGCCGAAACGGGATTGGCGCTCGGCGACGAGTACGTCGGAAGACAGCGCCGCTTCGAAGCCACCCCCCAGGCATTCGCCCTGGACCAGCGAAATCGTCGTAATCGGCAGCCCGTGGCCGATATAGTTGCGGTACAGGACGTTGATGCAGGCGCGACCGTAGCCCAGCAATCCGTCGCGGTCCTGCGCTTCGATCAGGCGCGTGAACAGGCTCAGGTCGCCGCCGAGGTTGAAGATCCCAGCCACTTTCGACGCCAGCACGGCGTATTCCAGGGGAGCGCGTTCCCCCTGCCATTCGATCGCTCCACCGCTGTGGCTCATGAACTGGCAGTAGCGGTCGAGATCCTGCAACAGTGCGGGATTGAAGTTCGGTCGCGGGCTCGGATTCCATCTCAGCCACATCGCACGCTGGTCCCCGTCGTAGAGGGCGGAGAGTTGCTCGGAAAAAAAGTATTCGGTGGATGGAGCGGCGGGCTGGATCCCTGGCGATGCGGGAACGAGCAGTTCCCGCGGGATGGTCATGTCCATTTTAGTTCTCCTGTGTGCGAGTAGTTTGAGGACGACGAAGAGACCGCTTCATGCTTCCCCCGGAAGCGGTTCCCAGTTCGACTTTAATCGAAAAGGTGATGCAAAGGCAAATCTAACACTCTGATAGATTTAGTTTTTCAGCTTTGTAGTCAATGTGTTGGATTAACTTGTCATTCTAAGGCGACAAACTAAGGCGACAAAAAGCTCGAAAATTTGTTCGCCTGGGCTCCCATGACACCTGCGTAAGTGATTTACTATAGGCGTCCAAGTTATGGATTTGATTTGCGTTGTGGGCTTCTGCTCCGTCCAGACGCTATAACCAGAACAACTGCCGATTCACCTTCTAGCGATGTCTTTTCTCATCCGTCTTCTGCTGCGTGTGCTGTTCCGCGCCCGCGTCGTCGGCGACCTGGCGCCATTCGGACATGCCGACCGCCTCCTGATCGTCGCCAATCACCATTCCTGCCTCGACGCGATGGTGCTGGCCTTGTTCCTGCCGCGCGATCCCGTGGTCATCGTGCCGCCAGATGAAACCGGCAGCCAACTTGGCCGCTGGCTGTTGTCCCACATCCGCCACGAAGTCCTGGATCTCAACAATCCCTTGACCATCAAGCGGGTACTGCGCCTGTTGCGCGCCGGGCGCCCGGTGGTGCTCTTCCCGGAGGGGCGCATTGTCGAAAATGGCGCCGTGATGAAGATCTACCCGGTGCCCGCGCTCATCGCCCTGAAAAGCGGCGCCAGCCTGCTGCCGGTGCACGTGGAAGGCGCGGGGCAATGGTTCAGCCGCTCCGGTTCGGCATCGTGGCTGCGACGATGGTTGCCGGGGATTACGCTGCGGGTATTTTCACCGACGCGCATCGATGGCGGCGCCGCCGGCAGCGCGCGGCGGCGGCGTGCCTTCGCCACCCGCCGGCTCGCCGCGGTCATGCAGGCGATGGCGATGCAATCACACGCCTGCAAGCCGTTGTTTGAATGCTTCCTGGATGCTGTCTCGGCACATGGCCGCAAGACCCTGCTCATGGAAGACCAGGGCGACAAACCACATAGCTACGGGGATATTCTGCGCATGAGCCTGGCGCTGTCGCGCCTGTTGCGGCGGCGCACCGTCGATCGTGAAAATGTCGGCGTACTGCTGCCGAACATGATGAGTGCCGTCGCCGTCGTGATGGCATTGTCGGCGGCGCGGCGGGTACCCGCGATCTTCAATTATTCAGCCGGCCCGCTGGCAGTGGAAAGTGCACGCGTCGCCGCTGCTGTGCGCACCGTGATCACGTCGCGCCGGTTCATCGAGCAGGCGCACTTGCAGCCTTTGCTGGGCGCGTTGCCGGGCTGCACTCTCATCTATCTCGAGGATTTGCGCAGCCAGTTCGGCTTTGGCGACAAACTCTGGCTGATTGCATTCGCGCTGCGGCTGCCGCGCCTGGCCATTGCCAAGCAATCGACGCTGGACCCCGCAGTCGTGCTGTTTACGTCCGGCACAGAGGATCGGCCCAAGGGCGTGGTGCTGTCGCATCACGCCATCGTCGCCAATGTTGCCCAGATCCGCGCGGTGTTCGACTTCTCGCCTGCGGACAAAGTG
>WNFL01451979.1_pt1 | contig 16677 bp, 16 predicted proteins | sample 5400361 | NCBI WGS metagenome assembly WNFL01 (sample SAMN13153351, study PRJNA577476) | soil metagenome | isolation source: 40 cm soil on Douglas fir-dominated hillslope | place: USA:California | collected 2013-09-17 | reverse complement strand
CACCGCCGAGACGGCAAGGGAAAGCGCGGCGATGCGGACCGGCGTGCGCGTGTCGCGCAGCGCGTAGAACCCGGAGGCGAACAGTTTCACAGTCGCCTGGCCCAGGAGACCCACACCATATGCCGCGAGCACGCCGCCCACCAGCACCGTGTCGTCGGCGTCGAACCGGCCCGTCTGAAACAGCGCGCCCACGATTGCCGGCCCGAGGGCGGCGAAGGCAAACGCCGAGGGCACGACGAAGAAGGCAATCCGCCGGAACCCCACCGCGATGCGGCTGCGCAGCTGATCGTTGGGCGCGGCACTCGCGGCGTCGCGAGATAGGTCGGGGAGCGAGACGGCCACCACCGAAACGCCGAACAGGCTGATCGGCAGCACCTGGATGAGCTGCGCGTACGAGAGGCTCGCCAAGCCACCCTGTCCCGTGAACGAGCCGCTGCGCCACCCCCGCCCCGAGCACCAGGGGCGCCCACGCCACGAGCACCTGCCGTACCCCCTCGGGGGCCGCGCTGAAGCGCAGGGCGATCCCCCCGAGCAAGCGCGCGCACGCCGGCAGCTGCACGGCGATCTGCAGCACGCTTCCCACCACGGTGCCCCACGCGAGCGCCAGCGACAGCCGGTACAGCTGGTCCGGGAGCGGCAGATTCCGGCCCGCAAGCCACGCACCTGCCGCAACCATGGCGATGATCCCGGCGACGTTCCACAAGGTCGGGGCCGCGTACGGGAGGAAGAAGCGGCGGTGCGTGTTCAGGATCCCGAGACACCAAGCGGAGACGACCATCAGTCCCGTCATCGGGAACAGGATCCGTACCAGGATCGTGGTGAGCTCGCGGCGCGGTGCGTCGAAGCCTTGCGCGACGACGGCGGTGATGACGGGCGCGAAGGCGATTCCCAACAGCGCCAGAACGCCGCTGGCGAGCAGCAGGAGACCGAGCACGGCCCCCGCGAGCGCGCGGGCCGCCGCCTTGTCTTCCCGCTCGTTCAGCGCGGCATAAACGGGGATAAACGACGCGGAGAGCGTACCCTCGCCCAGCAGGTTCCGGATCGCGTTCGGGATTTTGAGCGCGGCGCGAAACGCATCGGCGGCGGCGCTGTTGCCGAAGTAGTAGGCGAAGACCCGCTCCCGCACGTACCCCAGCACGCGCGTGACCAGGATGCCGGCCGCCACCTGCGCGGCGTGGCGGCCCCCCGTCTCAGTCGCCACCGTCAGGGAGCGGGTTTCTTCTTGTGGGGGTCTTCCAGCAGGCGCTGCACGAATTGCAGCTCGTCGCGCATCCCGGCGAGCGTGCGGTTCAGATCCTCGACCTCGGTCTCGAGCGCGTCGACCTTGCGCTGCAGATCGCGGAGCTCAGGCGCGGGCCCGGCGGCGCCCGGCCCTTCCAGGCGGCGCGCGACGGAGCGTCCCAGCGGCGAGTCCACGAGAATGGCCGCGACCGGGATCATCAGGGCGACGATGAGAATGATGGCGAGCACCCACATATCAAGACGGATTCTATGGAGCGCCCGCCCACCGCGCCACCTCGGCGTCGATGGCGTCCACCAATCCGGGCCCGTAGCGCGCCAGGAACGACGCGGCGGTGAGCACGCGCTCCTGCGGCTTGCCCTCGGGGGCGAACGCGGCGCGGGCGCGCGCCAACTGTCCCGCCAGCGTCTCGTTGGCGCGCTTCAGACTGGCCACGACCTTCTTCTCGACGTCGTGCGTGCCGGCGAGGGCGGCGTTCCGCGCCGACTGGACGGTGCGCTCGAGCGTCGGGTCGACGCGCGCGATCTCCGTCCCCAACCGCTGGTAGTGCAGGTCCAGCTCCGCCCTGAGGCGCACCAGCGTGTCCGCGACCTCCGGGGGCACGGCATCGCGGGCGAAGCGCGCCTCGAGCGCTCCGGCTGGGCCGGCGAAATCAGCCGGCGTGAGCCCGTAGCGCTCGAGCACCTTCTCGACGCGCGACTCGATCACGAGTCCCGACCAGCGTGGGACCGGCGTCTGCGGCGTCACGCCGAGGCGCTCGTACAGCGGGGCCGCCTCGGGCAGGTATTCGAGCTCTCCCGGACCGGCCGCGTACGCCACCGTGGGAAACAACGCCGCTTCGATTACCGGCCGCAGCAACACGTTCGGCGACAAACGCTCGGGCGACTCGGCGGCGATGCGCTCGAGCGCCGCGGACGTGAACCGCTCCCCGCTGCGCCGGGTGACGGGCGCATCGCCGTCACCACGCAACCGATCCCGCCCGGCGCTCCCCTCGACCAGGACCGGCGACAGGCCGTCGGGAAGCGCAACGTCCAGCGCGCGCAGCAGCAACGGGGCGGCCGCTCGCTTCGCGGCGGCGTCGTGCGACCGGAAGACGGCGATCCCTCGGGGGCCGAGCAGCCGATTCAGCGCCTCGGCGCACGCGTCCGCCAGATTCGTGTCCGGCCGGTACGACGCTTCGAGCCAAGCGATGACGTCGGCCTTGTACTCGGTCTCCGGGAGGGCGACGCGCAGCTGGTCGAGCGCGCCGCCGATCTCGGGGGCACACGGCTCGCGAAACAGGGGCAAGAGCAGTCCGTCCGCGGGGCGCTCGCGCAGTACGATACGCACCACCTCGCCCGCCGCGTTCAATACGAAGGCGTGGTTCGCTTCGGCGAAGTCGTGGTCGTCGCCAGCCACCCAGAAGACCGGGACGACCGGCACCTGACGCTCGCGCTCGAGCCGCCGGGCCAGCGCGGCTGCCGACAGCGCCTTGTAGATCGTGTAGAGCGGCCCCGTGAACAGACCGGGCTGCTGACCGGTCGTTACCACAAGCACCTCGCCGGCCGCGAGCCGGTCCCTCCCGGGACCCGGCATCACCGCCGCGAGGACGTCGGCGCTGATGCGTTGTGGCGTTCCGGCGGCCGGCGCCGCCGCGGCGGCCGCGAGCGGCGTCGTGACGATGCGCGGCATCATATGCGCGTCGCGACCAGAATGGTGCGGCTCGCGTGGCCGTCGAGCGGCCCGCCGTCGTAATTCCCGAATGCGGCGTCCACGCGAAGGCCTGCCCCCTCGAGCAGCGTCTGGAGCTCGGCGGAGCTGAACAGCCGCACGCGCTCCTGGAAACTGCGGTTTTCCGCGCCCAGCTCGATCTCCTTCACCACGTACTTGCCCTCTTCGCTGAAGCGCCGGCGCACGCGCACTTCGGTCGGGGCGCCGTCGATTTCCTCGGTGTCCCGCCGCAGCGTCCGCCGTACGTGATCGGCGTTCAAGTAGTCGAGCACGAACCGGCCGCCCGGTCGGAGCGACTCCGCGACCTTCCGCACGACGAGGCGGTGCTCCGCATCGTCCCGGAAGTAGCCGAACGACGTGAACAGGTTGACCGCCATGGCAAAGCTCCCGGGCCGGAATGGCAGCGCCCGCATGTCACCCCGCACCAGCGGCCCGTGCATGCGCGCCCGCGCTCGGCGCAGCATCGAAGGCGAAAGATCGAACCCCACCACGCGCGCTCCCAACCGCTCCAGCTCGGCGGCGTGCCGGCCGGCGCCGCAGGCCAGATCGAGCACTGACGCACCGGGCGTCCACGGCGCGGCCTGCTGGACGAGCGAAACGGCGCGCCGCGCCTCCTCCTCGTCGCGATGAGGATAGAGGGCGTGGTATTCCTCGCCGAACCACTGTTCGAACCATTCCGTCATTCGCCGAAGATGTCCGCCTGAAACGTGAAGACCTGCGTGCCTGGTTCCCGCCAGGCGTGCCGCCCGAGGCCCGCCTTCTGGCAGGTTGCGGCGAGAAAGGCGTCGGGCCCCAAGCCATGCTCGATGGCCACCTGGGGCAGGAGCACGCCCACAGCGCCCCCGCGGCGCACCAGGACCCCGTCGCGACCGATCACGATCCTCCCTGGCTCCACGGGCACGACGGCCACGGGCTCGCCCAGCACGGAAATCTCGATCCGCAGACCCGACAGGTCCTCCGGGTCCACCGCCGGAAACCGGGGATCATCTACGGCGGCCGAGACCGCGACGCTTCGTACCACCTCGCCCAGCAGGCGGTCACCAGCGATCCGGCCGATGCACCCCCGTAGCGCGCCGCCCGACCGCTCCTCGAGCGTTACGAAGGCGCCGCGCCTGAGGCGCACGCCCGGCGCGTCGGGTAGCTCGGGCTCGGGAGTCCCCGCCAGCGCGGCCACGATGGCGCGGCGCGCCAGCGCCAGGAGTGCCCCGCGGTCGGCGGCCGTGAGCTCAGGATCCGCGATGGTACGGCTCCCCGCGGCGGATCGTGTACGCCCGGTAGAGCTGTTCGTGCAACACGACGCGCGCCAGCTCATGCGGAAGGGTGAGGCGCGACAGGCTCCACAGGCGTTCCGCCTTGCGGAGGACCTCTTCGGGGAGCGGATCCGCCCCGCCGACGGTGAACGCGACGTCGCGCCCGTCCATCTCCCAGCGCTCGGTCCATTCCGCCAACTGCCCCGACGTCCACTCTTCGCCGCGACGCGTCAACGCGACGAGGCGCGCGCCCTCAGGGATCGCCCCGAGGACCCGCGCCTCGTCCTTCACTTCCCGCTCCTCGACCTTGGTGTAGTGCCGCAGGCGGTCAATATACGCATCACACGCCGCCCGGAGCACCGCGTCCTTCATGCGGCCCACCGTGACGACACGGTAGCGCATCAGGCATACATCCCGCGCAGCCGGTGCATCGCCGCGACCCGGTCCACGGCGAGCATGTACGAAGCGATGCGTGCGCTGACCTTATGCTTCTCGGCCATCGCCATCACCTCGGCGAAGGAGCGGACCATGATGGTTTCGAGCCGCCGGTTGACGGTGTCCTCGTCCCAGAAATAGCCGCCGCGGTCCTGCACCCACTCGAAGTAGCTCACCGTGACGCCGCCGGCGTTCGCCAGGATGTCGGGGATGACGAACACCCCCTTGTCGGCGAGGACCTTGTCGGCGTTCGCGGTCGTGGGACCGTTCGCGCCTTCGCAGATGATCTTCGCTTTGATGTTGGAAGCGTTCTTCTTCGTGATCACGTTCTCGGTCGCCGCGGGGACGAGGACGTCGCAGTCGAGGGTCAGGAGCTGGTCCTTCGCGATCGTCTCGGCCTTGGGGTACCCCGCCAGCTGGCGGTGTTCACGCACCCATTTGACCAGATCCGCGACGTCGAGCCCCTTGGGGTTGTGCAACGCGGTCGATTTGTCGGACACGGCGACGATCGTCGCCCCTTCCTTGGCCATCAGGTCCGCCGCGATCGATCCGACGTTGCCGAACCCTTGCACCGCGATCCGCGCGCCCTTCAGCGCCATGCCGAACTTGGCCAGCGCTTCGCGCGTCACGATCATGCATCCGCGTCCCGTCGCCTCGCGCCGGCCGAGGGACCCACCCATCTCCACCGGCTTGCCGGTGACCACGGAGGTGACCGTGTGGCGCTTGTGCATGGAATAGGTGTCCATGATCCAGGCCATCACGCGCTCGTTGGTGTTCACATCGGGGGCGGGAACGTCAGAATCGGGGCCCAGCGTGTCGATGATGCCGGAGGTGTAGCGGCGCGTCACCTTCTCCAGCTCGAGCATCGACATCGCCGACGGATCGCACACCACCCCGCCCTTCGCGCCGCCGAACGGGATGTTGACCAGAGCACACTTCCACGTCATCCAGGCGGCGAGGGCCTTCACTTCTTCGAGCGTGACGTTCAGGTCGAACCGGATGCCGCCCTTCCCCGGGCCGCGCGACGTGTTGTAGAGCACGCGGTAGCCGGTGTATACCTCGACCTCGCCATTGTCGCGCACGATCGGCACCGAGACGATGATCTGCTTCTCGGGGTTGCGCAGCACCTTGTAGAGACCCGGATCCAGGTTGAGCAGCTTCGCCGCGAGGTCGAAGCGCTCCATCATCGACTCGAAGGGATTCTCCTCCGCCAGGAAGGTGTCTTTATCCGGGCGGATGATCGCTGGTTGGCTCATAGGGGTCGTCGTAGGATTCCTTCCAGGGCCCGTTCTACCGCCTCGCCGTTCACTTCCCAATGCAGTCGCAAGACGGCCACCAGGGGCTCGGGGACGTCGGCCGGCCACCGGTCGCGCAGCTTCACCGCGTCCTTTTCGGTGACTACAACATAATCGGCCTCTCGCGCCGCCCGCACGAGCTGTGCGACGTCGGCCGGCGGATAGGGGTGATGGTCTTGGTACGCCACGAGTTGCACGATCGCTCCGGAGGCGCGGACCTGCACTGCGAAGCTGGTCGGGTCGGCGATCCCCGCCGCCACGACGACGCGCTTCCCAGCAAGATCGGCGCCTTTCGCCTTTCGCCGAGTGCGCATCCCCTCGAAACCGTGCAGCGCCAGGTGCACCGCCGCCACCGGCGTTCCCGGCCAGCGCACCGCGAGATCCTGCGCGAGACGGCGCGCCTCGTACGCCGGTGCGCGACGGCGGGTCACGACGATCAGGTCCGCGCGCCGCAGCGCCCCCCAGCCCTCGCGCCACGGTCCCGCGGGGAGCGGCCACGGCGCCGCGCGGGCATTCTCGGTGTTGAGCAGTGCCACGTTCAAGTCGCGCGCAACGTCGAGCCGCTGGTAGGCGTCGTCCAGCACCAGCACCTGGGCGCCGGCCTCACGCGCGCGCTCCGCGCCCGCCGCGCGGTCGGGATCGGGAACGACGATCACCCCCGGCACCAGCCGCTCGTGCACGCGATGCTCGTCCCCACCGTAGCCCCGTAAGAGAATGCCGGGCCGCAGTCCGCGGTGGGCGTAGAACGCCGCGACCCACGCCGCTACCGGCGTCTTCCCCGCACCGCCGACCGCCAGGTTACCGATGGCGACCGTCGGCAACGGCAGCGTTCGTGTAGCGAGCCAGCCGCGTTGGTAGGCCGACGCGCGCACCAACATCACCCCTCGATGCAGCAACGCCGGCGGCAGGAGCAGCACGCGCGCCACCCGGGCGAGCAGGTGGTGGCTCCACCACAACCAGTGGGCGACGCGAGGGCGGAGACTGCGGGCATTCATGCGGCGTGCGTCACTTCCCGCAGCGCCCGGCCCACCGCGTCCATGGCGCCACGCAGCGCCTCTTTACCGGGCGCGACCTCGAGCGGCGGGCCGTACACGATGTCGATCGCGGCGAAGGGCTTGGGAATGCACATGCGATCCCACGATCCGAGCCACCACGCCGACGAGGGGCGTGCACCGATCGGGAGCAACGCGGCACCGGCGTGTTGCGCTGCCGCGACCGCGCCCGGCTGGACCTGCTCGGCAGGCCCGCGCGGCCCGTCGGGGGTGATCGCGACTTCCGCGCCGCCCTGCAGCGCGCGCACGATTCCCAGCAACCCGACCTCCCCACCCCGCTTGGTGGACCCGCGCACCGAGCGATAACCCCACCGCTCTGCAAGGTTCGCGAGGTATTCGCCGTCGCGATGGCGGCTGATCAGCAGCACGATCTCCTCGCGCCGGTGGTGGAACAACAGCGGCAGGATGCGGCTGTGCCACAGCACGAACACGAACGGACGGCGCGCCTCGCGCAGGCCGAGAAGGTGCTCGGCGCCCCGGACGCGGATCCGCCACGTCGCCGCGAGTGCCTGCACCACGAGGGGTCCGACCACGGCCGCGATCGGCTCTGCCCAGCGCAACTTCACCCGAGCAGCTCCGCGGCAATCCCCGCCACGCGGTCTGCGGCTCCCGGGGATCCCAACCGCTCACGCACGAGTGCCAGGCCCTCCCGTTGTCGCACGGTGGTCGCGTGGCCGGGATCGAGGAGCGGCAGCACCGCCTCGGCCAGCGCCTCGGGGGTCGCGCGCCGCTGCAGCAGCTCCGGCGCGACCGCATAGCCTGCGACGAGATTGACGAGCCCGACCCACGGCACCCGCAGCATCCGGAACGCGATGAACGAGGACACGGGATGCAGCCGGTAGGTGATCACCATCGGTAGGTCCGCCATCGCGGCTTCGAGCGTCGTCGTCCCCGACTTGCAGATCCCCGCATCCGCGGCGGCGAAGACGAGGAGCGGGTCACCGGTGTGCACGCGGATCGCGCCGGGATCGGGGTAGCTCGCGCCCGGCGCCCCGGCCACGACGATCTGTACATCCGGGCGCAGCGCCGCCACGCGCATCGCGGCCGCGCGAAAGATCGACCAGTGCCGCGCGACCTCCTGGGCCCGGCTCCCGGGGAAGAGCCCGAGCGTCGGCCGTGCCGGATCGAGGGTCAGGGCGCGACGCGCCACCGCGCGTGCGGGCGGCGCCGGCCGATCCTTGAGCGGGTGCCCCACGAACGTCGCGGGGATCCCTCGTTCGCGGAAGAATTGCTCCTCGAACGGCAAGATCACTGCGAGACGCTTCACCGCAGCCAGCTTGCGGACACGTCCTACGCCCCACGCCCACATCTGCGGCGCGATGTAATACAGCACCGGAATTCCCGCCGCGGCGGCCGCGGCAGCGGCCCGCAGATGGTAACCCGGATAATCCACCAGGATGACGAGATCGTACCGCTTGGCCCCGAACGCCTCCCGCACGCGGCCGAGCAGGCGGTAGTGGGCGGGGATCTTGGCGAGCGCCTCGACGAAACCGACTACGGAGAACGATTCCATACGGTCGAGCACCTTCGCGCCCGCCTGCTCGAGCAGCGGACCGCCGAATGCTTCGAGTAGGACCCCGGGAAGGCGGCGCCGCAGGGCCGTCGCGACGGCGGCGGCGTGCGCATCCCCCGACGGTTCGCCCGCCGAGATATAGATGCGCGGCGCACGGCTCACGGCCGCGCGGCGGCGAGCGGCGAGGCCTGAATAGCGTCGGCGACGCGATAGGCGAGGGCAAGGGCCTGGCGGCCCGCGGCGCCCGTGACGACAACGTCGCCGTCGCCCCGCACCGCGCGCAGGAAGCTCTCGAGCTCGAGCTTCAGTGCGTCGGCCTCGGGCGCTTCGAGGCCGACGTGCTCTACGATGTCCTCGAGTCGCATCGCCCCGAACGTCTGCCACCCGGGCTTCAGGCGATAGAAGTGCCCGTTGCCCTGCGCCAGGTCGAGCGAGAAGTAGCCCGTGGGCTGGAAGATCCGCAGCTTGCGCGTGCGCTCGCGCGACACCCGGCTCGCCGTGATCACCGCCACCGCGCCATTCGCGAACTCGACGCGCGCATTGACGATGTCCACGTGCGGCGTGAGGACCGGGACGCCCGTCGCGCGCACCTCGGTCACGTCCGCGCGGATCAGCTCGAGCACCAGGTCCAGGTCGTGGATCATCAGGTCGAGGATCACCGCCACGTCGGTGCCGCGCGGCTGGAACGGCGCCAGCCGTTCCGTCTGCAGAAAGCGCGGCTCCTCGAGGTACGGCGCCGCCGCCCGCACGGCGCGGTTGAAGCGCTCCACGTGCCCCACCTGCAGCGCCGTGCCGCGCGCGTCGGCGGCCCGCACGAGCTGCTCCGCGCCGTCGACGCTGTCGGCGAGGGGCTTCTCGATGAGCGCCGGAAGCCCCCGGTTCAGCACCGCCAAGCCCACCTCGACGTGGGCCGTGGTCGGCACGACGACGGTCGCCGCCTCGACCCGGTCGAGGAGCGCCTCGAGCGAGGCGTACGCCACCGTGCCGAGCTCCTTGGCGACGTGCGCGGCGCGGGCCGGATTGACGTCGTAGATCCCCACCAGGTCCGCGCCGTCGATGGTCTTGAGCAGGCGGGCGTGGTGGAACCCCAGTGCGCCCGTCCCCACCACGCCGACGCGAATGCGGCGGAGTGAGGTCACACCATCACTCCGCGTTGTGACGCCTCGATGAACTTGAGAAAGGTCTCGACCTCGGTGACCGCGGGGAGCTCCGCGCGCGCACGCGCAATCCCCTGGCTCACGGTGAGGTCCGAGTTGAACAGCAAGCGGTAGGCGCGCTTCAGCGCGAGCTTCACCTCGGGCGCGAAGCCGGCGCGCTGCAGCCCCACAGAGTTCAGTCCGTACAGGTGCACGGGATTGCCGACCGCTTTCGTGAAGGGCGGTACGTCCTGGTTGACGCGCGACGCGCCGCCGACGAACGAATACGTCCCGATGCGCACGAACTGATGGATCGGCGTGAGGCCGCTGATGATCGCCCGGTCATCCACGGAGACATGGCCAGCCATCTGCACGCCGTTCGCGATGATGACGTCATTCGCGATGACGCAGTCGTGCGCCACGTGGACGTACGTCATCAGGAAGCAGCGCTCACCCACGGTGGTCTTGCCGGTCGCCGTCGTACCGCGGTTGATGGTACAGTATTCCCGGATGATCGTCCCGTCGCCAATCTCCACCCAAGTCTCGTCCCCCTTGTACTTCAAGTCCTGGGGATCGTTGCCGATCACGGTGCCGTAGCCGATCTTGACGCCCTCGCCCACCCGGGTGTTGCGCTCGATGACGGCGTGGGCCGCGAGCGACGAGCGCGCCCCCACCGTCACGTGGGGCCCGACGATCGCGTACGGCCCCACCGACACGTCCCCCGCGAGGTGCGCGGTCGGGTCGATCAACGCCGTCCGGTGGATCACCGGTCGACCACCATCGCCATCATCTCGGCCTCCGCCACCACCTGCCCGTCCACGTAGCCCGCCCCCTTCATCTTGCAGGTCTTGCCGCGGAACTGGAGCATCTCGAGCTCGAATCGGATCTGGTCGCCCGGAACGACGGGCCGGCGGAACTTCACGTTGTCGAGCGACATGAAGTAGACGACTTTGTTCTCGAAGTTCTGCCCCTCGAAATGGCTCATGAGCAACATGCCGCCGACCTGGGCCATCGCCTCGATGATCAGCACGCCCGGCATGATGGGGTGGCCCGGGAAGTGTCCCTGGAAGAACGGCTCATTGATCGTGACGTTCTTGAGGCCGACGATCCGCTTGTTCCCTTCCACCTCGAGGACACGGTCCACGAGCAGGAATGGGTAGCGGTGTGGCAGATAGTTCATGATGCGGCTGATATCCATGACCGGCTCGCCCCCCCCGGTGCGCTTCCCTGCCCGGGCCAGCGCCCGGGCCAGTGCGACGTTGCCGCCGTGACTCGGCCGCGTGGCCACGACATGGGCGCGGATCCGCGCCCCCGTCAGCGCCAGGTCGCCCACGATGTCGGCCGCCTTGTGCCGCACGAACTCGTCGGGCCAGCGCAGCGTGCCCCCGTTCGCGATACCGCGTTCGTCCAGCACGATCGCGTTCGCGGCCGAGGCGCCCTTGATCAACCCCTTGGCCTGCAGCTGCGCCACTTCGCTCGTGAACCCGAAGGTCCGGGCCGGCGCGAGCTCCGCGGCGAATGCGGCCGCGGTCAGATCGTACGTCCCCGTCTGCCGCCCGATCAGCGGATGCGGCCACTCGATCGTGACCGTGAGGCGGAGCGCTTTGGCAGGTGCCACGACGTATGCTGAGTCGCCTTCGGTCACGGTGAACGGCGCCTGTACGCTCAGTACCGCCGGGTCGCCCCCGACGTCGGTCGGTCCCGCCTTGGCCAGCGCGTCGAAGTAGGGCAGCACGCTGCCGTCCAAAATCGGCGGCTCGGGGCCGCTCAGCTCGATCGTGAGGTCGTCGATCTCGTGCGCCGCGACGGCGGCGAGCAGGTGCTCGACCGTGTGGATCGTCGCTTCGCCTCGGCCGATCGCGGTGCGCCGTTCCACCGCCTCGACTTCGGTCAGCCGCGCGGGCACCTCGGGCGTGCCGGCAAGGTCGGTGCGCCGGAACACGATCCCCCGCCCCGCTGCCGCGGGGAGAAAGGTCGCCTCGGTCGCGGCGCCGGTGTGCAGACCGGTACCCCGCACCACCGCCTTGTTCGCAATCGAGTGTCTACCGATCCGCGCCATGCTTGCCTTCCACCAGGTCCTCGAGTTCGTCCACGATCGCCGTGAGGCGGTACAGCGCGGCCTGCGCCCGCAGGTACTCGCGGTGCGACCGGGCGGGGTACCCCGACACCGTCACGCCGGGGGGGACATCGGAGATGATCCCCGACTGCACCAGCAAACGCGCTCCCCGCCCGATTGTAATGTGGTCCCCGATCCCCGACTGCCCCGCGATGATGGCCTCGTCCTCGACCTGCACGCTGCCGGCGATGCCTGCCTCGGCCATGATCAGGCAGCGAGCCCCGATGCGGACGTTGTGGGCGATGTGGACCAGGTTGTCGATCTTCGTCCCGGTTCCGACCACGGTGTCGTCGACGCTGCCGCGATCGATGCAGGTATTGGCGCCGATCTCGACGTCGTCACCGATCAGGCATCGGCCCACGTGCGGAATCTTGCGGTGCGCCTCGCCCCCTGTCCCGGGGACGTAGCCGAAGCCGTCGCTCCCCAGCACGGCGCCGGCGTGGATGATGACCCGCTTGCCGAGCGCCGTCCCTGCGTAGCAGGTGACGCCCGGATAGAGCAGCGTCTCGTCCCCGACCGCCACGCCGTCCCCCAATACGCACCCGGCGCCGATGCGAACCCCCTTACCGAGCTGCACGCCCGCGCCGACGACCGCGTGCGCGCCGATCTCCACGGGGTCCTGCCACACGGCCCCGCGCCCCACCACGGCCGTCGGATGTACACCCGGCTCCCAGACCGCCTGGGGATAGAGCACCGGGATCACGACCAGGAGCGCGGCGTGAGGGTCCGGGACCACGATGCGCGTCGGGCACCCGCCCTCGGCGCCCAAGAACTCCTCTTTGATCAGTGCGACCGACGCGCTAGTGCGTTGAAAGTATGGGAGATAGCGAGACGAGGCAAGAAACGACAGGTCGCCGGGACCAGCCCGCTCGAGCGGGGCAATCCCGGCGACCGTTATCTCCCCGGGGCCGACGAGCCGGCCGCCGGTGAGCGCCGCGATCTCGCTCGCGGAGATCGGCCGCGTGCCCGCCGAATTCACGGGAGCGGCGCGGCTACTGCGCCTGCTGCAGGCGTTGCAGAACCTTAGCCGTGATGTTCAGCGCCGGATCGGCGGCGACAATCACGCCCCCGGGCGCATCGGCATCGAGGATGAGGGTGTAGTTCGACTCGGCCCGGATGCCTTGGATCACGCTGTTGACGCGGGTTTGGATCGGCTGCAGCAGCTCCTGCTCGCGTTGGCGCGCCCGGTCTTGGAGGTCGTTGGTGCGCTGCTCCATGCGCTGTTGCATCGTCTGCAGGTCGCGCTGCTTGGTCTGCCGCGCCGCCGGCGACAGCGCGATGGACTGCTGGTCCAAGGCCTGCACCGCCGAGTCGAGCTGCGCCTGGAGCTTCTGGAGCTCGAGGCGGAACCCATCGACCTCTTTCAAGTACGTGGACTCTGCCGCGGCGTAGCCCGGTGTCTTCTGGAGGATTTCCCGCGAGTTGATGAAGGCGATCTTCAACGCGCCCGACGCGGTGGGCGCCGGCCCCGCGCCCTGGGCGAGGGCGGCGGCGGGCGCCGCGGTCAAGGCGGCGAGGCACACGAGAACGAAACGCGACATAACGCGAGAACTCCCGTCGAGAACGTGGATCCAAGTTTAGAAGAAGTTGCCGAGCTTGAAGTGCAGCTTCCAGCTCGGGTGGGGCCGGCCGAAGATATCCGTCTTGTCGAAGCCGTAGGCGTAGTCGAGGCCGATGGGACCGAGGGGCGAGACGATGGCGACGCCCATCCCCGCGCCGCGGAACAGGCGGGTCGGATTGTAGTCCGCGGGCCGCCGCCACACGTTCCCAGCGTCGAAGAACGCCGAGACGTACAGCATCTGCGACACGCGCATACCCAGCTCACCGGTCATCGTGAAGAAGGCTTTGCCGAACGCGTTGGGGCTCGCCCCTCCGCTGGCGTTGGGGTCGTACCCGAACGGCGTGATGGAGGCCTCGTCGTAGCCGCGCAGCGGAATGAAATACTGGGTACCCCCCAGCGAGAACAGCTGATCGAAGAACGGCGAGCTGCCGAACACGAACCCGGACCGCGCCGACAGGCCAAGCACGAACTTCACTTGCGAGCCGCTGCCCGGCCCACCCAGCTGTCCGAGGGGGGCGTAGAAGCGGCTCTCGAGATCGATACGTTGGAAGTTGCCCTTGCCGCCCAGCGGGCCGCCGCTGGTCGAGAGCCCCACCTGCACCATCGTGCCGCCGGTCGCGAACGGCAGGTCGACGCGCGTGTCCCGCATGAGCGACAACCCGACGGTGGAGCGCACGCAGTCGTTGCAGCTGAACGCACTCGAAAACGCCTGGTTCTGGGTCGACCCAGTGAAGGTTTGCTGATCGACGTTGTACGACACGAACAGCCGCGAGTAGTTGTCGCCGAATACCGGGAACCCGAACTGCAGGCCCGCCCCTTCGCGCCGCAGCCGCCCCAAGTTGGCGATCGTGTAGCGCACGCGGCTGTTGTGGGCGCTGATGGTCCCCGAGATGCGTGACTCGCGGATCGCCGGGTCGGTGAACGAGATGTCGAAGTCGTTGATGTTCTTCCCGAACTGCCACTGGAATTTGCCGCGCTTCCCCTGTCCGAACAGATTCGGCTCGTCGAGGCCCAGGAAGCCGCCCACGCCCGTCCCCTGCCCCACCGACGCGCCGAAGTTGACGTTCCCGGTGCGCTTCTCGGTGACCCGGAAGATCACGTCGATGTCGCCCTGGTCGTTGGCGGGGCGCGTGTCGGGGAATGGCAACGGTTGGTTGAAGAACCCGAGGTTCGAGATCCGCTGATACGACGCGAGCAGCGCGTCCTGCCGGAAGACGTCGCCCGGGATGATGACGATCGCCTCGCGGATCACGCGCTCGTGCGTCACGTCGTTGCCGCGGATCTCCACCTTGTTGACGATCGCGGGCTGGCCCTCCGTAATGACCCAGCGGAGATCCACGACCGGCTTGCCGTCGGGGCCGGTGCGCCGCAGCACATCGGAGCGGACCTGCACGTAGATGTAGCCGTTGTTGTAGTAGAGCGTCTGCAGCTTGCGGGTCGCGTCCTGCCACTTCTTCTGGTCGAAGTACGCGGTCTGGCGCCGCCCCCCCAGCCCCAGCAGCCCGGTCCGTTCCTCCTGCCCGAACGGATAGAACGGCTGCAGCTCCTCACTCGAGAAGCGCCGGCTGCCGACAATCTCGAACGTGCCGACCTTGTAGGGGTCGCCTTCGCTCAGCTTCAGGACCAGCGTCGCCTTGCCGCTCGTCTCATCGACTAGCAGGGTGTCCCCGAGCACCTGGAAGTCCACGTAGCCCTCCGCACCGTAGAACTCGGGGAGGCCTTCGCGCAGGTCGGTGGCGAGCTTCTCGTCGTCGTACTCCCCCGACTGAAACCACCAGAAGCCCTCGGGCCGCGTCTTCATGTGCTCGAGGATCGCTTTGGTGCTGAAGTGAGTGTTGCCCTCGACGCGGACCAGGGCCACAGCCACGCGGCGTCCCTCCTCCACATCGAAGACCACTCGCACGGCCGTGGAATCGTTCTCGTAGACGTGCAGCGTGCGCGCGTGCGCCAGGTAGAACCCCTGCGCGCGATACAGCGAATCGATGCGCGCGCGCGCGTGCTCCACGGCTGCGGGGTCGATCGGGCGGCCCTCGGTGAGCTGGACCTTGTCGCGCACGGAATGCTCGCTGAGGCGCTGCACGCCGCGCACGGCCCATTTCACGAGCATGGGGCGCTCGCGCACCCGGATCAGGACGATGGTCTTGCCCGCCGCGGCCTGCGCCTGCTCGACCCGCACGTCGTCGTACTGGCCGGTGCCGTAGAGGGCGAGGATGGCGCGCTGCACATCTTTGTAGGTGAGGACGCGTCCCGGCAGCAGGCCGCTCGTCTGGATCACGGCGACGGCCGTATTGCGCCGGGCGCCTTGGACGGCGATGGAGTCCGCTGTCAGGACCGGCGGATGCTCGCCCTGCGCGCCGCACGGGCGCGGAGCGAGCACGGCAAGACTCAGGAAGAGGAGGGGGACAAGGCGGCGCGTCACGCCTTCAAGCCGGAGAGAGCCCGGAACGCCAGGCGCTCCTTGTCGGGCGCGACGTCGACCTCGATCTCGTCGCCGCGCGCGAAGTCGCCGACCAGGATCTTCTCCGAGAGGGGATCCTCGACGTACTTCTGAATCGCGCGCTTCAAGGGCCGCGCCCCGTAGTGCTCGTCGTAGCCGTGGTCCACCAGGAAATCGCTCGCCGCGGGGGTGAGCCGCAAGCTCAACTCCTCCTCGCCCAGACGCTTCTGCACGTCCCGCGCCAGAATCGCCACGATCAGGGCGATGTGCTCGCGCGTGAGCGGGTGGAACACAATCACGTCATCGAGCCGGTTCAGGAACTCGGGGTTGAAGACCTTGTTGACTTCTTCCTTCACCTTCTCCGCCATCTTCTGGAACTCGGTCTTCGCCTCCGGCTGGGCAAAGCCCATGCCCTTGCCCTTGACCATGTCGCGGGCGCCGACGTTCGACGTCATGATCACCACGGTGTTCTTGAAATCGATCATCCGGCCGTAGTTGTCGGTCAGGTGGCCCTCGTCGAGCACCTGCAGCAGGATGTTGAACACATCGGGATGCGCCTTTTCGATCTCGTCGAGCAGCACGACCGAGTAGGGTTTGCGCCGCACCGCCTTCGTGAGCGTCCCCGAATCTTCGTAGCCTACGTAGCCCGGGGGGGCGCCGATGAGCCGGCTCACGGAGAACTTCTCCATGTACTCCGACATATCCACGCGGATCAATGCCGTCTGGTCGGCGAACAGGAACCGCGCCAGGGCGCGCGCCAGCTCCGTCTTGCCGACCCCGGTGGGGCCGCTAAAGATGAAGGAGCCGATCGGGCGCTTGGGATCCTTGAGCCCCGCGCGGCTGCGGCGGATGGCGCGGGAGATCACCTCGATCGCCTCGTTCTGGCCGACCACGCTCTCGTGCAGCTCCTCTTCCATGCGGAGCAGCCGCGC
>WNFL01413896.1_pt3 | contig 16677 bp, 12 predicted proteins | sample 5400361 | NCBI WGS metagenome assembly WNFL01 (sample SAMN13153351, study PRJNA577476) | soil metagenome | isolation source: 40 cm soil on Douglas fir-dominated hillslope | place: USA:California | collected 2013-09-17 | reverse complement strand
GCCCATGGTCTTCCAGGATCCGTTCGCTTCCATCAACCCGGTCTTCCGCGTCTCGCACGGCGTGATGCGCGGCCTGAAGCTGCACCGGCCCGAGCTGTCCAAGCAGGAGCAGCATGACGAAGCCATCCGCGTCTTTGACGTAGTCGGGCTGACTCCAGCGACCGATGTGTTGCAGCGTTACCCTCATGAGCTCAGCGGCGGCCAGCGGCAGCGGGTCGGGTTCGCCCAGGCACTGGCGATGCGGCCCAAGCTGATCATCGCCGATGAGCCGGTCTCGATGCTGGACGTCTCGATCCGCGTCGGCCTGCTCAACCTGATGGTGAAGCTGCGGGACGAAGAGGACGTCTCGATCCTGTACATCACCCATGACCTGGCGAGCGCACGGTATGTCGCTGATCGGCTGGTCATCATGTACGCGGCCATGCTCGCTGAGTCGGGGCCGATGGAGGAAGTCCTCACCCGCCCGAAGCATCCCTACACGCAGCTGCTGTTGTCGGCGGCACCTGATCCTCGCGCTCCGCTCAACGTGAGCGCGGAGACCGACAAGGGCGAGCCGCCGAAGGTGATCGATCCCACGCCGGGGTGCAGATTCCGCTGGCGGTGCCCGCTCGCGATCGAGATATGCCACACCGTGACCCCAAGGATGGAGACCCTCGGACCCGGCCACGAGGTCGCATGCCACGTCGCTCAGTCCGGCGCTGAAGTGAAGGCATTCTGATGAAGATAGCTGTCGTGGGCGGTGGCTCGACGTACACGCCCGAGTTGATCGACGGGTTCGCCAGGCTGGCCGATCAGGTCAAGATCACTGAGATCGTCCTTGTCGACCCCGACCAGAGCAGGCTGTCGGTGGTCGGGCCGTTCTCGGCCAGGATCATGCGCCGCTACGGGCACCCGGCGACGGTCCGCTGGACCGCTGACCTGGACGACGGGCTCGACGGTGCCGGGGCGGTCCTTATCCAGCTCCGGATCGGCGGGCAGGCGGCCCGGCACAGGGACGAGACCTGGCCTGGCAAGTGCGGCTGCCTCGGCCAGGAGACCACCGGGGCTGGCGGGTTCGCCAAGGCTCTGCGGACCGTGCCTGTTGTCCTTGATATAGCGGAACGAGCCCGCGCCCGCGCATCGTCTGACGCCTGGCTGATCGACTTCACCAACCCGGTCGGGATCGTCACCCGGGCACTTCTGGACGCGGGACACCGGGCGATCGGTCTGTGCAATGTGGCGATCGGATTCCAGCGGATCTTCGCGGGCATGCTCGGAGTGGAACCGCAACGGATCAGCCTGGAGCACGTCGGGCTCAATCACCTCACCTGGGAGCGAGCCGTCCTGCTCGACGGCACCGACGTGCTGCCTGACCTGATCGCTACCCGCGGCGATGAACTAGCCGAACTGATCGAGCTCCCGCGCTCGGTTATAGAACTGACACGCTCGATCCCTTCGTACTACCTCCGCTACTTCTACGCTCACGACCAGGTGGTCGCCGAGCAGCAGACCAGCCCGACCAGAGCAGAGCAGGTCGCCCAGATCGAGCAGGAACTGCTGGCGATGTATGCCGACCCCGCACTCGACCGCAAACCCGAATTGCTCGGCCAGCGCGGCGGCGCGTTCTATTCTGAGGCAGCAGTCGCACTCCTCGCTTCGCTGGTCAACGACACCGGTGACACTCAGGTCGTCAACGTGCGCAACAACGGGACCATGCCGTTCTTGGCCGACGACGCCGTGATCGAGGTGTCTTCAGTGATCGGGAAGCACGGGGCCACGCCGGTCGGCTTCGCGCCGCTCGGCCCGCTTATGCGGGGCCTGACAGCCCACGTGTCCGCCTACGAGGAGCTGGCCGTGCAGACCGCCAGGCTCGGCGGGCGCGACCGGGTGTTCGAGACCATGCTCGCGCACCCGCTGATCGGGCAGTACGACAAGGCCGAGCAGCTGACCGACCTGCTGCTCGCCGAGAACGCCGCGTTCCTGCCGTGGGCAAGCGATGCGGGCGCAGTCGGCGACCCGGCGCCTGGGACCACGGCGAGCGGCCCGTGAGCGAGGGTCTTCCTGCTGCTCTTGCGATCGATGGCGGGAACAGCAAGACCGATGTCGCCCTCGTCGCGCGGGACGGGTCGCTGCTCGCGCTGGTCCGCGGTCCCGGCATGCCGGTCAGGCTCGGCGACGAGACCGTTCAGGTCATCGACGAGCTGATCCGGTCGGCCGTGAAGCTGGCCGGGCAGGAGGCAGATCAGACCGGCACCGAGGTGCGGCCGACTCACGGCTCCCGCACTGGCCTGGTCGCTTCGCACCTGGTCGGCTGCGTCGCGAACGTGGATCTTCCGGCCGAGGAACGCAAGCTCGAGCGGATGCTCAGTGACCAGGGCTGGACGAGTACGACCGTGGTGGCCAACGACACCTTCGCGGTGCTCCGCGCAGGCCTGGACGATGTGCCTGCCGCGGGGGCGCAGCGGCACTGGGGTGTCGGCGTTACCTGCGGCACGGGGATCAACTGCATCGGCGTGGCGCCGGACGGGCGCACCGCCGGCTTCCTCGCGCTTGGCATGAGCACCGGTGACTGGGGCGGCGGTGGCGGGCTCGGCCTGGAGGCCCAGTGGAACGCGGTCAGGGCAGCGGACGGCCGGGGCCCGCAAACCGCGCTGCGGGAGGCCGTTCCCGCCTATTTCGGTCTGAAAGAACCGCTCGAAGTGGCCGAGGCGCTGCATCTAGGTGAGATCTCCTGGGACCGGCTGGCCAGCCTCGTTCCCGCCATCATGGAGGTCGCGGACGCCGGCGACGAGGTTGCCCGTGGCATCCTGCTTCGTCTCGCCGGGGAGATTTTCCTGCTCACCAGGAGCGCGATCAACAGGCTCGGCCTGGCGGCGGAGCCTGTTCCCGTCGTGCTCGGCGGCGGGGTACTCGCCGCAGGCAATGCCCTGCTCATCGAGCACGCGACCAGCCTGATCACCGCGGAGTTCCCCGGTGCGGACGTGCGCGTGCTCCGGCAGGTCCCGGTCGTTGGTGCCGCACTGATGGGGCTGGACCTGGCCGCCGCGTCGCTGGACGCGATGCAGCGACTGCGCGACTCGTTGGCGAGCCGGATGGCCGCAGGCACCTGAGTTGCCCCGGCCTGGCGGACTTCCGGCCGGCTGAGCATTAATTCGGTAGAATCGCCTGGCTAGAGGCCGCTTGCCCCCGGCTTCCGATCGAAGGACACCGTGACCCTCCCGAGCATCCCTCGCGGCAAGGCGAGCAGGCGCCGCCGGCCGAGAATCAGGACGAAGACCCTGGTCATCCTGGCTGTGACGGCTTGCGTCATGCTGCTGGTCGGGCGCGGCGCGGCGCAGGTCGTCGGCCGCTACTCGTGCTCGAATAATCAGGTCGTGCTGAACGTCGCCGTCAGCACCGATATCGCGCCGGCGATTAACAAGATCGCTGACTACTTCAATAACCGGCAGCTTCAGGCCGATGGCCGGTGCGTGTCTGCGTACGTCAACACCGAGGCGCCAGCGGAAGCCGCCGCGCAGATCGACGGGCAGCGTCCCAGCCCGAACCCCCCGATCGACGCCTGGATTCCCGACTCGAGTCTCTGGGTCGATCAGGCACGCAGTTTGCCTCTCGGTGGGAAGGTCATCCAGCCCGCCGGGTACAGCGTCGCCTTGTCGCCGCTCATGATCGTCATGCCGAAGGCGGCCGCGGCCCATACTCCAGCCTTCGCCAAGTCGGGCTGGCGACTGCTGCTACCACGATCGGCGGGCGGCCCAGTGGTCCCCGCAGGCACCCGCGTGGATCTGCCTGACCCGTCGCAGAGCGCGGCTGGCCTGGCGACTCTGATCCAGGTCAGCCGTGTGCTCGGCACGGGCGTAGCCGCCCGGGTGAACTTCACCAGGTTCGTCTACTCAGCGCAGGTGACGTCGTACTTCGATGACCCGGTCTCTTTGCGCTACTTCGTCAGCCTGGCCTCGCCACCGCTGAACGGCAATCCGGTAACCGTCACGACCGAGCAGTCGGTACTGTCTTACGACCAGAAATATCCGCGGCAGCCGCTCGCCGCGAGCTACCCGACCGGTAGCAAGACCGAGCTCGGCAGCCCGGAACTCGACTACCCGTACGTGGAGACCGCGTCAAACGGGCTGCGGCTCGACGCGGCGGCGCTGTTCGGCAAGGTACTCACCGAGCCTTACGCGCAGGGCGTGATCAGGTACTTCGGATTCCGCGCTGGCCGCAACGTACCTGATCGGTCCGTCCCGTCCTACGGCCTCAGCAGGCAGTTGCTGCAGGTAGCGACGCCCGCGGCGGCAGGCGAGGGACCGACTGCGCTGTCGGTGTGGAACAAGCTGGCGCTCGGGTCGCGCGACCTGTCGCTGGTCGACATCTCGTCGTTCATGGCCAAGCCGGCCGACCCGGCCAACCCGACCGGGCCGACGCTCGAGCAGGAACTGACCCAGACGGCATCGCTTGGCCTCGCGCTCTTCCCCGACACCGCCAACCTCGGTCTCTGGCAATTCGCTGACAACCTGCAGCACGGGAAACCGTACAAGCAGCTGGTGTCGGTCGGCCCGCTGCCCGAGAACGTCGGCCTGATCAGCAGGCGCGCCCAGCTTCAGCGCATCAACGGCGCGCTGCCGCCGGCCGGCGGCCCCCGGGTCGCCTTGTACCGCTCGATCCTCGATGCCTATACGTACATGCAGCGGACCTACAAGCCGAAGTACTTCAACGCAGTCATCGTGCTCGCGTCCGGCCTGGATAACGCATCAGGAGACCTCACTGCTCAGGATCTGGTCAAGAAGCTGGCCAGCCTCAGCATGTCGCCGCGGAAGGTCGCCGTGATCATCATCGCGTTCAACACCTCGGCCGACTTCCCCATGCTGAAGAAGATCGCGCTCACCACCGGCGGTCAGGCCTACATGATTACTGACCCGACGCGGGTGGCCCAGGTGTTCTACCAGGCGCTCGCGCACCGCCTGTGCTTCCACGGCTGCGTAGCACCATGACGGGCTACCGTAGGGGTTATGGACGTCATAGACCCCTTTCGTGCGACCTCCACACTCTCGACCACTGACCGGACCAGGCTAGGCCGACTGCGGGAGCGCGGCAGCACTGATCGTGCGGTGTTGCATGACGTGCTTGATGCCGGCCTGATCTGTCATGTCGGAGTCGTGATCGATGGCACGCCCGTTGTGCTTCCCACCGGTTACGCGCGGATCGGCGAAACCCTCTACCTGCACGGATCGTCGGCCAACCGGTCGCTTACGGCTGCGCCGGGGACCGAGATCTGCGTGACCGTGACTCTGCTCGACGGTCTTGTTTGCGCCAGGTCTGTCTTTCATAACTCCATGAACTACCGCAGCGCGGTGGTCTACGGCACTGCGCGGCTGGTCACCGATCAGACGGAGCGCCTTGATGCCCTGCGTGCCATTACCGAGCACCTGATCCCCGGACGCTGGGACAACTCCAGGCTGCCGACGCGTAAGGAGCTGGCCGCTACGGCCGTGCTTGCCCTGCCGCTCAACGAGGCCTCAGTCAAAGCGCGAACCGGATGGCCCAAGGACGACGAGGAGGACTACGAGCTTGATTACTGGGCCGGCGTGCTGCCGATCAGCATGACCATCGGAGCCGCCCAGCCTGATCCGCTGCTTCGCAAGGACATCGAGGTCCCGGCGCACATCGATGAACTTCAGAACCAAGCTAGCGGTGCCGGCGCCGCTGGTAACGGAGTGCCCATAGGCTGGGCCAGTGACTGATCAACTGGTCTGGATTGACTGTGAGATGACCGGGCTTGATCTCGTTAGCGACGCGCTCGTGGAGATCGCCTGCGTCGTCACCGACGGCGAGCTGAACAAGCTTGACGAGGGTATCGACCTGGTGATCAAGCCTCCTGCAGAGGCACTCGACCACATGCCAGACGTCGTCCGTGAGATGCACACCGCCTCAGGGCTGCTGAACGAGCTCGCCGCCGGAATGACGCTGGGCGAGGCACAGGATCAGGTCCTCGGCTACGTCCGCGGTCATGTCCGCGAGCCGAAGAAGGCGCCGCTCTGCGGGAACTCGATCGCCACCGACCGGGCCTTCCTCGCCAGGGATCTGCCGCGACTTGACGAGTACCTGCACTACCGGATGATCGATGTCTCGAGCATCAAGGAGCTGGCCAGGCGGTGGTATCCGCGTGTCTACTTCGCCAGTCCCGCCAAGGTCGGCGGGCACCGCGCCCTAGCTGATATCCGCGAGAGCATCACCGAGCTGCGGTACTACCGCGAAATCATCTTCGTCCCGATGCCAGGGCCCGATACCGCGACCGCGCGCGAGATCGCGGGGAGGTTCACTCACGGCAGCGAGGCTCCGGGCGACGGACCCGATTCCGATTCTGCGGGGTAATCGAAACCCGGTATGCTTGGCTGGCCGCTGCGGCGGTCATGGTGGGCGTAGCTCAGTTGGCAGAGCGCCAGGTTGTGGTCCTGGATGTCGTGGGTTCAAGTCCCATCGTCCACCCCAAGCGTTAACGACGGTCAGAGGGCCCGGGCAGCATAGTGACCGGCCTTTCTTGCCGCCAGGTGAGCGATTTCTCGGGCTCCCATCCGCTCCCCAACCGCGCGCTGCGAGCCTGGTAGATGCTGGCTCCTTGCTGCCGGTTCATGGGTTTCAGGTTCCCGAGTGACAGGCTGCGGCCGCGGTTCTGGCAGGTCTACGACACTCCGTGATGGTTTCTGCGGCGCGCTAAGGCGGCCTACCGGCGTCGCGCCGCCGGCTGCAGGTCCGGGCCGACCCACCCGCCGTCGGCGGGGTTGATGGTCGTGCCGGGCGGCACGATCTCGTCGACGCGGTCGGGATGTCGTCGGGAACCTCGACGTTGGCGGCGGCCATCTGGGACTCAAGATGCTCCATTGTCCGCGGGCCGATGATCGCGGCGGTGACCGCCGGGTGGCGCAGGACGAACGCGATCGCCAACTGAGCGGTTGGCGAGCCGCGATCGAGCGCCGCAAAGACCGCGCCGCCCAATCCGCCGGAATAGCGAAGCACTACCGGAAGGCTCCGTCTGCGGCGCTCCGGGCCGCTTAGCTCAGTCCTGTGCACCACACTCAGCCGGGTACCTGGTCGGAAGGCAGCTACCCAGGCGCTCACCGCGGCCAAGGCACCGGTGCGGACACCCCAGCCAGCAACCGCCTGCTTCCGCTCGTGAGGTATTGGGGCGGCGGGCAGGCTCGAGGCAACCCCCAATTGCCGAATCTCTACCCGCCACCCCGGTCCAGTCACCATACGCGCGAGCCCGTCACCCTGGTGATCGCGAACGGCTGCGCCCGCAGCATCAGCCTCTCTCAGACCGGATACGGGCGAGGGGTCGTCACCCTGGGGGTGTCAGCAGCTCGCTGATGCCACAAGCGTGCGTGCCGGGCGGAGTTTTTCGCGTCGGTAAAATCCCTAGCCGGCACACCGGCTGCCCGCTGCTGGATTCCCGGGGCGAGGGCGGGTTTTACGATGGCCGTTGGAGTCGTGACGGGGGGCGTCGTGATGCTATGGGGTCGCAAACTGCCGTGCGCGGTCCTGTATGGGCTGATCGCGGATGTGCGCGCGGGCCGGAGCCGCGTGCTGGTCGTGCGTGGTGAGCCGGGTATCGGGAAGACCGCTTTGCTGGGGTATGCGGCCGACGCGGCTCCCGATTTCCAGGTGGCCCGCGCTGAGGGTGTCGAGTCGGAGATGGAGTTGCCGTTCGCGGCGCTGCATCAGCTGTGCGGGCGGATGCTGGATCGCCTGGACCGGCTGCCGGGGCCGCAGCGCGAGGCTCTGGCTGTGGCGTTCGGATTGCAGCCTGGCAGCGCGCCGGATCGTTTCCTGGTCGGGCTGGCGGTGCTGGGCCTGCTGTCCGATGTGGCCGCCGGCCAGCCGTTGCTGGGCCTCGTCGATGATGCGCAGTGGCTGGATCAGACCTCGGCGCAAGTGCTGGCGTTCGTCGCCCGCCGGCTGGACGCCGAATCGGTCGCCCTGCTGTTCGGTACCCGCGATCCAGCCGGAGAGGGCTGGCTTGTGGGCCTCCCCGACCTGGTACTCGATGGATTGTCTGATTCTGACGCCCGGGCGCTGCTGGCCTCCGCGCTGCCCGGGCGGCTGGATGAGCGAGTCCGCGACCGGATCATCGCCGAATCCGGGGGGAACCCGCTGGCGCTGCTGGAACTGCCCCGCGCGGCGACGGCGGCGGAGCTGGCCGGCGGGTTCGGCTCGGCGGGCTCGAACCCGGTGGCCAGCCGGATCGGACAGAGTTTCCGGCGGCGGTTTGCGGCGCTTCCGGAGCCGACGATGCGGCTGCTGCTGCTGGCCGCTGCCGATCCTACCGGCGACCCCGCGCTGCTGTGGCGAGCTGCCGACGGTCTGGGCATCAGCGCTGCTGAAGCCGCCCCGGCGGAGATCGATGGGCTGCTCACCGTGGGCGACCGGGTCACCTTCCGGCACCCGCTGGTCCGCTCCGCCATCTACCAGGCTGCGCCGGTGGCCGAGCGCCGCCGGGCCCACCTGGCACTGGCCGAGGCGACCGATCCAGGCGCCGATCCCGACCGCCGGGCCTGGCACCGGGCCCGGGCAGCCGCTGGGCCCGATGAGGAGATCGCGGCTGAGCTGGAGCGATCGGCCGGCCGGGCCCAGGCACGCGGCGGCCTCGCCGCAGCGGCCGAATTCCTGGAGCGCTCCGCCGCACTGACCCTCGAGCCGGCCCGGCGGGCCCAGCGCGCGCTGGCTGCGGCGCAGGCCAAGTATCTGGCCGCCGCGTTCGACGCGGCGCTGGCGGTGCTGGCCACGGCCGAGACCGGGCCGCTGGAGGAGTCCCAGCGGGCCCGAGCCGAACTGCTGCGCGGCCAGATCGCGTTCGCGTCCGGAAATAGCGGTGACGCGCCCCGGCTGCTGCTCAAGGCGGCCCGGCAGTTCGAGCCGCTCGACGTAGGGCTGGCACGCGAGACTTACCTGGAGGCCCTGTTCGCGGCGCTGTTCGCCGACCGACCGGCCCTGGGCGGCGGGGTGCGGGAAGTGGCCGAGGCCGCGCGTGCCGCTCCGCCGCCGCCGCAGCCCCCGCGCGCGTCGGATCTCGAGCTTGACGGCCTGGCGCTCGTGATAACCGAGGGCTACCCGGCCGGTGCGCCCATGCTCAAGCGGGCACTGGGCGCCTTCCGCCTCATGGACATCACCGCGGACGTAGGGCTGCACTGGGGGTGGCAGGCTTGCCTTGGCGCCGGATTGTTGTGGGACTACGGGAGCTGGGACCTCTTGTCCGCCCGCTGGGTCGAACTCGCCCGCGACGCCGGAGCGCTCACCGCCCTTCCCGTCGCCGTCACCACACGCGCGCTCGTACACCTGGCCGCCGGGGAGTTCGCCGCCGCCAGCGTGCTAGTGGCGGAGGTGGACGCGGTCACCGAGGCGACCGCGAGGAGCATCGCCCCCTACGCCGCCCTGGCGCTTGCCGCCTTGCTCATCGAGACCGGCTGGAAAAACGCCGAGCGCCGGGATGAGGGCGAAGGGCTGACCTTCATCAACTGGGCGACCGCGCTGCTGTGCAACGGCCTCGGCCGCTATGAGCAGGCACTTGACGCTGCCCGGCAGGCAAGCGAGGACTCGCCCGCGGATCCGTTCGCCAACTGGGCGGCAGCCGAGCTCATCGAGGCCGCGACACGGATCCGGGCACCCGAGCGCGCGGCCGGCGCCCTGCAGCGGCTCTCCGCGGCCGCCCGTGCCAGCGAGACTGACTGGGCGCTCGGCGCCGAGGCCCGCTACCGCGAGGCGATCGGCCGGCTTGGCCGCACCCGCCTCCGGGTGGACCTCGCGCGCGCTCATCTGCTCTACGGCGAGTGGCTGCGCCGCGCACACCGCCGCATCGACGCCCGCGACCAGTTGCGCACAGCACACCAGATGCTCACCGTCATCGGCGCCGACCGGTTCGCGGAACGAGCCGCGCGCGAGCTACGGGCAACCGGCGAACGGGTCAGCAAACGAACCTCTGAGCCCTCCGCCCAGCTCACCGCAAGGGAAAACCAGATCGCCCGGCTGGCCGACGAGGGCCTGTCCAACCCCGAGATCGCCGCCCAGCTGTTCATGAGCCCGCGCACTGTCGAATACCACCTGCGCAAAGTCTTCACCAAACTCGCCATCAGCTCGCGTAACAAGCTCCATAGCGCCCTGGCCACCAGCAGAGGCCGGCAATAGCGGCACGCGCGTCTGGCAACGCTTGCCTCGGACGGCTAGCATCCCGGCCCGCACATCAGTGATTAGACTCTCAGGGTCCCACTTCGATCAGGTTGTTGCCCGTGATCGGGAGGCTGGCGAAGTCCCGGGCATTGACCTTGCCGCCGCCGATGCCCCGGCTCGCTCCCGTGACGACCACCGTCTGACCGGCCGCCGATATCGCAGACATGCCCCAAGTATGACCCGGCCGGACCAGGCCAGGCCTGACGAATGCCCCGCATCAGCCGATAGCTATGGATTGCATCGATAACATCAGTAATCCGAACCTGCAATGACAGATGGTAAGATTAGGCAACCGAGGATTCCTCGTGCGTTGACATTCACGTCGGCGTCGCCCCGGCCGTAGCGAGCGGGTTCCGTCTGGAACCGAGATAGGCCGGGCGATCATGAGCCTGCACGATGTTGCCATTAGTCCGCCATCTAGCGGGCTCAGCTTTTCGGCCCGGGTTGAGAATGGCTACGTCATCGCGACCCTCAGCGGCGAGCTCGACGTTGCCTGCACTCCCGTGCTGCGCGAGCAGCTTCTGGCTGTTTTGATGCCGACGGGCAGCCGGCTCGTCGTCGATCTGTCCAAGGTGAGCTTCTGCGACGCCAGCGGGCTCGCAGTGCTTGTGCGCACCAGTCGCCGGGCCATCTTGCTCGGCGGTACGTTGCGTCTGGTCGCGCCGTCGCCTGCTGTGGCCGTGGCTCTGCGCCTGTCCGGCCTGCTGTCGCAATTTGACATCTTTCCGACCGTCGTAGCGGCGACCACTCACCAGCGAATGGCCAAGCGCCTACCCGGGACGAGCGCCCTGACAGCACCTCGTGGAAACGCAGTCAGGATGTGGTCCGCAGCGCAGGCCGGATCCACAACGGCCGCGGACGCCCGGGGAGCCCACAGTCTGCGTGAAGCGGTTGCCGCCTTGCTCGCTCACGGCGACGCGTGGCGCGATGCCGATCCCAACCGCAGATTCACCGGCCCGCTCGGCGCGCTGGCACGGGCACAAACCGACGATGATCACAGCGGGCTCGCCAGAGCTTCCCGTTCCCTGCTCGCCGCGCTCAACCAGTACCCGCTTATCTACTCCCCCACGGTTGCCGCTACAGCATCCGACCTACGCCGCCTCGTAGACTCCAGAGCGCCGAGCGGCGGTGATGGCAAGTAGGGCCGATCAGTCCCCGGGGCACATCCTCCTCGCGGGTGACTGGCACGGTAACCGGGACTGGGCGCTCAATGTGATCAAGCGCGTCCCTGAGCTGTTGTCCGGTGAGCAGACGCGGCTGATCGTCCATCTCGGGGACTTCGGGATCTGGCCCGGCATCGAGGGCAGGCGTTACCTGGACTCCGTGAGCGCGGTCCTGGACCTGGTGAACGCACACCTATGGTTTGTTGACGGGAATCACGAGGACCACCCCCAACTAGCCCAGATGGCCCACACGACCGCTCCGGGCGGCCGCGTCCCCGTCCGGCCCAATATCCACCACCTGCCGCGCGGCTACCGCTGGGACTGGCATGGCCGCACCTGGCTCGCCTGCGGCGGCGGCGTGAGCCTCGACAAGGCGGCGCGCACCGAGGGCCTTGACTGGTGGCCGGAAGAGGAGATCACGAGCGGGCAGGAGTCGGCCTTGGTCGCAGGCGACCATGCGGACGTGATGGTAAGTCATGACTGCCCATCCTCCGTTGCGCACACCTTCCCGCGGCCGCCGCCGGAGTGGGCACCGGCGGATCTCGCGCGCAATGAGGCGCACCGGGAACGGCTTCAGCGGATCGTGGCTGCGGTCCGGCCGTCGCATCTGATCCATGGCCACCTGCACCGCGCTTACCAGCGGACCTGCGACTTCGGTTATGGGCCCGTCCAGGTCACCGGACTGGCCGCGGACGGGAGCCTGCGGAACTTTGCGGTGCTCGACGTGGCATCGCTCAGCTATAAGCTCCGGCGCCGGGGCCTGCTGGACATCAGCAGGCCCCGCTAACCAGACCCACCGTGCCGGTCGGCTACGTCAGAGGTGACAGAGTTGGCCGTGTCCGGATGCTCCGGCACTACGACGCGATCGGCCTGCTTCGCGAGCCTGCTGTCGTCGCGCAGGCGACCAGTGCCCAGAGCTTCAACGTCGTGGACCCGGCAGAGGTTGACAGCGCGGCGCTCATGCGGCTGCTAAGCGGCTAGCTGACAGTCAGCCGGACCGGCCCGCCTGCGGGGTCTACCCGCCGCACCCAGGCTGCCCCGATATTTGAGCTTCTACCGGGCGCGAGGCGAACCCTGGCCCGGCCCAGGGATCTGTTCGCTTGGCGGATCTCAATCTCAGCCAGCCGGAGGTCGGTGCCGCGGACCACGAATCTGCCCCGCGGCGGCGCAACAAGATCGGCGCCGATCATGCTCGGCGAGATCCAGGCCAGCGGCTCGGCGACCAGCAGCGGCACGCCAGAGGGCACGCCCGGCGCACCGCCGCGCAACGCCGCGGCAATGGTGCGGGCGACGTGCCGGCCGCCGAGCGCCGCCACATCAGCGGTCTCCGCGGGGTGCACCAGGTTGCCCGCCGCGAACAGCCGCGGAACCGAAGTCCGCAGTGCCGTGTCGACCGCTGGTCCGCGGGTGCCCCGATCCAGGCGCGCACCGGACAGGCGGGCGAGCTCATGGTCGGGTATCCAGTTCCCGGTGAAGACCAGGGTCTCGCAGGCGACCCGCCTGGTGACGCCGGTCGGGAGCTCCCGCAGTTCGACCGCTGACAGCCGGTCCCTCCCGATGACGCGGCTGACTGCCGTCGAAGCCCACACCGGCGTGCGCCAGCGCACCGCCGCCGCGAGCCGGAACGCGCCGAAGCTCTCGTGCCTCGCCCGCTCGGTGACCAGGGCGATGACCTCCGCCCTGGCGTGGGCGAGGGTCAGCAGCGCCGAGAAGCTCACGTGCTCGGCTCCGACGATCAGCGCCCGGCCAGCGAGCTGTTCTCCGGCAAGGTAGACGCGCTGCTGCAGTTCCCCCGTCGTCATCACGCCAACCGGGCGGTCGCCAGGGACCAGGCGAGCGGACCTCGGCCGTTCCCGGCAGCCGGTTGCGAGCAGCACCGCCCCAGCGGCGACGGTATGCATGCCTGCCGGGCTGGTGAGCGTGGCTTGGAGGGTACCGGGCCACCCGGCCAGACCCGGCCTATGGCCAATGGACGTCACGGTCGTGCGGCACCTGATCTCGGCGCCGGCCGCGGCGGCGACAGCTGCGTAGTGACGGGCATACGCCGGCCCGGTCATGAGCCGCCGCAGATCCCGGAGCCCGTACCCAGTGTGCGCGCAATGCCGCGGGACTCCGCCCGCTTCCCGCTCCCTGTCGACCACGAGCACCCCTTCGATGCCCAGCCTGCGCAGCTCGACGGCTGCGGCGAGCCCGGCAGGCCCGGCGCCGACGACGAGCACATCGGCCGTCAGGTCGGGCGGCCGACCGCCGGCCGTCATGTCGGGCAGCCGGTCATCGACTCCGGATCACCGGCGCGCGTCCGGGAGCCAGCCAGCAGCTCTGCCACCGCGGCGCCACAGTAAAAACCCTGGCAGCGGCCGCTGCGCGCCCGTGTCCTGCGGCGCAGACCCTCGGCATCGGCGGGCGGGATGGTACTGGACAGGGCGTCCCTGAGCTCGCCAAGAGTGACCCGCTCGCAGTGGCACACAATCTCGCCGTAGGCCTGGTCGGAAGCGATCCTGGCGGAGTCCTGGTACGGCCGCACGCCCGCATCGCCGATAAACGGCATCCGGGGCGGGCCGACTCGCTTGCCTGTCCGCAGCGTCAGGCCCTCAGTCTGCATCTGCTGCACAACGTGCTCCGCGATGCCCAGCGAGGCGGTCAGGCCGGTGGACCTGATCCCGGCGACGCAGGCGTAGCGTCGCCGGCCGAGGACGCGGATCTGGTAGTCCCGGTGCTCGGTCGCTGCTCGCACCCCGGCGTAGGTAGCCGTTATCTCCTCGTCGACCAGGTCAGGCATGATCCGCCTGCCCTCGGCCAGCAAGCCGGCCAGGCCACTGGCTGTCGTCGCCGTGTCCGCTCGGTCGGCGATGTCCTCGGCGGTCGGCCCTAGCAGCACGTTGCCGTATACCGTCGGCGCGACCAGCACGCCCTTGGTAGCTGCGGTCGGCACCGGGAGCAGGATGTGCCCAACCAACCCGCGCGCGAGCTTATCGAAGACGATCAGTTCCCCCCGGCGCGGCCGGATGGTGAAACCGTCCCCGCCGACCATGCGGTCGATCTTGTCGCTGCCTAGGCCGGCGGCGTTGACCAGCCAGCGGCAGCGCAGCGTTCCGGAGGTCGTGAGCACCTCGTGGCCGGGCCCGGCTGGTCGCCCTGAGTCGTCAGGTCGCACTCCGGTCACCTTGGTGGTCAGCAGCAGGCGCACCCCGGCACCGACCGCCTCGGTAGCGAACGCCAGCGGGGTGGTCCACGGGCAGATGATGCTCTCGCCCGGGATCTCGAGTGCGCTGAGTGCACCAGGGCCGAGGTGCGGTTCCAGGCTGTATACCTCGGCGGCCGTCACCGGGCGCACGGCCCGATAGCCGTTGCGGCGAGCTTTGTCCGCGATAGCGGGCAACTCCGCCTGCTGATCGGCATTCCACGCGATCAGCAGGGCCCCGGTCCGCTCGACCGGAATTCCCGCCTGGTCGGCGTACTCGCGCAGCAACGCCGCGCCCCGGCTGACAAGGCGGCCTTCGAGGCTGCCTGGCACCGTGTCGAACCCCGTATGCAATATGGCGGTGTTCGCCTTGGATGTCCCCGTCCCGACATCATTGCTCGCGTCGACGATGACGCAGCGCAGGTCGTATTGCGCGAGCGTGCGCGCGATGGCCGTGCCGACGACCCCGGCGCCGACGATCAGGACGTCAACAGGCTCGCTCACCAGGCTCCCGCGATGATCTGCCCGAGCGCGGCGTCGAACGTCGCCAGCCGCTCCGCTGCCTCGTCGGGGTTCATCTTCGGCTCCACGACCGCGGCAATCCGCGGCGGGCCGACCGCGGCCGCGAGGTCGTCGCTGGCGCCGATGCCAAGCCTGGCCAGCGCTGCCACGCCGAGGGCTGTGGCGTCCGGGGTCTCGTACACCTCGACGGGTATCTGGAGCAGGTCGGCCTGCGCTTGGAGCAGCGCCCGCGACCTGGTGAGTCCGCCGTCCACCCGCAGGCTGCGCAGACCCGCCCCGAGGTCGTCGGTCACCGACCTGACTAGCAGCGCGACCGACGCGGCCAGCCCGTCAACGACCGCGCGGATGAGGTGCGCCCGGGTCGCGGCCAGGTTCAGGCCGAGGAAGGCACCGCGAGCCGACGGGCGCCAATGCGGCGCGCCGAGCCCGGCCAGCGCGGGAAGGAACATCACCCCCGCGCTGTCGGTTACGCTTCCGGCCAGCGGGTCGATCTCGGCCGCCTCCGCGAGCAGGCCGATCTCGGTCAGCCAGCCAATCGCCGCGCCCGCCGTATACACCTGTCCGTCCAGGCAGTAAGTCGGCACGCCATCCAGCCGCCACGCGACCGATGCGGAGAGCCCGGACGTGGACCGTACCGCCGTCCCGCCCGTGGTGGCGAGCAGGAACGCCCCGGTGCCGTAGGTGCATTTCGCCTGGCCGGCGGTCAAGCAGCGCTCGGCAACCAGAGCTGCCTGCTGGTCGACGGCCAGCCCGGTCACCGGGATCAGCGGCCCGAAGGCGCCGGTCTCGCCGGCGGGCCCGGCGCAGTCGGCAACCGCCGGCAGCGCGGACGGGTCGATTCCGAAGGCCTCGCACGCCCGCGGGGACCAGTCGGCGGCATCGAGGTCGAGCAGCATGGTGCGCGACGCGGTAGCCGCATCGGTGACGTAGTCGGCCCCGAGCCTTGCCAGCAGCCACGTGTCGGTTGTCGTGACGACACCGTCAGTGGTGAGGTTCTCGCGGAGCCAGGTCATCTTGGGCGCGGCGAAGTACGGGTCGAGCGGCAGGCCGGTGACCTCGGTGAGCCATTGCGCCTCCGGAGCTAGCCGCTCACAAACGTGAGCCGACCGCCGGTCCTGCCATCCGATCGCTTGGGTCAGCGGCAGGCCGGTCCGGCGGTCCCAGGCCAGCACCGTCTCGCCCTGGTTGGCCAGCGCGACCGCGTCCGCACGTGCGCCGGCGGAGCTGAGCGCTGAACGTCCTGCCGTGAGCACCGACTGGTAGAGCTCGTCCGGGTCGGTTTCGACCGCGTCGCCCGCAGCCGAGACCGCGACCGGGACCTCCGCGGACCCGAGCACCTCGTGCCCGGGCCCGACGAGAACTGCCTTGGTCGCTGAGGTGCCCTGGTCGATGGCGAGGATATTCACGCGCCGCCAGCAGACGTGCCGGAACCGGACGGCTGACTCAAGGCGTCAGAGGCCGCGCCCGGCATGGTCAGCGGCCGCCCTGTGGCGAGCATGACGATGTAGTAAACGAGACCGATGGCAACCATGATCGCTACGTACAGCCACGGTCCGGCGAACGAACTGTCGCGGAAGATCGTGAGCTCGAAGACGAGCCAGACCAGCGCGATTGTGATCA
>WNFL01393923.1_pt2 | contig 16678 bp, 16 predicted proteins | sample 5400361 | NCBI WGS metagenome assembly WNFL01 (sample SAMN13153351, study PRJNA577476) | soil metagenome | isolation source: 40 cm soil on Douglas fir-dominated hillslope | place: USA:California | collected 2013-09-17 | reverse complement strand
CCCCAGCCGATCCGCTCGGCCAATAGCTTGAGCTCGCTCTTGAGATCGCAATCGATCGGGATGTTCCCCGCCGTGTAGGAGCCGCCCCGGTCGAGAAGATTTTTAAGCCTGAGCTCCACGGCGTCGATGTTCATTTGGCGCGCGATCGTATCGAGCTGGGACTCGTAGGCGAAGGAAACCTGCGGCCCGCCGAAGCCGCGAAAGGCGCCGCCCGGGACTTTATTCGTATATACCGAGTAGGCGTCGGTCCGGACGTTGGGGATGTTGTAGGGGCCGTGCGCCCGGTAGCCCGCCCGCTCAGTCACGGTCGGGCCGGAGTTGGCGTAGGCGCCGCCGTCGAAGTAGATCTCGCACTGGCGCGCGACGAAAGTGCCGTCTTTTTTGACGCCCGTCTTGATCGTGACGCGGGCGCCGGGATCGCAGAGCGTCTTGAACGTCTCCTCCGCGCTGAAGCCCAGCCGGACCGGCCGCTTCGCCAGGCGCGAGAGCGCGACCGCGATCGCCTCGTTCTTGATGCCGCTCTTGGCGCCGTAGCCGCCGCCGACGAAGGGCACGAGCACGCGCACGCGGCTCGTCGGCAGGCCGAAGAGGCGGGCGATCTCCAGGCGCAGCGGAAACGGCGTCTGCGTGCCGCTCCAGACCGTGACCTCGTCGCCGCGGTGGTCGGCGGCCGAGACGTGCGACTCGAGCGGATAGTGCTGCGCGCCCGAGAGATAATAGGTCTCGGAAAAAATCTGATCGGCTTCCTGGAAGCCCCGCTCGACGTCGCCGCGCTCGTAATGAAAATGATAAAAAATGTTGCTGTCCGCGTGCGCGACGAGGCTCGCCCCGTGGCCGTACTTCGGGTCCTTGCAGGCGGGGTTCTCGTCGTGAATGAGCGGCGCGCCCGGCGCGAGCGCCGCGTCGACGTCGAACACGGCGGGGAGCTCTTCGTATTCGACTTCGATCTCGGCCAGCGCCTTCTCCGCCGTCTTCTCGTCGGTCGCGGCCACCGCGGCGACGATGTCGCCCGGGTAGCGGACTTTTTCCTGCGCCACGATCGGCTGGTCTTTGATGTAGGTGCCGTAAAAGGGGGCGGCGACGTTCAGGTTCTCCCGCGTCAGCACCGCGAGGACGCCGGGCAACGCGGCGGCCCGGCTGGTATGGATGCGCCGGATGCGGGCGTGCGCGTAAGGGCTCCGGAGCACCTTGCCGTGCGCCATCCCCGCGAGCTTCAAGTCGCTCGCGTAGACCGCCCGGCCGGTGACTTTTTCCGCGCCGTCGAGGCGCGGGATGCTCTGCCCTACGGTTGCCGGCATGTTTTAAACCCAGGTAAAAAGGCAAAAGTAAAAAGTAAAATCAGCGGCGCGCTCTGGCTTCCCATTTTTGCCTTTTACCTTTTTACTTTCGACTTTCTTTCGCCGCTTTTTGAATCGACTCGATGATCATCTGATAGCCCGTGCAGCGGCAGATGTTGGCGTCCATGTAGTCCCGGATCTCCTCCACCGTGGGATCGGGATTTTCGTCCAGCAGGGATTTCGCCAGCAGGATCATGCCGGGGGTGCAAAAGCCGCATTGAAAACCGCCGCAGTCGATAAACGCCTGCTGCAGCGGGTGGAGGCCGTCCGGACCGGCCATCCCTTCGATCGTGAGCAGTTCTTTTCCGTCGACTTCGAAAGCGAACACCGAGCACGAGCTCACCGCCTTGCCGTCGAGCAACACGGTGCAGGCGCCGCAGATCTCGATGTCGCACGAGCGCTTGGTCCCGGTCAGATCCATCCGCTCGCGGAGAAAATCGATCAAGAGCTCGCTCGAGGACGCCTCGGCGGCGCACTCGCGGCCGTTCAGGCGGAATCGCACCGGGACGGTATCATGCATGGCCGGCGTCCCCCTGGCAGGCGCTCGTCAGCGCGCGCGCGACGAGCGTCTTGACGATCTGGCGCTTGTATTCGACCGTGCCCGAGACGTCTTCCAGCGGCTGGGTGATGGCGGCGGCCCGGCCGCCCAGCTCTTCGGCGCGGGCGAGGATCTCGTCGCGGCCCTTGCCCGCCGTCCACGCCTCCACTTCTTCAGCCCGGATCGGCGTCGGACCGACGCAGCCGAGCGCCACGCGCGCGCCGCCGCACGCGCCGCTCCGCCATTCCAAGAACGCCGCGACCCCGGCCATCGGCCGCTCGCCGGGACAGAAGCGCACGTACGCGCCGGTGGCGTGCTCCGCCGGCTTCGGCACTTCGATCTCGGTCAACAGCTCGTCGCTCCGGAGCGCGGTCTGGTAATAATCGACGAAAAATTCGCCCATCGTGAGAACGCGCTCGCCCGCGGCGCTCTTGAGCTTGACGCGCGCGCCGTAGGCGAGGAGCAGCGTGCCGGGATCGGCGTGCGGCTCGGCGAACGAGACGTTCCCGGCCAGGGTGCCGACGTTCCGGATCCTCACGTTGGCGAGGCGCCGCTCCATTTGGGCGATGAGCGGGTAATGCTCTCGGATGACCGGCGATTTTTCCAGCGCGCGGTGCGTGACCAGCGCGCCGATTTTGAGCGTCCGCGAGCCGCTCTCGTACGCCAGGCCCGCCAGGCCGGGAATTTTTTTTATGTTGACGACGTGTTTGGCGGACACGAGCCCCATTTTCAAAAGCAGGATGAGCTCGCTCCCGCCCGCGAGCACCCGCGCCTCTTCCGGGTGTTCGGCGAGGAGCGCCAGCGCGGCCGGGACGGAGTCCGGCTGATGTAAATGAAAGGATTCGATCATCTGGGCTTCAGCTTGAGCTCGCGCTGCGCCTCTTTGACCAGGGCGTAATCGGCCACTTCGGCGGGCTGGATGTCGCGCTCGATTTTGAGCGCGCTCTTGGCGTCGTCGATGACCAGGCGCATGCCTTTCTCCGGGATGCTGCCGTCGGGGCTGGAGCCTTTCCAGGTCGCGTCGTAGTAGTCCACCGCGCTCTGGCGGTCGATGCGCGCCCAGTCGGCCAGGACCTGGATGGTCTCGTCGCGGTGCTCGCGCATGAACCGGCTCCCTTTGATCAACGCCTTCAGCACGCGCTTGACCTCGGCCGGCTTTTCCGCGAGCTTTTTGTTGGTCGCGCCGAGCCCGGCGTAGGGAAAGGTGAACAGTTCGTAGGAACGCGCGACCACGCGAAAGCCGAGCCGCTCCGCCCGCGCCGCCGCGGCGGGGTTGAGCAGCGCCGCGTCGACGAGGCCGTTCTGCAGCGCGGCGAGCCGGCCGGCGTCGCCGCCCGAGGCGACGAATTTCACGTCGCTCTGCGCGAGGCCGAGGTGCTGGACCGTGAGCACCGCCGTCACGTACGCGCCCGCGCCGAAGGAGCTGACCGCGATGCTCTTGCCTTTGAGCGTCTGCGGCGTGATGCCCGCCTTGCCGACCAGCGCCCCGGTCGGGCTGTCGACGAAGCTCGCCGCGACTTTGAACGGGAAGCCGCTGAGCGTCGCGCGCACCACGGAGCCGAACATCAGCGTGTAGTCGATGTCGCCGTTGGACATCGCGGGGACCATGACGTTGCCGGCGATGCGGATGAGCTCGGGGTTCAGCCCCTCCTGGGCGAAAAATCCCTTGCGCTCGGCGACCGCGCCGAACAGGAAAGAGCCCTCCACGTTGGAGATGGAGATTTTCACGTTGTCCGCGCCGGCCGCGGCGCCGGCCAATGTTACGACCAGCCCAAGCGCGGCCGAGAGGGTGCTAAAAACTTTCATGACCTTCCTTATTTTTTATACAGGGCGTCGATAAAGCCGCTGTCGTCCAATTCCTTGATGAAGCTCGTGTCGGTGAACTCCTCCGGCCGGGCGGTAGCCGCCTTCGGATAGGTTTTCACCAGCGAATCGAGCACGGTCTTGATGCCGGCGAGCGTCGGGTATTGCTTGCGCGGCAGGATGTTGTCGCCGGTCGAGATGTCGTAGCTTTTTTCCAGCAGCGTCCGGTCCTTGGTCTGCCTCAAATATTTGGCCAGGACCTTGATGCCGGCCTCGCGGTCGGTCTTGAGCAGGCGCACCGCTTCGAGGTGGGCCTTGATGAAGCGCCGCGTGAGATCGGCGTTCTGCCGGACGAACTTCCGCGTCGAGACGACGCTGTTATAGGGCAGCGGCATGCCGATCACGTCGGTCATGATGGTGAACCCCTCGCGCTCGGCGGCGAAGCTCGTCGGCGGGCTTAAGAGCGTCGCCTGGATGCGGCCGGTGCGGAGCGCCGCGAGCCGCTCGGGCGTGCCGCCGACGACCAGGATCGTCGCGTCGTTGCGGCCGAGACCGAATTTTTGCAGCGCGTAGAGCGTCGAGATCATGGCCGAGCCGACCTGGCTGGCGACGCCGATGATGCTGCCCTTGAGCTGTTCGGGCGACTTGATCTTGGGATTGACCACCAGGGAATAGTCGGTCGAGACCTCCCCGGCGGCGATCATGATCGCATCCGAGCCGGCGAGGTTGCTGGTGATCGCGGCGGTGCCGCCGACGAAGCCGATGCCGAGCTCGCCCGAGACCACCGCCATCATCGCGACGTTGCCGGTCACGCGGAGCAGCTGGACGTCGAGGCCGTTCTTCGCGTAGATGCCGCTCTCCTTGGCGGCCCAGACGGGCAAAGCCCCCGGGCTGTCGGAGGAATAGCTCAGCTTGATCGACTGGGCCCCGGCCGGAAAAGAAACGACCAGGGACAGGAAAACCGCGAGGCTGGAGATTTTGCTCCGATGATGGCGCATCTGAACGGCGAACTTTCCGCGCATCAGCTCTTTTTTCCCTTGGCCTTTTTTCTGAACGAGGCCAGCTCGTCGGCGAGGTACTTCTCTTTCACCTCGACGAACTTCGTCCCCTTGGGCGCCATGATTCCCTTGGCGCGGCTGTACGCTTCGTTCTTGCCGTGCTCGCCGGCGGTGGCGTTTTCCGCCTGGGCCACCAGGTCCTCCGACCACAGGCCGAGCGAATAGCCGTGCCAGGGCGGGCGCGGCGTCAGCTTCGGCAGCCCGAGCTCGTCCCAGATTTTTTTCGCCCCTTCCATATATTTCTTTCCCGGCAGCGCCACCGGGGGGAACTCCGCCTTGAGCGTGGCGTCGACGAGCAGGGTGGAATCGGTCACGTCGTAATGCTCGCCGTCGGCGACGTAGCGGATCGGGTTCCACGGCAGCGGCCGGTTCGGCACGATCTTCATGTCGCGGTGCGGCTGGCAGCGGTTGGCGATCGCCCAGAGGAGCGACATGGGGTCGTGCGGGTCGATGTCCGGCCCGACGCACGCGATGATCTTGTGGATGATCCGCGAAGGCAGCAGCCCTTCGAGCGCCTTCCAGGTGTCGCCCGGCTCGGCCTTGTCCATCTGGATGACCGCGACCTGGCGGTTGAGCAGATCCTCGTAGAGCGCGACGCGGAGGACCGACGGGCCGACGGTTTTCTGCAGGTGCTTGAGCGCCAGCGTTTCGTACGCCGACTGCTTGATCTTGCTCGACTCGCTCGGCGTGAGCTGGCTGATCATCGAGACGTAGACCGGATTTTTTTTGTGCGTGATGCAGGTCACCTCGAAGACGCCGTTCAGGTCGCCCGGGTCGACGTAGCCGTGCGCCTCGCCGAACGGGCCGTCGGGCTCGAGATAGTCCGAGCGGATTCTCCCCTCGATGACGATGTCGGCGTCGGCCGGCACGTCGAGATCGATGGTCTTGCACCGGACGACCTCGAGCGGCGCGCCCCCGAGAGCGCCGGCGAGCGCGACCTCGTCGACGCCGAAGGCCACCGGCTGCACCGCCGCATAGGTGATCGACGGCGGGCCGCCGAGGACGATGGCGGCGTCGAGCGGCACGCCTTTTTTGTTGCACTGCTCCCAGTGGATCGCGCTGTGCTTCAAGCTCCCCCACATGATGCTGGTCTTGAGCGGCCCCTTGATCTGGCCGCGGTAGACGCCCATGTTCCGCACACCGGTCTCCTGATCTTTGGTGATCCAGCAGCCGGCGGTCAGATAGGGCGCGTTGTCGAAGCCGGGCGTGGAGATCGGGATCGGGAGTTTGTAGAGCCCGCCGGCGCGGACGAGATCCTCGCCTTGATACACGACCTCCTGGACCGCGCCCTTCTCGACCAGCACCGGCTCCAGCGGCCGGTCGAGCGCGCGCGACCAGACGGCTTCGACTTCATCCTCTTTACATTTGAGGCCGAGGGCGTAGATTTTCTGCGTCGCCGCGAGGCCGCCGATGAGGACGGGGATGTCGTATTTTTTCCCCTTGGAGTCGTAGATGTTTTCGAAGAGAAAGGCGCGGCGGTCTTCCTCGCCGAGGCCGCGGAACTGCCAGCGCACCAGCGGGTGCATCTCGGTGTCCTTGTTGATCGCCCGCGTCACGCGGTAGAGCAGCCCCTCGCGCTCGAGCGCCGCGATGTATTCCTGCAGATTTCTATAATAAGCCATCAAACCCCCGGATTTCAGCGCTTCGATTTCGGATAGAGATTGCGGAAGAGCCCCTCCTGCTCCAGCTCGCGGACCAGGCTGTTGTCGATGAAGTCCGCCGGCTTGGCGCCGGCGGCGTCTTTCCCCATGGTCGCGAGGACTTCCTCGAGGCCGGAGGCGTTGACGTAGGGAACCCTTTCCAGATGCTTCGAGCCGTAGATGCTATAGACCTCCTGCAGGATCTCCGGGTCTTCGATGCGGGCGTATTTCGCGAGAATTTTGAGCGCGGCGGCCTTGTCGCTCCGCACCTGCTGGATGCCTTCGACGTAGGCGCGCAGCGCCCTCAAGACCACGCCCCGATGGCTCTTGATGTACGAGCGCGTGGTGCTGAGCGGCGAGTTCACGAAGACGAGGCCGAGATCGGAGACGTCGACCAATTCCTTGAGACCGAGCTTCAGCCCCTGGAGGTTCGACGGCGGCGAGATGACCCCCGCGTCGACGATGCCGGTTTGCACTGCGGTCAAGAGCTGGGGCATGCCGCCCGTCTGAAACACCTTGACGTCCTTGCCGCGCTGGAAGTTCCACTTTTTCAGCAGCAGGCTCACCACATAATCGGTGCCGCCGCCGAGGCGCGTGACGCCGAGCGTCTTGCCGCGCAGGTCTTCCGGGCCTTTGATATCGGGCCGCGTCATGACCGAATAGACCAGCGTGTTGACCGTATTGGCGATCATCACGAGGTCGGCGCCCTTGAGCGACGCCTGCACGATGCCGGGCGCGGAGGCGCGGGCGAGCTGCACTTCGCCGCCGAGCATCGCCTGGACCACGACGGAGCCGCCGCCGATGTAGAGAAAATCGACGTCGAGGCCCTGGCGCTTGAACAGCCCCCGGTCCTCGGCCGCCCACAACGGGAGCTGCACGCCGCTGATCGCGCTGTAGGCGATGCGGATGCGCTCGGCCGGGGCCGGGCGCGCGGCGCCCAGCGCCAGGACCAGCGCCGCAAAAAAAATCGAAACGCTTTTCACGACATTCTATTTTTTAAATAACTCGTAACTCTAGCATGAACTCTGCTCAATGATCAACGCTTGGGGAAGGGAAGGATGTGGCCGTAGTCCTGGACGACTTTGTCGAACAGCTCCCGGCCCGTCCGCGACACCCGGGGAAACTTGTCGCGCCAGCTGAAAGGGCGGACGGCGTAAAAGATCGCCCGGCTGTTCGAGTGGTCGCGGGCCTTGCGCTTCTCCGGCGGCATGCGCGGGTCGAGCGGCGTCGACCAGCAGCCGTCGATCGTCTCGATGTCGGTCGCCGGATCGACGCGCGTCATCATCGCCCAGAGCACCTCTTTGAGATTGGTCGGATCGATGTCTTCGTCGACCACGACGACGTAGCGGCCGTGGCGCGCCGCCGCGGAGCAGGCGATCACGGCGTGCGCCGCCTGCCGGGCGTGGCCGGCGTAGCGCTGCCGAATGGAGACCGCGTAGAGATAGTTCGAGTGGCCGTAGACACCGACCACGTCCTGGATGCCCGCGCTTTCGAGCTGGTCCCACAAAAGACCCGCCCGGAGGTTCAGGTCGAAGCGGACGGCGCCCGGCCACAACGGCGCCTGGTCGTCGAGGATCGGGTTGTTGCGGTGGTAGATCGCCTTGACCTTGACGACCGGCTGCGGCTCGCCGGGGCCGATCGTCCCGCCGGAGTAGTAGCCGGTCCACTCGCCGAACGGCCCTTCGTCGCGCGATTCTTCGCCGGGCGGCGGCACAAAGCCCTCGATGGCGATCTCGGCGTGCGCCGGGATCGGCAGCCCGGTGACCGGGCCCTTGAAAACCTCCAGCGGCTTTCCCCTGAGGCCGCCGAGGACGTCCAATTCGGAGGTCTGCCAGGGGAACTTGGTCATCGACGCCATGAAGGTGAGCGGGTCCTGGCCGAAAGTGGCGACGATCGGGCAGCTCTGCCCCTTTTCCCAGTACTTGGCGCAGATCTGCCGGCCCTGCTGGCCGGGGCTGATCCAAAGGCCCAGAAGATCGGGCTCGTGCACCTGCATCCGGTAGGTGCCCATATTGACGTAGCCGCTGTCCGGATCGGCGTTGATGATGACGTCGCCGGTGCCGATGTAGCGGCCGCCGTCGGTCTCGTGGCTGCGGAGCACGGGAAACTTGAGGAGGTTGACCTGCGCGCCGACCATGACGTTCTCGGCCACCGGGGCGTGGTTGATCTCTTTCGGCGGAATCGGCTTGGCCGAGCGGATCTTCTTGGACGCGAGCCGAACCAGCTCGAGCTTGCTCTTGCCGGTCGGCAGTCCGAGCGCCAGCGCGACGCGCCGGTAGTCGGCGTACTGGAGACTCACGATGCGGTAGCCGGTCGGATAGCCCTTGATGTCGTCGAAGATGAGCATCGGCGGCTGCGGGATCATCTCCGCCGTCGCCTCGACCAGCGCGCCGATCTCGAGGTTCCAGTCGGCGCCCTTGATCTCGCGCCAGTCGCTCATCTGCTTCGCCGCTTCGATATACTGGCGAACGTCGTCGAATACTTCCGCTTCCATAAATCCCTCCCGAAAGCCCCGCGCTTCAGAGCGCCAGCCGGCCCCCCATGTACTTGAGCACGTTGCCGCCGAGTATTTTCTGCTTGGTCTCGGCGGAGATGTTGCCGAGCGCCTTGACCCTGGCCGCCGTATCGAGGTGGCCGTCGTCGTGCGGATAGTCCGAGCCGAAAAACAGGCGGTCGGCGCCGAGCTCCTCGATCACGCGCTCGAGCCGCTTGCCGCCGTCCTCCAGCAGCAGGTCGTCGACCACGAAGTAGAAGCGGTCGACCTGGAGATAGCCGATCTGCTCCACGTTTTCGTCGATCCGGTGCTTTAAATTGACGGCGAATTCCGCCCCCGCCTCCAGAAAGGCGAAGTTGAGCTCGGGAAAGGAATCGAGCAGGCCGCCGAAGATCAGGTTGACGATATTCGTGCAGTACTCGAACGGCTGGGAAACGATGCGCCGGCCGGCGGTGCCGTCCGAGCCCAGGATCGAGAGCCGCTCCTTGCCGACCCACGGCCCGGCGAAGCTCCCGATGTGGATGATGACGCCGCGGACGCCGAGCTCCTGCGCCTTCTCGTAAAGGTTCCACCAGTGCGGGTCCGCCAGATCGATGCCGTTCCAGTTGGTCGGCATCAGGAAGGTGAGCATCCCCAAATCCTTGACGCACCGCTCCAGCTCCTTCATCGCCTCCCGGGTGTCCTGGAGCGGCAGCTGGGGCGCGCCGGTGAAGATTTTGGGATACGGCTTCATGAACTTGTCGGAGATGAAATTGTTCGACGCGCGGATGAAGGCGGCGCCCGCCTTGGGCTCGATGTAGCTGAACATCCCGACCGTGCCGGCGGAGACGAACTGAAAATCGATGCCGGCCTCCTGCACCTGCCGGAGCCGGACCTCGCCATCGTACTCGGCCGCGTGCCAGGCCGCCTTGCCGTTCTTGTCGGCGATCGCCCGCTCTCCGGCCGTGAGCACGCTGACGATCTTGTTGTCGAAGATGCGCCGCACGTTGCCCCGGGAGTCGGTGAACGAGCGCGGCCGCAGGTGCTCGTACTCCGGATCGATGACGTAGTCCTCCCGCCGCGGGCGGGAGTGGGAATCCAAATCGATAACCATCATGTCGTCGTGCCTCCTTGAAGTTCACCGCTCGGTTGCGATTAAAGAGACTTTTTTACCGCGGAATCGCGCCGCCGTCCAATACAGTTTTTATATCGCGTTATTAAAATCTTTAATACTTGGCGCGGAACGCTTATAATGGCGCTTATGGACACCTACCGCCTGCAGGTCTTTCTGGAGTGCGCGCGGCTCAAAAATTTCTCGCGCGCCGCCGAGGTCCTCCATATCAGCCAGCCCTCCATCTCGCTGCACATCCGCGACCTCGAGGAATGGTGCGGCACGGACCTCTTCGAGCGGCGCGGCCGGCGCGTCGAGCTGACCGAGGCCGGCGCGCGCCTGAAGGAGCACGCCCAGCGCGTGCTCACGAGTCTAGACACCGCGCGCCAGGATGTCCAGGAAGTCCTGGGGCTGGGACGGGGCCGGCTGGCCGTGGGCGGCTCGGGCCTGCCCGGCACCTATATGCTCCCCAAGGTGCTGAGCATGTTCAAGGCCCGCTATCCGAAGCTGGAGATGTACATGAAGTTCGGCGTCTCCGCGCAGGTCGAGCAGCTGCTTCAGGAAGACAGCGTCGAGCTCGCGATGTTCAGCCGCGAGCCGAAGCTGAAGGGGCTCGTCGCCGAGCCCTACGGCGCCTCGGGCATGGTGATCGCCGCGCCCGCCGGCCATCCGCTGGCGCAGAAGCGCAAGGTGACGCTGAAAGAGGTGGCGAGCGAGCCTTTCGTGCTGCGCGAGCCGGAGTCCGCCGGCGGGGAGATCGTGCGCAAGTACTTTTCCGAGCACGGGCTCGCGATCAACGTCGCCATGGAGCTCTCCAGCCACGAGGCGATCAAGGTGGCCGTGGCCGAGGGACTCGGGGTCTCGGCGATCGCGCGCCGCTGGCTGTTGAACGAGCAGGCGCTGAAGCAAATCGCGATTCTGAAAGTGCCCGAATTCAAGCTCCAGATCCACCACCGGATCGTCCGGCGCGAGGGCCGGCTGCTCTCGCGGGCGGCGAAAACCTTTTTGCAGTTTCTCCGCGATCAAAAGCCGGCGATGAGCCGGCTCCTGGAATAGGCCCGGCCCCCGAAGGGGAAGCGCTCTTTGCTTCGGCCGCGGCAAATTTGCTATGGTCCTTTTCAAATGAAACGCGGAATCTGGAAAGGACCCGACTTATGCGGCGGCTTTTGACGATCGCCTGCGGCGATTACGACCGGACCCATGCCTTGATCGACCGCACGGTCGAGCCCGAAGGCTTGGAATTGAACTGGCTCGCGCTGCCCCACAACGAGATCTGGCGGCGGATGCTGAACGACTACGATTTCGACGCCTCGGAGATCGCGCTCTCCTCGTACCTGATCGGAAAGACGATCGGCAAGCGCCTGACCGCCATCCCGGTTTTCCCCGCCCGGGCGTTCCGCCACTCGTATATTTTCATCAACACGGACAGCGGCATCCGCGAGCCGCGCGACCTGATGGGCAAACGGGTCGGCGTGTCCGAGTTCCAGCAGACCGCGACGGTCTGGGTGCGCGGGATTCTCCAGCACGAGTACGGCGTGGCGCTGGAGAAAATCGACTGGGTGACCTGGGCGCGGCGGAGCCGGATGGAGATCGAGCTGCCGAAGAAGTATTCGATCCGGGCCGCCGACTCGGACAAGACTCCCGACCGTTTATTGATCGACGGCGAGATCGACGCCTTGGTGAGCCCCAACGTCTTCCCTTCCCTGCTCGGCCGGCCGAAGATCCGCCGCCTGTTCGAGAACTATAAGGAAGTCGAAAGCGGCTTCTTCCGGAAAACCGGCATCTTTCCGATCATGCACACCGTGGCGCTCAGGGAAGAGCTGTGGCGCGAATGCCCGTGGATCGCCGTCAGCCTGTATAAGGCGTTTCAGCGGGCGAAAGAGATCGCCTACGCCAGGCTGAACGACGTGTCCGCTTATAAATTGAGCCTGGCATGGTTCAGGGAGCCGGTGGAAGAACAGAGCCGGGTGTTGGGCGCCGATCCGTGGGTCAACGGCGTGGCCGCGAACCGGCGCGTGGTGGAAACCTTGATGACCTACCTGTACGAGCAGGGGCTGGTGGAGCGGAAGCTCGCCGTGGAAGAGATCTTCGCCCCCAACACGCTGGGCCTGGAATGACGGGGCGAAAGGAGGCGTCATGAAACGGACGAAGAGCGGACTTGGCGGATTTGGCGGACTTGGATGGTTGGGCCTGATCGTCCTCGCCGTTTTTATTTTTCCGGCGGCGGCCCGCGCCCAGACCGCGCCGGTCGAGACGGTGAAGATCACCTACGCCAGCCGGACGATCGAGTCCATTCTCCTCTTCATCGCCCAGGACAAAGGTTTTTTCAAGGAAGAGGGGCTCGAGGTCCAGCCGATCCTGACGCGCGGCACGACGGCGATCGCGGCGGCGCTCACCGGCGACGTGGAAGGCATCCACATCATGGGGAGCGCCATCCGCGCGATCCAGCGCGGGCTGCCCCTGAAGGTCGTCTCGGTGAATTTGAAGCGGCCGCTCTTCTGGCTCGTGACCCGGCCCGAGCTCAAGAGCTTCGACGACCTCAAAAAGAAGACCATGGGCGTGGTCACCTTCGGCGGCACGCAGCAGCTGGCGGGCTACTATATGCTCCGGAGAGGCGGCCTCGATCCGGAAAAAGAGATCACCACCACCGTCGTCGGCGACATCCCGACGCAGCTCCAGGCGCTGATGGCCGGGTCGATTCAAGTCGGCGTTTTCTCTCCCCCCACGGTCATCGTGGCGCGGGATAAATACAAGATGCATCTCCTGGCGACCACGAGCGACCAGTACTACGCGCTGCAGGCGGGGCTCACGGCGTCGGAAAAAGTATTGAAGGAGAAGCGCCCGCTGGTCCGGCGCACGCTCCGCGCGATGGCGAAGGCGAACCGTTTTTTCCTCGACAACGAAAAGGGCGCGGCGGAAATCATCGCCAAGACTTTTCAAGTCGATCTGCCGACCGCCACCGGCACGTACCGGCTGACGCGGCCGACCTTCAGCCGCGACGGCACCGCGACGGAAAACGAGATGGAGGAGCATCTCAAAGTCGACGCCCAGGTCCTGGGGTTGAAAGAGCCGTGGGCGCCGGCGAAGGTTTTCGATTTCGCGCTGCAAAGGGAAGTCAACAAAGAGCTGGGCGTGCATTAGACGCGCGCCCGGCCGGTAATTTATGGGTGAAAAAATCGTCGTGACGGGCGGCAGCGGCAATCTGGGCCGCGAGGTGATCCGCGACCTTCTGGCGCACGGCCGGGAAGTCCTGAGCCTCGACCGCGCCGCGCCGCCGTCGGAGATCTGCCCGTCGCGCATCGTCGATCTGACCGACGCCGGAGCCGTCCGGCGCGCGCTCGAAGGCGCCGCCGGCGTGGTGCATCTCGGCGCCTATCAGGCGCCGGGCATCGCGCCCGATCCTGAGACGTTCGCCAACAACACCAGCGCCTCCTACAATATACTGCACGCGGCGGCCGGGGTCGGCATCGGCCGCGTGGTCCTGGCGTCGAGCACGGCGGCCTTCGGCTTTCTCTACGCGCCGAAGCCCTTTCCGCCGGATTATCTGCCGCTCGATGAAAAACATCCGTGCCGGCCGCAGGACCCCTACGGCCTGTCCAAGGTCGTCGCCGAGACCGCCGCCGACTCCTTCGCCCGGCTCCACGGCATGGCGATCCGGAGCCTGCGCTTTCCCGGGGTCAATTTCGCGCCGGACTTTCGCGGCTTCGCCGAGCGCTTCGGCGACGCCGGCGCGAAGCTCGCCCGCTTCTGGAGCTACATCGATGCGCGCGACGCCGCGGCCGCCTGCCGGTTGGCGCTGGAGGCCGGACCGCGCGGGCACGAGATACTCGTCGTCGCCGCGCCGACGAGCACGGTGCGGGATGCGACTGACGACCTCATCGCCCGCTATTTCCCCGGGGTTAAAAAAGCGCGCCCGGAGCTCCGGGGGAACTGGAGCGGCGTCGATTCCTCCCGGGCCCGGGAAGTGCTCGGGTTCGAAGCCCGCCACGTCTGGGAAAAATATTTGCAGTGAGCCGGAGAGGCCGATAGACTGGACGGGGCGCGCCTTCTCGATCAAGTAAAATTAACGCAGACGCTAAATAGTTTGAAATTGACATGATCTTCGCCGCCCCCTATTCTTCTCCAGTACGTCGATGAAGCGAAAAAACGGCAAAATCACCCTCGCCGACCTGGCGCGCGTCGGCCCGGGCACGCCCGCGGGCGAGTGGTTCCGCAGGTACTGGCTCGCCGTCGGCACGGCCGCCGAGCTCTGCGACATCCCGCTCGGCGTGAAAGTCCTGGGCGAAGAGCTGGTGCTGTTTCGCGACCTCGAGGGCCGGATCGGGCTGGTCGGCTCGAGCTGCCCGCACCGCGGCACGGCGCTGGAGTACGGCGACATCGAGAAGCGCGGCATCCGCTGCCCCTACCACGGCTGGCTGTTCGACGTCTCCGGCCAATGCCTGGAGCAGCCGGCGGAGGCGAAAGACAGCGTGTTCCACCGCAAGGTGAAACACTTATCTTATCCCGTGCAGGAACAGGGCGGGCTCCTCTTCGCCTATCTCGGGCCGGACCGGGACGCGCCTCCGCCGCTGCCGAAATATCTTCCCCTGGTGGACCAAAAAGGGAAGCGATCGCTCGAAAGCACGCGCTACTACGACTACAACTGGTTCAACTTCATCGAGAACGGCGCCGACCCGGTGCACTTCTCGATTTTGCACCGGAGCGATCCGGGCGACGGGACTTGGCGGAGCTGGTTCTTCGATTTCAAGAACATCCCGCCCTTCGACGCCGTCGAGACGTCCTACGGCATGAAGGTCGTCTCGCGGAAGCCCGGGCCGACGCCCGACACCGAGTACGTCGACGAGAAGAGCTTCGCCCTGCCGAGCATTTTACAGATCGGCGACACCGAGTTCACCCATTTCAAGCGCGACCAGGCGGCGCTCGCGGCCGGCTCGCACAACCGCCATTTCATGTTCCTGACGCCGAACGACGACGACCATTTCATGCTCTTTACCGTCAATTATTACACCGGCCCGGACCCGGACTTTTTTAAAAAGCTCGCGCCGTCGCGCGAGCTACATGCCCGGGAAGAAAAAAAGCCCTACGACACCCGGCGCTTCGCGCCGTTTCGCGGCAGCGTCCGGCGGGAAGACATCGCCTGCCAGGGGTCGCAGGGGCTCGTCGGCGCGCGGCGCGAGCAGCTCGCGACCTCCGACAAGGGCGTCATCCTGCTGCGCAAGCTGATCCTCGACGGCGTCCGCGCTGTCGCCGAAGGCCGGCGGCCCAAAGGGGTCTTGGCCGGCAGGGACGAGGGGGCAGTGATTGAAATAGACTCCTTTACCGGCATACGCGCCCGGGGGCTTTCGTGAATACGCGGCGATTGTTCGCGGCGATTGTTCTGGCGGTTTCTCTCTGGAGCGCTTCCGCGTCCGCCGCTTCGATCCATGTCGCCTACAGCGCGATCAGCGGCGCGATGGCGGCGCTCTGGGTCGCCGAGGACGGCGACTATTTCCGCCGCGAGGGGCTGGAGACCCAGCTGCTTTATATCGGCGGCGGCTCGCTTTTGATCCAATCGATGCTCGGCGGCGACGTGCAGTTCGCCTACGGCCCGTCGGTCCCGGTGGTCAACGCCTCGCTCCGCGGCGCCGACCTGGTTTTGATCGCCAACACCGGCAACTCGATGGTCTTTTCCATCATGTCGCGTCCGGAAATTAAAAACCCGCCCGACCTGAAGGGAAAAAAGATCGGCGTGACGCGCCTCGGCGGCTCGACCGACCTGGCGCTCGATTTCGCACTGGAAAGATGGGGCTTGCAGCGCGGGCGCGACGTCACGGTGCTCCAGACCGGCGGCATGCCCGAAAGCCTGGCGGGCGTCAGCTCCGGCGCGCTCGAGGCCTCGGTCTTGTCGCCGCCCAGCAACTTCCGCGCGAAAAAATCCGGCCTCAACGAGCTCGCCGACGTGGGGCAGATGGGCATCGTTTTTCCCAACACGCCGCTCTCGACGCGCCGCGCCTATATCCGGACCAACCGGGAGACGGTGATCAAATTTCTCCGCGGCTTCGCCCAGGGGCTCGGCCGTCTGAGGAGCGACCGCGAGTTCAGCCTGAAGGTGCTCTCCCGCTACACCCGCGTCGCCGACCCGGAAGTGCTGGGCGAGCTGTACCAGGTTTACGGCGTGCGCCACACCGGCGACCCGGTCTCCTACGTCCGCCCGGATGGAGTCGAGCGGATCCTCAAGACCATCGAGGGGCGCGAGGCGCGCGAAGCGAAGCCCGGCGATTTTATCGACAACACGCTGCTTAAAGAAATCGAGCAGAGCGGCTTTTTCCGCAAGCGCTAGCATCTACCGATGAAAGCGATCGTCACCGGGGCCGCCGGCCGGCTCGGCCAATGCACCGTGCGGGAGCTCCTCGAGCACGGCTTCGACGTGGTCGCGCTCGACACCGCGCGGCCGGCGGCGGACCTCTGCCCGTTCGTCGCCGCCGACCTCGCCGATTTCAACGGCGCGGAAAAGCTCGGCGAGATTTTTTCCGGCTCCGGCGTAGTCGGCATCGTCCATCTGGCGCGCAAGCGCTTTCCCTACACCGAGAGCGGCTTCGACGCCGCGAGCGGCGCGTGGAAGACCCCGGACGTTTTCGGCGACGCGCGGCGCTTCAACCACAACGCGGCGATCACCCACAACGTCCTCTCGGCGGCGGTCGCCGCCGGCGTGAAGACGATCGTCTCCGGCTCGAGCCTG
>WNFL01357078.1_pt1 | contig 16679 bp, 19 predicted proteins | sample 5400361 | NCBI WGS metagenome assembly WNFL01 (sample SAMN13153351, study PRJNA577476) | soil metagenome | isolation source: 40 cm soil on Douglas fir-dominated hillslope | place: USA:California | collected 2013-09-17 | reverse complement strand
CTGGTCGCGGTGAAGCGCGGCTACCCCGCCGGCGCCTTTCCCGGCTGGGGCGCGATCACCCGCTCGGCCGCGGCCGCCGCTCCGGGGCTCCTCGTGATCGCGATCATCCTCGGCGGCATCCTCTCCGGCATCTTCACCGCGACCGAATCGGCGGCGGTCGCGGTGGTGTACTCGATCGTGCTCACGTTCGCGATCTATCGCACCATGACGCGCGAGAAATTCCTCAAGGCCGCGGCGCGCGCGGTGAAGACCACCGGCGTCGTGCTGCTCCTGATCGGCGTGTCGACGATGTTCCAGTACCTCACCGCGCTCTATCAGCTGGCGGAGCTGGCGGGCGACGCGCTCTCGGGCGTCTCGAGCAGTCCGTGGGTGATCTTCCTGCTGATCAACGTGGCGCTGCTGCTGCTCGGCACGTTCCTGGACATGGCGAGCACCATCCTCATCTGCACCCCGATCCTGCTGCCCATCGTCATGAAGTACGGGATGGACCCGGTGCAATTCGGCATGGTGATGCTGGTGAACTGCGCGCTGGGCCTCAACACCCCGCCCGTGGGCACGACGCAGTTCGTGGGCTGCGCCATCGGCGGCATCTCGGTGGGGGAAGTCATGCGCACGATCCTGCCGTTCTACGCGGCCCTGCTCGCGACGCTGCTGGCCGTCACCTACGTGCCGGCCTTCTCGATGTGGCTGCCGCGGCTGCTGCTGGGCTGAGGGCAACGATTCGGTAGGAACGCTCCTACCCGCATGTCGATCTTCGGCCATTGCGGAAAGTCATGCGCCACCAGGGGAATCCTTTGCTGTCAGGGATTGCCATCGCGCAATGGCGACCCCGCCATCGAAGGGTCAACGCGGGCACGGTGCTTGCAATCTTTAGTGCTCAGGCGCGCATGCGTCGAACTTTCAAAAGGATGAACCATGAAACTCAAGCCAATCGCCCTCGCGACCGCCGCGGCCTTCGCGTTCGCCGGCGCCGCGTTCGCAAACAACACGACGGGCTCGTCGTCGACGGGCTACAGCTCGCCGCAATCGGGCAGCCTGTCGACTCAGGACAAGGACCTGGTCCGGCAAGTGCAGCAGACGCTGCAATCGAAGGGCTACAATCCCGGCCCCGTGGACGGCCAGTTCGGACGCCATACGCAGACCGCGCTGAAGAGCTTCCAGAAGGCGCAGGGCAGCCAGGCCACGGGCTCGCTGGATCAGCCGACACTGGTCGCGCTCGGCGTGACACAGGGCTCGGCGAGCGACACGACCTCCTCGAGCATTGGCTCCGGCGCCAGCTCGACCAGCTCGACGACCGGCTCCTCGAGCCCCAGCCCGGCGAGCGGCGCAACCAGCCCCAACTCGAGCACCGCCCCCTCGGATATCACTCCCAGCACCTCATCGAGCCCGAGCACCAGCTCACCGAGCCCGAGCCCGAGCACCGGCTCGATGCCGCCGTCCTCCGGGCAAGGCACCACTCCATCGCAGACGCAGTGATCCATCGCCCGCGCCGTGCTGCGGCACGGCGCGGGGAATTACGCTAATCGAACGCGCCACGGCTGGAGTCTCGATCGCCGGAGGGAGAGTGGCGCCCCGAAGACCAATCGAACGTCCGACCTGCCCCCTAGGAGGGCGTCTGCGCTGAGCGCTCGGGCGGGTCAATCGGCTCACGCGATGACAACCGGAGCCAACCCTACCCGAGCAGGGGAGATTTGCTGTCGCGGGCGGCGCGGCCCTTGATCGGCCCCGAGCGCGGCCGTAGCGTTGCTTTCCTGGGGAGCACGTCCGCATCGCGGGCGAGGGGGAGAGCCATGGACGGGGAAACGAACTGGCTGGACGCCGAGGAGAAGGCGATCGCGGCGCGGCGCGGCGAAACCGAGGGAAAAAAGAAGAGTCCGCGGTGGGGACTCGCCCTTTCCGGCGGCGGCATTCGCAGCTCGACCTTCTGCCTGGGCCTCATGAAGTCCCTCGCGAGGAACAAGCTGCTCACCCGCTTCGACTATCTCTCTACGGTCTCGGGGGGCGGCTACGCGGGCTCGGCGCTGGGCCGGCTCTTCCAGTCGGTGAAGGACCCCGCCCAGGTGCAGCAAGGCCTCGAGAAGGACGGGACCGTGCTCTGGTGGTGGCTGCGCAAGAACGGCCGCTACCTCTTTCCAGCCGGTGTGAAGGACTCGCTGTTCGCCACCAGCACGTTGCTACGCGGCCTCACGGCGATCTACTTCGATCTCTTCCTGCTCGGAGTGCTCCTGTCGTGCCTCATCGTCCTGCCGCACCTCGCGGGCATGGAGCTCGGCCATCGCTACTATCGCTGGATCACGTGGTCGCCCTCGGCTTGGTGGGTCGCCGGCGCCATCATTCCGTTTTTCGCGCTCACGAGCACGTGGGCCTACTGGTTCAGCGCGCCGCAGCGACCGCTTCGCGTGTTCCCCGCGAGCATCGCCTTCGCCTTCGTCGGCGCGATCCTTTCGTGGCTGCTCGTCTATCCCGATCCGCTCCTCAACTGGCTGTTGCCCCACGCCGCGAACGTGGACGCGTGCGCGAACTTGGCAACCGACCTCAGCGTGCCTCTCGCGGCGCTGGGAGAGATCGGGTGCCTGTCGAATACGACGCGCCTCGCGCTGGTTCAGATCACGCTCTCCATCCCCGTCGCCGTGGGCCTGGCGTATTACGAGGGGCGCCGAGCCGACGGCCCGCCGGACCCCGCGCTCGCACGCAATCGCCTCGCGCGCCGGTTGATGTGGTGCCTGGACCTTGCGCTCATCGTCGTCGCAGCCGCGCTGCTCGACATGGCGTCGTGGCATATCGGGGGACTGGTGACGCGAGGCTGGTCCGCATTCGCGATGGGGGGAAGCGGCCTGCTCGTGCTGATCGCCATCGGGAGGTCGCTCCTCAAATGGCTCAAGGACTCGTCGGTGGCGGGCGGCGGGGTGAACGTGAAGCGTGCCGCGAATGTCGCCGGCCTCCTGCTCGCGTTCCTTTTCATCCTGCTTTGCGCGTCGTTCATGCAGGTCGTCGTGTTCTACGGCGGCGGCTTCAGCAGCGCACAACAGAACGTGAGGGAGCCGGAGGTCTGGGCGGCGCAAGCCTGGGCGCGCTGGCTGTTCCTGCTCGTGCCGAGCCTGCTGTACGTGGCGGCGACCGGATGGAACCTCTCGTCGCTGAACGCTTCGTCGCTGCACAATTTCTATCGCGCGCGCCTCACGCGCAGCTACGTGAGCGTCGGCAACCCGCAACGGGGATTCAACCCGAACGCGCTGATCGAAGCGACGCCGGCCAATATCGAGGCGCTGAGGCGCGTGTCGGAAGTCCGGCCGAACGACGACATCGCATTCGGCGAGTACCGGCCCCACGAGCACGGCGGCCCCATCCACCTCATGAATGTCTGCGTGAACCAGACGGTGGACGATCGCACCGGCGAATTCAACCGCGACCGCAAGGGCCGCAACATGACGGTGAGCAGCCTCGGCTGCGATCTCGGCAGCGTGCCGGCCGCGGTGAAGCTGGAATTCGCGGACGGGGTGGGACCGACGCTCGGGCAATGGGTCGCGATCTCGGGCGCGGCGGCCGCACCCGGCATGGGCGCGAACACCTCGAAGGGATTGGCGGCGCTGCTCACGCTGTGCGGCGTGCGCCTCGGGTACTGGCTCGACATCGCGAAGAAGGACGGCATCGCGCTGGAGGGCTCGAAGCTGCGCACGCTATTCGCCAAGTACTCGCATCTCATGGACGAGATCTTCGCGACCTTCCCGGGCTCCGACGACCCCCATTGGTACATCAGCGACGGCGGCCACTTCGAGAACACCGCGGTCTATGCGCTCCTCAAGCGCGAGACCGACGTCATCGTCTGTGCCGACTGCGGCGCCGACCCGCACTACGCCTTCGAGGACCTCAACAACCTGGTGCGCCTGGCGCGCATCGATTTCAACGCGCGCATCACGTTCCTGAAGATCAAGGAGCAGGCGACCGCACAGAATGACCAGGACGACTCGACGCGGCAATTGCTGCAGCGCCTCGCCGCGTTCGGCACGCTGGCCGAGGTCGCCGCGCCCGACAGCTCGTCGTATCTCGTCATGGCGAAGATCGAATACGCGTCGGGCAAGGTCGGTCACATGGTGATCCTCAAGCCCGCGCTGATCAGCACGCTCCCCCTCGATCTCCTCACGTACAAGTCCGCGAATCCCACGTTCCCGCAGCAGACCACCGCCGACCAGTTCTTCGACGAGGCGCAGTGGGAGAGCTATTTCCGCCTGGGAGAGGAGCTGGGCAGCGCGATCGGCGAGAACATGCTCGCCGACATCGGGTCGCTCGCGGACCACTTCGAGGGCCAGCTCGGCACGGGCCTTGCGGCAAAGGCGACGCGGGACTCGAAACCCGTTCCGCGCGAGTCGCCGAAGTTCGCGGGGCAGGTCGTCAAGTCCTCGCTGGGAATCGGCGCGGTCGCGGGCCTGCTCATCACGTTGTGGCAGATGCTCGACCAGTCGCGCGCCGACTCGGCCGCGGAGAAGCGCCGGCGCGACGACGCCATCGCGCAGTCGATCGAGAGATCGATGGACTCCGCAGGCCGCCTGCGGGTGAGCGACGGCGGCGTGCTCTTCCTGCGAACGGTGATGGACCCGAACGCGGCGCAATCCGGCAACGTCGACAACTTGGTTGCGCGAGACCTCATCAGCCGCCTGAATGCGAAATGCGCGGAGATGGAGGACGACGCGAAGGCCAAGGCCGAAAATGCGAAGGCGTGCGCCGATATCCGCAAGCTCGCGGGGCATTTCGCTCCCGAGGAGGTTCCCGGCAGCGTGGTGGCCTATTGGGCGGGCTCCGGGCTGGACAAGGACCTGATGAAGCAAGTGCCGGTGGTGGCCCTTGCGGCGCCGCCACGGCCTCCGACGGCCGCCGCGCCCGCGCCAGGTCCAGCCCCGGCCGAAGCGCCGGGACCGGAGAAGCTTGCCGTGCCGAAGCCCGCGCCGAGCCCCGCGGAGGCCACGAAGCCGCGGGCCGAGGCGAGCGCGCTGGCCCTGGAGAAAGCGCCACCCGCGGACACGAACCAGCGCATCTCCGGCGCGGTCACCGCCGCCGCGGAATCGTGCAGGGGCGGCGACCACGGCAAGGTGCACGTCTATGCGCAGGTCTATCGAAAGCAGGAGGCCGACGCGCTGAATGGCGTGCGGGGCCAGGCCGCTTTCCAGCACCTTCGCAAGATCGTCGACTTCGCGCCCGTGGAGAACGTGGTCGAGAACGCGCAAACGAGCGGCACGCGCATTCCCTACCGCTGGTCGAAGCCCACGTTCATCTACCACAACGATACGGAGCGCGACTGCGCCGAGAAGCTCGCGACGGTGTATGCGGAAGCGTTCGGGACGACGCCCGCGATCCGGCCGCTGCCGGAGAGGTTGAAGAAGCAACCCGGGGCGGTGGAGCTTTGGGTGCCCCCGGTGGAGGAGGGGAAGTCGTGAGGAGGGGCGGCCGCACCAAGGGGGCTAAGCGAACGCCATTGAAATTGTTGGCGCCCCGAACACGAATCGAACGTGCGACCTGCCCCTTAGGAGGGGGCTGCTCTATCCACTGAGCTACCGGGGCGTGCGGGCGAAATTATCGCATGGCCCTAGCCGAGCTTGAGGTGCGCTTTGGCCTTGCGCGCCACGAGATAAGCGCAGAGCGCCGTGGCGACGAGGCCTATCGCGACCAGCGTCCACTTCAGCGGCCCGCCCTCGGCCCCCAGCGCGTAGCGCCCGGCAAAGCCCAGGTACACCTTGAAGATCATCGCCGGAGCGATGCCGACGAGAGTGCCGATCACGTAGTGCTCGAGCTTCACGCGCGTGGTGCCGAAGAGATAGTTCTTCACGCCGAACGGAAGAAGGGGGCTCAGGCGCAGCAGGGCGATGACTTTCCACCCCTCCGCGGTCATGGCCTTCTCGAACGCGGCGTACGCGGCGAATCGAAGCGCGAAGCGGCGCACGGGGTCGCGCAGGACATGGCGCCCGATGAGAAACGCGGCGGTGGAAGATGCCATCGCGGTGGCCACGGCCACCACCAGGCCCCAGCCGAAGCCGAAGACCGCGCCGGCGGCGACCGGGAATATCCACGCGGGAACGAGCAAGAGGCCGGCGACGAAATAGAGCGCGGCGAAGATCGCGAGTCCTTCGGCGAGGCTCAACGTCTCGATGCGGTCCTCGGCCAGGTCGGCCCAATGCGCGACGGGCAGGAGCGAGAGCGCGGCAAGGGACGCGGCCGCCGCGACGCCAAGCGCGATGACTTTCCACGGAACGGGCCGGGTCGTCCTGGGCATTCGCTCAACCGCAATCGATCGGGCGAAATTGTCGCACGCGACTACAGGCTCTCGAATTTCTCCTTGAGGTAGGACTTCACGTCCTGTGCGGAGGGCCCCACCGCGGAGATCGCCGCCAGCAGCTCATCCTTCGAGGTCTCGAAATACTTGAGCCAGTACTTGAACTCGTCGGGGTCCCCGAACTCGATGACCCTCGTGTCGCGCGTTGTCATGGTTGGTCCTCCCGAGACCTACCTCGACGTGAGATGTTCATCCCCATGTTTCACCAACAATCCAGCGGGGTCAACGATTCGCGACCAGTGTTCGATAGCGAACAGTCGCGCCGGAAATTTGACGCGCGATTCTCGCAGCGGATAGATTCGGCCTCGGGATGCAAATACGAATTCAAAAACAGATTTCCGCCGCGTCTTCCAATCGACTCCTCGACATGCTGCCTCGCAAGGACCGCGAGCGCATCGTCGCGGGCTGCGAGTGCGTGGATCTCGCGTTCCTGGAGAAGCTGACGGTGCCGGGTGCCACCATCGGCCACGTGCATTTCCCCATCGGCGGGTTCGTCTCGATCCTCACCGCGATTCCCCAAAGGCATGGTGGGCCTGCCGCTCCTGATGGGCATGGACATCGCCCAGGAGCACGCGATGGTGCAGGGCGCGGGACCGGCGCTGCGCATGCCGAGCGCGCGCTTTCGCCGCGAGCTCGGCGCGAGCCCGGCACTTCGCAAGCTGATGGGCAACTACCTTTACGCGCGCTTCGGCCAGCTCGCGCGCGCGGCCGGCTGCAACCGCTTCCACCTCGTCGAATCGCGCCTTGCGCGCTGGCTTCTCATGACCGCCGATCGCGCGCAGTCCGAGGCGTTCCACATCACCCACGGGTTTCTCGCGACCATGCTGGGTGTTCGCCGCGTGGGCGTGACGACGGCCGCGAGCACCTTGAAGAAGAGGAAGCTCATCCGCTACCAGCGTGGATTCCTGGAGATCCTCGATCGCGCGGGGCTGGAGGCCACGGCCTGCGGCTGTTATCGCGACGACCTCGAGAACTACCGGCGCGCCCTGTCGAAGGACTAGGCGCGGACGCTACGCGGCCGGGCGCGGTTCGCCTTCGCCGGCGGCGCCGACCGCCGAGAGAATCGCCGAGAGGCGCACCGACGCGTTCGAGAAGAACGCCGCCATCTTGCCCATGAGGGGTGCGGCTTGCGAATCGGCGGCGCAACCGAACTGCACCAGCTGCAAGGCATAGGCGTTCACGTCGTTTTCATCGAAGATCTTCCCCGGGCGGCAGGGCTCGGGAAGCGCCGCGATCTCGAAGCGGTCCCAGGTGGCGAGAAAATCCTTCGCGATCCCGACGACTTCGTGGACGCTCGAGGCGTCGTCCAGGCGGTCCTGCCAACTCACTGACATGATGCGATGCTCTTTCCGCGTGGAACGCGAAACGATTGCGAGACTGAATTTTCCCCTCGCCACCCGGGCGAGTCTGTAGGGAGGTTGTCCGGAAGTCGTGTCGGATTGCGCCTACGCGTCGCGGTCTCCGCCGAAACCCCTGTCAAGGGAATACTCCGCGCCGCATGGTACGGACGGGCTCTTTTCACGTCGCTCGACGGCGACATAGGATTGCTCACACGGGGAAAGCATGGCCACGATCACCGTCTATCGATACCACATCTTCGACGAGCACTCGCAAACCTGCATCCTGTCGAGGATCCGGGCCACGCGCCGCGCGATCGATTCCGTGCGCGGGACGATCGTCCCGGGAAGCGCCGAGGAAGTGGCCATCGAATGCCTCGACGATGACGGGATCGTCGTTCGCAGCGCCACGACGAGCGAGCCGAAGCCGCTATAATCGACCCTTTCGCTTGTCACCGGAGAGGTGGCAGAGTGGTCGATTGCGGCAGACTCGAAATCTGTTGTACGGCAACGTACCGGGGGTTCGAATCCCTCCCTCTCCGCCAGTTTTTTTTCCGGGCCCGATGCAAGGCGCATCGGGCCCTTTTCGCTTTCCAATCGCGGGAGATCGAGATGGCCGAGCTGAAAAAGATCGACGTGGTGCAGGGATCCGGCACGGAAGCCAGGTCCGGTCCGGTGGTGGTCCACTACACGGGGTGGCTGCACGATCCCGCGAGCGCCGACGGGCACGGCAAGAAGTTCGACAGCTCGGTCGATCGCCGCCAGCCGTTCGAGTTCGTGCTGGGCGGCGGACAGGTGATTCGCGGCTGGGATGAAGGCGTGGCCGGAATGAAAGTGGGCGGCAAGCGCACGCTTATCGTCCCGCCCGAGATGGGCTACGGCGCGCGCGGCGCGGGCGGGGTGATTCCGCCCAACGCGACGCTCGTCTTCGACGTGGAGCTGGTCGAGGTCCGCTAGCGATGCATACCGCGACCGTCGTGTGGGAGCGGGGCGAGCAGCCCTTCGTCGACAGGCGCTACAGCCGGCGGCACGTGATCCGCTTCGACGGCGGCGCGGAAGTCGCGGGCTCGTCCTCGCCGGCCGTGGTGCGCCCGCCGCTCTCGGATCCGGCTGCGGTGGATCCCGAGGAGCTTTTCATCGCGTCGCTCGCGACGTGCCACATGCTCTGGTTCCTGGACATCGTCGCGCACAAGGGCTTTCGTGTCGACCGCTACGAGGACGTGGCCGAGGGCGTGATGGAGAAGAACGCCGAAGGCAAGGTCGCGATCACGCGCGTGACGCTGCGCCCCGCCGTGCGCTTCTCCGGCGACCGGATTCCCACGCGTGAGGAGCTCGAGCGCTTGCACCACGAGGCGCACGAGGAATGCTTCATCGCGAGCTCGGTGAAGACCGACGTGCGGTGCGAGCCGCGATGAGCGACTTCGTCGCCGAGCGCGCTTCGCACCGGCACTTCTTCGCGCTGCCGATGCCCCCGGCGCAGGCGATCGCGTGGTTCACTCCGGAAGGCGAGCGCGGACGGGCCGAGGATTGGGATCCGGCCTATGTCTATCCGGCGGCGGGCGTCACCGAAGAGGGAATGGTCTTCACCACGGCCGCCGGCGGCGAGGCCACGCTGTGGCTCCTGACGCGATACGAGCCCGATGCCGGACGCGCGGAGTACGCGCGCGTCACGCACGGCTCGAGGATCGCGATGGTGAAGGTTCTCTGCGAGGCCGAGGGCGCGCAAACGCGCGTGACCGTGAGCTACACGATCACCGCCCTCAGCGACGCGGGCAATGAATACGTGCGGGAAATGAGCGCGCGGCGTTTCGCCGACTACATCGACACCTGGCCCGAGGCGATCGCCAGGGCCCGCGCGCCGAAGTAGGCGTCAGTCAGCGGGCCCCGCGTCGGTGCGCAGGTCGTAGCGCGCCCCGAAGTCCAGGACGAGCTCCTCGAGGAGCACCGCGCACCCCTTGTCGCACTGCGGCGGCATCAGTAGCTCCCAGTTGGGCGAGGCCTCATCGTGGCGGTCGACGCGAAACGGCAGCTGCACGAAGCATGCGTCGCACGCCGGCTGTCGCCGTCGGAATTCCCGTTGCAGCAGCACGTACAGATCGGCTGCATCGATCTGGGTCCTGTTCTTCATTTTCCCGTTCAAAGTGTGATTCATTGAACGGTTGGACCGCCCACCCCCGGAATGTGCGGTGGCGAGTGTTGCCGATGTCACGAAATCGGCGCTGTCTTACAGCACCGGCGAGGGACCTGCGCCGAGTGGATCAGGCCGCGCTCACGGCGCCCCGCTCTCGACGTGACGCGGTCCGACGAAGCGCCTCTGCACGTCGTACAGCCGGTCGCGCCATTGGTCGATGCGATAGCCGCCGGCGTGGGCCTTCACTTCGGTCGCCGCGTCGTCGTAGGCCACGCGATGGAAGTCCACCGTGAGGGCCGCGCTATCGAAGATCGCGAGCTCGGCCAGCTTGTACGCGCGCTTGCGCGACGCGTCCACGGACCCGGGATTGATGAAGTACTCGCGCCCGGCCCTCAACCCGGCGCCGTGCCCGGGACCCACCTCGCTGACGCGCTCGCCCTCGATCTCGAAGACGTGCTGCTCGTGGGTGTGGCCGAAGAAGCACAGGCCGACGCCGGGAAAATCGCGCCGCAGGTATTCGACGTTCTCCAGGAAGTGGCGCGGGCGGGTCATGTACTGCTGCACGTCGCGCACGCCACCGTGGGTGAGGAGGATCCGCTCTTCGAGCACGCGGTGCGAGGGCAGGGCGCGCAGCCACGCGGCCGTTTCCGCATGCATCGCCTTGTTGGAGCAGCGCTCGAAGCCCAGGCCCCCGGTGCCGATGAGGTCGTGGTTGCCGGCGATGCACAGGGCGCCGCGCTCGCGCAGCAGCTTCACGCAATCGTCGGGGTCGGCGTTGTAGCCGACGATGTCGCCCACGCAGAGGATGCGCTCGATGCGGTGATCGTCGAGCCGTGCGAGCGCGGCCTCGAGCGCCTCGCGATTGCCGTGGATGTCGCCTAGGACGCCGTAGATCGCCATTGCCGCACCATCGAGAGGAGACGCCCGGCGCCGCGGTCCCAGCGGCGCGCCAGGCGATAGGCCCAGAAGCGCATCCAGGGGCCCGGGTCGCGCCAGGCGAAGAGGTTGTAGACGTTGCGCGAGAAGGCGATCGAGGCGAGCCACGCGAAGAGCACGAGCTCGCCGCGCCCGCGCAGCTCGAGGAAGGCGCGCGTATCGAGCTCCAGGCAAAGCCAGCGATAGCGCGTGCCGTAGAGGCCCCGTTGCGCGGGTCGAGTGCCATCGAGCAGGTAGTCGTAGGCCACGCGCAGCAGGTTCACGCCGTTGCACGCGCCCAGGTAGTGCCAGAGGTTGAAGCGCGCGTTGATCTCCAGCAGGTACCAGCGTCCGGTGCGCTCGTCCTTCTTCAGGTCCATCTTGAAGACGCCCTTCAGCGGCACCTTCGCGGCGATCTCGGTGCCGAGCGCCTGCAGCTCGCGGTCCTGGACGAGCTCGATGAAGGAACTCTCGCCGGTCCCGGTGGGGTAGGTGCGGAGCTTGCGCCCGACGAACGAGTCGATCACGTGGCCCTGCGCGTCGGCCACGCCGTGGAACGACCAGTTGCACGTATCGCCGCCGGGAATGTACTCCTGCAGGGTCAGCTGCTCGCGAAAGCGCGCCAGGTCGGGATTCGACGCCGCCTCGGCCCCGGTGGCGAAGACCAGGGCCTTCGCGTCGTGGAAGAGGCTGCGGCGCAGGATCGACTCGTGCCAGTCGACCTTGCTGGAGGGCTTCACAAGCACCGGGCCCGGCGTATCGGCGAGCGCCTCCCACGCGAGCGAGCGCGGCACCGGCAGGCCGCGGCCTTGCGCGAAGTCTTGGAAGCGGTCCTTCATGAGCAATGCGTCGGCGACCGCGGCATCGTTGAGGAGCACGCGGAAATGGCGCTCGAAGCGCTGGCGATGCGCATGGATCAGCTCGAGATAGTCGTCGTTGCCGTACATGAGCGGCACGCGCCGCCCATAGGTGAGGGTGAGGCGCTCGCCGATCCTCACGATCGCGTCGACCGCGGCCTCGGCGTTTTCGGGAGGCGGAATCAGGCACCGGCCCACGCAGTAGCGCGAGCCGAAGGCGGGCTCGCTCAGGTCGTGCGAGGCGACCACCACGGGGATGCCGGCGAGGCCCAGCGCGCGCGCAAGGCTCACGCCGCCCAGCGACAGCACGGGGACTTGGTCGAGACGATGCGGCGGAAGGGTGATCTGTGGCGACATTTCGGGGGGCGCGTAGGACTCGATCCCACTCTAATAACGGCGGAATAACTGGCCGTTGCGAAAGTCAGCCAAGCCATGGTCCGTCCGGACCATCCCCACGCAGCGGCGCCGAAAGATTGGATTTGTAGGCTGGGTACCCATGATCGTCGCCATCCACCAGCCCAACTTCCTGCCGTGGCTCGGGTACTTCGACCGCATGATCCGCTCCGACATGTTCGTGCTGCTGGATCATGTCCAGTTCGAGCGGCGCAACTACCAGAACCGTTGCCTCATCCGCTGCGAGGACGACGGCAAGTGGCTCACCGTGCCGGTGGTGCAGGTCTCGCAGAAGGAAAAGATCATCGACAAGATGATCGACAACCCGGCGGACGTGAGCGGCACGCGCTGGTGGGGCCCGAACCATTTCAATACGCTGCGCTACGCGTATCGGAAGGCGCCTTTTTTCGACCTTTACGCGCCGCGCCTGCGCGAGATATTCGCAGCGCGCTGGGACAAGCTCCTCGACCTGAACCTCGCCACGCTCGCCTTCGCGCGCGAGGCGCTCGAGATCGACACCCCGATGTTGCGCAGCTCCGAGCTCGCGGTCGAGGGCCAGAAATCCGCGCTCCTTCTCGCCGTCTGCCAGAAAGTCGGGGCCTCGGCATTCCTGGGCGGCATGGGAGGCTCGCGCGAATATCTCGACAATGAAGCCTTCGCCGCGGCGCCGATGGGCGTGCAGTGGCAGGCCTTCACGCATCCCGCCTATCCGCAACCCGGTGCCGCGCCCTTCATGAAGGGGCTTTCGGTGCTCGATCTCCTCTTCAATTGCGGTCCGCAGAGCGCCGAGATCGCACGCCAGTCGAAGGCCCGCGATGATGAGCTCCTCGCTGCCTGACGACACCGCGCGCTGGTATGCGGACAAGGTCCGCACCTACGGCTACGACCATCGCAGCCTGGGCTTTCGCAGCAAGTCGTCGCAGGCGAAGCGCTTCGAGGCGATGCTCGCGCTCGGCGACTTCGACGGCGCGCGCATCCTCGACGTGGGCTGCGGCTTCGGCGACCTGCTCGCCTTCCTCGCCGAGCGCGGCATCGACCCCGAGTACACCGGCCTCGACATCTGCGAGCCGATGGTCGAGCGCTGCCGCGAGCGCTTCGAGCGCGGCGCCGGGCTCTTCCTGGTGGGCGACGCGCTCAGCTTCGAGCCCGACCAGCCGTACGACTATGTGATCGCGAGCGGGCTCTTCGGCCTGGACTCGGCGGGCGCGCGCGATCGCATCCGGCCCACCCTCGAGCGGCTATTCGCGTGGAGCAGCATCGGCATGGGCGCGAATTTCCTCAGCACGTGCTCGCCCGAGCCCGCCGAGGCGCGCGTCTACATGGATCCCTGCAAGGCGCTCGCGGCCGGGCTCTCGCTCACCCCGGCGGCGCGCATCGACCACACGTATCTGCCCAACGACTTCACGCTCTTCCTGTACAAGACGCCCGCCTGGCACGACGGCATTTTCCCGAGGACGCCATGAAGCGAGACAGCGCGGTCGCGGTTCAGCCCCAATCCCAATCGCTCGCGTCGCGCTACGCCGGGCGCACCGTGGTCGCCATCGGCGCGCATCCCGACGACCTGGAGATCGGCATCGGCGGCACCCTCGCCAAGCTGAGGAAGGCCGGCGCGCACGTGGTGATGGTGGTCGCCTCGATCCCGAGGGATTTCGAGGTGCGCATGGAAGAGGCGAAGCGCGGCGCCGAGATCCTCGGCTGCGAGCTTAAATTCCTGATGGGCGACGGCCCGCGGCGCCTGGAGGACGTGAAGACCTGCGACCTGGTGAGCATGCTTGACGCGGTGATCCACGACTACGAGCCCGCGGCGGTGCTCACCCACAGCAACGCCGACTTCCACAACGATCACCTGCTCATCTACAACGCGTGCCTGCCGACGCAGCGCCTGCGCTACTTCGATTTCTTCTCCTACCACCCCACCAACTGCCGCCCGGTGCCGGTGTCGTTCCATCCGCGCGCCTACGTCGACGTCTCCGACACCATCGACGCGAAGATGCATGCCATCACGGCGCACGCGAGCCAGTTCGGCGGCCGCGGCCTCGATACCGAGATGTACCGCGAGTTCGCCCACGTGCAGGGCCGCATGATCGGCGTGCCTTACGCCGAGGGGCTCGACGTGAACCGCGTGCTGCTCGCCTGATTGTCATCCCGGCGCAGGCCGGGATCCCATCGACTGGGCCCCGGCCTGCGCCGGGGCGACATATCTCCACTCGTCGGGGACGAAAGGCCGCCCTCGAAGCGCATCGGTATCATAGGGGCCCGTACACACGCCCCCTTCACGATGCGCAAAGCGCGCGGCTTCACGATCATCGAGATCCTCGTGGTCCTCATCATCCTCGGGATCGTGCTCGCCATGGCCGCGATGGTCACGCGCGGCGTGAGCGCAGGGCAGAAGCGTTCCATCACCACCACTCGGTTGACGGGCGTCGATGCGGCGATCGTGCAGTTCGTCGCGGTGCAGAAGCGCATGCCTTGTCCGGCGGACGGCACCAAGGCTGCCACCGACGCCAGCGCCGGCGTCGAAGTGGTGCCCGACGCCGCAGGCTGCAGCGCGCAAACCAACGGCGTCGTACCTTGGCGGTCGCTGGGATTGTCCGAGCAGGATGCGAGCGACGGATGGGACCGGCGCCTTACGTATCGCACCGACGCGCAGCTCGGCAAGACCAACGCGATGAACATGTCCTTTTGCGATCCCGCCGGCACCGACGCCCCGGGACCGCCGGCGACTTGCAACACGGCATGCACATCATCCGCGCTCGGGTCATGTACCACCCCTGCGGCGTTTATCGCGGCCAAGGGCCTCACCGTGAAAAATATCGCCGGCACAACCGTCATGGATCCCGTGACACCGAATGTGAATACCGGCGCGGCGTATGTGGTCATCAGCCACGGCGAATCGGGCGGCGGTGGCTATCTCAACACGGGTATTCTCGCCACGAGCACCACCACCGATGGTACCGAAGAGGTGAAGAACTACGCGAACCTCGCGGTCAGTGCGTATTACGTGGACGACGCGACCAGCGATGTCGCCGGGGCCACGCACTTCGACGACATCCTGTCGCGACCCTCCGTTCTCACCGTAGCGAACAAGTCGGGGCTCGGGCCTCGATCGCACTGATGCGGAAGCGGGAGGCGGGCGCAGGCGGTGCCCTCATTGCCGTGGTCCTCGCATTCATTGCGCTCCTGATCGTGGCATTCGTGTCCCTGAATCGGACGACCTCCGGCAGCGCCGAGCGCGAGCAGACCGGTACCAAGCTCGTCATTGCGGCCACCGCGCTGGAGAGTTACGCCGGCGCCGCCCAGCGCCTGCCTTGTCCCGCCGACCCGACGGTCGACGTGGGTGATGAGGTCACGCTCACCGCGACCACTTGCAAGTACGGCGAAGGCACACTGCCGTGGAAGACCATCGGCATGCGACGCGATGACTCGTTCGACGCGTGGGGACGCAAGATCTCATACCGCGTCTACTCGGGGGACGCCGGCAGCCTCACCCAGCCCGGTGGCGCGAGCATGGCCAATTGCGACACGTTGGAGGCATTCCCGGGAGGCGTTACTGCCACGGGTCTCTGCCGCCCCGATCCGAGCACGGCGACCGCCGCCGAGCTGGCTGATCCGGCCACGCGCACCACGACACCCGCGCAGTTCCTCGTCGGGGCGCCGGCTCCGCCCGCCACAAAAAAAGGCCTCTGGCTCACCGACTCCGGCGCTCCACAGCGCAAGGATGTGGCCTATGTGCTCATAAGCCACGGCGTCACGGGCCTCGGCGGCTACACGGCTTCGGGCACGCGACTGGACATGCCCAGCAATGTCGATGAAAAGAACAATACCAAGGATACCGGGCCCTTCACCATTCGCGCATTTTCCGATACCGACACGGGAGCGACGGACGTCGCGCATTTCGACGACATCCTCGTCTACCGCGGCATCGAGGACGTTGCCAAGCGCGCTAATCTCGGGGCGCGCAACTGGCCCGACACGATCCTTTCGGCGGTGGTGTTCGACCGGGCTACGGTCAAAGCCGCGCTCGGCGGAACGAACCCGGGCAGCGATACCGGCCAGAGCACGATCGCGTTCAACAACGCGACGGTGAGCGCATTCAACTCGGGCGGAAGCCAGAACATTTCGTTCGTGAGCGGGGGCGGAAGCACCGATGGACTTGGCGGGGTCAGCGGTGGGGACGACTTGCTCGGCAGCGCGGGAGCGGAGCGGTTGCAGATCGACTTCGCCGAGGACGCCCGCAAATTTGCCTTTACGCTCGATAACTTCGAGGACTCCGGGTCGTTGCATGAAAGGGTCGAGCTGCGGTTCTTCGAAGTCGTCGGCACCAGCCCCCCGACATTGAAGGGCGCGATGATCAAGGAGAGTTGCGCCAACAACGGCAAGGCAACCAGCTTTTCCCTCGACGCGGGCACCAGCTTCAACCGGGTCGAGGTACGTCCCACGCCGAAGTCGGATGCCTCGGACTCGTCGTTTTCACTTTCGGAAATCCGCACCTGTGTCGCTTCCGTCGCCTGCGAGACGAGCCTCAAGTCGAGCGGGAACCTCTGCAACTCGAAGACGTTCGCAGCCGGCTCGATCGGCAGCAATGATGCAAGCGTGCTCACCATCACCCTCGCCAACAACAACAGCTCGCCCGATATCACGGGGGTCGACCTCACGGATACCTACCCCACAGGGCTCGTCAACACCGCATCCGCCGCCACGACCACCTGCGGCGGCACCGTGAC
>WNFL01150578.1_pt1 | contig 16685 bp, 15 predicted proteins | sample 5400361 | NCBI WGS metagenome assembly WNFL01 (sample SAMN13153351, study PRJNA577476) | soil metagenome | isolation source: 40 cm soil on Douglas fir-dominated hillslope | place: USA:California | collected 2013-09-17 | reverse complement strand
AATTTTAACCAAGGGCGGAGAGTGATCTCCGCCCTTTTTTTTGCAAGCGCCGAAAGCGATCGTGTTCGCTAATCCGTCTGCTGTAATCCAACTTCCGCGGCCGAAGCCGGCACAGATTTCTCGATATTGCCCGATAGCGTCTGCCAGCCGCGGCGTCCGAGGCTCCAGTAAATCAAATAACCTGCTACTGCCGCGCACGCGAACAACAAGAGTCCAGCAACCCAGGCTTGCAGCACAAATTCCCCGATGCCGAACATCGCGCAGTAAACCAGGGTGCAGCCCATCACCCAATCGAATGTGTTTGCCGCAAAATCGCGGACAGGCGCAATTTCCGGTGCGAGCGCGGCGATGCGCTTCCAGCCATGAATTGTCGGCTGCACCCGCCGGTAAAATCTGACCAAAAGCTCATCCTTCTCCGGCAGCGTAACCAGGGTGGCGATCAGCCACACCGCGGTAGTAGCCAATGTAGTGATCATCGTGCTCTTAGCGAATACCACCGAGCTGTTCCCTGAAAAATGCACCCACTGCAGCGCCATCGATACGACAAACGCCGCAGTCATTGACGAAATTTCACTCCACGCGTTGATGCGCCACCAATACCAACGCAATAGCAACACCCCGCCCGTTCCCGCGCCCATGCCAAGCAGTAGCTGCCAAGCGGACTGAATTGAGCTGATATGCGCCGCCGTGTACCCGCTTAAAATTACTAAAAATACGATAAATAGCTTGCTCGCTAAAACGTAGTGCTTTTCGCTGCCTTTGCGCACTATAAAGCGGCGATAGAAATCATTGATGAGGTAGGACGTGCCCCAGTTGAGTTGCGTGCCAACCGTGGACATGAATGCGGCAAGAAAGGCAGCGACCATCAAACCGCGCAAAGCCGGCGGCAGAAAATCCCGCAACACCATTACATAGCCCTTTTCTGGTTCGGCGGCAAACTCTGCGCTGGGATGCAATCCTCCAATGGGCGAGTACACCGCCACTGCAACAAGACCGGTGATAATCCAGGGCCAGGAGCGCATCGCATAGTGCGCGATATTGAACCACAACGTAGCACCGAGCGAATTTTTCTCGTCCTTAGCGCTGAACATCCGCTGCGCTACGTAGCCGCCGCCGCCGGGCTCCGCGCCCGGGTACCAGCTTGCCCACCACTGCATCGCTAAATACAGCACGAAGGTGATTACCGGCAGGGTCCAGATCGCGTCCGTCGTCCAGCCCAGATGAAAAGATGGAAAGAACGAGAGGGCCGAGCCAGTCGGCTGACCGCTCTGCCTTAGTGCGTCGTTAACGTGTGAGAGCTGAACCTTCAGTAGCGTCATCCCGCCGATCTTGGCGACCGCAACCCACGCGAGCACAATAATCATCGACATCTTCAGAATGAACTGGAAGAGGTCGGTTACCAGAACACCCCACAGCCCCCCGATGAACGTGTATATGCCCGTGAACGGCACCAGGATCAGCACGCAAATCAGCAGCGCCGTGTGCGCCGGATCGCCCAGCGTGTAATGCATTAGCGTGTGTCCGCCGACGGCGATTTCCAGCACACGGCCTTGTGCGATCGCGTCGCCAAGCAACACAGTCGTGATGCTGATCATTGCCTTGATCACCCATCCGAGGATCAGGCAATTCATAAGCGCGCCTAGATACAGGGCGCGAAAACCGCGCAGAAACGCAGCCGGCTTTCCCCCGTAGCGCAATTCCACAAACTCCACGTCGGTCAGGATTTCCGAGCGGCGCCAGTAACGCGCGAAGAAAAATACGGTCATCATTCCCGAAAGACACTGCGACCACCACAGCCAGTTCCCCGAAATGCCGTTTTTCGCAACCAGCCCCGTGACCAGCAACGGCGTATCAGCCGCAAATGTTGTGGCCACCATCGAGGTGCCCGCCAACCACCAAGACACATTTCGCCCAGACACAAAAAATTCCTCGGTGCTCCCGGAAGAGCGCCTGCGGTAATACAAGCTAATCAGCAGGTTCAGCGCGAGGTAAATTCCGATGACTATCCAATCGGTCGCGGTTAGCGCCATTTTTCCCCTCGCTTCATCGAGGCGTGTCCGTGCGTGAAATAGCTATATAGCTCCGCAAACAGGTTGTCAACAAATTGTCACGACTTCAAACGGATTAAGCGTTACACTCTACGGCTGGCGCGGCCAGCGCTCTATAACACACCCACCGGAGATCGAATGCCGCACAAGCAGAAGAGCCGGAATGGCATTCCGGCCTACCAGCGAATTCAGACTGTCATTCGCAAGCGCATCGAATCGGGGCAGTTGCGCACGGGCGACTCCGTCGCTTCAGAACGCGACCTCGCCAAAATTCACCAAGTCAGCTTGATGACCGCGCGCCACGCCTTGGCCACTCTGGAACGCGAGGGCATCGTCGAACGTCGCCGCGGCATCGGCACGTTCGTGGCAAGCCCCAAAATTCACTTCAACAAGCTGATGAGCTACACCGAGCAGATGGCCAGCCGCAGTCTCACCGCTGGGTCTAAAATTTTGTTCGCGAAAATTATTTACGATGAGCAGGAGATCGCGGCGCGCCTCGCTCTGCCCACAAATACGGGCATTATCAAGCTGGAGCGCCTTCGACACGCATCCGACGAGCCGTTCGCACTGGAAACCTGCTACTTCTCTTCCGCGGAATTCCCAAACCTCCTTTCCGCGCCCCTCAACCGCGAATCGCTTTTCAAAATTCTGGAACGCGAATACAAAGTGGAGCTCGGCTACGCGGACGAGGAAGTCGATGCCACCGCCGCTGATGCAAGAACCGCCGAACTCCTCTCCGTCCCCCGGGGAGAGCCGCTAATGCGCATCCGCCAGTTGATCTACTCCACCAAAGGCAAAGCGATTACTTATGTCCTGGGCTTTTATCGCTCGGATCGCCACAAGCTCCTGATTCGGCGGTTCCGATAGAATCATTGCGCTATCCGCGCCGCATGCGAGATGCGCTTACAAAGATTAAAAGATGCTCCTGGTCCTGAAACCAAACTCAGAAGAGCTCGGCCGCGAGGCGGCACGCGTGGTTGCCAACGCCGTACGAAGAAATCCTGCGTTGCGTTTGGGGTTAGCCACCGGAAACACGATGGTGCGCATGTATCAGGAGTTAGTCCGCTTACACCGCAATGAGAAATTGGACTTCTCTCGCGTCGTCACATTTAACCTCGACGAATATCTGGGACTCCCGTCGAATCACCCTCAAAGTTTTCGCCACTTTATGGAACAGAATTTTTTCGCCCACGTAAATGTGACGCCGCGCAACATTCATATCCCCGATGGGGCTATCAAGGGAAATTACCAACAAACTTGCGCTTCTTACGAGAATGCCATTCGTGATGCCGGCGGCATCGACCTGCAAGTTCTCGGCATCGGCCGCAACGGCCACGTCGGATTTAACGAGCCGACCTCCAGCCTGGGCTCGCGAACTCGCCTAAAAGTTCTCAGCAGGGAAACCATCGAAGACAATCGCAAGTTCTTTGCCGCTGAAGAAGAAATTCCGCAGTGCGCGATCACCATGGGAATTGGCACCATTCTCGAAGCAAAGCGAATTTTGCTTCTCGCTAGCGGCTCTTCTAAGGCAGCGGCCATCGCCAAAGCCATTGAAGGACCGCTTACAGCCTCGGTGACTGCCTCCGCATTGCAGCTCCACAGCGACGTTACTTTCATTGTCGACCGAGAAGCCGGCGCGCAACTCAAGCAGCAGGAGTATTACCAACGCGTTCTCGAGATGACCGCTATTCTCACGCCCGAGCGCCTTTAGGCCCCCGTTCCTCATTTCCATTCCGCCCTGCACCTTCCGGTCTGCGCTAGAATCGCTTCGCCAATCATCCTGCCGGCAGGAGCTAAACAAATGGCCATCCGCCTCGCTGAAAACAGCTACGGGAGTTCGCGAATTCATTTGCTGCGCGTTTCCAAGGAGCAGGGTCGCCACGATGTCCGAGAGATCGCGCTCTCCATACGTTTCGAAGGCGACTTTGAGGCCGCCCACGTCGAGGGCGACAATCGCAAAATCCTCCCCGCCGACACCATGAAAAATACCGTGTACGCTCTCGCACGCCAGCATTCCATTGAGGCATTGGAAAATTTCGGCTTGCACCTGATCGAGCATTTCCTCACTTACAATGCCCAGGTCACGCGCGTGATAATCGAAGCGAGCGAGAACATTTGGGCTCGGCTTCCTCACGGCGGAAAGCCTCACCCTTCAGCCTTCGCACGTTCTGGAGAGCAGGAGCGCACCTCTTTTCTGAGCGGAACCCGCGAGGGGACTCAAGTGCGCGCAGGCATCGAAAACCTGCTTGTTCTCAAAACGAGCAATTCCGCTTTTGAGGACTTCAAGAAAGATCCATACACGACGTTGCAGGAAGAAGCCGACCGCGTCCTTTCCGTCATCATCAGTGCCGATTGGCTATACACCGAGGAAGACGCCGAGTTCGGCCCGCTGTGGCATGCCGTAAGGAAGACGTTGCTCGAAGCTTTTGCGGAGCACCACAGTCATTCCCTCCAGCACACCCTCTACGCAATGGGCGAAGCGGTCCTCGGCAATTTTGAGAACATCAGCGAAATTCACCTGTCGCTCCCCAGCAAGCATTTCCGTCTTGCCGACCTTGCCCCCCTCGGCATGGATAATCCCGGCACGGTCTTTCTGCCCGCGGACGAACCTCATGCCGCAATCGAGGCCACTCTAAGAAAAAGTTGACTCCTCCAGCCTCTCGTCTCCGCTGTCGACTCCAAAGCTGCTCTTCCGCTATTCTTCCAAGCCTATGCACGATTTGAGTTATTTCCGTGAGCATCTGGATGTCTTCGCGGACATGGCGAAGAAGCGCGGTATCGCCCTGGATCTTGACGGATTCCGCGCGCTGGATAAGGAACGAAGAGAACTGATTACCTCGACCGAGCAACTCAAAGCGCAGCGCAACAAGGCCAGCGACGAAATTGCGCGCCTGAAAAAAGCAAAGGAAAACGCTGACGCCTTGCTCGCGGAAATGAAGCAAGTTTCGGATCGCATCAAGTCCGCCGACGAACGCATCGCGCAGCTGGATGCGAAACAGCGCGAACTCCTCCTGACCATTCCCAATGTGCCGCACGCAAGCGTCCCTGTCGGACATAGCGCGGCCGACAACGTCGAGGTCCGCAGATGGGGAACGCCGCCCAAGTTTGATTTTCCCCCGAAGCCTCACTGGGAAGTGGGTGAACGCGCGGGAATTCTCGACCTCGGCGCCGCCACAAAAGTCACGGGCGCGCGCTTCGCCATCTACAAAGGTTGGGGAGCGCGCCTCGAGCGCGCGCTGGCAAATTTCTTTCTCGATGTGCACACGTGCGAGCACGGCTATACGGAGATACTCCCCCCTTTCCTCGTCAACAGCGCCTCATTGCTCGCGGCCGGCCAATTGCCAAAATTCGCCGCCGACCTTTTCAAGCTTCAGGACACTGATTTCTGGCTGACGCCGACCAGCGAAGTCGAGCTCCACAATCTTTATCGCGACGAAACGCTTCCCGAAGAGAAATTGCCGATCAACGTAACCGCCTGGACCGCCTGCTTCCGCTCCGAAGCGGGCGCCGCCGGCAAGGACACACGCGGAATCTTGCGCCAGCACCAGTTCCAAAAGGTCGAGCTCTTCAAGTTCACGCATCCTGAGAAAAGCTACGAAGAGCATGAATCACTGACCCGAAATGCCGAATCCTTGCTCCAGAAACTCGGCCTGCATTACCGCACAATGCTTCTGTGCACCGGCGACATGGGCTTTGCCTCCGCAAAAACCTATGACATCGAGGTCTGGCTGCCTTCCAGCAACGAATTCCGCGAAATTTCCTCCTGCTCGAACTGCGAAGCGTTTCAGGCCCGGCGCGGTGGCATCCGTTTCAAGCCCAAAGGCGGCGGAAAGAGCGAGTTCGTGCACACGCTGAATGGTTCCGGCTTAGCGGTCGGGCGCACATGGATCGCCATCGTAGAAAATTACCAGCAGGCCGACGGCTCCATCGCCATCCCAGACGTCTTGCGCCCATACATGGGCATCGACCGTATACCCGCTGGTTAGCCCCGACCCAGCGACATTCCAGATTCGGCCACCTAGCGCGCTCTGACCGACCAAACGAACCGTAACCATCTGATACTAAATAGCTTATCTGAGATTTATCTGAGATCTAAACCGCAGCGTACACGCACCCGAAATCAGTTTTCATAGTGCAAGCTATTGAAATCAGAGGATTTCGTTTGACTCCGCCTTTTCCCCTTGCATACGATGGAAACAGGGCTAACAACACCGAATGAGTTTTCTTCCCGCTTTATGCGATTTTTGATTTGGCTAGTGGTACTGTGCTGGACCGTGGCAATGTTGCGACGCGCTGTGGCTTGGATGCTGGGTGGCTTCCTGAGTTCGCCAACACACAGCAAAAGCGCGCCTGCTAACCAGCAAACTGTCACCAGTTCGCGGCGGCTAGTGCGCGATCCGGTCTGCGGGGTACATATCGCGGAGGATCGAGCCATTCCGCTGCGTGTCGGGGCCGAAGTCGTGCATTTCTGCTCAGTGGCATGCCGCGATCAGTACGCCGCCAACGAACAGAAGTTCGCGGCCAACGGCTGAAATCTCAGCCGCAACGGTTTTTGATTTCGGGTAACCCAGAAAAGCAAGGCAACAGATGCACAGGCGAGCGGACCTGCGTCACGCCGCCTTAAACGAAAGGACCGAAGCCAATGGCCACGGTCGCAAAGCCCACAGTTGCACCCATGATCCCGCGCATTGCGCCGCGTGAGGACTTAAATCCGTTCCGCATCGCGCAGATTCAATTCGACATGGCCGCCGAATTTCTCAAGCTCGACCCCGGCCTGCGGCAGATTTTGCGAACTCCCAAGCGCATCCTCGAGGTCTCTCTGCCCACCAAGATGGACAATGGCCAGGTGAAAGTCCTGACCGGATATCGCGTGCAGCACAATGTCGCGCGCGGGCCGGGCAAGGGAGGCATTCGCTTTCATCCAAATGTAACAGTCGATGAAGTGAAGGCCCTCGCTGCGTGGATGACCTGGAAGACCGCCGTCGTCAACGTGCCGTTCGGCGGTGCCAAGGGCGGCGTCATCTGTGACCCCAAGCGTATGTCCAAGAGCGAGCTCGAGCGCATGACTCGCCGCTTCGCCAGCGAGATCCTCCCGCTAATTGGCCCCGACCAGGACATTCCTGCGCCAGACGTCTACACGGACGCGCAGACCATGGCTTGGATCATGGACACGTACTCCATGATGGTTGGCCACACCGTCCCGGGCGTGGTCACCGGCAAGCCAATTTCCGTCGGCGGGTCGGTCGGGCGCGCCGAAGCGACTGCTCGCGGCCTCGTTTTCGTGGTCGAAGAAGCTTGCAAGCTGAAGAAGATTTCGCTGCGCGGCGCTACCGTCGCCATTCAGGGTTTCGGCAATGCCGGAGCAACCGCGGCGCGGCTCTTTGTCGAAAAGAAAGCAAAAATAATCGCCTTGAGTGACACGCGTGGCGGCGTCACTAATTCCCGCGGCATCGACCCCATCAAAGCTATCCGCTACAAAGAACGTTCCGGCACGGTTGTTGGCATGCCCGGGGCCTCTCGCATCTCGAACGAAGACCTGCTTACCATGAAGTGCGACATTCTCGTCCCGTCCGCGCTCGAAAACGTGATTACGTTGAACAACGCCGAAGCCATCAAGGCCCGAATCGTCGCGGAAGCTGCCAATGGCCCAACCACGCCGCACGCCGACGAGATTCTCGCCCGGCGCGGAATCACCGTTCTGCCAGACATCTTGGCCAACGCCGGCGGTGTCACGGTCAGCTATTTCGAGTGGGTGCAGAACCAGGAAGGCCTGCTCTGGGATAGTGAGGAAGTGAACCAGCGGCTGCAGAAGATCATGGTGCGTGCCTTCCACGAAATGGTGGACACCATGCGCAAACACCACGTACCTCCGCGCGCCGGCGCCATGATTCTCGCCGTCAGCCGCGTCTCGGAAGCCACGCTCGTCCGCGGATTGTTCCCGTAAGCGATATCGCCCCGCGAAAATCGTCCGCGCGGCGATTTTCTTCAAATTTTTTCTTGCGCTGAAACTAGAAACATGCGTACATTCGCATTTGCCGGTGCGCCTCTTCAGGCGTAACCGGCACTTTTCACTTAGTGCAGCCAAGACTGCAGTATTTGTTGTAGCGACGCTTAGAGTTCGGTGCAAATTCGGGTTACGAGGCGCAAAGCACGACAAGATGGGCAATCACAACAACCATTCCAATCCTACTCCTCTAATTCTTCTCACTATCGCGGGATTCGACCCTTCCTGCGGCGCAGGCACGGCGGCGGATTTGAAGACTTTTGCCGCACATGGCTGTTACGGTGTAGCAGCGATTACCTCCCTGACTGTGCAGAACACCCAAGGCGTTGAAGAAGTGCAGAACACGCCGAGCGCGCTGCTTCGCGCACAGCTAGATGTTCTTGCTAAGGACTGCGAGATTGCAGGCGTAAAAATCGGCATGCTGGGGAATCGCGGCAATGCCGTGGCGGTCGCCGAATTTTTGGACGCCAATAAGTTTATTCATGTCGTCCACGACCCGGTCATGAAGTCATCCACCGGAACAGAATTGCTGGATGCCGCGGGAATCAAATATATCGCTGCCGAGATGCTGAAGCGTTCGAGTGTCATCACGCCCAACGTGCCGGAGGCGGAAATCCTCACCGGCTTGACGATCAAGGACACCGGCGACATGGAAGCCGCGGCGCGAAAAATTGTCGAGATGGGCGCTCGCGCCGTTATCGTCAAGGGCGGCCACATGGATAAAGCCGTCGACATCTTGTTCGACGGCAACGACATGATGCCGCTCGCTGGAGACAAGGGTAAGGAAGAAGTCCTGCACGGCACTGGTTGCACCTTCGCCAGCGCCATCGCTGCTCATCTTTCCGCCGGCCGATCCCTCTTTGAAGCTGCCACTCTCGCCAAAGCCTATGTCACAAAAGCGATCGAGAAGGGCTATGCCGTCGGAAAAGGCCGAATACCCCTCGACCATTTCTACCGTCACAAAATCGAGCCACCCGCCCGCGGCCTTCATGAAGTCCCGCAGCACGGCATGCATCCCGCTGCCGAACCCGCCGCCCACTAAAATCATCCGCTGGAAAACTCTCTGCGTCCTCAACGTCTCTGCGTTCGATTCTGTCTTCGGATTGCGAGTAAGCGATTAAAGCTTGTGGACGAAGCGTCCGGCGACGACGGTCGCCACCGGACCGCCTTTGAAGTTGCGCTGGTCGAAAGGGGAGTTGCGTGATTTGCTGGCCGATTCCGCAGCGCGAAAGGTCCACGGTCGATCCAGCGAAAAAATTGTGAGGTCAGCGGGCCTTCCGGCGGCGATTGTGCGCTCAAAGCCGAGTACGCGCGCCGGCCCAGAAGTGAAGAGCTCCACCATCCGCATCAGCGGAACGCGCCCAGTATGAACCAGTTGTTCGAGCGCAAGGCTCAGCGCCGTCTCAAAGCCTGTGATACCAAACGGCGCTCGGTCAAACTCAACATCCTTTAGCGCTGGTTCGTGCGGTGCATGGTCTGTAGCGATTGCGTCTACTGTGCCGTCAGCCAAGCCAGCAAGCAGCGCCTCGCGATCCTCGCGCGCGGCCAACGGCGGATTCATTTTGTATCGCGAATCGTACTGCACATCTTCATCGATCAAAGTGAAGTGATGCGGCGTAACTTCGCAGGTGACGCGTAACCCGCGTTGCTTCGCAGACCGCACCTGTTCGAGCGAACCTTTTGCCGACAAATGCGCAATGTGCAGCCGCGCGCTGGTAAGTTCGGCAAGTTGGACGTCTCGAGCGACGCAAACAGATTCCGCCGCGGCGGGCATTCCCGCCAAACCGAGTCGCGTGGACGTCACCCCTTCGCGCATAACTGCTCCGGCCGCCAGTGAAACGTCTTCAGCATGCTCGATCACTGGAATGTCCAGCGAGCGGCAATAGTCCATCACCTGTCGCGCAAGCTTCGCGGTGGCGATTGGCTTTCCGTCATCGCTGACCGCCACAATCCCCGCTTGCTTCATCGCCGCGATTTCAGCAATTGCTTCGCCCCCGCTGCTCACACTTGCTGCGCCGATGGGCCAGACTCGCACGCTTGCGGATGTCTTCGCGCGATCGAGAATGAATCCAGTGACGCTCGCACTATCGTTCACCGGTTTGGTGTTTGGCATACAACACACCGCGGTGAATCCGCCCCGCGCCGCCGCCAGCGTTCCGGTTTCAATCGTCTCCGACGACTCCTGCCCCGGCTCGCGCAGATGTGCGTGAAGATCTATGAACCCGGGAGCGACGATTAGTCCGCCGGCGTCAAAGATCTCGAAGCTGTTGCCAGAAATTTTCCCGGGCTGAGCGATCTCAACAATCTTGTCGGTATCCAGCAAAAGGTCCATCACTGCGTCGGTATTCCGCGCCGGATCAACAACGCGTCCGTTTTTAACGAGAAGCATGCGATGGGTCCTTTATGTCTGTAGCACGTCGATTTCGTGGCTGCTGGGCGTCATTCACCGGGTGCAATCCCTCTTCGCCGTGACCAGCACTCAACAAAAAGAGCAGCGCCATGCGCACCGCGATGCCATTCGTTACTTGGTCCAGCACGCACGATTGCGGCCCATCCGCGACTTCCGGCGAAATCTCGATCCCCCGATTCATCGGTCCAGGATGCAGCACAATTGCATCCGATTTCGCCCGCCGCAGGCGCTCGCGATTCAACTGGTAAAGCAAAATATAATCGTTCGGGGAGAGCGCCGGCTCGTGCAGCCGTTCCGTTTGCACTCGCAGCACAACCACGACATCCGCGTCCTCCAGCGCCTCTTCAACGCGGAATACGCGTCGAATCGTTGCATGCGGAGCGATTTGCTCCAGCTCGCGACCCACCCACATCGCCGGACCGCAAAGGGTAAAGCGGCATCCGAATTTTCCAAGCAGATGAATGTTCGACCGTGCCACGCGACTATGCTGGATATCTCCCAGAATCGTCACATTTAAATTGTCGATCCGGCCTTTCCGGTCGCGGATTGTCAGCGCATCCAGCAACCCTTGCGAGGGATGCTCGTGCGTCCCGTCGCCCGCGTTGATCACCGGAATGTCCAGATGCCGCGCCACGAAGTCAGCCGCGCCGGAAGCAGCATGGCGCATCACCAGACAATCTGGTTTCATGGCATTCAACGTGTGCACCGTATCGAGCAGAGACTCGCCCTTTTTCAAGCTCGACGCTTCCGCCTGCAGATTCATCGTATCCGCGCCAAGCCGCGAAGCCGCTGTGCCAAAACTGATACGGGTCCGAGTCGAGCTTTCAAAGAAAGCCAACGCCACGGTCTTGCCACGCAGCGCAGCCAATTTTTTCAAAGGATGCTTCTGGATTTCCTGGAACGGTTTGCTTTGATCGAGAAGAAAAGTGAGTTCGTCCGCCGTGAGCGGTTCAAGCGCAAGCAGGTCACGAAACCGATGCGTCACATTTTCACTCAAATACAGTCACACGTCTCAATTTTATCCTAACAGCCAACAAACTATCCGTCGACGCGGTCCACAAGCACCACGCGCTCTTCGTTGTCGATCTCGCGCAGCCGCACCTCGATTATCTCGCTATCGCTGGTCTGCACCACGCGCCCGGTAAACTGCGACTCGATCGGCATTTCGCGATGCCCTCGGTCAATCAGCACACATAGCGACACCCGCTTCGGCCTGCCCAGATCGAAAAGTCCGTTCATCGCCGCGCGAATCGTCCGGCCCGTGTACAAAACATCGTCAACCAGCACCAAATCCATATTGTCCACGCCGAACGGAATATCGGAAGACTGCAGCACCGCGTGCGAAGCCACCTTCGACAGGTCATCGCGGTATAGCGTGATGTCCAGAGTGCCTACCGGCACCTCCACCCCATCGATGCCGCGCATCGCGAACGCAATCCTCTGCGCCAGCGGCACCCCGCGGCGCCGAATGCCGATCAGCGCCAGGTGCTTCGTCCCTCCGCTTTTTTCCACAATTTCGTGGGCCAGCCTCTGCAACGTGCGGTCGATTTCCGACGCCGACATAAGCTGTGCCTTTTCAACGATGCGCATGGTCGCGTAATCCTAGCACAAGAAAAGAGTTCAACGCGTAGACGCGCAAGGGCACGGATTTCACGGAGTAGACACAGCACCGCAAAGTTCACGTGATAAACTGCCGCGCTGCAAAACCGGAGCCCTAATGCCTCATCGAGACGCGACTCAGTTTGTCCGCACCAATCACCGATTCATTCCACTGATCATCGTCATACTAGCTTTCGCCGTTAGCGCGCGAACCTTGCAAGCGCAGACTCCTCCAACCCCGCCCGCGAAGTCGCCCTCAACACGAAAACTTTCAGTTGAGCTCCCGAAAACAGCGTCCCCCCGCCCCAAACTCGTCGTGCTGCTCGTCGTGGACCAGATGCGCGCCGACTATGTCGACAAGTTCCTGCCGCAATGGACCGGAGGCCTTCGCCGCCTGGTCGAGGAAGGCGCCTGGTTCCGTGACGCAGCCTTCCCTTACGCATCCACGGAAACTTGCGTAGGCCACGCAACTATTTCCACCGGAGCGCTTCCCGCCTCCCATGCCATGGTCGCGAATGCCTGGTGGGATCGCGAAACCCAGAAGATGGTGACCTGCACCGCCGATCCGAACGCCAAGAATTCCGGCTACGCAGGCGTTTCCGCAAAGGGCGGAGACAGCGCTTGGCGCATGGAAATTCCCTCGTTTGCCGAAGAGTTGAAGTTCCAGACAAACGGAGCCACTCGCGTGGTCACATTTTCGCTGAAGGCCCGTGCGGCCATCACGATGGCCGGCCACAAGGCGGACGCCGTCACTTGGGCTGATGGCGCCGGATGGGTTACTTCCAGTGTGTATGGCGCCATGCCATTCGTGGAGCAATACGCCAAGACGCATCCGATAAGAGATGACTACGGCAAGACCTGGACGCGCTCGCTCCCAGATGGCTCCTATTGGTACGACGAAAAAGCAACTGGAGCCGTCCCTCCGGAAGGCTGGGATCTGACGTTTCCTCACCCGTTGCGTGGCAAAGCCGCCGCCAACGAACCGGACGCCGCATTTTACGAGCAATGGGCCTCGAGCCCTTTTGCTGACACCTATCTGACCAGATTTGCAGAAACAGCCGTAGATTCCCTGGGCCTCGGCCAAGGCGGCGGCACGGATTTCCTCGGCGTAAGCTACTCCTCGGTCGATTATGTTGGCCACGCATTCGGTCCACGCAGTTGGGAAATTCAAGACACACTGGTGCGCCTCGACAAAGACCTGGCTGACCTATTTGCCCATCTCGACAAGAAAGTCGGCCGCGGCAAATACGTCGTGGCCCTCAGCGCCGACCACGGTGTAGCACCGATTGTCGAGGACATGCAAAAAACTGGGGCCGACGTCGGAATTCTCCACCTGGCCGAACTGCAAGATCGCATCGAAAAAGCGCTTGAGCCGTTCAACTTTCCCAAGCCGGCGGTCGCCCGCATCAACGGCAGCGACCTTTACTGCACTCCCGGCGTCTACGACAAACTGCAGCACGACGACAAAGCCATGCACACCGTGATCGATGCCGCCCTAGCCCAGCCCGGTGTGGCCGAGATCTTCCGCGCCGAGCAGGTGCAGAATCGCCCGGCTACGCAAAGCCCCACCCGCGCCGCCATGGCCGACAGCTATTTCCCCGGTCGCAGCGGCGACCTCTTTATTGTCCCCAAGCCGTACTGGCTGATGGATCGCAACCCCGCAGGCACGAATCGGTCCTACGGTGCCGGCCATGGAGTGCCATACAACTACGACCAGCACGTCCCAATTCTCTTCATGGGTTTCGGCATCCGCCACGGCGAATACTTCGACCCCGTGACGCCCGCCGACATAGCCCCTACCCTTGCCTCGCTCTGCGGCATAACCTTAGCCACGCGCGACGGCCATGTTCTGGCGCAATCTCTATCCAAGTAGCACCATCAGCGCCCCAGCCCCGCTTCGTGGTAAGCTTTTGCCGAAGTGAGTGCCGCAGACGCTGTCGATCTCAGCGTACAGATTGGCGCCCTGCGCCTGCGGAATCCCATTCTCGCCGCCAGCGGCACATTTGGTTACGGCATTGAATTCGCCCACCTTGTCGATCTGAACCGACTCGGCGGACTCGTCGTCAAAGGCCTTTCCCGCGAACCCATCGAAGGCGCCCCTCCTCCCCGCCTCTGCGAGACCCCCTCCGGCATGCTGAACGCAGTAGGCCTGCAAAATGTCGGCGTTCGCGCCTTCGTCGCAGACAAGCTGCCCTTACTCCGAAAGTACGACACAACCGTCCTCGCCAATGTCTTTGGCTATTGCCTGGAAGACTACGTCGAGGTTATCCGCACTCTCGAGGATGCCGAGGGAATAGCCGGCTACGAACTCAACATCTCGTGCCCAAACGTGAAAAAAGGCGGAATGCAGTTCGGAAGTGATCTCGCCCAAGTCGCCGAAGTAGTAAGTACAGCTCGCAAGGCCGCCGCCCGGCGCCCGCTATGGGTCAAATTATCCCCTCTAGTTGCGGACATTGGCCTCATTGCCCGAGCCGCCCAGGACGCCGGGGCCGACGCGCTGACCATAGCCAATACATATCCAGCCATGGCCGTAGACACCCGCAGCCTAAAGTCACGCTTGGGGAATCTAACTGGAGGACTCTCTGGCCCCGCAATTAAGCCCATCACCCTTCGACTAGTCTGGGAAGCAAGGAAAGCAGTGAGCATACCGATCATCGGCCTAGGTGGGATCGAGACGGTGGAAGACGTGCTGGAATACCTGTCCGTAGGTGCTTCGGCCGTGCAAGTCGGGACGGCCAGCTTTGCTGACCCAAGGGTCAGTGAACGCTTGGCAAGCACCCTTACGAACGCTCTAGTACGTGCTAAAGCCAATAAAATCATCGATTTACATGCAAAGTTCGCATCCAAAAACGGTTGACATAATGACTCATTTTCGCTACACTTTTTTGGAAGTTGTAGCACAAAAACAACACTATGAGAAACCGACTCTTTGTGATTTGGGCTGCACTCCGTTGGGTTCCCTTAATGTTCCTCATCGCTCCGGCGATGGAAGCGCCTCTCGTGGCGCACTTGAGCCAACCTCCTAAAGCGATCAAAGCCTGGGTAGGCAACGCCAGTTGGTATGGCCCCGGCTTCAACGGTCGCAAGACCGCCAATGGCGAGATCTTCGACAGCGAAGCCCTCACCGCGGCGCACCCACATCTTCCGTTCGGCTCCCTCGTGCGCGTCGTAAACACTCGCACCGGGAAATTTGAACTTGTACGTATCAATGACCGCGGTCCCTATCAAGAAGGACGCGAAATTGATGTATCCTATCGCGTCGCCCGGAAACTGGGTCTCATCCATGCGGGCGTGAGCCAAGTTCGGCTCGAGCTAATGGAGCTGCCCCAGAAACGTTGAGCTTCGACGCCCATCCACGAAGCAGCCTAATAGTAGCTCTCGATTTTGATTCTTTATCTTCCGCACTGAAATTCGCCAAGCAGGTTGCCGATCTTGTCGGTATGTTCAAGATCGGCAGCCAGCTCTTCACTGCCGCCGGCCCGCAGGCAGTGCGGGAGATTGCAGCCCTAGGGCCCGGTATCTTCCTGGACCTGAAATTTCACGACATTCCTAACACGGTTGCCGGCGCAATACTTTCCTGCGCCGCGATGCCCGGAGTGCAACTCGTGAATGTGCACGCCCTTGGCGGACGTTCCATGCTCCACGCCGCAGCGCAAGCCATTAGCGCCGCCCAGCCGATGGGCGCGGACCGGCCTCGCCTCCTCGCGGTCACGATCCTGACCAGCATGGACCAGAAAGCCATGCGCGAAGTCGGCCTCGGCGGCACCTCGCAAGCCCGGGTCCTCAAGCTGGCACAGCTCGCCAAGAAAGCTGGGGTCGACGGCGTCGTAGCCTCTGTGAAAGAAGCGCGCGCCATACGCAAAGCCTGCGGGCGCGATTTCCTGATCGTCACTCCCGGCGTGCGGCCAAAAGAAAAAGCCGCCGCAGCGAAGGACGACGACCAAGCCCGTACCGCCACTCCCGCCGAAGCGATCCGCGCCGGTGCCGATTTCTTAGTCGTCGGCCGCCCAATCCTCGCCGCCTCCGACCCCCGTGCCGCAACACAAGCCATCGTGGACGAAATCACCGCCGCCAAGTAGACTTTGTTTTCAGAACAGACGCGTGGTCGAGAAAAATGTCTAGCGAGAGAGTCGCGCCCGCTGCTCTATTGAGCGTTCTGGGCGATCTTGAATCCACCGAAAAGCAGGCCTCGGAGATCATCGCCCGAACGTCGGTTACTCAGGCCAATTGGCAGCCGAACGCCGGGCGCTCGTGGAGCATCGTGCAGTGCTTGAGTCACCTCGCGCGTACGAACCGGATCTATGCCGCCGCCATGTCTGAAGCGGTAGCTCGAGCCGACGTGCGTTCTAAGGTTGCATCCCAGGGTATTTCTCCGGGATTGTTTGGCGCTTGGTTCATTCGCTCGATGGAACCTCCTGTCCGCACCCGAATGAAGGCGAGGTCAAAGGTTTACCCCCTAGCTCAAGCGAGCCCTAACGAAGCCCTAGCAGAGTTTGTGGACTCGCATAAGCCTGTCCGAAGCGTCATTGAAGCCGCTTCCGATATGGACGTAAATCGGATTCGCTTCAAGAATCCCTTTGTTCCGTTCGTTCGATTCACGGTCGGCACGGGTTTGCTGGTCATT
>WNFL01398361.1_pt2 | contig 16690 bp, 22 predicted proteins | sample 5400361 | NCBI WGS metagenome assembly WNFL01 (sample SAMN13153351, study PRJNA577476) | soil metagenome | isolation source: 40 cm soil on Douglas fir-dominated hillslope | place: USA:California | collected 2013-09-17 | reverse complement strand
ATGGAAGAAAGACCTGGCGCATCAATTGGGAACTCGAGCCTTCGGGTAATCTCAAGATAGTCGGCGTTTCGCTTGTCTATCATGTTATCAAACGCTGCAAGATGCGAAACGATGAAACAAAAGGTTGTATCTCGGAACTTGAAACGAAGGCCAACTCCTGCTTTATTTCCCTAACACGCTTTTAGCAGCACGTCAAGTATGAAGAGTTCAGCTTACCATCATACCCATGATCCCGATGCCCAATGACGCTGATGAAATATTTGAGATATATGCTCGTTGTCCCCTACGCACGAAACCAATAACCAGAGTGCCAACCAATTGCTTTGAAGCAAACTAGGAATCAAATCAGACCTCATTCGGTCGAGTGTGGAAGCAATGCTACCTTGACATAGGAGTGCGCGTGCTGACCTAAGCTAGTTAAGATGGCTTGGGTCCAAGCCTCTTCCAGTGCCGTTGAAACACTATAGAGTAGAGCGCCAGTGCTAAGGTCGACTTCTTCGAATCCGAAAATAAGTATATCGGGTTCACCCGTATCCTCGTCTGTAGCCTCCGAAGATACCTGTCGTCTAACCCAGGAGGCTACGCTCGTTATAGGTGCTCGACCATTGACATTAAAAGTCCCAACTCGGATTCTACCCGACCGAAAATAGCTGGTAAGAACGAACCCAGCAGGAAGGGGAGAACACACATTATTTCTCGTTTGGAGCAGTACTCATTGGATCTCAGTTCTAGCTGGTGTCTGATCCATTCATTGCGAATTAGAGATGTGTCCGCGTCCTCATCACCAGCGACCCCGGCAGCAGCATCAGAGAGATGTGGTCCACGATGTAGGGACCTCAGATCTAGGGAAATGTATGTATCAGTTCTCGTCGTCTATTCAAAGCGGGAAACATTTGTAACCTAAAGGGTGCTGAAGATCGCCGAGCACTGGTGCATGTCTTTCAATCGTGATCAAGATAGTCAGTAGAAAAGAGGCTCACAGTCCTGCTGCTGTACTCCATGTGAGTACGCAGCAATCCACGAATGTGTCCGCTCAGCTGAGTCGTCTTCAATGGCTATCGGGAGCATTATGGAGCCTATCAGTGATCAACGGAGGAACAAACATACCTTCCACTTTCTTCAAGCGCTTGCACTCCGCGAGGAAGGCGCTCAACGCGTGGGCGTCGCTGCAAATGAACGAGAGTTCCTGTCCTTCCGACTTGAGATTTACGAGAAAGGCTAATGAGTGATTGTTAATAATGCCGGTATACAAATTGGTGTATCCATGCCTGAACGAGCGCCAAGAATTGCATCAATTTCCTCTCCAGGGAGCGGGACGTTGGAGAGTTGGGTAGCTTGGAGCTCCAGGTTGGCAGACAGGGGCATTGTTCCTACCAATAAGAGAGCAGGTGGAGAGCTTCGCTTCCACTTCATAACGAAGAGTCTACAACGACCAAATCGCCGTCCGGGTTAGTGACGCGATGGGTGGTATATTTGTTTCCCAACGCCTTGCCCTCCTTGTTCCTCTCCATCACTGATATGTGTGACAATGGCCAAGACTCGTCGTGTGTCCCTCATCGTGTTTGCCACTGGAGTCGGCGACTCTGGCGAGTATGGAGCGCTGGTCTCCAGGACGAGTGTAGCATTCTCCTGCGGGCGTAGTAAGGTAGCCACGGCGTCTGCCAGGACGAGTGACATATCGAGTAGTACCTAAGCCCTTGGATAAACGGATAAACGTTGAGGATGAGCAGAAAACGACGGGTGGCCAAATAGAACAACAAATGATGTCGAATGTATGCGGCTAATTTCACCGTGTGAACTCCAACACTGTACAGATTGGAGAAGCCCTGTTCAGGTCAAATTTGCGTTGCTGGACCGAATGTTGGATGTCTGGAGCACGGAAGTTGACTATTGTTTTTCTAGGCAATCGTCCTTCTCTTTTGAGTTTTCAGAAGGCGACTAGCGTATCAAAAATGGATATAGTGCCGACGTCATTCTGCTCGATGTGGGAGGATACGATTCGCCGCCCTTGCCATGCCATGCCCGCTATCCTGAACGAGTATCGAAGGCCTTGGGGTGTGAAAGGCGAGCCTATTCAGTCTTCTGGTCGGGCCCGGTCGGTATCTCGTTCATGAGGCAGTTTGGGTGTTCGTCACCGAGGGAACTCTTGGAAAGCAGGGGGAATACTACCTTCTATTGACTGTAAAACACGTGGATGTAGCTTCGTGAATGTTTCTAGTCGCTGATTTTCGTGCGAGCCTGGGTTTCTAAAGCAAGCTTGGATTAGGTCACTTCTTTGCATCGACGCGCGACTTAGACTTGACTGCGTGCTGGCTGGCAATGGACATTGGGATCGTGTACCACATTGAGAATGCGCATCAATTCTGGGAAGGTATGTCCACTCTCCTTCTCGTCGTCGCAGTGCTCGTCGCCCACTCCACTCGCCTCCCGTACAGAGCTCAAGGACATCTTGTCCGTCTCACGCACCGAGAGCCTGTCGCGAATTGACAATGCCCTCAAATCATTCGTCTCCTTCTGTGCAGAATACGATGGTAAATTTTTGTGGCTTGGGCTGGACGCTCACGCTCATGAATGTATCCTAGCCCGGTATTTGCAAACGTCGCTGCAGCTGGAACACGCATGCACGCTCCTCTTCGACTCGGATATCTTCTCTTGGCACTCTGGCAGACTTAGCGACATGCTCATCAACATGGCCGCATCGAATACCGACCCCCACTGCGAACTCATAGTCCATTCGACTCTCCTTATGTACGGTAGACGAAACCCCAGCTTTTTCCATTCGAGAACAAAGTGGCGGCCCATCCTTGAGATCCTTATGGGGCATGTCCTCGTCGAGATGGATGAAGATATCGGTGGCACAGTCGATCTCTCACACGGACCCTCCGCTGCCAGTGGTCTCGGCATTCCCATCGAGGCTAGGCTCAGGTCCCTGGCCATTAGCATCCTTTACGAAGCCTGTCGTGTCCAGAAGTTTGACATTTCCGACCTCCGTCTGTTTCCCACTCACACACTCGCGCACGCTGCTCACGGGGCTCATAGGAATGTTTAGTGATGCGTTTATTGAACACCTCTTTGACTTGGTCGAGCTCACCCGCAATGTCGACGACGAATCCCTCAACTATTCTGTCATCAAGTTAATTGTGCGTGCATTGGCTTCTCGCCAGTCCTCAGATTAATGCTCTACCTAGGGCGCACTCAATGAACAGTTCATGGTTGCGGCCCTTCCCTCCACCCAGAATGGAGACGTCAGCAAGCGCAAGAAGGAACGCTCCATGGGCGACAATCGAATCATCCGAGTGTTCGTCCGGAGAGTGGATACGAGCAAGACATTTGGAGAGAATATCATATTCATGCTCAATCGAGCAAGTGAGTCCAACGGACCGCTCCTTCCTGGTTCACGCTGACTCTTTCGATTAGATAATTCTGAAGAGGACCTTGTGATGCAACTCCTACTGTTAAAGATTCTCTATCTCCTCTTTACCACCCCAGGTACTCAGCAATATTTCTACACCAATGATCTGCGTGTCCTGGTGGATGTGTTCCTGCGGGAACTAATAGACCTACCGGATGAAAGCGAAGCACTACGGCACACGTACCTCCGAGTCCTCAACCCTCTACTGAGCAATACTCAGCTCCGGGACTTAGCCTACAAACAACCTCAAATTCGGCGCACGCTTCAAGCGTTGGTCGCACATTCGCATGTGCGAGATATAAACTCAACAACATTGCGTCTTGTCGATCGATGTCTGAACGCACCCTGGTGTAAAGCCATCGAGAACGAGGAGCCGCATAGTCCAGGGCTCTCGGTAGCCAGCGGCCAATCCGGACATACAATGAGCACCGCAGTATTGTCGGCTGATCTGGCAGATTTGGACCCTCCTATGCCGAGGTTCAAAACACATCACAAGAGCGCAAGCGTGGACGTGGTCGCAGACGTCCATCCCGCAGCCTCGGAAACCAGTACCACCACTCCAAAGACAACAACGAATTCAGCCCAGGATCCGCCTTCTTCACATTCCGTACCTGTAACAACGACCTCTGCGCCATCGACCGCACAAACAAACGGGACCATCAAGTCTCCTCCCTCTTCTCCGGTCACCCACAATCATCGAGTTCGAACCAAATCCCACGGGCATTTGACAAGAGCAGACGCCTCCGCCGCGCTCGCACTCTCCGTCCAGCGCGCAGAAGCAAACTTGCACGGTGGCCGGCTTGTGTCCGGAGGCGTGAGCAGTGATACAGAGAAGAAGGACACAATGCCGCTCGCCAAGTCATTCCCCTTACATCTTTCCGCTTCGGTGACTATCGCTCCGCCAGTGCCAAAGATCGATCCAAAACACCTTCAGGCGTCTGCTTCAGGCTCCGGTTCGTGGTCGGGGTCGAGTAAACCGAGACCAAAGCCGAGTAGGAGCGTCGGTGTCAGCGTCAGCGGAGCAGGTACGAAGCGGGCGGCGTCCCCTGGGGCGTTGAGGAGAAAGGCACCTACTCCGCCTGCAATACCCAGTAAGAGTAAGAAACCCTCCGCTATGAGTGCGAACGGTGGTGTGGTCAGTAGGACCGCGGTCAGTAGCAGGGGCATGGAGCCCAGCCCACTTTCGAAGGTTTCGTATCCTGTCGCGCAGTAGATCTCGGGTCCCTGCTCTCAGGCAAGATTGCGAAGGTTAGACATTAGGTGGGAGTGAACGACAGGAGAAGTCAGTGCTAGCCGTTTCCGACATCCTGCACTTGCATTCGTTACATTCTATGATTCTTTGGTTCTGTTTTACAGCCATCGTCATGTTCATATCTAGTAAAATCTTGTCGTTCTATCTTTAGTAGTCCTTGATGTGCAGATGAACTCGCATTTCCCCCAAAATTATGGACAACATCATTACATATTAAAAATAGTATAGGGAAAACTGGAAATGAAGAGGTGGAAGGGACCTAGTCACCCATATCCACATCGTCCGCTCGTCCGCTGACTTTGAGGTTGGGATCGAGGAAGCTGTGGCTGCACTTGGCACAGACGAAGAAGAGAATCATACGCGTCTCCTTTCTCTTTGACTGATCCTGATAGTACACTGACCTACAAGGCACAACCGCCGTAAGACCCGGGAATAGTGGAGGGGTCAAAACTGGCTGCTCACTCGTTGTGCCCACACTTTGGACATCTCAACGTATTGGAATGTGACTACCGGATTTCACCAAAACATCAATCACCTCGTATAGAAAGGGATGCGAAAGGAGCGGCGCTTACCAAGGTCATGTCATTCGCAAGGTCAGTTGTCACTCCTGCTTGTTCACGAGTGACGGTGAGCAAATCGTTGCGGTAGATTGGAGTACGCTTGTCGTCCACTTCGACAAAATCGCACATTCGACATGCAAATGTTAACGTGCGCGTGGCGCTATCTGCCTGAGGAAATGAGGTCAGTCCTGGACACTCATACAAGTCAAAGGTCGAGATTGGAGATGCGTGAGGTCAAATGATGGAGATGAAGACAGGAGCTGTCGTACTTTTGGATATAGGAGGTTATTGCAGTCACCACAAAAGTGTAGGGATGCCTAGAGAGAACGAGCTCGTTCAAAACAAGCACACATGGGATTCAGTATGCTTCACCATTGTCAAGCAAGCGAGCGGGACAATCCTCAAAAAAAAGGGCTTAAAGGGGAGAAGACAAGTTCGAGAGAAACAGAGAAACAGAGCAGGGAAACAGAATGGATTGGAAACGAATTTCACTCGGAGACTCCAATGAACACAGTTGATATCCCTAATATCATCCTTATCTTCATGCTTCTTCTCAATTTACTCCGCCGCGGCGATGCAGAACCATTTCCAAATCGAATAATCTTGCACCAGCGAATTCCTGCCTTCCACAAAGTCGAACTATATCTATTGGATCCTACACAGCATGTCAAATAATGATGACCTTTTGCAGACACATCGCAGAGCCCTTCGATCACCCTCCTTTAGGAGAGGAGGATCGCTTTGTCCAATACACTTGACTTCCTCGAGAGAAACCCGGAGATAAGGAGACAGGTTTCGCCAGTACACGGCAATGTTCGAGACGACAGGCCACCACCACTCACGCAAATCCCGCATTTTGCTTGCCCCGGGTTGTCCACAACATAAGCCATGTCCCCGTGAGCATCCATCTTGACGTCAAGTGGAGCATTTTTTGGGTTTTATCTCAAGGGTCGTCTTCAATCAGAGAGGAGAGCACCGCACACTTCCCGTCCTTCCAATCATCGAGAAGGTGGTCGTTGGGTAATCGGGCAAAAAATCTTCCACCCGAAAGCAGCGCAGTGTAAAAAAGCCAACCGCTTTGCATTAGACAGCAAGACGAAGATGGGGAGATCTGGCGGGGGGATTATTATAATTGTGGGCGTTACTCAACGGATATCCATTTCCTGGAGAGAAGCAGGCCAGGAGTTAGACGAGCGAAACTAGCACAATGAAGGCTATATTCCTTGGGTATAGAATGCAACGCCATTCCGAGACGTCCGTTCTTGAGACCCGATTCAATCTTTAGTTTGCGAGATCGGATCTCGTCCCCGACCCCGAACAGCCGCATGCATTTCATTTCATTTCGGCACCCGGACTACATATTTAAAATTGATAATAACGTCGCGCTAGAAATGCAACTGTGATTCGCGGCAATGACGTACGCTATGTGAAGTCTAACCCGATGCGGGAGACGATGCGTGGTCTTAGCAATTATGTAATGAACCCAAACCCCTCTCTGCGACCTCCCATACAGAACTTAGCCAAGTCGCAGGAGACGGTTGGCACACTGAACCCCTCGAGTGAATTCCCCATATCAGGCTCCAAGACCCAGACGTGAGAAGCCAAGGAGTAGCAGGTCAAGACGTGAACGAATCGGATATTGTACGTGAGAATAGAGCTTACGAAATATATGGGTGTACTAGTAGTGTTTCAGACAGGTTACCAGGTTGCGTAGGTCCGAAGGTTGGACCGATGTCAGCAGTAACCAACTCGCCTGACAAACCCCATCATGCGGTCTCTCAGTCTGCCCTGTTGTGGCCATTGAAAACCGAGCGCCTTCCCATCAAGGCTCTCTATTGTATGAACTTCGATCTTTCACCCGGTCAGCCCGGTCGCGATGCGCCACTGTTGTTTTCTATTTCTCTCTCACACTTCGCATAGACAAGGACGACCAAGAGTGGTGGCATCATAAACCATGTTTCCCCTTGCTTCTCAGATGGGACAATGGAGAATCAACCAGATAGTGCTGCCGGAAAAGCGAAGTGCTTCAGACTTCGTTTCACTTCACTTCGAGGGATTGACAGACAATAGGCTCAATTCCCCTTTTGGGACAAAACAAGGCGAATGTCGCCCACACTTCGGTTCACTTCACTTCACTTAGTGGCAGCACTAGAACCAGACGACCAACCAACTCAATTCCCAGCCCGACGACACCGTTGAGGTTCATGGGGCATCCTGACCATCAGAACAAAAAGTGAAAGCGTTTCTCTCTTGTAACGATAGGGTGGGGGATGACTAAAGTAGGAACACAACAAGGTTGGGTACTGTAAATGATATTCAGAATTGTAGATCGAAATTAGCCATTAGACTTACCTGCAAACCAATACAAGATCTAAGGAATGTTTTAAGTCCGCAAGAAAAGAGTCCCTGGCATGACATCGTCCAGCAAGCGCACTATGGCGGTATCCCTATACCCGCAGGAGGTATGGGTTCTGATGAAACTATGGGGTGTCCATTGTCCGAGAGCGCCATTGGGGCAAACATGACGCCCGTCGAGACTGTAAAAGCTGAATTTGTGACACTTGCGGCTCTATGTCGCAGCTGATGTTCTTCAGTCACAGGTAGTGTGGTCCGTGTAATCCGTGCACCACGAGGCGTAGTCAGCGCCGCTCCCATTGAAAGCAGCGTGCCCCCTGAGACAAAGGACTTGATGGAGGGTACATGACCGCCGTATGGATGTCCCGGTGGTAGGGAGTTGCGATCTGGATCTGGACCATCATTTCCGAGCGAGGCGAGGTACCGGGCTTTGATTACTGCCGCGGCGGTGGTAGAAGGAGGGGAAGAGGAGCTTGATGGACTTGAGACTTCGGGCTCATCTGGGAAAAACGGAACGTCCTGCAATCGCGGAGCTCGTTTGTGTCGGTTGTATAATCGCTTCAATTTCCACCACCAGATAGCAGTGACTGCAGCCATGACGACCGCCACACTCGCGAGCGCAATTACAACGATGCCCCAGATTGGAATTTCGGTCTTAGATGATGTTTGGTTGACCACGGAGTTATCCACAGTCGGTACGGCCGAGGCAGGGCTTGGGGGACTAGTGATGGTGCTTGTTGTACTCGTGCTTGTGCTCGTGCTCGTGCTCGTGCTTGAGCTTGTACTCGCAGCAGCGAGGCTGATGCGTGAGTGAGAGCAAGGAGTTGAAATGCGATTTGAAGAGCAAAAACCGAATTTATCTGTGTGTTGGCTGGGTCAGTCCGTCGAGGAAGGTAGAACGCTCACGTACAGAGACGAGATCCAAGGAGGGGTAGGTGGTGGCCAGGGGCAAGTCTCGGGCAACCCAGGAGGCGGAATTCTGAAGCGCCCAGCGAAATAAGTAAGTCCGAAATCAGGCGAAGGAGCGAGTATACACACACGGGCGGCGGCCAAGGCGGTGGTGGAGCACGTGGGGGTGGGGGTGGGGGAGAACAATCGTCTTGACGAGGGAGAAGATGGCGATGGCGATAGCTGGATGGCTTAAGTCCAAAGGAGAGAAGATGGCATCAGAGTACTCACTCTACGTTCTCCCAAAATGTTGTGATGGAAGGAGTAGCTACTGGATTACCAATTATTATGAGATTTGATGTTAAATGGGGTGAAAAGAGCAAACCAACCAACCATTGCGAGGGAAAGGTGGGAGAGCGGAGACTACGGCCAAAAGGAGTGCCAGAATTGGCAGTAAATGAACATTCATCCACAAGATTTGTGGGATGCAGGCCGGTGGAGGGGGGACTGGCGAGGGAGGGGCGGGAGGCAAATGGTGAAAGGGGACAATTTCGGTTTTGGTTTGTGGGTGGTCGCAAAGGTCGCAGGTTGCATGGTGTTGGGCGCGCAATGGGCATGTGGCTGCTGGCAGAAGGCCTGGAAGCCTGGGTGTTGTCGGCACTTTCGGGATAGCCTTTAACCTCTGCATTAATGCCAGCGCTTGCATACGGTTCGACGGTCGCCGGTGTTCCCAGCGTCCCCAGCGTTCCCAGCGTTCCCGACGGAGATGAGATCGACATACAGACCACGGACCACCCACTAAAGTAACAGCCACAGATTGAACAGATCTCAGATTAATGATGATTGATGATGATCAATATTACTCGTATGCTTTTCGGAATTCCCCATTTCGGTCAGGTACGAGGTCAAGTTAGGTGGGACAACCCTTCCTTCCTGCGCCCTTAGGCCCTAACCTCCCCTTGCCTTTTCCCAAGAGAGACATTTTTAATTTTACCGAGTGACTAAAGCTTTTCGTGGTTCAGTTGCAGATCCAACGTGAGTTCGTTTTCCATCAGGAAAGTCTAAATACACGAGTGTGATTGTTCCACAAGAATGACAAAACAAGAATGCAATTATGGGTCCAACGTTACGGACGCCTTCGACGAGGATATAACTTCCTTCAACTCGATGTGCACGAAGAGCGTGGAGAATAAATACTGTGAAAGCTGCTGATCGTACAATGGCAGGTGTCGATAACCTGCACAGTTTCGGTTAGTTCACCCACATGTACACTCTTAATACCCGACACTTTACCTTGCCTCAAACTTCCCAAAGAAGAACAGTAAACCGCAATTGGTCTGTTCTCCTCGTCGTCTCCTTCGTCTTTGATCGTGAATCTCACGAATATCAGATCCTTCATATCTCCCACGACATCGAACGTTATTGACACCAACTCTTCCCAGACCGGATTAAATCCGTTGTCCTTGATGACACCCGTTCTGCTAGAGATAACTCGTGCCGGTCGTGCATATGCAAGCTGAGGATCATTGGGATCACCGCTGTTTGGCGTCAGAATGATACTGGGGTCAATGTCGCCTAGCGGACTGGAGACCAAGGGCTCGGGATCTGTAGTCTTCCTTTTGCTCTCGTTCCCATTGGGACTGGGCGTTCCGTTCGAACCGTTCGAACCATTGCTCGAGGAACCTGGTCTGACCCAATCGGGAATGTGAACGGACACTTGAACGAATGGGTCAATTATGCTCTTGTCCATGATCTCTCGGCCATTCTCGTCTCGTGGTCGCGGTAGTTGTTGGGCAGAAATGACCTGCAAGGTATGTTAGGCCCTCTCTACCGTCTGCTCAGAAGTCGCGACGCGTGGTATACCTTGATGTTCAAGCAGTGCATCTTCTTGATCATAAGCAAATTCTTTTCCTTGCTTCTCAGTGCTTCCGGCTTGAGAAGATACCCAGCCCGTCCGTTCCGCTGGAACATCGAATGGTTGATCATATATCCCAGATCTATTACACAAACTTCAGCGCCAAATTTGAGACCAGTCACTTTTAATTACTAACCGAATGTCTGCCAGTTCATGGCTACCAACTGTGCTCCGCTAGCCCAATACCGATGCGGCTCGTAATTGGTTGATCTCAGTCGCGTGCCACGTGGGTATATCCGCACCAAATGGCTCCGGTTATGTTTAATAAGTTCCATTGCGCCTTCTTGTCGTTTGAGGAATTTATTCGCAGTGTTTTCGGAGAGGGAAAACATTTGCTCGATCGCATATCGCTCCTTCTTATTGATCCCGCGGTACTTGACGCCGACCGTATAGACCAATAGGGCAGCAAGTGCCATTGACATCCGAACTTTAGGCTGCTGAGTTGCCGCGCCTGCGGCATCACGGTTGTTGATCACAAGGCCTAAATCTTTTGAAGAAAAGGGAGAGGTGGGAGAGACGGGAGATGCGATCAGAGCTTCCTTGGTAGGAGCATACTGGGGACTGGAGGCTTTGCTCATCCTTCGGCCGACACGGTTGAGAATGCTTTTCGATCGAGACTGCAGTGGCGATTTCGACGGGTCTGCGTCGTATTCACTTGTCGATTCGGTGGAAGACTCGGCGTCAACCGCTGCACCCTTCTCTTTGCTTTCGGAAATGTAGAGATTCTTTGTCTGTCCGCGATATTTAGCAAGGGTTAATCGGCCCCTAGGCACGATAACTCGCTTACCTTGAGCAATATCCTCTTCTTCAGCTGTTCCGGGCTTGGTAGCACCGCATCCTCTCCACTAAGGTCGTGCCCTGGGATGTGAGTATCAACTAGCTTTTTGCCAAAGGTTTCTTTCATGATTTCGGCTATCATATCTTGTCCTTCAAGTCCACAATGCACCTCCGCAGAAATAATGATTGGGTAGGGCGAGGTGACAAAGGCATATTTGTCAATGGCTTCACAGATGTCTCGCAAAGGGACTTTAGAGGTCAAAGTTTTCCCATGCGTGATAACTGGTTCTTCATCACCGTCGTATATATCAACTATGGAAAATTCTCATTAGCCAACCCTTCCCATGATGGGAGGATGATGCCACTCACTCTCAACACTCCGACAGCTCTGCAGGAGCGCTCGAATATACCCTTCAATCGTAGATACACCCACGAGTTGATGGCCGACCAAATACGTATTATGAGAGCTCGAGATATAATATTCCGAAATGGGACGATTCATGTCTTGGTATATTTTGCCATGGTAATCAGAAAAGGGCGAGTTATCGGCAGATAACAAAAAGGTCGTGAAGCATTCCAAAGAGAATGTGAGATATTCCAGAGGAATGGGTGCGTTAGGTTCATGTGGAATGGGAGATGCAGCCAGTGCATTTGCCGGTGTAGAGGTAGTCGGTGCGGGGTGAGCGGGTGCAGAGGGTGCAGAAGTCGATGCTTTGGTGTGCCCGAATAACGACATGCGACGGTAGGTGGCTCTGATGGCGGGCTTGATGGCGGCGAGGGCTGCGATGGTTTGAGACGTAGCAGGGAGGTGGGAGTGGCTACCAGTGGGTGTCACCGTTTTACTAGGGGTAGGACTTGCACCTTTGGGCAGCAACGAAGCGTGACTTTCTGGCTTGAGTGGTATGGAAGCCGCGGCATCAGCACTCGGGAACGGGATGGGTGGTAAGGGTTTGTTTGTTTGGAAGGGCGTCGCGTACTTCCGAAATAGTGCCTCCAGTTCAGCCTTGCTCAGTTCCTCCTGCATTGCGCGTCAGTGGATAACACTTCGTGTATGTCAGAAAGCCCACCTGTTGCGATTCGCGCATAAAATTCTCGAATACCGTAAAAGTAAACTCTCCATCACGCTTCAATCTCCTGAACAAGCGCTTGATCTCCGGCCGTCGCTTCAGACCTTTGACGAATCGCTTGAAATCTTCGAAGTCGAGCTTCCCGCTCTTCTTCGAATCAGCCGCGTCGAACCGCCGCTTAAGAATAGCATCATCCGTGGATATGTTCAGCCGCCGGCACATCCTCTTGACTTCCTCGAAGTCGAGGGCATGATCTCCCGAGAAATCCGCTCCCTTCCAGTAGTGTCGCTCCCAAAGCGTCTGTCTTCGCTCCATATTGCCCAAGCCAGTCATAAGCTCTGCTCGAATGGCATACAGCTTCTTGAGGGTTTCGTGCCACATTGTGAAATGGTCTTTGGTCATTGCGACCAAATGCAGTGTCTTGTATTTTCCATCGGCGAGGTAAACGATCGTAAGCCACCGCGCTTCCAATTCCTTACTGAGTTTGAAGCGTTCGCGGTAGTATCGCCCATCCTCGCAAGCGCGCATTTCTCTAATGTTCTCCATCACAACTTGAGCCACCGTTAACCCAATAGAGTGCAAAGGTTTATTTATACTTACTGATGCCAGACTTCTTTGAATCCCATAGAATGAGACCCTGGTCTGGGTCGATCCTGAAGGTCCGGGTCTTGACGTTCTTCTCTGAAACTTTAAGCATTGGAATGCCCACTTGGAGTAGAACGGGGACCTTGACGTCGTCGGGACAGGTAGACATGTGCTTCTCCTCTATCGCAGAGAGAGGGAGGGGGGCCTCACCAACGGGGGAGTTGTTGAGAGATTGCTCACTTGACGCAGAGTATTGATGGAGTGGCGGCTGGGCGGAACTGAATGTGTCCAGTGCCACAGAGGCACGTTTGGGTTTTGCACGCCCGATCGAGAGGCGTCGTTTGAAGGTACCCAAAGCGTTGCCCATGGCCTCAGTACTTAGACGAGGGGGCTTCTTTTCAGCCTGCAATGCCATAGCAGTGTTGGACGGATTCGGTGCAACCTGACTCAGATCGACTAGGGGCTTGCCTTTGCTGGAAAGCAGATCAGCCGTTCGACGCAGGGCTTTGGCAGCGAGACCGGGAGTGGCCTCCTCCTTGGGGCTAGGCATTGTAGAAAAGAAAAGTGAACGCGGTATGCACGTGCGCGTAACGAGGAGGGCTTGGACGAGTGCACAATTGGCGTGTGGGAGGCGAGGGTGGCGTCCGGGTGAAGCAGGGACCGAACGGCAAAATGCGGGCTTGATAGAGAAGAGAAGTCAGCATATGCCTCTTACGGATGTGCACATACAAACTGCACAGCAGTGGATTGCCACTCTCGAACGGCGTACCTTTCAGGATCGGGTAGTGGACTTAAGGTTAAGAGGGTTGTGATGACGCGGACTATGCGTGGACCTAGTTTTGAGTTCGATTATGAGCGAATGTTATCTGGTGGTATATGAGGCAGGGTGACGGAACCGGGGCGGTTGCTCACCAGATTTCGACGTGGGGCTGACACACGGTGATTGTGGGAAGTAGCAACAGGATGAGATGTGTACTGAATCCGACTTGGAATATATCTGCTCAGCGGGTGACGGGGCTGCGGATAGACGCGTGACGGAGTGGGCAGACGACGAGCACCGGACTGAGACGTCCACTGAATGTAGCCCACGACGGACCCTCGACACAGAGAGGACTCTGAGGGTGTCGTTGACGTCGCTGGGCTGCTCTGATGAGGCTAAGTTTGGGTCCAAAGAAGCTCCAGAATTTGGTCGCAAGCGCTCAGCTGAAATGTGGCCTAGCTCATGGCTTTGCGGGTCATCGACCGGAACTACGAAAAATTATCTTCATCGAAGGCCTGGACCAAGTTAGGAAAAGCCCACCTGGACGATGTACAATATAATGTGGTCTAGTGGGCGCTATTTGCTGTGCCTTGCAGTCTCGTGCTTTAGTGCTTCTCTTGGTTCTTGGTTCTCCACCCGTCAACAATATTTGCAACGACGAGGACAATGAGGATATCGAGGAAAACGATAACGACAACGACAACGACAACGGACAACAACACCGATAACGACAGCAACAGCAATGGCTTACAATGGCCGCGACTCGGCGCCTCCACCTCGTATCCACTAACCCTTCGCTGCAATGAGGTCAAGTCGCGGTGTTCCAGATCGCAAGATCGCAGTCCGCACTCGAACTCAAATTGTAAAGCGCCCGCTCCTCCGAACGCTCTTCCTTCCTCGGCCCGCTTGGCTCCTGGCTTCTGGTTCCACTTTGCATTGGCTATTACCAATCATCTTCCGAGAGACCAACTCGTCGAATGCAAGATCACGTTGAGCCTTTGGTCTTCGTTCAATCGCAATTTGGTCGGGGTGGAGAGGCCGTCGGCTCTTCTGACATGACGGAAGAACGTGAAGCTCCTCTTATCACGTATATTCAGGAGCCACCTGTTTGAGGATCTGGGCACTCCCTGAGATCTACGGCACTACCTCTAGGACATGGAGTATACAACCAGACGTATTCGGACAAACATAAATGAGCCGTGGAGACTATAAGGGGCGGAGTGCAGCAAGGGGATTCGCTCCACGGAAAGGGCAGGTTTTGGTTCGGAGTCGCCTGCACTTTGCGAATGCGTAAGAACCCAATTTATGTCCCATTCCTGGGTGAACAAAAGATATGCGGTCATTTATTGACCTGGGAACAAGATGCGACGGAGATACAGTTCCATGGCGTTATCGGCATGCTACTTGGTGGACGGCATCCTCGTGTACGAGCTTCGCATGGGGCATACCACTGTCCGATTGCCTAAGAGACTCGTATTCGTTTCGCCACAAACGCTCCAAGGTAGCGTGCCGCGCTGCACCCCTTTGTGTCAAAAGTGGTACCTTCGTCCGGGTTGTAGATATTATTCCAGAGGTTCGACACTGTGCAGGCAAGTCGCTAGAGAGGATTAGATATTATTCCAAAGGTTTGACACTGTGCAGGCAAGTCGCTGGAGAGGAATATTAATCTGCCAAGAACACGAAGACTAAAGTGGAAGTTTTAATTCAGAAGTTTGCGTAGACATGTCCACCTAAATAGTTTGTCCAATATGTCAGGCGGCTTATATGTGATGAGATACTAGCTTCAGCCACCATACGAAATGGTCATTTTATCCCCCCCCACGTCTATACTTTAACGGGGGAACGTCACAAACTAATCTTGAGCCCCATTACTTGCATCAAATCATTGAAACAGCATTGTTCGCTGGTGCCGAACAGCGTCTTCTCGACGCATCAAGTCCGCGCCTATTGAGCGATGACTCGAGGTGAACATTCGGGAGTAGTATAAAGTAAAGCAAAGAAGCAAGCCAAAGCTCGAATCACCTTTCGAACATGTCAAGTACCTCTGCCGTCGTTCTGCCTGGACTCGATCCGAAGGTGCAGCGCCACCCCACAGGACATAACTGACCAAACTCACACCCCTTTTAGTTCCTCGATCCGAGATATGTACCATCAAATGATGAGATCCCGACCATCAAGGCGGAAATTAAACAGCATGAGGCTGAAGCCGCAGCAATGGAGGAGAAGGTGGACGCACTACTTGCACGTCAAGAGGAAATCGAAAGGCAAATAAAAATGAAGCAAGCAGATACCTTGACGGTTTCCAAAGTTCTTACCGAGATCCTCTCCAAAATTTTCATCGTTTACGTACGAGACTTTGGCGGTTCCCCCTACGATGTCGTAAAGGTCTGCAGGATGTGGAGATCGGCTGCTCTTCACCACACTCCGGGGATCTGGGGACGAATCCTCCTCATCGTTCCTCAAGTGACACTCCAGTCTTCCTGGGATGATGGATTCCTCGTTTGTTCTAGCCCTGGTGCGCTAGAAAAGGCCCTAGAAAGATGCAAGAACAAGAGGATTTCCCTAAGGCTCACAAGTTCCACCCCGTCAGAGAGCATCAACCTATCAGACCTCGTGCCTTACCGACGAATATTCGAGGACTCGACACAGTGCTGGGAGAGTTTGGATATTGATCTCCCCACTATCATCAACGATGCCAACAACAACACGGACGGGGTCACTGCCTCCACTTTGATTGCAAGTCTTACGTCGTCCGCAAGCTCTCTTCGCCATCTCAAACTCACCAACATCGACCTGAAAGAGGAAACCTTGACCACCTCGCCAACGCTGGAAACCCTCACTCTCACACGATGTCAATTGGATCTCTCCAAGGGCGATTACCCCGCTCTCGTCGAATTGAATTTCGACTCTACATCCACTCCTAGTACGCTCACGAGGATACCAAATCTCCGTCTATTGCGGTATCGCGGTCCAGGGTTGGCACCGTTGGTGCAAATAATTACTCCCTTATTACAAACGCTTGATCTTGCCTCCCTTGATGATAAGGCTTGGCTAGACGGAGGGTGGGGGTCTAGGTTTAACCCCAGAGTGCTCCTGTTGCGTGCTGGAGGATGGGATCG
>WNFL01289080.1_pt3 | contig 16696 bp, 11 predicted proteins | sample 5400361 | NCBI WGS metagenome assembly WNFL01 (sample SAMN13153351, study PRJNA577476) | soil metagenome | isolation source: 40 cm soil on Douglas fir-dominated hillslope | place: USA:California | collected 2013-09-17 | reverse complement strand
GCGCAGGTTATCGAAGCCATCGGCGGTGATCAGGCCGGCGGCGACGAGTTCCCAGAGGCCAGTCTCGGCTTCAGCTTTGAGCTTTCCGGTGCCTTTGACCACGTCGATGAAAAAAGAGGCGCCGCGCTGGCGCAGGAACTCAAAGATCCGGATGGCGCCGTCGCTGAGGCCTCGGGTGGAGTTGGCTTCGCCGTTGGCGGGGTGGCGTGGAATCATCCAGTCGGCGTCGTCGCGCGCAAAGAACGTAATGGGGGCGACGCTTGTGGGGACCACACGACGCTTGCCTTGGGTGGAGTCTTCGAGAGTGGCGGGATGCGGGGAGAGGCGGCCCCAGCCGACAGCGCCGGTTAGGCAGAGCTGGTCGAGCCATTTGGGATCGTAGTTCGCGACGCGGCGGGCCAAAATCTCCGGTTCCCAGGCGTTGGCGGGGATTTCGAAGCCCTGGAGTTGGCCGAGGACTTCGCGCACGCCGCGCTCGCCAGCGAGCTGCGAGTGGGGGGCGATGTGCTGCCAGCGCAGGAGCCAGCGCAGGAATTGAGCTGCGGTGGCTGGCTGAATCTGCTTGCGCAACGTGCCGAGCGTGAGGTGGTGAATGCGGGCTAACAGGCGGCGTTCGCACCACTCTGTTTCTATTATGGAACCAGCAAAGTTGCCGCGCAGAACGGAGCCGCTGGCTTCCATGCGGAGCAGAGCCTGTTCGACGGCGGAGGCGGGAAGGTCGAGCAGGCGAGCGAGGGCGGCAGCCGTGGTGGGGCCGAGGTGCGCCATCCATCCGGTGACGAGGGCAAGCAATGCATCGTCGAAGGATTCGATGTTTGTGCCTACATCGGGAAGTGTGTGCTCGAAGGTTGCACTGGGAAAGAGCAGACGGAAGTTTCGCGCTCTTTCGGTGGCCACCCAATACGAGCGGTCTTCCACATTGGCTCGCGAGGCACGCCCTTCCAGAATGAGGTGATCGAAGCAGCGACGCCACGCGTAGAGAGATTTCGCGAGCAGAGGGATTGCTAAGGTTGTGTCGCTGCCGATTTCAGGCAACGCCACAAGCGTGTGCAGAACGTCCTGCAGTTCATCGGCGTCACGCACATCGGGCCAAGCTTCTTCGCGAACCTGCGCGATGGCAGCAGGATCGAGTTTGCCGACTTCTTCCAAAACCGATGCTGGCAACATGCGCCGCATTTCGACGGCGCGGGCGCGGCGTTCCTCAAGAGGCGCGTCGTCGAGGAAGGCATACGGGTTGGCGTTGAGGATCTCGTGGGAAAACTGCGAGGGCACGGGCGTGTCGACGGCGACGCAGCGGATGGAGCCGTTCGCAATGCCGCCTAGCAAAGAGCGAAGGCCGTCGATGTCCATGGCCTCGGTGAGGACGTCTTTCATGACCTCGGCGACGAGCGGATGGTCGGGAATTTGGATGTCGCCTTCGATGTTCTCCTGGCATGCGGCGACGTCGGGGAAGACGGAGGCGAGGAGGTCATCCGAGCGCATGCGCTGAATTTGCGGCGGAATCTTCTTTCCGCCCCGGAAGCGAAGCAGGGCCAGGGCTCGCTGGGCATCCCAACGCCAGCGAGTGGCGAAGATCGGAGAAGCCAGAGCGGCTTGTTCCAGAATTGGTTGCACACTGTCGGCGTAAAGATACTGAAAAACATCGGCTAGGGGAAAGCTATGCTGCTCGGCCAGCGCGATATTGAGGCCGTTGTCGGTGGCGGCTGCCTGCAGCTCGAAATTGAAGCTGCGGCAAAAGCGCTTGCGCAGCGCCAGTCCCCAGGCTTTGTTGACGCGTCCACCGAAGGGGGCGTGAATCACCAGCTGCATACCACCGCCTTCGTCGAAGAAGCGCTCAGCGATGATGGTGGCCTGGGTGGGCACCGCGCCTAAGATAGCGCGGCCTTCGAGGATGTATTCCACCAGTTGCTCGGCGCTGGAATCATCGAGGCCACATTCTTCCTTTAGCCAGGCAACCGCACCAGCCACAGCGGGTTGATGCTGCGAAACACCGACAGGAGAGGTGTTCGGGAGTAGATCGCTGACCGCCTGCCGCAGTTGGCCGATGCACAGCGAAAGCTCGTCGGTGCGTGCGGGAGCCTCGCCACGCCAGAAGGGAATCGTCGGCGGCGCGCCGTGCGCATCTTCCACCAATACGCGGCCGGTCTTGGATTCCACGCGGCGAATGCGCCAGGACGTGTTGCCGAGCAGCATGATGTCGCCGCGCATGCTTTCGATGGCGAAGTCTTCGTCGAGAGTGCCGACATTGGTCCCGTCGGGTTCCGCGACCACGGAGTACAGTGCCGTATCTGGAATTGCACCGCCGCTGGTGATGGCCGCGAGCCGGCTGCCGCGCCGGCCGCGCAGCTTGCGGTTCACGCGGTCGTGGTGAAGATATGCGCCGTAGCGGCCGCGTTGCGCGGCAATGCCCTCCGAGAGCATTTCCAGAATGCTCTCGTAGGTCTCGCGGGTGAGCGACTTGTAGGGGTAGGCATGATGCAGGAGGTCGAACAACTCGTCCTCGTCCCATTCCTCAGACGCGCAGGCGGCGACAATTTGCTGGGCAAGCACATCGAGGGGGGAAGCGGGGATGACGAGGCGATCAAGGTCTCCGTGGCGAATGGCGCGCACCAGCGCGGCGCATTCCACCAGATCGTCACGCGTGGTGGCGAAGAGGCGCCCTTTGGGGATCGCCCCGCGCCAGTGGCCGGAGCGGCCTACCCGTTGCAATGCCACGGCAATCGAACGCGGGGTGTTGATCTGGCATACGAGATCGACGCTGCCGATATCGATGCCCAGCTCCAGGGAAGCGGTGGCCACCAGCAGCTTGATTTGGCCAGTCTTCAATTTTGTTTCCGCGGCGAGACGGAGCTTACGCGCCAGGGAACCGTGGTGGGCGGCGACGGCGTCCTCGCCGAGCAGTTCTCCGAGACGATGCGCCAGCCTTTCCGCCATGCGACGAGTGTTGACGAAGACGAGTGTAGATCGATGCTGGCCTGCGAGTTCCGCAAGGCGAGCGTAGATTTCGTCCCATTGTTCGTTAGAACTGATTGGACCGAGCGGGCTGCCGGGGATTTCCACGGCCAAGTCCATCTGCCGCTTGTGACCAATATCCACGATGGCAGGTGCAGGCCGACCCGATCCCACCAAGAACTGCGCGACCTCCTCAATGGGTTTCTGGGTTGCCGAAAGGCCAATTCGCACCGGCACCTGATGTGTAAGCGCCTGCAACCGCTCCAGCGAGAGCGCCAGATGGGCCCCGCGCTTGTCGTCGGCGACGGCATGGATTTCATCGACGATCACGGTTGTGACATCGCGGAGAATGGCGCGGCTCTTATCGGCGGTAAGTAGGATGTACAGCGACTCCGGCGTCGTGACCAGGATGTGCGGCGGACGTTTCAGCATGGCGCGGCGCTCGGACATCAGCGTGTCGCCCGTGCGCACCGCGGTGCGGATTTCTGGCATCAGCATGCCTTGTTGTCCGGCGCTGGCTAGAATCTCGCCGAGAGGCTGTTCCAGATTTTTCTGGATGTCGTTGCCGAGAGCTTTGAGCGGCGAGACGTAGAGAACTTCGGTACGGTCCTGTAAGTCCCCGCTAGCCGCTTTCCGCACAAGGCGGTCAATGCAAATGAGAAAAGCAGCGAGTGTTTTTCCGGAGCCGGTGGGTGCGGAGATCAGGGTGTTGCAGCCAGCCAAAATGTGCGGCCATCCCTGCTCCTGCGGTTCGGTGGGCGTTGCCATCTTGCCGACGAACCAATCCCGTACGAGCGGGTGAGCCCAGTCGAGCGAGGAGACGGAGGGAGGCTCTGGAAACAACATGTTGAAATTCTACGCAAATCCAAGAGTTTCGTAAATTGTTCGCCTGGAGCGGGCTCGGCGGATGGGTGGGAACTGCTAAACTCCTCCCATGTCCAAAGCGCGCGCCATGAAAATCAAGTTGTTCCTCTTTGATGTTGACGGGGTGATGACCGACGGCAAGATCTGGATTTTCCCCGCGCCTGCCGGTGTCCCGCAGAGCACTTTGGAACGGGCCGCCGCCCACGGCGGGCAGGGAGGTTTCGGGCTGGTCAGCCAAAGCTTAATTGAGGCGAAGGGGTTTCACGCTCATGATGGCACCGGGATTTCACTCTTGAAACTGGCGGGGATCAAAACCGGGCTGATCACCAAGCGGATGTCGGAGACGGTGGCCCTGCGGGCCCGAGATCTGCGAGTGGACCATGTCTATCAGGGCATTCAGGACAAGCGCAGTGCCTTCGAGGAGATTCTTGGCAAGGAAAACCTAGGTGCCGAGGATGCAGTTTTTGTCGGTGATGACGTGATTGACCTACCCGTGATGCGCGTGTGCGGGTTGGCGATTGCGGTAAAGAATGCGCGTCCGGAAGTGAAACGCGCGGCACACTATGTAACTCCGCACAATGGCGGCGATGGCGCGCTGCGCGATGCGGTGGAATATGTGCTGAAGGCGCAGGGACGGTGGAAGTCGATATTCGAGAGCTATATCGCGGAACGCAGCACACCTTCGGGGCAATAGGCACTCGCGGCAGACATTGTCTGAAGCTTGCCGGTTCTTTCACGCGATGAGAAGGGGTGTACCATCGCACACCCCGCGGAAAGGCCCGCCCTAGCGGTCTACAATGATGATCGGGCCGGCTTTGACATTGGTTTTGATCTTCATAAGCGCGCCTCCTTCCAAAGAATGCCTGCAAATATACAACCGCCGCGTTATTTGCAATACGGTGCGGCGATGCACAAGTGCTTTCTTAAAGGGAAGTCGGGCGAAGTTCCGTCGGAGGCGAAACGACTTTTTTCGTTTGTGGCGTCTGCAGGGCGGTGGTTCTTCTGATAAGGACAACTACAAACCATACCCACCGGCTGCCTGTTTGGGGCGTTGCTCGGTCGGCAACCGGTGGGACCGTTTCTCCTTACTCACCCTGTTGTTTTCAGGAGTTGCTCATATTAAAGCACGCAGGACTTCTTCGCAGATGTAAAAATATCGGGAGCCGATCTGTTTCCGGGTTTACTCCGTGATCGCCGAGGGCTTGTTGCTCATCAGGGCGGAGAATCGCGGATCATTTCGCACGGCGGCAAATTCTTCGTCGCGGAAGATCTTGTTCATGTCTTTGTACCCGTCCTCGATAGCCCGGCGCAGATAGCTGAGCGAACGGTCCGTGGACCCGGATTTGGCATACATTCTGGCCAAAAGATAAAAATATTCCGCCCGGTCCCCAGGAGACGAGGTCTGGGCGGCGACGCCAATGCGCGACGTGTGTTCGAACACATCCGGGTCAAGTTCCAGAGCACGCGAGTACGCAGCCACCGCCTTTGCATAGTCTTTCTTCGCAAAGTACGCGGTGCCGAGATTGCTGTGAAACGATGCCGAGTCTTCCTGCAATTTGATCGCCTTGCGATATTCTTTGATGGCGCGTCCGAAGTCGCCCGAACTCCACGAGCTCGGCTGCGAACCGGCACGAAGTTTGGCCGCCGCCTTGGCCGATTCCTGCAAGTAGTAATCGACGCCCAGGTTGTTGTGGGCGTCAGCATAGCCGCGGTCCATGCGGATGGCCGCCTCGAAACTCTTACGGGCTTCACTATACCGGACGAGCTGCAACTGGACGATCCCAATCTTATTCAAAACTTTAGGGTTGCGCGGGTTCTTGGCCGAGGCCGCCCGCAGATAGTCGAGCGCGTCGAGAAAAGCCTTGTCCCCTCGCAACTGATCGCCTTTGCGTTCCAATTCCTCAGCCGAGGCCTCTGGCGCAGGCGCATCGGCATGCCGCGCTATGGGCTGGGTGATCTGGACTTGGCTGGAAGGGCCGGTCTGAGTGGAGGCAAACACTGCCGGGCAGAACAGGCTGGACAGGACGGCGAGAAGGGCCAAACAACGGACGCGGAGTCTCATCGCGAAACCTCCCGGCCGGCTAGAGAACCAAGCTCATGAGAACCAAGCTACTGGGGCGGCTGGCCTTCGCCCTTGGGCTTAACGGGCGCGGGAGGCGGAGTCTTGTCTCCCTTGAAGAAGCCCACTACTTTTCCCAGAAAGCCCTTTTTTTGGTCTCCGGCCTTCTCGAGAGAATGATCTTCCTTTTCCCCCTCTCCTGGCAAGACCCCAATTGGGTTGATCCCAAGGATATTTACCGGAAGCGGTTGGTCGCAGGTGTCTTTGGGTTCGGTGCCCTCGATAAATGAGGCGGCGTAAGTTTCCAGGCAACTGGGCGTGGCCAGGCGGTTCGTGGCCTTATCCAACTGGATCGAAGAGACGCCCGCGGGCTGGCCGAAGCCTTCCGCATGAGAGTATTCCGGAAGGGCGACGGCGCGTTTCATGAACTCGGCCCAGATCGGGGCTGCCGTCTGGGCTCCGCTTAGGTGGATGTCGCTGTAGTCGTCGTAGCCGACCCACACGATGCATAGCAAATTACTGGTGTAGCCGGCAAACCACCCGTCGTGAGAACTGCCAGTTTTTCCCGCGGCTGGGGCCGTGAATCCCATGGTACGGACACCGGCGGCTGTGCCGAAGTTCATCACGCCTTGCATCATGTCCGTCATGACGGCGGCAACCCGGGGGTCCAGAACGGACTTCTTTTCCGGTGCATAGTTCTCGATTACTTCGCCTTTAGTGTTGCGGACCGAGTTGATCAAGATGGGGGCGATTCGCTGCCCGCCATTGGCGAACACAGTGTACGCGGCGGCCATGTCGAGCGGCGTGGCGTCGTACGACCCGAGGGCCATGGCGGGAGTGGGGCGGACCGAGACGATGCCGGCGGCGCGGGCCAGGTCCGCCACTTTGTCGTAGCCCACTTGTTCGGCTAGCTTGACGGTGGCGTTGTTGAGCGACATGGCAAGAGCGTAGCGCGCGGTTACGGGGCCGTGGTATTCCTCTTTGTAATTGCGCGGTTCGTAGATCTGGTCGCCGTAGGAAAACGTGGTGGCGGAATCATCGATCATGGAAACCGGAGTGAGAACTGTTTCCGCGCCGGCCACGGCGGTGTTGATGGCGGCCGCATAGACGAACGGCTTGAAGATCGATCCGGTGGGGCGTTTCGCAGTAGCGTGGTCGAGCTGGCTGATGCCGTAATTGCGGCCGCCCACCAGAGCGAGAACTTCCCCCGTATGGGGGTCAAGCACCACGAGCGCGACTTGCGCCGACGGACCCGGGGTGACCTCGGTTTCCATTTTGCCCTTGGCCTTTTTCACGCGGCGGGTGCGCATTTTTGTCACTTGAGCGTCCACCAGCTTCATGCCCGCGTCAACGGCCTGGGCGGCGGCCTTCTGCAAATCGGGATCGACGGTGGTGTAGACACGGTAGGACTGCTCGTTCATTTCCCGTTCGTTAAACTTGCTGATAAGCGTGTCCCGCACCAAATCCACAAAGTAGGGAGCATCGCTGGCTTCCACGTTGGGGGGCGCCAGCTTAAGAGGCGTCGCTTTGGCTTTTTCCGCTTCGGCCTTGGTGATGGCGTGCGTTTCTACCATGGAATCGAGCACAAGATTACGCCGTTCGAGAGCGCGCTCGGGGTGCCGGTACGGCGAGAGAGCGCTGGGCGCTTGAATGATGCCCGCCAGAAGAGCCGCTTCCGGCAGGGTAATGTCCTTCAGATCCTTATTGAAGTAGGAATGCTCCGCCTCGGCGAGCCCGCTGATGGTAAAAGAACCACGCTGGCCAAGATCCACGCGGTTGGCGTAAAACTCGAAAATCTGCTCCTTGCTGAATTTTTGTTCCAGTTCAACGGCAATCATCATCTCCGTCAGCTTGCGCTTGAAGGTCTTTTCCGGAGACAGAAAAAACGCCCGGGAAAGCTGCATGGTGATGGTGGAGCCGCCCTGGCGGTGTCCCTGATGCGTGATATCGATCCAGGCAGCCTCCAGCAGGCGGAGGTAGTTGACGCCGTTGTGCTGAAAAAAGCGCCGGTCTTCAATGGCCAGCACCGCATTTACCAAGACCTTGGGTATGTCCTGGTAGGCAACCAACTGGCGCTTCGTGCGCTGTCCGGCCTCGAAAAGCGACGTGACCATGACAGGCTCAAGCTCGTAGGCGGCCAAAGGACCGGTGCCGCCCGCGATCGAGTCCACGACGCCACCATGAATTTGAAGCGTAGCCGATTCGGGCGCGTGATACGACTGCGGTCCCGGTGTGATCTGGATGCCGGAGGAGAGCAGTTTGTACGATCCAATCTGGGAATCGCTCTCGCGCTCGGAATATCCGGCGCGGCTCAGTACCGACGCCAGTTCATGAGCAGTCACGTGGTCACCGGGACGAACTGTCCGGGCGCGCGCGAAAATCCGGGCCGAAGTGCTGAACACCGGACCCCGGAACCGCTCTTCAATCAGCAGGTCGTACTTAACGTAAAAGAACGAAAATACGGCGAGGACGAGGACCGAGAACAGCGCGAACGTGGCCAGGGCGAAGCGCATGAGGGGATCCTTGGCGAACCACGCCAAGACCCGGCTCTTCCGGCTGCCACCCCCGTTGCCGCCGTTCTGGCTCTTGCTCTGCGGGATTTTGAGCTTGAAGGCCACGGTGCCCGGAGGAGTTCTCTACGAAACGGGTTGCGGTACGGAGCTTGGCCAGCATGCCAACCCAGGCAACGGTAGGCAGTGCTCTCCTGCGCGTAGCGTGTCTCTATTGTAACCCAGAGAGAGTGGATTTCTGATGCCAGCACGAGTACCGCTTGGCAGCAAGCCGAGCCTAACATCTCAACTACATTGGCTTGTTTTGTGAGCCAACGGCGAAGTGCAGGTCGGTCGTGGTGACAAGCAGGTCCAGGTGCACGACGTAGTCGGCGTTGATGACGACAGGGGAGACGCCACCTCCACCCGTAGGCTTCTCGACCTTGATCTCATCTTTGGTAAGGGGAATGTCCAACTCCTGGGCTTTCTTGTACACCTCGTCCCGAATGGTGTCGGCGGAAGCTCCGGTTGCGTAGCTGGCGCGTCTGGTCTCGTCATCGATGTAGTCTTTGAAGCTGTAGTTCCCGTAGTAGACGGGGATGAACTTTAGCCCCAAAAAGATGAGCGCGACCATCAGCAACAACGAAAAAAAGATACGCATACGCCGATTTCCCATCTGTGCCCCAAACTTGCTAGGTTGGGCGCAGCAAACTCCGAAAGTGACTAACCGCTTCGGCGATCATAACGTCGGTGGAGACCCGAGTCGAGCGCTGAACGACCTCGACCCTATCTTCGGTAACCTTTTTCCCCACGTTGATTCTGAAGGGGATACCTACCAGATCGGCATCTTTGAACTTAACTCCAGGGCGTTCGTCCCGGTCGTCGAGGAGGACGTCGAACCCGGCGGCTTCGAGCCTTTGGGCTAGGTCGACCGCGACTTCGAGCAGCTTGGCGTCCGAGACGTTCGTCGGCGTGACCACGATTTCGAAGGGCGCGATCTGTGGCGGCAACCAGAATCCATTTTCGTCGTTGCTTTGCTCGACCGCCGCTGTCAGGATGCGCTCGATCCCGATGCCGTAGCTGCCCATGATGGGTGTGACTTCCTTGCCATTCTTGTCCAGGACCCGGGCGCCCATCGATTCCGAGTAGCGGTAGCCCAGCTTGAAGATGTGGCCAATCTCTACCGTGTGATCAATGCTGAGGATGCCGTCTCCGTTTGGACAGGCGTCGCCGGCTTCGACGTTGCGCAGGTCGGCGTAGGCCGTCGGTTCGAAGTCGCGTCCGGGCGTGATGTTCTTGATGTGGTAATCCTCTTTGTTGGCGCCGGCGATCAGGTTCTTCCGGCCTTCGAGCGCTTGGTCGACGAAGAGCAACGTGCCTTCGCCGAACTTGCCGTTTACGGAACGGGCAATGTTCGTCAGGCCGATGGGACCGAGATAGCCTGCCGGAGAGTGGAACAGCGGCTCGATTTCCTCGGCGGTCATGGGGCGGATTTCCATCCCACCAACCAACGAGCCTAGCTTGGCCTCATTCATTTGATGGTCGCCACGAACGAAGACGATCACGGGGCGTAGCTTGGGCTTGCCGTCTTTCCCTTTTTCCTCGGCCATCAGAGCCAGGGTCTTGATCTTGTTTTTCGTCGAGACGCCTAGGAAGCGGGCTACTTCTTCAATCGTCTTCTGACCGGGAGTGTGTACTTCGAGCGGCTTGCCGTCGCCTTCAGGGGCTAGGTCTAGGACTTGGTCGAGCTTGGAAACCGCCTTTTCGAGATTCGCAGCATAGTTGCACTTGCTGCAGGTGGCAACGAGATCTTCGCCGGCGTTGGTCTTGACCATGAACTCGTGCGATTGCGATCCGCCCATGGCGCCGGAGTGCGCTTCGACGACGACGTACTTCAGTCCGCAGCGGTCGAAAATCTTGCAATAGGTTTCGTAGTGTTTCTTGTAGGAAACGTCGAGACCGCCGGCGTCGATGTCGAAAGAGTACGCGTCCTTCATGGTGAACTGGCGCACGCGGAGCAGGCCCGCTTTGGGCCGGGGTTCGTCGCGAAATTTCGTTTGAATCTGATACCAAATCTGCGGGAGTTGCTTGTAGCTACGGAGTTCCTTGCGGGCGATTTCGGTCATCACCTCTTCGTGCGTCATGCCCAGACAGAGGTCTGCGCCTTTACGGTCTTTGAGGCGAAACATATTGTCGCCCATGACCGACCAACGCCCGCTGGCCTCCCAAACTTCGCGCGGATTCAAGGCGGGAAGGAAGAATTCCTGGCCAATCTTGTCCATTTCCTCGCGGACGATGCCCATGATTTTGTTGAGGGAGCGCTGGCCGAAGAAAAGGTACGAGTAAATTCCGGCCGCCAACTGGCGGATATAGCCCGCGCGGACGAGGAACTTGTGGCTTGCGACCTCGGCGTCGGCGGGAGCTTCGCGCAGAGTGGGGATAAAGAGTGCAGACCAACGATGCATATGGGAGTTCACCTGTTAGGAAGTAGAATTTTCTATTGTAAAGGAGGGCAAGACAGGGGCGGCGAAGGAAGCACTATAGACGGGGGTGCCACACCTACTGTGCCAGGCGCTGCAGAAGCTCTTTTCCCAACTTCAGGGCTTCGCCAAACGATTTCTGATATTCGGCGAAAATGCGGTTCAACTCCAGCGACTTATCCGGCGTAAGCTGCTTGCGCAGCAGCATATCGCGCACGTGCACGGGGTTGGGGAGGATGGCTTCTTCGGTGATTTCCTCGAGAGCGGTTTTTGGGTCGTAGTGATACATAAAATTTGTTATTTCCTAATTTTGTGATTTGGTAATTTGAAGCATTCAACTTTTCAGCAAATCTAAGAATTACAAGTTATAAAATTAGCAGCTTTCGCTACACCATTTCCGTGCCCCACAGGTCATGCAGGTGCACAATGCCGAGCAGGCGGCGGTTGGGATCAACCACAGCTAGCGAGGTAATTTTCTTTTCTTCCATGATGGCCAGCGCAGTGGCGGCGAATTCTTGCGGGCCAATGGTTTTTGGGTCACGGGTCATGGACTCTTCGGCGGTGAGATCGAGCGCATCTTTTCCGCGGTGTTCCAGGAGGCGCCGCAAATCGCCATCACTGACAATGCCGACGAGTTTGCCGTCGGCCACCACCGCTGCCACGCCCAGCTTCTTGCGCGACATTTCGTAAATCACGTCCGGCATTTTGGTCCCGGGTGCTACCTGGGGCAGAGCTTCACCGGAGTGCATGAGGGTGTCGACCCGTGCCAACTGCTTGCCGAGCTTGCCGCCGGGATGCAAATCCGCGAAGTCTTCTTCCTTGAAGCCGCGTTGTTCTGAAATCGTGACGGCGAGCGCATCGCCCAGAGCGAGCATGGTGGTCGTAGAAGCGGTCGGCGCAAGGCCCAGGGAACAGGCTTCTTTGGCGATTGAACAATCTAAAGCCACCTCGGCAGCCGAGGCGAGCGTGGAAAGCTTCGCTGCCCCGTTACAGAGTGCATCGCCAGTCATGGAGATGAGCGGCACGCGCAGCCGCTTGATGGTCGCCAGCAGGCGCAGAATCTCTTCCGTCTCGCCGCTGTAGGAGAGTGCGATAACCACGTCGCCCGGGACGACCATGCCGAGATCGCCGTGTACTGCCTCCACGGGATGCAGGAAGAGCGCGGGTGTGCCCGTGGAACTGAGGGTAGCGGCAATCTTGCGAGCCACGATGCCGCTTTTACCCATGCCCGTGACGACTACGCGGCCCCGGCAATGGAAGAGGAGGTTGATTGCTCGCGCGAAACTGCCCGCCATTTCGCCCGAGATTCGGTCCGCCAGCTTCTTAAGGGCTTCCGCTTCAATCCGAACTACGTTTTCGCCAACGTTCTTCATGCGTGAAGGCTGAATCTTAGCAAATTGGCAAATTTTGAGCCGGTTAGAGGCTGCCGAGGCCACACATGAAACTTCCCCTCCCGTCCCCACATCTCACAGGGGGGAGTTAGAATTATGTTTCGTACCCCCGGCGAAGGAGTTGGAATTCATGGCTGAAAACATTACTTCCGAAAAGGTCGTTAAGACCGAGCAAGAGTGGCGTCAGAAACTCACGCCCGAGCAATACCGCGTAACCCGCGAGTGCGGCACCGAACCAGCGTTTACCGGCAAATACTGGAATAACAAAGAAACAGGCATGTATCACTGCATCGGGTGCGGCGCGCCCCTGTTTAAGTCGGACGCCAAGTTTGAATCCGGTACCGGGTGGCCCAGCTTTTGGACCCCGGTAAGTCCGGGAAGCATCGTCGAGCACACAGATCGCAGCTATGGCATGACCCGCACCGAAGTCCGTTGCGGCGCATGCGATGCCCACCTCGGGCATCTGTTTCCGGACGGCCCCAAGCCCACCGGGATGCGGTATTGCATCAATTCGGCGTCGCTGGACTTCACGAAGGGATAACCGCCCCCAAGGAGAAATGGCCTGCCTCCCCTGGGCACGCGGGGCAGCAGGCCATTGCAATCCTCTGACTGAAACTTGGCTTATGCGTGCGCCCCTAGGGCCGCAGGTTTTACGGCGTCCTTTTTCTCGCCCTTGGCTAAGTCGATGCCGCCCTTTAGGAACGCGCCTTCTTCGATGGTCAGGCGCTGGGCGTGAATGTCGCCGGTGACCGAGCCGTCGCTGCGGATATCCACCCGGTCGCCCACAATCAGATCACCTTCAATTTTGCCCATGACCACAACTTCGCGGGCGGAAACCGTGGCGATGATGATGCCATTGCGTCCAACCGTCACGCGGCTTTCGGGCATGTTGATGGTGCCTTCGATGCGGCCATCGACGTACAGTGTTTCCGCACCACAGATTTCTCCTTTAATGACAATGGAGCGGCCGATGGTCGCCTGCTCCGGCGAGGGTGAGAAAGACTTGGTCGCGCCCGTGGGGCCGAACGCCGGTACCGGCGCGGTGCGCTCGGGTGTAGCAAACTTGTCGTTGGGTTGCAGCATGATTATGGGCCTCTACTGGGTTCGGAATTTGGTCCGGTGCGCGCGACACAGATGCAGCTGGGCCACGCGAAGGATTGCATTGACTATCACAGAATCCTCTAACTGCGGGCAGATTACGGAAGATGGTGTCCGATAGAAGTAGGACAATGCCACTCGAGACAATGGAGGCACGCGCGTCTCGTCCGTGCGCTGAGCTTGATGACGGCGAGTGCGTATTCTCAAAGGGCACGGGCAATCACGCCCGTGCCTTTCATCATCGGCCTTCTATCCGGCTTCCAACGCTTGGCCCAGTTCTTCCCATTCCGCCATCAGCTGCGCAAGTTGCTCGCGGTGCTTTTCCAGATCGAGATTCAGCCGCTTTGTTTCCTCGGCGCTCACGTAGTTGAGCAGTCCGCTTTCGCAAATGGCGATGGCCGCTTCCACGCGAGCGATGTCTTCTTCAATTTCCCGCGAACGCTCCTCCATCTGCTTTCGTTTGATCGGGTTTAGACGCCTTGCTTTCAGGTCTGAGCCTGGCTGCCCGGCATCGACACCATGGCCGTTCGCAGCGATGGCGGCGGGAAAGGGGCTGTTTACCGTGGGCAAGGTGGCAGGTGCGTCGACTCCCTTCGTCTCTTGCTGCTTCCGCCACAAATAATCCTCGTAGTTGCCGGGATAGATGTGTACCTGCCCCTCCGCCACTTCGAACACTCGCGTCGCCAGCTTATCGATGAAATACCGGTCGTGGGAGACGAAAACGACAGTACCGGTGTACTTCAGCAAGGCGTCGAGGAGCACGTCCTTGGCGCGCATGTCGAGATGGTTGGTGGGCTCGTCGAGCAGGAGAAAATTTGTGGGACGCAGCAGCATTCGCAAGAGTGCATAGCGATTGCGCTCGCCGCCGGAGAGGACGCCGATGGGCTTAAAGACATCGTCGTCGCGAAACAGAAAACAGCCCAGGAGATTGCGCAATTCGGTCTGCGTCGAGACTGGGGAGAATTGGCCGAGGTCCTCCAACACGCGGGCTTCGGTGTCGAGTTCTTTGTATTGATCCTGGGCAAAATACCCGGGTTCGGCGTTGTGGCCAAGCTTGAACTCGCCCGCGCTGAGCGGGTCTTTCCCCGCCAGAAGTCGGATCAGCGTGGATTTGCCCGCGCCGTTCACGCCGACCAGCGCTACACGGTCGCCCCGCTCAATCACCAGGCCGACATTTTTCAGCACCTCTTTTGGGCCGTAACTCTTGCCCGCGCCGGCTAGTTCCACGACGCTACGACCGCTTGGCTTGGGCTGCGGAAAGGTGAAGTGGATCGTTTTCTCTTCCGGCGGCAGCTCGATGCGCTCAATCTTCTCCAGTTCCTTGATCCGGCTTTGCACCTGTTTAGCCTTGGTAGCCTGGTAGCGAAAGCGGTTGATGAAGATTTCGAGCTGTTCGATGCGTTCCCGCTGGTTCTTCGCCGCAGCTTCGAGTTGCTCAAAGCGTTGCGTCTTTTGGTCCAGATACTTGGCATAGTTGCCGCTGTAGAAATACACGCGCTTGTTCCAGATTTCGACAATCTGGTCCACTGTGGCATCCAAGAAGAACCGGTCGTGGGAAATCAGTACGAAGGCGTGAGGATAGTTGTGGAGGTAATCTTCCAGCCAGTTGCGCGCCTCCAGGTCGAGATGGTTCGTAGGCTCGTCGAGCAACAGCAGGTTCGGCTGTTGGAGCAGCAACTTGGCCAGGGCAATCCGCATCTGCCAGCCGCCGGAGAACTCCTCCGTGCGACGGCCCCAGTCTTCCTTGCGGAAGCCCAGCCCGCCGAGAACCGCTCCTGCCTTGGCTTCGAGCGCATACCCGTCGCGCAGCCTAAATTCATCCTGGAGGCGATGCAGGCGGTCCGAAGCCTGACCATAGTCCACTCCCGTCGGATCGAGTTCGGCCAGGCTATGGGAGAGGGCTTCCATTTCTTGTTCCATCGCCTGTAAGTCGTTGAAAACCTTCATGCACTCGGCAAAAACTGTGTCTCCGCTGAGGGCCAGCCCGTCCTGGGGTAGGTAGCCTGCGGAAATACTCTTCATCCCCTGGCAACTGCCGTAGTCCAGACCTTCCAGGCCCGCCAGCACCCGCAGCATGGTCGTTTTGCCTGTGCCGTTGGCTCCCACCAAACCAACGCGGTCGCGCGGATTGATTTGCCAATCCGCACCCTCGAACAGCAACTTGTGACCAAACCGTTTGCCTGCGCCTGTGAGTTGAATCATCGCCATCTCTAGAATGCAATGGCATGCAGGTTAAGTACAGAGCGAACCGGAATCGTCCAGGAAAATGCACAGGGGAGGTGCAACGAATTGGCGTCCGCAGGGGAATTTACAGAATTTTCAAGATATTGCAACGTTTCGTCTACCGAGCGCTCCTAGGCTGTGAGGTCTGCTGGCTGGGGGATTAACCCGCCTTGTAAGATTCAGAGAATCCGGCTCCGCCGGTGAGGATTTTCATGAGAACTTCCTGGATATCGACGCGTTTCCTTGTCTTGGCCTTGGGGTTTGCCAGCATGCTGTCTGGTGCGGCTTTCGCGGGCGTAGGCACAGTGCGGGGTATCGTGACCGACCCCAGTGACGCGGTCGTACCTCATGCAGTCGTACGGCTAGGCAGCCAGCTTTCGGGATACTCCGTCACCACTGTAGCGGATGAACAGGGCCGTTACGTCTTTAACAGCGTGCCGTTTGCGCAGTTCACGCTCACGGCTGAGGCGCAGGGTTTCCAGCCAGCAATTCGGACCGACCATCTGAAATCCAGCGTACCGCTGACCCTGAACCTGCAACTTGCGGTCTCGCAAACTAAGGAATCGGTGACCGTGACCGAACGCGCTCCCTTGCTGGAAACAGCCTCGACGACCACGCATCACGATATCGAAGAGGAAGAAATCGAGCATAGCCCCAGCACACAGCCGCAGGTGGCGCTGTCGAGCCTACTCGAGTCCGTGCCCGGCGTGGTCCCCGAGGAAAATGGCCGTTTGCACGTGCGCGGCTCCGAGGGGCAAGTGCAGTATGTGGTGGATGGTGTGCCTATTTTCGAGAATATGTCGGGAGTGTTTTCGACCGCGCTCGACAAGGACGATCTGCATTCCTCCGACATTGTGACGGGGAATCTGCCCGCGGAGTTTGCCGGGCGTACCTCGGCGGTGGTCACGGTGGATACGAAGTCTGGCCTGAATGCACCGTGGAATGGGTCGCTTTCGTTGTTCGGCGGCTCGTTTGATAGCGGGGGCGCGAATCTTGAGGTGAGCGGTAACCTGCACAAGAAAGTGGGCGTCTTTCTGAGTTCGCAGACGAACCGCACCCGCCGCTACCTGGATCCTCCGGAGATTGAGAGCCTGCACAACGCGGGCGGGGCGGCGCAGCTCTTCACGCGCTTCGACTTTG